>Ga0123335_1005872_pt1 | contig 14667 bp, 8 predicted proteins | sample BiotimSIPDNA_2_FD_89707 | JGI IMG/M metagenome (GOLD analysis project Ga0123335, IMG submission 89707) | Anaerobic biogas reactor microbial communites from Washington, USA - Biogas_R2 time_0 SIP DNA | ecosystem: Engineered > Bioreactor > Anaerobic > Unclassified | place: Washington, USA... | reverse complement strand
GAAAACTCACCTGTTCCACCTTCCTGTTCACCCCCATCCGTCTGGAGACAGCCCATGGGGTAGAAGAATTTATGGAGACGAATCCGGAGAACATTCAGTATCATCTGATTGAGAGCATTGTCAACTACCTCAACGGGAAAGGGAGGATGCCGGTAAGTACAGGGAGCACTGCTGCCCGTACCAACCGGATTATGGAAATCATCCTGGGGAATATGCCCGGGTAAACATTCTTTTCAGAAGCGGCTCTTGAAAATCACCGGATTGATGGTGAGACTCACGTACGCCCAGTCCTGCCATGGATCGGGGTTGCCTGCAACACCCTTGGCAATCGGCATCGCATCCGTGGCCAGCATGAATGAGTATCCTCCTTCCAGCATGAAATATTTCCGGATGGGATAGGTGAAGGTGAAGTCAATCTCAGAGCCGAGTGCTTTCTTCATCACTCCCTCCACGTCTATTTGCCGGGGAGCGGTGAAGTTGTGATAACGCATGTCAAGACCCAGCTTCTTGCCTGCTTTCCAGCGTAGGCCCAGATACTTGTCCCACACGCCATAGTAATCATATCCCTTGAAGTAATCCATAGACCCCATGAAGGAGTGGTTGGAGCGGTAGAGCAGGTCCATCCGTGTAACTTTCTCACTATCGGGATCCTGTCCGGGGTGGAATTCAGTGCCTCCGTAGAGCGAGAAGCGTGGTGAGAGTGTATAACCTCCCCGCAGTGCCAGCATGTAGGCATTTACTTTTTCGTTAAGCCTGTTGGTGCCTGCTTGGTAGTATGCTGTTCCCATGATCTGCCAGAGATCATTTTTGAATCCGATGTTGCTGCCCATTGTCTGCATGTATACTTTATCTGAATGAAGCGGATCGGCAATTGGATCGGCAGTCTCGAATCCCAGGTTGATGAAAAGTGCCGAAGCTGTGAATCCTGTCGGGTTGCGGTACTGGTACCAGATCGTCTGCATATTTTGATAGGGTTGGCCGGTTGCCTCGTAGAAAGTGCCCTCATTGGTTTTTTCGCGCGATTGGTTGTAGGCAAGGATTAAATGCAGTTTGTTGTGATTGTTCTCATACCCCATCTTCAAGGCATCGTGCCAGATTCCGGTGGGGGTCCAGCTTGATTCGGAGAGGATTCGTCCGTCGTCGTAGCTGAGCGATTGTCTTCCAATTTTTGCGAAGTAGCCGTTATGGGTGAGCTGAGCCCATGCTTCATGCATGGTGAAACGGGCACCATCACTGTCGTTCTGCTTCTTCTGTCCCCACACTGAGATCTCCTGGGCAGCCATGCGTGCCGAAAGGAACCCGTTGTTGAAATTGAGTCCCACGCGGGCTCGGTTGGAAATGAAGGCGGAAGCCTTGTCTTCCTCCAGACGGGGATAGGCATAGCCATGGCGGTATTCAAAGCGGGGCCGAAGATTGAGGTCGACCGATACTTCTCCTCCCGTTTCTTCCGTTTGCGCATGGAGAGGTGCTGTTACCATCAGAGTGATAAGCAAGATGCTGTTTACAAATACTTTGGAACCCATATTCATTTCAATTGATGTTGTCTCCCGAATTGGAGTGGGTTCAAAGATAGAAAAATTTAGTAGAAAAGATGTTATTTTTCACAAAAAGCCGGGCAGGGAGGAACTGCTTATTGGTGAATTTCCTCCGCTTTTTTCTTTTTCCAGATCTGCCAGGAGTTGACAAGGTTTTGCCAGAGCACGTATAGTCCCGGTCCCAGCGTGGCTAGAGGATTCAGGTAGGTTTGCGTGAGCCATATGGCCAGTACTGTATTCTTCTGACCCAGGCTCTGACCTCCGGCAACGGTACGTCCGTAGTGTCGTCCGATTTTTCTGCCGAAGAAGAACTGCGCCAGGCAGATCACCAGTGAGACACCGGCGATGACCGCTTCCAGAGTGTAGTTGCCGTCATCCTGCATTTTTACATATTGGGTAACATTGCCAATCACCACGGTGAGGGCGGCAGCCCATAAATAGAAAGAGAGTATCTGTGCGGAATATATCCTCCGGTGAAGTGCCGGCGCACCCTTTCGGATGATGAACGCCACAAGAAAAGGCCCTACGAGGATGGGCATCACACTGAAGAGGATATGCCAGAATGTGGAACCAAAAGAAACAGTCTCACCCTTCTCGCCTACCAGTGAGAGAAAGATTGGTGCAACAAACGCCACAGAAAGATTGCTCACAATGGAGTAGGCAGCCGTCACCGAGATACTGCCTCCCAGGATGCCGGCGACAACAGGTGCCGAGGTTGCCGTGGCAGTCAGCACGCAGATCATTGCTGCCTGGGCCAGCACTTCACTGAAAGGCCGAAGGGAGAGGTAGATCAATGCGCTACCCCCATACTGGATGGCCAACAGGATATAATGAAAGCGGGTGAGCCTTATGTCTGCCCACTTCACGCGACTGTATGTGATGAAGAGCATCAATGCCAGCAGCCAGGGGATGATGGGAGAGAGAATGGAGAGTTGACGGTGAAAGGTAATACCCAATAGCATGGCGACCGGAAGCAGGTATTTCTCGAGATGCTTCTGCATGTCAGTCGTAATAGTTTGCAGGTGTGGAGGAAGTGTCTGATTGCCGTATCAGGTCTTTGTGGTGGATTTCGGTCATCCACTGTTTCCGGTCGAATATCAGATCATTGATAAATTGTTCAATCTCCGGAAGATATTCACTCATTGGATATTCGGACACCTCGTGTCCCACATCTTTGATGCTGTAAAAGGTGAATGGATAACGATCCTTTCGGAACCGTTTCACCAGTTGCCGGCTGCCGTACATGCCCAGGTGGAACAGTCCGGTTTTGTTGTAAGGCACCAGCCTGTCGGCAGTACCATGAAAAAAGAGGGTGGGGGCGGGTGCTTTTTTGTATGTCGGCAGTCCTTCTTTGCTAAATATCCCACCGGCAAAGGAGATGACGCCGGCATAGCGGAACGACTCCGGTAAATCATTCGCCAGTGGTTGGCTGTTTTGTTTCAAATAGTCAGCCTGGAGCACTGTGATGGCACCGGCACTAGATCCACTGATGATGAAGAGCGAGGGATCGATCTGCAGCTCATCGGCATGCTCCAGCAGGTAAGCGGTAGCTGAGAAAAGATCTTCTACCGCGAGGTGGATAGCGTTGAGCAATGGTTTAAAGTTGAGCATGCCGGGCGCCTTTTCTCCTTTCATACCCAGGCGGTAATCAATGGCAGCCACTGTGAAGCCCTTTTCTGCGAAATAATTGTAGTACGGGAGGTAAAGGTCTGCATCACGTTCTCCCTCCTTGAAGCCCCCACCGAAAACAAAAATCAGGCAGGGCTGGGGCAGGATGGAGGCGGAGTCGCTACGGTAAAGATCCATCTTCAGCTCTACTCCCTCATTTACGGCGAAGAGACGGGTCTCCTTCTCCACGGTGGCTGCAGTGACAGCCACAGCTGTCAACAGGAGGAGGAAGAGTGGGAGAATTCTTTTGAGCAACATTATTTCTGTTTGATAAAATCGGTAACCAAATTCAATATTTCAGTCTTGGCCCTGTCGTAGTCGTCGTTACAGACCGTTACGTCAAATTGAGGGGCAAAGCTCATCTCATATTCAGCTTTGGCAAGTCTGTTTTCAATCACTTCCGGGGAATCTGTTCCTCTTTTCTCAAGCCGTTCACGCAGCACCTCCACGGAGGGGGGCATGATGAAGATGCTAAGAGCTTGATCACCATAGATTTTCTTAATGTTGACCCCACCTACACAATCCACATCGAACACGACATTGCTGCCTTCAGCCAGCATCCGGTCCACTTCATTCTTGAGGGTTCCATAGAATTTGTCAGTGTATACCTCTTCATATTCCAGGAAGTCGTTGTGCGAAATACGCGTGCGGAATTCGGCGGGTGTTAGGAAAAAATATTCTTTCCCATCTTTTTCTTCTCCCCGGGGTGCTCGACTGGTGGCCGAGATTGAAAAGCGGAGGTTCAGTCCTTGTGAAAGCAGGTAGCGTACCAGTGTCGATTTTCCGGCTCCTGAGGGTGCTGAGAATATGATCAGTTTAGCCATTGCAGATGTTTTTTTGTGACAAAAGTGCAAGAGAGACAACTCAATTACAATACGTTCAAAATCTGTTCCTTGATCTGTTCCAGTTCATCTTTCATCTGTACCACGATGCGCTGCATACCCGACTGGTTCGATTTGGAACCGAGGGTGTTGATCTCGCGACCAATCTCCTGGGCGATGAACCCTAGCTTCTTACCTTGTGAACTGTTGTCGCGAAGTGTTTCCGTGAAGTAATCGAGGTGATGGGCAAGCCTTGTTTTTTCTTCATTCACATCAAGCTTTTCCAGGTAATAAATCATCTCCTGCTCAAGGCGGTTCTTATCCACTTCAATTCCCTCCAGGCTGCTCAGTGATTCGTAAAGCCTGCTTTTGATTTTTTCTGTGCGTTCTGCTTCGAAGGGCTCTACAGCTGCCAATAACGAACGAATGGCTTCAATCTTACCGCTCAGCACCTGCTGTAACATCTCCCCTTCTTGTTGGCGGAAACGAATCAATTCTTCCAGGGCCTCACTGATTGCTATTTCTATGCTGTTCCACTCCTCTTCACTAAGTGTTTCGTTCTCCTGCCTCATCACATCCGGTAAACGAAGCAATACGGGAAACCAGTCGGCTGGTGTTGCTATACCCATCTCTGTTGCCAGAGAACTGAGTTCACGGTGATATTGTTGCAGTATGATGGGATCGATCTTAGATGAGACATCCCGATTGAGCAGATCCACATTCATTGTCAGATCCACCTTCCCTCGTTCCAGGCGGCGAGAGAGCATGTTGCGCAGAATCAGCTCCTTTTCCCTGTAAATGGATGGGATGCGGGCTGAGAGATCAAACTGCTTGCTGTTGAGCGATCTTATTTCTACTGTGATTCTTTTATTTGGAAACTCGGCAACGGCCTTGCCATACCCGGTCATTGAGTGTATCATTGTTCCTCTTTTCAATAAATTTAGACTATTTCTTGCCATGGCATAGTGCAAGCATGCTTGACTCTGCTCATTGGCTTAACGAAATAGATTCTACAAAGGTAACAATTTTTGACAAAATGATAGCCGGGGAGGTCAGGCATTCTCCTTGTGTGTCGTCTGTTTTTCCTTCTCTTTAGCCAGTCGGTCTTCTCTGTCGCGTGCATCTGCCATGATTAGCAGCTTCCGTGTCTCAGCAAAATTGGAGATCAGGATAAAGAGACAGGCAGCAGTAGCCAAGTACTGGATTGACCCGGGCAGGAAGACCTCCACAGTAATAAAGGCAGCCAGCAAGAGTCGTACCTCTGTAGGGCCAAAGATACCGGAATCGATGGAATATTGTCCCCCAATTTTGTAGCGCAATTGGGCGGTGATCATTTCCCACCCGTAGAGGACGACAAACATAAATCCCGCATATTTCCAGGCCCCCGGTGCGTAAATGCTGAATCCAAGCCCTATGAGGATGGTGCCGATCCAGTCGACAGTCACATCAAGGGAGAATCCGTACCATTTGCGGGGGGTACCACGATAATAAGCGAGCCTTCCGTCGAGGGAGTCACCAAACCAGTTGATAAAGAATCCGAGCAGTGATAACAAGAGCCAGTAGCGGCTCATGTAAGCACCCATCACAAAGCTTGCAGCCACCATTAGGTTGCCGAATGAGCCGATGGCTGTGAGCCCGTCGGAAGAGATCCAGGAGGGAATTTTTTGCACCAGATAGGCAATGGATTTTTGTTCCCACGCACGGAGGATGTTGGTCCTTTGGCGATCTGTGGCAATCAGTCTGAGCGACTTTGCCATGTTTGTTTTAGATTTATTCATCTCCGTCACTTTTATGTGATTTTTCTATCCTGTTACAAATGTAGCCATTAAATTTATATGTTACGAATATGTTACCCAAAAAACCTAAGCTGTTTTTTATATCCACAATAGAGAGAGCCGCCTTCCAAAGAAGACGGCTCCATAAAAAGAATGAACATTGTGTTCTTACTGTTCGCTGTTCTCAACTTCTTCGGTGGGGACAATCAACTTGTAGCCTTTCCCGTGGATGTTGATAATCTCAATGTTGGGTTCCGGTTTAAGGAGTTTGCGCAGTTTGGTGATATAGACATCCATGCTGCGGGCATTGAAATATGTGTCCTCCTCCCAGATCTGTTTCAGTGCATGGTTGCGTTCAAGGATGTCGTTTGCATGAGCACACAGCAATGAAAGTAGCTCCGACTCCTTGGTGGTGAGTTTTGTCTGTGTTTCATCGATAGTGAGTATCTGCTTTTGCGTGTCGAACGACATGTTGCCAAAGTTGTATACCTGCTGTTCCCTGCTTTTCTTTCCCTTTACACGGCGAATGATAGCTTCGATGCGCAGCACCAGCTCTTCCATACTGAATGGCTTGGTGATGTAATCATCGGCACCGGCCTTGAAACCTTCCAGCACATCTTCTTTCATGTTCTTGGCTGTGAGGAATATAACAGGTATCTCGGTGTTGATGGTTCTAATCTCTTTTACAAGTGTGACACCATCTTTCTTGGGCATCATCACGTCCACAATACAAAGATCATACTTGGTCTTCACAAACCCTTTGAAACCGGCTTCCCCGTCGGGGAACAGGTCGGTGTCAAAGCCTTTGGCCTGAAGATATTCCCTGAGCAGCATGCCCAGATTCTCGTCATCTTCACATAAAAAAATTTTTAATTTCTCTTCCATATCAATTTTCTGTTATTACGGGTAAACTAATGATAAATTTGGTTCCTTTTCCCAATTCACTCTCGGCACGAATGGTGCCGTTCACGTCGGTTACAATCTTCTTCACGTATGCCAAGCCCAGCCCGAATCCTTTTACATCGTGGCGGTTGCCTGTCGGTACGCGGTAAAAACGTTCAAAAACTTTCTTTGCATCTTCCTTCCTCATGCCGATGCCATTGTCCTCGATGGTGATGATCAGCTTGTTGCTTTCATTTCGTGTGCGAATCATCAACTCAGGCGGGACTTCTTTCCTGCGGTACTTCAGTGCATTGTCCAGAATGTTGAACAGCACGTTTGTGAAGTGCATCTCGTCAACTTTGATAGTTGAATCTTCAGCTTTTAAGTCAATGTCTAATTTGCCCTCCAACTTCTCCACTTTCAGAGCGTGTGTATTAGCTACTGAAACCACCAGATCATTGGCATCCATCTCCTTCATCTTTAATGTCGTCTTTTGCTTGTCGAAGAGAGACATTTGCAGTACCTTCTCCACCTGGAAACTCAGTCGTTTGGTTTCATCGTGAATCACACCGGTCACATGTCGGAACACCTCAGGCGATTTCAATATCGACTCATCTTTCAGCATCTGTGAAGCCAGGGAGATGGTGGAGACGGGTGTCTTCAGCTCATGCGTCATGTTGTTGATGAAATCATTCTTCATCTCAGATAATCGCTTTTGTCTGAACAGAGAGACCACGGTGAAGATAAAGGTAATCAGCAGGATGAAAGTGAATATCAATGACGGGATGAAGAAGTTCAGTTCACTGTACACATAGTTCCTTTTGGTTGGGAAATAAACCCTCAACTGATTCAACTTCGCCGACGGATCATTGGGAAAGAGTATCTGTGTGTAGATCGCATCCTTCTGTTTTGTTGAGAAGCCTCGTGTGGCGTGTACTACTTCATTGTTGTAGTTCACCACCTGGAAGCTGAAAGGTTCATTCAGACCGTTGTAGGAAAGTTCGTATCGGATGTACTGATCGACCTTGTCAAAATCGATTCTTTCTTCGATCGGTTCATTGCTCGACCTGCTCAGTATCTTGTAGATCACCTCATAGAGCAACGATCGTTCATGCAGGTAGCGTTTTGAAAGCGATTGTTGCATGTCAAACTGTGTCTTTGAGATGGTACTGGTACCTTGGTTTGGTGATAGCAATGCCCTCTCACGCTCCGTTTTAGGCAAAAGCGACTGATCGGTGACACTCAGGTTGATTCTTGACTTGCTTCCATCAGGATGAGTGATGACTGTTGTAGATTGTTCACTGATTATTTCCTGTGATCTCTGTGACTGATTGTATTGGGAATATCTATTTTCCGATTCAATCATGTCTTGTTCCAGATAATCGCGTGTCTGATCCAGTTCCAGATCTCTCATCACATTGTACAGGCTGCGGTTCACCTGTTCGTCGAACTGTTGTGTCCGGATTGCCAGGCTTGTCCTCATGTACCTCACCTGGAGAAACAGCAGTGCGAAAAAAGCCGTGAACATCACAATGGCAAGCAACCAGATAGTTGATTTTTTCATACGCTATAATTCCATACCTCCTTTTAAGTAATTACGTTTTTTATTTCAAAGATCACTTTTTTTGCTTATTAATTTAACAAATAAACCACTTTTTTGTTTAACATATCCTCTTAAAATTAAAAAAAAACGAAAAAGAAGCTGATCACAACATAAATTAAGATGAGAAACTTGTTTAACTGTTGTTTTTGAATTTGTTTAACAGCATTCTTTTAACCATTCAACGAAAATTGATCCGCATGGCAATGCCAGCATTACTAGTGGCAGTTGCTGATGAGAGAGATGATACCAGGGGCTTTTGAACCATTCGGTCATAAAAGGCTCTCATGGTTAGTTGCCTGCTGATTGCGTAATCGGCGGAGAAGCGTATCGTTCCATTTTGAATGCCGCTTGAGGGTAGACTAATTGCCTGTTCGATTCTCCTGATGAGTGTCTGTGTGTTTCTGAGCGAGATGTCGAGACGCAACGTAAGATCGTTTCGAAAAGAGGTATCCCCATTTGTATTGGCTTTTGCAAGAGCTTGGCTCGTGAGTGTTTGACGACGTTGCTGATTGCGGGATGAGGTGGGTAAACCGATGAGTCGCCCGAAGTTGTCTATGCGGTAACCGGTACCTATAACCAGGTCGTTGTCACTCATCTCGATCAACTGCTGAGCGGAGATGGCTAGGTTGAGTGATCTTGTACGGTTGAGACGAAGGGAGATGCTTAAGTTATTGTGAAATGTTGCACGTAACTCGATGAGCGGATTGAAGCTCTCCATGATTCCGACAGATTGGATGTCATATGGAGATGAGGGAAGCGGATCAGCTGTAACAGCATCACGTATAAAGCCCCATTCACCATCGGCTTTCACCCAGCTTAGATGAGTGTTATACGACCCAATACGGTATTGGGAAAGATATCGGTGAATAATCATGAACTCGGAAAATTCTTTCTTCAATGCCGGCATCAGTGTTGTGAGGTTAAATGATAGGTTCCAGTTGGGCATCATTGATGAGAGGGTCGGGAATGGAGTGAGGGCAATGCTATTTGCATTTTTGCCGCTGTAGGCAGCCAGGAAGGCTGGAATCAGGACGTCGGATGAATAGTTCTTTACATCACCGTTACTGCTTGAAAAACTCTGTCCGGCAAGGAAGCTGCCATTGAGAAATCCTTCATGGGGGTATGTCATTTCAACATATTGGTCTCTGACACGGCTTGCAACGATTGATCTGTTCTCCAGAAAGCGGTTAAAAGCCGCCGAATGGTAGTTTCGATCGCTGCCGCTTCTTGAATCTAATGCAGAGAATAGGGATATGATGCTCATGGCAAAACTGCCGCCACGTATCTCTGGCATCCCTTCAAACATGTATTGATATTCACTTCTTTGATTTTCTTCGTGCAATGCATGTAGGTCGAGACGAATTCCCGGGAAAGGTTCGATACCAGTTTCAATCCTTACGTTACGGGTGCGATTGAAGATAGCCGGTGTAAGATTGTCTTGATTAATCACGAGCCTGTGATGAATCAGCGCCTCTTCCACGAACGCTCTTCCTCCTTCAAAACCAAAGGCAAACGGCAATCCCGGTAGCAATGAACCTTCAACTTTCTTCTGTCCGAAGAGATCACCGCTCATAGGGATGTAGCCCGGAAGGTCTGTTCTTGTCTTATATGTAATGTTGAGATTGATCTGCCGAATCATCGCAAGTGACTGAGAGAGGAGGGCAGGCAGGTTGCTTGATGGCATTTTTCGGTAGAGGGCTGAGAAGTTGAAGCGACTGTTGAGTGTGAAGGAAAGATCGTTCTGCAGATGGTTGCCTATCTCTTCTTCATGGATGGTTGCACCACGTTCCCATTTGTATTGTGAATGATATGCCATGCTGCTGCTGATCCAATCCAGCAGTGGAATCCTCTCAAAGGGAAAGGTATAGCTCATGTCAGCCGATTGATTGTACCTCAAAGGCCTTCCCAGTTCGCGCAAGCTGAGCATCACCGAGTCTTTCCATATCTCATAATCGCTTCGATTGATAGATTTATTTACTTGAAGATAAGGTTCTTCCACTTCTGCCAGAGTGCCGGAGTGAAAGGTTGCATTCAGGTTCTTGGTAAGGTTCCAGGTGAGGTTGAACTGTCGATCCCAGTAAAAATTGTGGCTAAAGGTCAGATAAGCCGAACGACTTTCACTCGCACCCTCGGCAAAGGCGTTCAGGTCACGCAATTGCCTTTCTCTATAGTTGCGGTGGAGTGTATTGCTGATGCTGAGATGGTCGGGCAGGTATCTGAATTCAAGTGATTTAAGCAGATTGTTGATGTTGTTTTCTTTCAGATTTTGGAAGGGTTGCCAAGCTTTGGCAAGGGGTGTGTATACATATGAAACCTGAAGCCGCTGATCACTTTCAGTGTCGTATGCTATCTCCGGTTTTTTCTGCTTTCGCTCATTCCCGCTGTAGGAGAAGGTGAAGTTAGCCGGATCATAGGGCATTGGATTCGCGCTGCGGATATTCATCCTGAAGTTGTTCAATCCGATGCTTCGTTGTGACGACTTGGTAAGTGCGATCTGTTCAACAGAATCTCTTTCTGTTTTCAGTAGCAATTGCTCAATTGTTTCAGAGAGCAGGATATCCTTGTTAAAGGGATCATAAAGGGGAGCCTCCTGAAATGTGGAGATGGAGTAGAAGAGCGGGGCAGTGATTTTTGCCTTTCGTGGGAGAAAGCGTCCCAGGTCCATGTTAAAGGTGAAGTGGAATGAGGAGTAGTCGTTGTTGCGTCGTTGCTGCAACCCTTGGCTTAAAGCTCCGAACCCTGCTGTCTCCTTTCTGGCGGAGAATTGTATGTTGCCGATATCGGAAAGGGCGATTCCAACATTACCTTCTGCAGCCCAACCACCTTTCTCATTGAACTCGCTCAATCGCAATTCATTCACCCAGACCTCTCCTGAGTTGGTGATGCTACTGTTGTTACGAATGCCGATCATCATCACTTTTATTTCAGCCAGTGAAGGGTTACCCATGACGGTTAGCATGCTCCCCTCCTTTTCGGGATTGGCTTCACTGTAGGGTGTATGATAAGCATGTTCAATACCTTGCTGTAGCAGGCTGTTTCTTTTTAGTTTAAGCCTCGTGAACAACTCCAGCGCGAGGTCGATTCTGTTCGCTTCAGGCCACACCTTCTCCCTGTCGGCCGTGATCTGGTTGTTGTAACGTCCCTCAGCTGTGAGATGAAGAGGAATTTCAATTTCGTAGTAATTGTTAAGATAGTCGGAGCCTATCCGCATGAATAGAGATAGATCACCATCTTTAAGATCACCAGGATCTTCTTCTTGTTTTTCAGCATGAACAAACATTTGCAGCCGCTTGTAGCGTCGCAGGTCATGCATGGCACTTTTATAAATGGCGCGACTGTCACCCGCTTCCAACTGTTCAATCTTGAGCGAGAGTGCCTGTTCGTTCTCCTGTCTTAGTTGTGGTTGACTGGGATCGATGATGCGGGTTACACCGGGTGGTAACACATAATTGACAGGTGTTCTGTTACTATTCTCCTCAATGTTTACCGCCTCTGTGGTGAGCTGCCCCTGCCCGGTCAGGCTGCCACCGGTATTCAGGTCTCCCTGGTAGCTGCGCCATTCACTGCGTACAAGACCCAGTGTGGCAAACCGCAGGAATGTAGGTTTCTCAAAGCCGGTAAGTAGCATTCGCATAAACCGTATGTTGTTGAATCCTTCAATATTTCCTGTTTTCGATTGATAATCATTGATGGGGATTCGGAAGAGGTACCATGTCACTTTATCATGTCTGCCGTTTCGTAGTGTTACGCTTGCCTCTCTTTTGTCGGCAATGTGATTCCTGCCCGTTTGCAACTCCTCCCTGCGCAGGGATACACTGTAGATGTAATAGGCCTCCTGTTCGTTGAGTGTGTTGTCGCGGTCGATATCTTCCACATCGGGGGTATTGCGTGAAGCCGAATTGTAACCTGCTTCATTGTCCGGTGCTAGAGAGTTCCCTTCCGTACCGTTGTAATATTTGTATCGCTGCAGGATGCTCAATTGCATGCGATCCTGTTCTTCACCGCGATAATGTTGAAAAAGGTCACCTGCAGGATCATTCAGCGGTGAATTCCGATCAGTAATCATTCGTGCCAGTGTTGTTTCAGATAGACGGGGTTTCAACTCCTCAAGGTACCGCATATATGTAGGAAAAATCTTTTCTTCTTCACTGCTTAGTCCGTTAAGTCCCACATCCTGTTGTTTGCGATATTCTTCACCCATAGAGTTGTCGAAACCATATACAGTGGATTGTCGTTTTGGATTGAGCCCCCAAATGCTCTTATCTACGGCGCTGCTGTCTCTGTCGACCGGTAATCCATTCTCGAAGAACTTCTTACCATCACGCAGCACATCTTCTGATATTTCTCCAAGATGAAAGTAAAGATCACCACCACTTGAGACTCCGGTGGTGTCTCCTGCAAATGGATCCATAAGCCAGAACTCTATATACTCGATATTGGCTGTCTCAAAATCACGTGTCTCAAGTGGACGCGTGATTCCTCCCCACCTGCTGCCGGGGTTCAGTAGATATCCTTCGCTGTCTACCTCTCTGTCGAGGTTGTAGGGTCCTCTTTCTGCCGGATAATAGGAAAGGTTGAGTACCGGGAGGGTCGCCGGTTGACCATAGAGGAGGTCTCTTTCCGGAAAGAGCTCCTGTTCGTAGATCTCCCTTACCCGGTGGTCGGAGAGCTGTTCGTGGTCATTTCTGATGTGAGTGGGTGTCAGTGACGAGTTCTTACGGGTAAAGATGCCATCGATTTGGTACCATGAGAGCAAGGCTCTGTTCTTGCCGTTTTCAATCTGATTGGTGAGTGCCCCCTCCGGAAAAAGAGCTCCTGCTCGATTGTCAACAGGTGTAGCAGCAAGTGACCAGGCATAAGGTGCACGTAGGTCGATCATAGAGGCTGCCGATTCGAAGTCATCCATGTAGGAATAACCTCCTGTATACCGGTTGCTGTAATGACCCGGAATCATCTGAGCGAATGCCAGATCTGCCGTGAGTTGTGAAGGTGCGGTAGCATCGGTGAAGGGGAGTAGGTTTAACAGGTTGGTTAGGGCGATTGATTCTTTTTTCCAACTCAGGTTTGACCCCCACAAAAGGTTCCTTGTTGCTTCATCACCATATGCTGTCTTGACAATCAGTGGTTTCTCGGTATAGTGCATCAGGGTAGCACCCATTGAGAACTCTTTGTTGAAGTTGTAGAGAAGGTTTACCCCCGTCATGGTCTTGCGCTGCATCTGTGAGAAGGTACGCTCTTCCAGTGTTATGTTGAGCGGAGTGCCTGTTTCCAACAGAGAGCTGTTCAGGATTGTTACACTTCCCGAGAGATAGTCTACCGTGTAGTCAACACCTTCCGTGAGGGTGATGCCTCCTGCGGTGATTTTAACCGATCCGTGAGCCACGTTCGTGGCGTTGAGACTGATCACGCCATTTGATGTAGCACGGTATTCACCACTTATACGGTATTTGTTCTGCTCGGCATGTTGTCTCGCAACCGTACGGGTGGAATCATACAGTGACTGAAAGAGATATCTTTCTGCAATCCTCTCATCCCCGATCACTTTCTTCAGGTGGGATCCAAATGGTTCCGTCACCGGGAAAATAATCCTCCCGTTTTGGGCATCCACCGTAAAGCCATCCATGAAATCAAAAATCCCATCCGGATAGGGGTCGTTCCGTTCATTCAACCTGTCGAGTTGCATTACCCGTAGCAATAGCCTGTCATCTATGTTGCTTCCCGGGAGGTAGTTGAGATATACTCCCGCCGAGTCACTCTGGCGTGTGATCTCCAACCGGAAGTGATCTTTCTCCAGATTGTATGCTCCATTGCCCAGTGAGTAGATATTTTTCATCATCAAGTCCCACACGGGTGATGAGGGGGAGAGTGAAACTGGTTTGAGTAGCTTCAGAAACAAGGCATCTTCTCCGCTTCCCTCACCAATATCTGCGGCAAATTCACCTACCTGATAAACCTCTCCACCGTAGCTGTACTCAAAAGCTACTGCCAGCACCTGGTCTGGTTGCAGAGGCATGGAGAGGGAGAGATAGCCAAGTTCCGGCTGGTAGCTATATTCTGAAGGGTTAAGTAACCGTGCACTTTCCAGCTTTTCATAGTCGGTTCCTTTCACCACATCACCCGGCAGCACTGCTTCTCCCTGGCGAATGTTCCGTATCCCACCATAGGTAGTGATCATCTCATCGTAGAGTGTATTGCCGCGGTTGTAGGGAATCTCCTCAGACCCCAACGGTTGCCATCTGGGGTTATGAATGTTTTTGTGTTCACCCAGGTCGGTCAGCGCTACGATGTTTCTCACCTGGCTGAAATCACCCTGCCTGTTGGTGACCCATACCTCGATGCGTGTGATCGTGATAGGTGAACGTATATAGGGAAGAGAGCTCATG
>Ga0123335_1005871_pt1 | contig 14669 bp, 10 predicted proteins | sample BiotimSIPDNA_2_FD_89707 | JGI IMG/M metagenome (GOLD analysis project Ga0123335, IMG submission 89707) | Anaerobic biogas reactor microbial communites from Washington, USA - Biogas_R2 time_0 SIP DNA | ecosystem: Engineered > Bioreactor > Anaerobic > Unclassified | place: Washington, USA... | reverse complement strand
GCTCAAATTTAATTTAGCCTGTTCTACATCACTTTTACTCCGTTCCATCGAAAAGCGAGCGGCATTCATATTATATTCGGCTGTTTCTAATTCTACAGCACTTACACTTTTTGATTCCGCGAGTTTCTGCGTTCTTTCAAAAATATTTTTCTTGTATTGATAATCATTTTCTGCTGCTTTATAAGCAAGTTCCGACTGACGCAAGTTAGTAATCCATTTTGATTTATCTAATTCTGCAAGCACTTGCCCTTTTTTCACTTTACTATTAAAATCAACATAAATACGGCTTAAATCGCCAGATACTTGAGTGCCTATTTCTACACGATCCACAGGCTCCAATGAACCTGTCGCAGATATGCTTGTTAAAAGAGTATCTTGTTCCACAGCAGCACTCACAAAAACGCCTACCGAAGACTCTTTTGTATTAAAGAAAATAAAGCGAGCACCAAGAATTAGTGTAGCGAGAATAACAAGAATTATGCTGACTTTAATGATTTTTCTCATTTTTTGCCTTTTTAGGGATCCTTTATAAAATCCTATTTTACAATTTAGATGTTTTAGCCCTGCTAAACGTTCCATAAAAACTGTAAAACACCCAAATAATTACTTTTATTCTTTTTTATACCATTTTTATAAGCCTCTTCTTTCGTACGATAAAATCAAGAACCAATCTCGGTTTGAAAAATGTTTTTTTCACGAAGAGGCTCGTATTTATGTAAATCAAATTGGTGTATCCCCGACTTTATGACTAATTTCTTTCGGTTTATTATTCTATTTTAAGATTTGTATGAAAAAAGCTCTTTTATTATTAATCCCTTCTTTTCTATTTGCATTGCAACTGCCTGTACATAAAGAAGTTCTAGACAATGGTCTAACTGTTTTGTTACACCCCAATAAACAATCCCCTACTGTTTCTTGTCGTCTTTTTTATGTCACAGGTTCTGTTCATGAAGTGCCAGGATCTTCTGGTTTGGCACATATGCTTGAACATGAATTGTTTAAAGGGACTCGTAAAGTAGGCATTACTGATAGTATAGCTGATTCTGTTTTCATGTATAAGCAAGACTCCCTACAAGCCCTTATGCGCCCACTCATTCAAAAAGGGGATACCACTCTCTATCTAAAACTAAAAGCGGAACATGATTCCATTGTGAATGAGCATCGAAAAATTTTTGTCAAGGATGAACTTTGGAGTACTTATCAAGCGGCAGGTGGAACTGGGTTAAATGCGTTTACTAGTGATTTAATGACTGCTTATATCGTCACATTACCTAAAAATAAAGTGGAACTCTTTTTGTGGCTCGAAGCCGATCGTATGCAAAATGCGATTCTTCGAGAATTTTATTCTGAACGAGATGTAATCCGAGAAGAACGCCGCATGCGTTACGACGATAGGCCTACTGGACGTTTTTATGAAACTTTAAATTCTATGATTTACGAAGCCTTCCCTTATCGAATTCCTACTATAGGCTGGCCTTCCGACATTGAAAATCTTACTCGTGAAAAAGCCGCTGAACATTATCATAAATACTACAAACCAAGAAACGCTATTTTAGTTCTTGCTGGCGACCTAGATACAGCCGAAGTAATGCCTCTAATTAAAAAGTATTTCGGCTCCATTCCTCCAGGGGAACCATTTCCTGCAATTACGGTACGTGACCCTGAGCAAGCTGGAGAAAAGCGTTTAATCGTACGGCGCCAAGATGCTCCTCATTTACTCACCATTGTATTTAAAACACCAGAAGTCGGAGACTCTAAACTCTATGCTTTAGACATTGCAGAAGGGGTCTTAAATGGTCGTTCTGGTCGATTACATAAAAGACTCGTTCAAGAAGAAAATCTTGCTGTGAAAGTAAGTGCAAGTAATAGCCCAAACAAATACGTTTCTGAATTTTCAATTCAAGCAGAACTGGAACCCGATGCAGACCCTGCAAAAGCAGAAGCGATTATTTGGGAAGAGCTTGAAAAACTAAAAGTAGAACTCTTAAGTCAACGTGATTTTCAAAAAGTAAAAAACCGTGCTTATGCTTCTTTAGTCAGAAGTTTAACCGACATGGAAAATGTCGCCACCATGCTCGCTTGGTATGAAATGTATGGTGATTATCATATCTTTTTGAATTGGGCAAATGCTTTAGAAAAAGTCACTGCTCAAGAAGTACAAAAAGCGGCGCAAGAAACGTTCTCAAGGAATAAGGCCACCATTGGAATTTTAACTAAAGAGAATGCAAAATGAAATGGATTTCCCCTTTAAACAAGTTCCCTTCTAAAAAGTCTTCTACTACACCTTCAAAAGCCATCTTTAAGGAATCCTTAATGCCTTTTAAAATGACTCTTTTCTTTTTGATTCTCTTGATTTTTGGCTGCTCTTCCACTCCAGTTAAAAACAACGTTTCTGAGGTGACTCCTGTTTCTAAAACAAACGAAGAACAAGTGGTTTCTAAATCTACAAACAAAGCCTTGCCTTCTTCTTATAAAGAGATCTCTTTCCCAGAATTTACTTATGTTGCTCCACATCCAAAAGAATATCGAGTCCAACTAGATGATAGCATCACAGGTTATGTTGTTGTAGACCGCTCTCTTCCTTTAATTTCTTTCTCTATGTTTTTTAAGGAAGCCACAATTCCTTCTAACATTAAAGAAACGGCAGCACTTGAACTTCTTTCTCCGATGTTTCGTCGCGGAGGTTCAAGTGATATTTCAGCAAATGCTTTAGATGACTCCTTAGAGTTTATTAGCGCCTCCGTTCATGGTGGACTCGGCTCTTACTACAGCAAAATTTCTATCGATTGCTTATCTAAAAATTTTGAAGAAATGCTTTCTTTGTCAAAATCTGTTTTCACAAAACCAGGCTTTGATGAAAAGCAACTTGAAATTCAAAAAACGTCTTATATCACCGCATATAAACGTCGTTTTGACAACCCCGCTTCGATTCTATCGGCTCTTCGTTCCAAAGTCAATTACGCTTCTTCACCTAGATTATGGAACCCAACTGTAGAAGAATACCAAAGCGTTTCTAAAAAAGATCTCGAACAATTTGGTAAAACAAAGTTTTCAGCTAACCGCATTGTCTTTGCTTTAGCAGGAGATATTGAAAAAGACTCTGCTCTTGTTTTATTAAAAAAATATTTTGCTGACTGGAAAAAATCTTCAAAAAGAGACTTGACTCCATCTATTTTACTCTTAAAGAAGCCAGGTGTATACGCAGTAGAAAAAGATATTACTCAAGCAAATATTTCTATGAATCAACCTTTTGTTAAAAGACCTCATCCAGATTATTATCCTACTGCTGTAGCAAGTTTTATCTTAGGTGGTGGAAGTTTTTCTTCACGCTTAACCTCTAAAATTAGAACTGAAGAAGGTCTTGCCTATAGTATTTATAGTCATGCTGGAAATGATTTTAATGACACTGCCTTAACAACCATTGCTCTACAAACAAAAGCGGAAAGTGCTTTTTATGCCATTCAATTGATTATCCAAGAAATTGAAAAATTAAGCAAGGAAGGGCCTTCAGCTGAAGAACTCGAGCTTGCTAAAAAAACATTGATTGAAAGTCTTCCAAGTATGTTTGATTCTCCGTCTAGTATTGCTTCTATTTTTGCAGCTGACGAAATAGTTGGTAAATCGAAAGATCATTATCTTGAATATGTAAAAGCCATCAACGCGGTCACTCCCGAACAAATCAAAGCGATGACAGCAAAATATTTTGATCCTCAGAAAATGACAATTTCCATTGTTGGGCCTAAAAAGTCTTGGGATAAATTTGAAAATGTGACTATAATTCCTATCCAAGACCTTTACTTTAGGTAACTATAAATACAAATGCGATTCTTACTCTTTCTGTTCATTCTTCTTAGCACTACTCCATTGATCATGGCCTATGATCAAAAGAGCATGTGTTCGAGTGCAAAACAATGCCTTAAATTAGATATTGCAGGGTGCTCAGCTGAAGACAAAAAACCGAACTCTAAGATTAAATACAATGATGATTTTTGTGCACCTTATATTGAGCTCAAAAAACGTGGCGTCTCATTAGAAACAGAAATCAGTAAAGAAATTTTTGGTCGCTTAGGTAGTCAATACAGGGCCATTTATATTAACGAAGGTGTTCTTCAAACCACTCCTGGAATGATGAGTTACTTATTTGACCACATGTCTTTTACTGCTAAACTGATTAATGCATATCAAGGTGGCGCTTATTCTATCGATTATAAAACGCCTAATCGGCGTGTCTTTTCTGGAACGAATGGTAGAAGTTTATCGGGCGATTTTATTTGGGTGGCTCAAGATAGTGCAGGCCAAAAACTGGGTTTTCGAAATGTATTTTTTGGCGTAGGGCGAGTGAAAATTTTAAAATGGCATCTAACTGGTACAGCCGTCGCCTTTTTAGACATGGACTCCATTGGTAAAAACCAAGTTCGCTATAAATTAACATCCATTGTATTTCCAGGAAACGCTATTCTAAATTCCATTATGCACATGGACGCTTTTAAGAATATCGTCGCAGAAAAAATCAATTTGATTATAAAAGATATTCAAGAATCCTCGTCACGCTATGCCAAAGGCGATAAAAAACCGATTGGACAAAGTAAAGCACTTCAAACTAAAAATGAATTAATCCATTTAAAAGAATTTGAATCAGTCGTTCAAGGAACCCCTTGGACTCTTGGCGACTATTTTAAGAAGAAAGGATCTTATGTCAAACCTAAATGAATTATTATCTCAAGTTACAGAACGCCGTCAAAATCTGCTTCAAAAAACAGTAAGCACAAGAACGCGTCATTTTTGCATGGTTTTAGAAGATCTTTTTGATCCACATAATATCTCGGCAGTGATTCGCACGGCAGAAGTCTTTGGCCTACAAGACGTTCATATCATTGAAGAAGATAACGCCTATAAAGTGAATAAATCCATTCTAAAAGGATCTTTCAAATGGATGTCTCTTTTTTTATACAAAAAAAGAATGGCTTGTATGGCTAATCTAAAAGCGAAAGGCTATAAAATTGCTGTGGCAAGTACCAATACAGAAAACTCCGTATTAGATCTCAATTTAGACCAACCTACCGCTTTTTATCTCGGAAGCGAATTTCATGGTAATCATCCAGACACTTTAGCGGCAGCAGACTACGAATTCAAATTACCCCAGTATGGCATTACAGAATCCATGAATGTTTCTGTCGCTGCAGGCGTTTTAATGACTTATTTAGACGTTTTTATGCAAAAAAAAGGAAGGGAGCATTATTCTCTCTCTTTAGAAGAACAAAACACTTTACTCGAAAATTGGCTTGATCGACATGTTAATGGAACTGAAAACAATTCCCCTATACAACGAATTGACGATTAAAAGCGCCTTTTTTCAGATAAAATTCATATGATCGTATCATGAATAAACTAAATTATCAGCAATAATGAAGAAGAATACTAGTTTATACTTTGCCGTTGGGCTTGTCGTTATATTAGCCGTCGTCATTCTTGTTTTCGGTATGTTTTTCTTAAACGATAAAGACCCTCGTGAAACCTTTAATACTTTTTATCTGCGATTTTCTCAAGTGAGTACACTCGTTCTAGATGATCCTGTTAAAGTGAATGGCGTTAAACTAGGGAAAGTGGAAAATATCGAACTAAGCGGTCACCGCGTCACTGTCACTGTTCGACTTCGTACCGACGTTAAAATTCCTAAAGATTCAGAAGTGCGAGTTCAAAACATCGGCATCATGGGTGAACGTCAAATTGGAATGATTCTTGGCGATTCGAGCCAATATTTTAACCCAGGTGATACCATTGTCGGTCTTTTTGATGCTGGCATTGCTGAAGCGATTGGTCTAGCAGGGGAAGTCTTTGATAGTACCAAAGTATTAATTCAGTCCGTGAAGGGCGTATTAAATTCGACTATTGCCGCTCCTGAATTTCAGGATCAATTTAAGACAATCCTAACGAAAGCGGAAGATTTGGAAGATCGCTTGATTGTGATTGTAAAGCAAACTGATCCTCAACTCAAAAAGAGCTTAAATAGCCTTAATGAAGCAACCGTAAAAGTAAACACTCTGCTTGATAATGTAGAAGAGCCTGTAAACAATCTTTTTGTAAACACTAATGGCCTAATCAAAAATGCCGATCAGTTGATCAATGAGTTGAATCAAGTTACAAATCGTTTGAGTATTCTCACTCAAAAACTTCAAGCGAAAGACAATACAGCAGGCTTATTATTAAATGATCGCGCTTTATATGATGATTTAATGTTAACAGTACATTCCGCAGATAGTTTATTCCGTATTATATTACAAGATGGCTTAGATATTAATGTGGATTTCTTTTGAGGAGTTATGATTGTTAAAACGCTTTATGTAACGAATAAACTTGGCGTCCACGCGAGACCCGCTGGAATGATTGTCGATATTACGGGACAAACAAAAAGCGATGTGACTATTATTCACGATGGTCAAAAGGCCAATGCGAAGAGCATTTTAAATGTAATGATGTTAGCGATTCCTCCAGGATCCGAAGTTCAATTTGAAATTGACGGCCAAGATGAGGAAGATGTAATGATGCAACTCGAAAGGCTTTTTCATGATAACTTCCACGAAGAATCATACTAAAAAAAGACAACGTATTGTTCTTGTGGGGATCCCAGCTTCTCCTGGTTATGCGATGGGGCATTGCCATACTATTAGCAATCGGGAAGTAACTGTCGTCGAAGAAACTCTTCCAAATGATCGGCTCGCTCAAGAAGAACAACTTTTCTTAAAAGCGGTTAATAATACCATTAAAGAATTAGCCCAGATCAAGCAAATCACAGTCAATCGACTGGGTATAGACGAAGGGCGTATTTTTGACGCCCACTTAATGATCTTAAAAGATCCAACCTTAGTAAATGGTATTTTAGATCAAATCAAAAAAGAAAATAAAAATGCGCAATGGGCGGTTCATACACAAATCACTCAATTGATTTCAACGTTTGAATCCCATAAATCCGCTTTAATGCGTGATCGCGCGATGGATCTAAAAGACCTTTACCATCGCTTAATGGGTGCTCTTGATGACTCTGGCCCAGTTATTATAGGAGATGAAATCGGAAATGGTGTTATTCTTGTCGCTCATGAATTAAATCCTAGTACTTTAATTTCTTTAAAGAAGAACCAAGTCATCGCTTTTGCGACAGACTCTGGTGGCCGGACTAGTCATGTCTCCATCTTAGCTCGCTCAATGGAAATTCCTGCTGTTTCTGGTCTTCGAAATGTTTCTGCAATGATCCAACCAGAAGACAATATTATTGTCGATGGCACTGGTGGGATGATAATCATTAATCCCAACGAAGAAGACATTCGAAAGTTCGAAGAAAAACTCGAAGTATTTAAGAGGCAGCAGCGAGAACTGTTTACGATGCGACAGCTTGAGCCAATGACTCGAGATGGAAAATACATCACTCTACATGCAAATATCGAACTTACTTCTGAAGCAGATAAAGTTTTGGATTATGGAGCGAGTGGAATTGGTTTATACCGTTCTGAATTTTTGTTTTTTAGAAAAGGGCTCCCCTCTTTCGAAGAACAATTAGAAGCGTATCAATATGTTTTAAATGCTCTTGCTCCTAATAGTGTCACTATCCGTACTTTAGATGCTGGTGGTGATAAACTTGTTGCTGATATATCTATATCCAATGAAGCGAATCCCTTTATGGGCTGGCGTTCTATTCGAGTTTGCTTAGACCAAGAAGATCTCTTTAAAGAACAGCTTAAAGCCTTACTCTCTGCAAATACTCAAGGGAATTTAAGAATACTACTTCCAATGATTTCTTCTATGCAAGAGCTAAGACGTTCAAAAGCTCATATAGAAACATGCAGAAGAGAATTAGAAGCTCAAGGTATTTTTTCTCCTAAAGTAGAACTTGGCATCATGATAGAAGTGCCTGCGGCTGTAATGCTTGTAGACAAGCTCGCAAAAGAAGTCGATTTTTTCAGTATTGGAACAAATGACTTGATCCAATTTACCTTAGCTGTAGATCGCACTAATGAATTAATCTCTTCGATGTTCCAACCTCATCATCCCGCCGTATTAAATTTGATTCATAAAACAGTGATGGCCGCACACAGAGAAGGAATACCCGTTGCCGTTTGCGGAGAAATGAGTTCGGATCCAATGAGTACCCTTCTTTTAGTGGGGCTTGGTGTAGATGAATTATCTATGACTCCTTGGAGTATCATGGAATGCAAAAAGATTATTCGTTCTATTAACTATGAAGATGTTCGTGAAACAGCACAAAATGTTTTGAAAATGGATGACACCGAAAGCGTTAATGCTTATCTTAAAAAGAAGTATTCACAAACCATTACGGATTTAGGTATCTCCAGCTTTATTTCTGCTCAAGATTTAGATGATGGAGATTCAAATTCATCATTAATTAGTAGTCTCAATGAAAATTAAAATTATTTGTTCTTTTTTATTTTTTATCGCTTGTTCAGCCTTTGCTTCCGATTCTATTATAAGCTACGAACAGCTTCCTCCTTACCGATTTCAAGATCGTGTGATACGTTATGAAAGGTCTCTTCGAGCCATGAACGATTCCTCTTTAAGCGAAGAAGCTCGTCAATTTTCTAAAGCAGCCGTCTTTTATTACTCCGAAAATTGGGACAGTGCATTTCAAGCCTACAGTCAATTAATTAAGAAAGATTCACTTTTAGAGAGAAGCGTGCTTATTCGTATGGCACGTATTCGATTTAAGCAAGGTGATATTACTGAAATGCGAAAAGTCCTCGCTCAAGGAATTTCTCTAGAAAAAGACGAACAATGGCAAAAACAATCTTGGCGTTTACGTAGTGAAGCTGTGTTGATGGATTCAACTCTTTCTGAAAATCAAAAGGCAGACTCGCTAGAAGCCTTCTTAAATAAATACCCAAGAAGTGAAGAAGCTATTACCATTCGTTATCGCTATGCTGTCTTCTTAGATCATCTTAACAAAAAATCAAAAGCTAAAAAAGCCTATTTACGAGTTCTTGCAGATCATTCTCGATTCAGCGATTCAGCCTATATTGCCATTCGAAATATTCGCGAAATCTCTGATGATGAAACGTTTGAAGAAAAACTCGCCTATGCAAAAATTACATGTAAAAAAGATTATGCCGCTGAGTGCGTGGATTTAATAGACTCTATTTTTAATCCTAAAAACCCTCCCTTAAGTAAAGAAGATAAAACAGCTCTTTTGCAAAGTAAAGCAGTCGCTCTCCGTTCACTGAAGCGCGACGAAGAATCTATTGCCACATTCAAGTTACTTCTTGACTCTATTGAAATGAAGTCTCTTTGGATTCAATCGAGTCTTCGCTTAATGAGAAAAAATCCTACTAAATACAAAAAAGAAATTAGATCTCTAGATTCTATTCTTCAAGAGAGCAAACGTTATAGTAGCGAAAATGCAAATAATCTTTGGGTTAGAGGTTTTGAACATGAACAAAACAAACGCTTTCAAAAAGCCATTGATTCTTATCAAAAATTATCTCACCCGCGTTTTAGAAACAACTCTAAAAGGCAATGGGCAAAGTTTAGAATAGCGTTTATATACTACAAACAAGGAAAGCTCGAAGAAGCAGAGAAAGCATTTTTAGAAGCTAAAAAAGAACCATTCACATGGAGCAGTAATGCGAGTCGAATGTTCTTGGGAGATATATACCACCAACAAGGCAAAGATTCTCTCGCTAAAGAAGCCTATTTAGATTGCATTCAAGATTTTCCTCTCGCTTATTATGCGCACCGTAGCCGCAGTAAACTAATTGAATACAAATTAATGGATTCTTCTCAAGTTCCTTTTGCAAGAGGCTATGAAGCTTCTGAAGAAGAAACACTCCAGTGGATTCGAAACGCTCAAAAAACAGGAAAACCTGATCCAACGTATTCTAAAGATCGCTATGATCGAATGAAGCACCTATTCCTTTTTGGTTTTACCGAAGAAGCATTTGATTTATATAATGAAGCTCGTTATAAAAATGCCAAACGTCTCGACTTCTTGTATGAATACGGAAATCTTTTTTATGAAATGGGCGAAATCGCTGATGGCTATCGACTTGCTCGTCAATTCCAAAATGTGATCGCTCGCCAAAAACTTCATCGCGCTCCCATTCGAGTCTTAAAATTTCTCTACCCTATTCCTTATCTGGATGCTGTTAAATTCAGATCTGGCGATGCCATCGACCCATTCTTTGTTTATAGCGTAATGCGTCAAGAATCGATTTTTAATTTTGAAATATCTTCTCCTGTTGGCGCTCGCGGTTTATTACAGATTATGCCAGCCACAGGAAAACAGCTTGCTAAATTAGAAGAAATTCCTGATTTTGATCCTAACATGCTTTACAATCCCTATTTAAATATTCGATTAGGTACACGCTATTTAATAGATCTCAAAAAAGAATACGATAATGATTACATGTATGTTTTAGGCAATTATAATGCTGGTCCAAAACCAACGAAACGCTGGCAAGCCGCAGGGGGTAATCTTCCTTGGGATATCCGTGCTGAAGAAATCAGCTATTGGGAAACTAGAGATTACGTAAAACGCGTCATGGGTAATTATTGGATTTATCAAGAGATCTGGAATCAACTCCCCTAATTCTATGTTGTTTTTTTTACTGACTTTAATTCCTGCTATCTGTTTTGCTTGTGGAAACATTCTTGCGAAATCAGGTCTTTCTGCTGTAGCTCATACTGTAAGTATTAAACAACCCTGGGCTTTTATAAAATTAATTCTTAGGAATAAATACTGGTGGATGGGTTTTTCATTATCTGCGATTGCAAATCTTGGATATTACCTAGCCATGGCTCTTTATGATATCAGCCTTGTCCAACCGATGATGACCTTAAATCCTGTTCTTACGGCTTTATTTGGTTTCTGGTTTTTAAAAGAGCATTTAACAAAACGCATTGTAGCTGCGATTGGGTTTGTTTTTTTTGGATTATTACTTTCAGCGTCTCATGCAGGGGAAAGTTCCAGCGTTCAAAATATTACTGGCTTATGGCTTTTCGCTGCTTTCTTTGTTTTGATTTCCATTCTTTTCAAGTTAGGCCATTCCTCTGTTGAAACATCCGATTCCTTTATTATGGGAACGGGGTTTGGCGTTTCTGCGGCATTTTATAAAAGTATGACCCTTAGTTTTGGAGAATCCATGCAGTGGACTTCTTCAGAAATAATTCAATGGATTACAGACCCACGCCTCTTTGCCTTTATTGTTACTTATATGACAGCGTACATTTATTCTCAAATTGCATTCACCAGAGGGCGAGCTCTTTTTATTATTCCATTCAGCGCTGCTCTAGGAGCTGCGATTCCAATTCTTGCAGGCACCATTGTTTTTTCAGAAAATCTTTCTCTAGAGAAGTTTTTCTCAATCATCTTTGTACTCTTAGGATCAGGCCTTTTTATTATTAAGCGAAATAGAAAGAAAAACCCTACTACCTAAAAATAGCTTTCAATGTATCTACTTCTGAAGGATTTATTTCTCGAATTGGAGAAAGCTCACCATCACTCCACTCTTTAAATATGCCTCCAGCACTAGGCACTGCACTTAAAAATACTGGCAACTGTTCAAAAAATGATATCGTCACAGAAGAACGGTCTAATGGTAAATCATGCACAGCAATAGACCCAGAACCTTCGCTTAACAAAGTCACCTTTTTTACCGCAGGTAAGCTAAAGAAGCTCTGCATTTCAAGTAACGATGCCTCTTGTCTTGTATGAGCAAAAGCTTTTATTTTTTCAAGCTCTGATTCCATATTATTGATTTGCCAAGAATTTAACCAACGATCTTGATCTCTTGGGATTTCAGCTTCAATCGCTGACATTAATGTTTGAATCCGTTCATCTAAACGACTTGCTTCAAAATTCATCGACAACAACGTGGTGTATCGATTAATAAACGCCGCTTTAAAAGAATTATTTTCTAAAAGCTTACGTAATAAAAGTGTGTGCTCTGGCCCATTTGGCCAATCTGGGCCATTCTCTTCAGTGACAAATTCAAAAATATTATAAGTATACTGCGATTCTACATAAGGGTAATCCCAACCAAAATCCTGATCATATAAAAACCATTTCCAAGGAGTGATAGGGTTTGTGTTGCGCCATTTCTTTAGGTTATTCCCAGGCCAGTCACGATTGTTATTAAAGATTTCGGTATGTACATAATTCAAATAATTATTCACATCCATTAATGTTGAGACAAATTGATAATTCTCATTTGAGACCACTCCATTTGCCTGAATCCAATCCATCATTTCGGTATAACCCACAGACGATCCAGAGCTCGCTTCGTTATTTGCTTTTAATAAATCAATCGCATTTGGATCTAAACCATAATTAGTTTCAAAATAATACTCATTAGAACGTTCTCGAATATTATGGATACCAAAATACTCTCCATTATAAAAAACGACTGAAGCACGCCCTTTTTGATAATCAACTCCTAAACCCCTGCTTATTGAACTTGAAAGCATATCTCGAATGTAATCAAGGCCAAAACTACTACCATTGTTTCTTAATAAGAACACCTTAAACTCCGTTAGATTCGGGTGCTCAGGGAACAAAGGGTATTCTAGCTTGTTGTCGCCATATTTTTCTCTAAATACAATGGCCACTGATTTTTTGGGGTTCGAACGACTATAATTTCCAAAAATCTGATATCCTGCATTCATAGAAAAAGCAGGAGTCTGAGCATTCACTTCAATCAAATCCACGTGAATTGGAAGCTCTCGATCTTCCCAGAAATTAGCCCCATAATTTGGCATTTCAGGAGAAGCATTAGGCCCTAATTCATAAATTCCAGTATCTGGATCGAAAAAGGCTAACGGATCTCCAGTAATAAAAACAGTAGCCACAGTCGGTTGAGTTTCAAAAAGATAAGTTCTCGAAACGACTTCTCCAGTTAAAGCACCTGCTTTAAATAAAGCACAACGCAAAACCATAGAATGATCAATCGTCAAAGAGCCAGCAAAAAGCGGGCTTGTTTCCTTTGGAACAAAGCCACCTTGTTCACAACGAATCTCCTGACCTTCAGGAGCTGTAAACTCTACATTAAAAGGAGCGCTAAAAAAGCCTGATGGGGGTAATTCTAGTTTTCCTAATTTTTCAGTCCATATCGTTGATAGCACAGCGCCCTTAGGACTTGCATCTGCATAACCCCAGACACTTTCCCTTTTTGACCATGTTTTTTCTGGAGGTAATTCTGGGTAAGCTACTGAATCCAAAATGCCTTCTTGATTAATTAAATATAGGCTACCACCGTTCTTCTTTAACTTAAATGATGTATGGGCTTCACTTCCACTATTGTAAGCAATATAAGAAGTAAATTCAAATGAAAGCATTCTCATTTCATTGTATGTTGGAGAAAAGCGAGTTCCATAAATATTTTTCAAATCAGGGAAATTAGTATTCTGTGGCAACAAAATTCGATAGGTAGAATTAGAATCGCCCGTGCCTTTAATTGTCGAAAACCATCCTTTATAATCATCAATATCTGTTTGAGCAAGACGTACTTCTAATTCCATATTTTTAGGCAAATAACCAGTTAAAAGCAATTCGTTTGTTTTACTCAAATCAACAACATCTTCTGGATCACTCGTTAACGCTCCAACAAATACACATGTCGAATGCCAACCCAATTCTCCATCTTCTCCATGTTGCATTTGAGCTGAAAAGCGACGCCCCGTTTCTGTATTATAACAATAGTTTGTATACACAGGTTCAACAGTACTTGTTCCTGCAATTGGTGAATTGTCTATATCCGACCAGCCCCAACATCCACTCCCAATCATATTAATCGTATCAGAAGGATTCTGTGCATTAGGTCTATTTTTTTCTGAAAAGAATACAACCACGTAACTTTTTGGAGCCACGACAACATTTCCAAAAGTCCATATATTCCCTATTTCATGATTATCCACAAAAGAGTAACCTGACAAATTGACCGCAGTATCTGCAGGATTATATAATTCTACCCAGCCTGGATCATCTCCATCTGTATCTTTATAGAAACTATTTCTGCTGTCAATTTCAGTAATCTCAACTGGAGAATGACCTACATAGGTTAATGTTTTTTTCTCTTCTGGAATAATAGCCTTATCTTCAGGATCTGAAGAACATCCGAATAAGAAAATAAAACTTATTAGAACATACAGAAATCGATAATCTTTTTTTCGCATTTTATAAAAATACGTTTCTTATTAAAAATTTGATGTGATTTTCTGCATGTCTTATTGTGCTTTTTACACAGAGGGAATAAAGTTAGATCCAAAGCTAAAAGACAAAGACTCCCCTGGCGATACAATAAGTAAATCCCGATGATGATTTAAAACATCTGGTTCATGAGTCATTGGCTCAATCGCTATACTTTGCCTATCAGGAGGTGTATAGATCTGAATCATTTTATAATTCGAATCCTGCCAAATTTCTAAAGAATCGCCATTTTTAGGGTTGTGAAGAGTCGAAACGGCTTTTGATGTTAATGGATCTAATACAAAACAATCATTAATTTCTGTATTTTTTATTAACACTCTTTCTTGGAATCGCGTATCATTTTCATAATTCCCAGTTGGAATATCTTGATTATCTAAAAGCACCCTTTTTACTGAAGGTAACTTCATCTCTAACTCATCAATTCGAGTATTTAGAGAATAATAAGGGTGATAACCTTCAGAAT
>Ga0123335_1005870_pt1 | contig 14672 bp, 14 predicted proteins | sample BiotimSIPDNA_2_FD_89707 | JGI IMG/M metagenome (GOLD analysis project Ga0123335, IMG submission 89707) | Anaerobic biogas reactor microbial communites from Washington, USA - Biogas_R2 time_0 SIP DNA | ecosystem: Engineered > Bioreactor > Anaerobic > Unclassified | place: Washington, USA... | reverse complement strand
CGGTTCGTCAGGAAGGCGCTGGTCGACAACGGCCTCCGCCTCTCCTTCCACGAAAGAAGCATCCCGAAAAACGGGGTCCTGGTCAACAGCATCCTCTACAAGGGGTGGAACGACGACGGGGAGGACGTCGTCTCGGGATCATGCCTCGGCGAAGTGCTGGAATCCATCGAGAAATGGCAGGAACAGGCCCGGGTATGACTGTTGTGCTTCAACGGACAGGGAGATTCAGGGATACCCGTAAACAACACCGAAGGAGGAATTGCCCATGAGCACCATCGATTATTCCCGGCGCCCCGAAGGCTATTTTGAGCCCTCCGACCCGGAGGAACTGATGCTCAGCCGCATCACCGGCGCCATGAGGCGGAAGGCCGTCAGGAAAATGGTACGGGAGGGCGGAATGGACGCCGTTCCCGAGGGATTCGGCAACGAAGAGCTCAGCGAGGGGCACAGGAGGGCCTGGGGACTGATCCACCCCATGTGCATGGGAGGGGAGTTCCTCCTGCCCTGCGAGCCCGGAGAGCTGGAGATCGCCAGGCTGACCATACGGTCCACCACCTACGACGTCCTCTCCGTCCGGGTGAAACGGGTGAAAAACCGCATCCGCATCAGGGTCGACGACGAATACGACGGCGAGACCCTCAATAAAAAACACTCGTGCATCTCCGTCCGGCCCCTCACCCTCGGGCGTCTGATCGACCTCGTGATCGTCGGGTGGGACGTGTTCGAATGCCTGGAACGCAACTACCCCGGAGACCTGGAAGGGCAGCTAGGATTCTTCTGGGCAGAGTCCCGGTTCTACCCCGACTTCGACCAGGCCCTGCGGGAAAGAGTCGAGGAACACTTCCGCGCACACCACGAAGAGGAAGAAGAGGAGGAATGAACCCATGTACACAGGCAGGGACACGATCGAACGGGTTCTCGAACAGCCTGAATTGACGCAGACATATTCAAGGAGGAGGTGATGCCGGGGATGACATTGAAGCTCGGCAAAAAAGGCCTGAGCAGGGTGTGGATGGAGGAAATCGAAGGGGAGTACATTGTGAGCGGGTTCGTCAACAAGGACAGCAGGAACTGGGAAAAAACAGAGGCCTCCCGGCGCTTCGGCACCCTGGAGGAAGCAAACGGCTTCATTGAATGGGCCTGGCCCAAAATGGTGTTTCTGACCCTGGACGAGTACTTCGACCCCGAATAGCCCGTGCTGTACGAGATTTTTACAGCTGATGGGGAAAACGGGGAAGAAAAACCGGTGAGCCTGTCCCACTCGGCATGGAGATCAACACTCATCGCCAGGCAGGCGCTCGGTAATGCCGGAGAGGAAAAACGGGCCATAATCAGGGGCTCGGACGGGTCGGTACGAATAATTGACGGATGAGGGGCGTATGCCCCTCACAAGGAGGAGTCTCAATGGAACATACGTACAGGATCATTGACGGAAACGGGAAATTCTACAGGGGAGATGAAAGCGGCGGGGGATGGACGGAAGTGATGGATGAGGCAAAAGTGTACGACAGCCAAAAAGAACTGCCGGCCGCCCTGTTGAACAGCGAAGGGGAAGTGTGCATAAAGAAGAAGATCCGCTTTGAGGGCATAAGCGGTTATACATCCATCCGCTACTACCCGGAGCGCTCCGGGAATGGGGGAGGCGACGGAGGGGGAAAAGATATAACCGCAGCAGCATACTGTGTGATCAAGGGGAGGGTGTCCGGGATCAGGGAAGCAGAACCGGACGACCCGATCTACACCCGCGGGTTCATAATCGGGGGAACTTTTTCGAGAATGGCTTCGAAAAGAAATACGGAGCCAATTTCAGAAGAGAAGAAGAGGCACAGGGCAGAATAAAAGCATGGCGGCCCTGTGGACAGTGAAAATATCTAAAGAGATTGATTAAGAATCAGGAGGGAAACAGGAAAAACTGTCCGGGGCAGAGCCTGGCGAAAGCGCTTGGCTCATTTTTGATATAAAGGTTTTTGTATAGCAGCTTTTATGGGGGGTTTTTCGTTTACTTTGGTCATTCTCTTGACTTTGTTCATATGAAGGCTGAAAATAGTTTATAATATTTGCTAAATTAATCTTGATAAGGCTATAAAATGTGTGAACAAAAAGTCGCGAAAAAATGAGTGAGGATGCGAAGAATGGAAAACCATTTCTTAACAAACTACACAGATCAGGTCTTTCTCGATCGCATCAAAGAGAATCTTCGTAGGTGCAAAGCATTTTATTTCTCTGTCAGTTTTATCAAAAAAGCCGGCTTAGTGTTGCTGTTCAAGGATATAGAAGCTGCTGTAGAACGTGGTTGTACTGGACGTATTATTACCTCAACCTATCAAAATTTCACTGATATAGAATCACTGAAGAGCTTTTGGGGATTAATGACAAGGCATGGTGATTTCGAATGCCATTTGGATTATGAGTGCTTCTACAATGAGCAATATTCCCCCTTTGGCTTCCATTCAAAAGGCTACCTTTTCGAGTTTGACAACAGATATGAATTAGTTGTTGGATCCTCGAATATCACCCGTTATGCTCTTTTGAAAAATATCGAATGGGATATTGCAATCAGCGATTCTTCCCCAACGAATGCCTACATTCAGGCCCGCTCTGAATTTCAATCCCTTTGGGATAAGACGTACCCCCTCAGCAACGAGATCATCAATCAATACGCAAATAAGTTGAACTATGCCATTGAGCGCTGGGACATGGACTACGATCTGGAGAACAGAGAGATAAAGCCAAACTTCATGCAAAGGCGGGCACTCAAGGAGCTAAATCGGTTTCGTGCGATTGGACAGGCGAGAGCACTCGTCATTGCAGCATCTGGAAGTGGAAAGACATATCTTGCGGCTTTTGATGCTTTCAATTTCAACCCCAAGCGTTTGCTGTACATTGTTCATGAAGGCTCTATTCTGAAGAGGTCACTGGAAACATTTCAGGCTGTTTTTGGCAGCAATGTTAGTTACGGTGTGTTCAGTGGTGAAAGCAAAGAAATGGACGCAGATTTTGTCTTCGCGACGAATCTGACCACGAGCCGTAACCTTGAATTGTTCCGAAAGACCGAGTTCGATTATATTGTCGTAGATGAATGCCACCATGCGACTGCAACGACATACAAAAAGATCACTTCGTACTTTGAACCGGAATTTCTTCTTGGATTGACTGCAACTCCTGAACGAATGGACAATAAAGATGTCTTTGAACTCTTCGATGGAAATGTTCCCTATGAACTTCGTCTTCGAGATGCAATAGCTAATGACTTGATCGTGCCGTTCAAATATTACGGGATCCGCGATACGCTCGTTGAATACAGTCTCAATAAGAACCAGGAACGCCGCATGATCGCACAAATGGCAAACGAAAATCATTGTGACTTTGTTTTCGCTGAGATTGAATCACATCGTCCTGTTGGAAAGCTTAAAGCACTGGTTTTCTGCCGGAATGTGACCCACGCCCGAATGATGTGTGAGGCTTTAGGTGATAGATACAAGACTGCTTACTTAACCGGCAAAAACAATGTTGGTGAGCGTATTCGTGCCTACAATGATCTGCAGAGTGATGATGCTGATTTAGAGATTCTCTTCACTGTGGATATTCTGAACGAAGGTGTCGATATTCCGGGAGTCAATATGGTACTGTTTCTTCGCCCAACAGAGTCATCTACGGTTTTCATCCAGCAACTTGGTCGTGGCCTGAGAAAATACACTGGTAAAGAGTACGTGACAGTGCTTGACTTTATTGGAAACAGTTATAAACGGAGTGTGCAGATTGCGTTTGCACTAAGTAGTTTAGGTGAAAATTTTGTTGTTGAAAAAAGATTGATGATATCCCTCGTAAGAGATAATTTTTCAGCACTTGGATTAAGCCAATATGGTGTAGAGATAAATATAGACAATTTAAGTAAGGAAGAGATCGTTCACTACTTAGAAAGCGAAAATTTTAACAGCATCACCTATTTAAAGCAGGACTATTTCAATTTTAAAAAGTATATTGGATCTGAGCACGCTCCAAAGCATATGGATTATTTGAATAACGATTGTGCACCAGACTTGTTGCGCTTCATGAGCGTTAAAATGAATGGAAAGAAGACGAGCTCGTATTATAATTTCCTTCGAGGTATACAGGAAGCAGATTTGCCTGTTTTTTCCGATGAGCAAATGCCTTTCATCAACTACCTTTCTTCCATGCTGCCCCTCGTTCGCCAGCATGAATTTATGATTTACACATATTTCATAAATGGAGTTTGCAACCTCTCCGTGATAGAAAGTGAGCTTTCAGATAATATCCGAAATTTCCGGAATGAAGATTTCATACACGCTCTAAAGTATATGGTGGAATCCGGTTTTATCTCGATTGAAAGTGATGAAATAAAGCTCAACACCCAATTAGATGACCAGTATGTTGAGTACGTTCAGGATTTATTGAGTTACGGGCTTACTCGATATATTGTTGATCATGACGATGCTGAAGACTTTAAGCTATGGGGTAGCTACCGTATTGAACAGGTACAACTGAAACTCTGCAAAAATCCTGGGTATACAATGAAAGGGACCTATGTGTATGATGAAGTCGTCTATATCTTTGCTTCAATAAAAAAAGACGCTAGTATTCAAGAGCATTTGAACTATAAGGATAAATTTTTGCAGGCAAACTTGTTTCAGTGGGAATGTGAAGCCGGTCTTAAACCTGAAAAACAACAGGAACTGATCGATAGCAAAAAAGCATATTTGTTCATTCGAAAAGTCGAATCGGAAAACGGTATTGTTCTCCCATTTACCTTTGTTGGTACGGGTAAACTTGAGAATCCTCGAGCAACTGAAAACCCAAGGGGGTCTCTGCTTTTCGATATCTGGATAGATGAACCACTTCCGGACTACCTGCAATATGATTTTGGGCTACCGAAAGGAATGGAGTCATGACTGAAGTTGTCGCAGCGCTCATCTGGGAGGGGGACACGTTCCTGATCTGCCAAAGGCCTGCTGATAAGGCACGCCCTCTGCTGTGGGAATTCGTCGGAGGAAAAGTGGAACCGGGCGAAACAGGAGAACACGCATTGATCCGGGAATGCCGCGAGGAACTTGCTGTGACCCTTTCGGTGGGTGACGTGTTTATGGACGTGGTACACGAATATCCGGACATTACTATCCACCTGACTCTTTTCAATGCCTCCATTGCAGAAGGAACACCGCGAAAAATAGAACACAGCGACATTCGCTGGATCACGCGGGAAGAAATCCCGCAATTCGAGTTCTGCCCTGCGGATGCGGACATTTTGAAGAAACTGCTCAGCTAAAATATAAAAAACGACACATAAAACAAGTATTTCTAAAAAAAACGAAAAAACAAAAGTGAAAAAAAGTCTCAAACTATGGCTTCTCCTTTGATAGTCCTGCGTCATGAAAAAGCAACTTCCGCTGTAGGATCAGAAGAAGCCAATCTGCGAACACGATAAGAAAACCGGCCGGAAAAGCGTTCCTTGAGGATATGCCGCGATGTCCCCTTCGAGGATTTCCCTCTTGCAAAATAGACATACTGACGATATTTTAATTAGAGTAGGAGGTGAAATGACTAGGTTAATATACACGTACTCTAGCAGATATCATCACGATCACGCTGTAGAACAACAACTTTTTCCAAAATTAAATGTTGCTATGGGTAAAAATATTGGCAATATGCAGTCAGATTATTATCTAGCGCTGAAGACCACATTTGTTCGACAAAGAAATAGGCTTATAGGTCAAATATGTTACATTGTAGAAATGTGTTAAAAATCAAATGCTTCGCTGGCAAATTGAAGAAAAAATACATTGATGACCGACTACCTAAACCACAAAAATTACATTTTATTCTTAAGATGCAAGGGAAATGAGTCAATACAATAATTATGTGAGGATGAGCGATGTGATTCAATATATTGTTAAGCGATTTTTATTAGTGATCCCCGTTTTACTAGGCGCGACACTGCTTGTTTTTACCATAATGGAATTTGCACCTGGAGACCCTGCCAGAATTATGTTGGGAAATGATGCCAGTTTGGAAGACATTCAAATTCTCAGGGAAGATATGGGACTCAATGATCCTTTTATAACGAGATATATAAGATTTATTACCAATTTACTTAAGGGCGATCTGGGAACGTCCTACCGTAATAACCTGGAAATATCGTCTCAGATATTTCAAAGACTGATGAATACGATGATTCTAGCCGGATCTGCGGTTCTGATTGCCGTGTTAATCGGCATTCCTGTAGGAATAATATCAGCAATAAAGCAATATTCAGTGTTTGATAATTTTATTATGATGACAACCTTATTCCTCGCAGCATCGCCAGTTTTCTGGTTGGGGCTAATGCTTGTATTACTTTTTGCTCTCAAGCTTGGAATTTTGCCACCCGCTGGTATGAAATCAGGCTTTCCAGGGTTGTTGTTAAGCCTTATCTTGCCTGCCCTCACTCTTTCAAGCAATACTATGGCTATAATTGCCAGAACAACTCGCGCTTCAATGCTTGAGGTAGTTCGTCAGGACTATATAGACACAGCAAGAGCCAAGGGACTAAAGGAATCCACTTTAACGGTGAGGCATATGCTTCCTAATGCTCTCATACCAATTTTAACAGTTATCGGAATAAGTTTTGGATCACTCTTAGGTGGGTCGGTTGTAACGGAGTCAATATTTGCATGGCCAGGGGTAGGACGGTTCATTGTGGATTCTATTAGCTTTAAAGATATACCATCGATACTTGCTTCAGTTGTCATGTTGGCAATTCTATCTACTTTTGTCAATCTCTTTGTTGATTTATTGTATGCTTTTGTGGATCCGAGAATTAAATCTCAGTACCAGTCGCTTAAGAGGTAATCATTATGTGTGCACTAAATAATAAAATCACTGTTGAGAGCAAAGTGGAAACTGTTCGTGACAGAACTTTATTCCAGCAGGCTTGGAACCAATTCAAACGCAATCGCCGGGCAATGGTTGGTCTATGGATAATAGCTACTTTAGTATTTATCTTAATAGTAACAATTCTTATTGACTTTTTAACTGATTATTCAATATATGATTCCTTTGTTATTAAGCAGAACTTAAGAAACAAGCTTGCAAAACCGAGTCTAAAACATTTTTTGGGATGTGACGAGTTTGGGCGCGATTTACTGTTAAGAATCTTGTGGGGAACTAAGTATTCTTTGTTGCTTGGCTTCAGCGCAGTTTCATTATCGTTCCTTATTGGAGGCCCCTTCGGAATGATCGCTGGATTTTATGGAGGAAAGATCGACAACGCAATAATGCGCGTCATGGATGTCTTTATGGCTTGCCCATTTATCCTGTTGGCGATGGCTATCGTTGCAGCTCTTGGTATCAGCACTACCAACCTTCTAATTGCACTTGGTGTCTCAGGGATGGCATCTTTCTCGCGGGTTACTCGAGCTTCTGTTATGGCAGTCAAGGACATGGAATATGTTGAGGCTGCCCGTGCTGTGGGAGCCAGTGATTTAAGGATTATTGTTCAATATATATTTCCAAATGCTATGGCTCCCATTCTTGTGCAAATTACACTGAGAATAGGTACGGCGATTTTGCTTGTTGCTGGGCTGTCATATATCGGACTAGGAATTCAGCCTCCTGCGCCTGAATGGGGTGCCATTCTTACTTCTGCAAAAATGTATATGAGAGATGCGTGGCATATTTCGGCTTTCCCGGGGTTGTTTCTGGTGACAACCGTTGTTGCTTTTAACCTCTTCGGAGATGGCTTAAGGGATGCATTGGATCCGAAACTCAAAAAGTAGTGAGGATAATAATTTGGAAAAAATACTTGAAATAAAAAATTTGACCGTACACTATGAAATAGAAGACGGGACAGTCCATGCTCTTAACGAAATTAACTTGGTTCTTGAAGAAGGTATTACGTTAGGACTTATCGGTGAAACAGGTGCGGGAAAAACCACATTAGCTAAAGCTATAATGCGGATTATTCCTCAACCCCCGGGTAAGGTTGTATCCGGCGAAGTGTTGTTTAATGGAACCAATCTTTTAAAAATTAACAAGACGGCTATGCGTAAAATTCGCGGAGAACAAATATCGATGATTTTTCAGGACCCGATGTCTTCATTGAATCCTGTGATGAAGGTCGGTGATCAAATTGCTGAGGCCATTAAAACTCATGAACACATTTCATCCGTAGAAGCAAACCAGAAGGCGTGTGAAATGATTGAATTGGTCGGGATAAACGCCGAACGTATGGAGGAGTATCCCCACCAATTCTCTGGAGGGATGAAACAGCGTGTCGTAATAGCGATAGCTTTGGCATGCAGTCCTAAGGTGCTGATTGCTGATGAACCTACCACTGCACTTGACGTCACGATACAAGCCCAGGTTTTGGAAATGATGCAAAACCTAAAAAAGAAATTCAATACCGCTACGATTTTAATTACTCACGACCTTGGTATTGTTGCACAAAATTGTGAGAAGGCAGCCATAATTTACGCTGGTGAGATTGTTGAACGCGGTGTTACCCGTGAAATATTTAAGGATATGCGGCACCCCTACACAATTGGGTTGATGAATTCAATCCCTAAGATTCACTCTGATAAACAGCGACTCTCTCCTATAACGGGACTCATGCCGGATCCGATGTCTTTGCCTTCTGGATGTAGATTCTATGAACGTTGTAAATTTGCGATTGAAAAGTGTAAACATGAAGCGCCCGAAATGGTACATGTAGGAGGGGAGCATTGGGCAAGATGCTTCTTTGCAAAAAGCATTTCAAACAGGGTGGAATGAGATGACCGAAAGAAAAGAGCTTTTGCGCGTAGAGCACCTGAAGAAATATTTTGAAACACGTCGAGGTACATTGTCTGCAGTCGATGATGTTTCTTTTTCTATTAACGAAGGGGAAACCCTTGGCGTTGTTGGTGAATCCGGATGCGGAAAATCGACGCTTGGCCGAGCAATATTACGACTCCATGAACCAACATCTGGGAAGATATTTTTTAATGGTGAAAATATTCTTTCATATGATAAGATTAAAATGAAAAAGCTACGCTCTAGCATGCAAATTATTTTCCAAGACCCATACTCTTCACTTAATCCAAGGATGACAGTAAGTCAGGCTATTGCCGCACCTTTAATAATTCAAGGTATCTTTCGTCCTAAAGAAAAGGACGAAATACAGAAAAAAGTGGATGAAATGATGACTTTAGTAGGGCTTGCGAAGCGATTTGCTAATTCTTATCCTCACGAGCTTGATGGTGGAAGGCGCCAACGTATCGGTATTGCCCGTGCTTTATCACTTGATCCGAAATTTATAGTATGCGATGAACCTGTCTCTGCGTTGGATGTTTCAATTCAGGCTCAAATTCTGAATTTAATGCAGGAATTACAGGAACAGCTTGGGCTAACGTATCTGTTTATCACACATGATCTTAGCGTTGTTAAACATCTTTCGGACAATATCCTTGTAATGTATCTTGGGCACGTTGTTGAATTGGCTGATTCTAAGAAATTATTCAAAAACCCTCTGCACCCTTACACCAAGGCTCTTCTATCAGCAATTCCAATACCAGACCCTGATTTATCGATGGAACGAATTTTGCTAGAGGGTGAGATTACTTCACCAATTAATCTATCCATAGGATGCAGATTTGCAAAGCGATGTAGCTTAATGAGACCTGATTGCCTTACGGGGAAAATTGAACTAAAAGAGATTGAACCGGGGCATTTTGTAGCGTGTAATATTGTAGCCTCGAAATTCAATTCACGTTGTTCAATCGGAAAAGAAAGGTGGGTGTAGGAATAAATCTTAAGTAAAGTTTTATTTCCATATCTTAAAAGGGGGAAAAAAAATGAAAAAGTTTGTTCTGTTGATTTTTGCAATCGTTTTATTTTTGGAACCGGTTGGATTCGCTCAAGCTGCTGACCGAAAAATAAAGGACGAAATAATCTTCGCCCAAAGTGCAGACCTTACAACTATGCATCCAAGTTTTGGCACTCAGGAAAGAGCATTTTCTCTGACGAATCATATGTTTGATCCACTCTTAACATATGACAGCGAAATGAAATTGCAGTTCTGCCTCGCGACAAGCTATGAATGGCTCGATGATTTAAGACTGCAATTTAACCTCCGTAAAAATGTCAAATTCCATAACGGCGATCCCTTTACGGCAAAAGACGTTGTTTTTACCTTTGGACAAAGGGCTAAAAGAGGCACTCCTTTTACTAAATTTGTTGATTTGGAAAACTTGGAAATAGTCGATGATCATACACTTATTATCCATTTTGTTACCCCTCATCCGTCGTTCATTTATGAGTTAACAGATCCTGCATGGGGTATTGTGCCTAAGGACTATTTTGAAACTCATGGAGACAAGTACTTTGCTGCAAATCCAATCGGATGTGGCCCCTACAAAATGAAAGAGTACGTTACTGGTGATTTCTATACACTTGAGCGTTTCGATGATTATTGGGGTGGTCCTGCAAAAACGAAGTACCTCACCATGAAGGTCATTCCTGAAGCTGGACAGAGAACGATTATGTTGGAAACAGGCGATATTGATGTAGGGTATGAGATCCCTTACGTGGATGCCGCTAAAATTAAAGATAACCCGGATTTGCAATTTCTTTCCACACCTTCAATGAAGATTGTAATGTTTTTTGCTAATTGTAAATCAAATTCACCCGTTCGCAATAAATTGGTCAGGCAGGCGATGGAGTATGCTATTGACAAACAATTGATTGTAGATGTATTGCTCTATGGCTATGGCAAAGTGGCCTATGCCGTTGTTCCTGAAGTTGCTTCTGAATATAAGAAAGTGAAAAATCCTCATGTTTACAACCTAGAGAAAGCCAAGGCTTTAATGGCGGAGGCGGGTTGTGCAGACGGATTTGAAATGGAAATATGGACAAGTGCAATACAGACAAATACAGAATTGTGTCAGACTGTCCAGGATATGCTTGCTGCTATAAATATTAAGGCAAGTGTTTTAGTGCAGGATGCAAATACCATAGATGTCCGTCAAGATGCAGGGGAGGAATTTGGCTTGTCGCTCCATTTTTATTCCTGTAATACTGGTCATGCGGAATTTACGCTTTCCAATATTCTTCCTACGGGAATGCTGAGAAATGACTCGCGATTCAGCAACGCCGATTATGATGCAGCGTTTTATAAGTGGCTTATCACTACCGATGTAGTTGAAAGAGATGCTTTGCTTACCACTATGTATGAAATACAAAATGAGGAAACTCCTGTTATCCCAATTTACAATGAAGTCAAAATTTTAGGTGCGACAAAGAATCTGGAGGGCCTGCAATTAAGCCGTATTGGTGCTCATGAATATCAGAACGCTGTTGTCTATATCGATTAGTTGAAAATACAAGTCATGCTCAAAAAATGCACCTTGGATTAAATAGGATAGTTGAAAGATTGCGGAGATTTATTTCTTCGCAATCTTTCTATTTGTTCCTTACCGCGCCTTTCACAGTTCTGAAAATGTCTCTTATGTTTTTTATATGTTTGCAGCTCAATGCTTGAAAAGGGATATATCCTTGATTCCCGGCCACACCTAACGAGTACGCCGGTTTAGCCGCAATAAATCCAGTGACAATCGCACTTTGACAACAAAAACACTTGACGTGCTCATCGTTATGTAATACTATATACCTAACGAGGAGGTGGGGCTATGGCTAGCATCGTCTTCCAAAAGGACAAGCGCTCCGGGATCACCTACGCCTACGAATCCGTATCCTACTGGGACAAGGAAAAACGACAGTCGAGAGCGAAGAGAACATTGATCGGCCGACTGGATGAACACACCGGCAAGGTTGTTTCCACCGACGGCAGACGACGGAAGCAAAAGAACGAGCAGCTTCCGGCCAGACCAGGACCTGTTCCTGCCGCTCGAACAGCACGACTTTTCTACGGAGCGACCTGGCTCTTCGATGCCATCGGGGAACAGATGGGCATCACCGAGGATCTGAAGAGGTGCTTCCCGAAGACCTTCAGGCAGATCCTGTCCGTAGCCTATTACCTGATCCTGGAGGACAAGAATCCACTCTACCGGTTCGAGAAGTGGAGTGCTCTGCACAAACACCCCTGCGGAGAGAACATCGGCTCCCAGCGGAGCAGCGAACTCTTCGCGTCCATCAGCGAGGAAGCGAAGCTCGAGTTCTTCAAGCTTCAGGGGAGGAGGCGCATGGAGGACGAATTCCGGGCTTACGACATCACCTCCATATCAAGCTGCTCCGAGTGCCTCAGGCAGGTTCTGTACGGCAACAACAAGGAGAACGACCGTCTGCCCCAGTTGAATCTGGCCCTGGTCTTCGGCGAAAATTCCGGGCTCCCCTTCTACTACCGCAAGCTGGCCGGGAACATCCCCGACGTGAAGACGGTCAAGCTTCTTCTGTCGGAACTGGACGTCCTCGGGTACTCAAAGGTCAAGCTGGTCATGGACAGAGGCTTTTACAGCGAGGACAATCTCAACGCCCTCTTCAGGAACCATGTCAAGTTCATCATCGCGGGCAGGATGTCCCTTTCCTTTATTCAACAGAACCTGGAGCCCCTTTACGGGCAGTTCCGCTCCTACGACCACTTCAACGACACGTACGGGCTCTACTGCCATACGGTGCAGACGGAGTGGAACTACAGGCAATACCGGCCGTACAAAGGGGACACCGTTTCAGAGCCAAGGCGCATCTATGTGCATTACTACTACAACATCGACAGGGCGGCCGAGGAGGAGAAAACCTTCGACCGCCGGCTGATCGCCCTCAAGAGCGAACTCGAATCGGGAAAAAGAGTTCCGGAACACGAGACATGGTACCGCAGATTCTTCGATATCACGACCACCCCGAAACGAGGCGCCAAGGTCGCCGTCAAGGCGGAGGCGGTCGCCAGGGGGAAGCGCTATTTCGGCTTTTTCGCTCTCCTGTCCAACGAGACCATGGACGCAGTCACCGCCCTTGAGCTCTACTGCAACAAGGACCTGGTCGAGAAGGCCTTCGGCAACCTCAAGGAGCGGCTCAACATGAGGCGAACTCTTGTTTCTTCGGAACAAAGCCTCGAAGCCAAACTGTTCGTTGAGTTCATCGCCCTGATTTACCTGTCGTACATAAAGAAGCGAATGCAGGATACGGGCTTGTTCAGGGACTATACCCTGCAAGGGGCCCTGGACAGGCTCGATGTGATCGAATGCTTTGAACATCCGGGACAAAAGCTTCTTGTCGGCGAAGTTTTGGAGAAGCAACGCAAAATCTACGAGGCTATGGGTGTACAACCTCCAACCTCGTTATGAGTGGGCGGGAATCCAGGTTTCAAGGAGAACATGGACTCCTTAGGGATAACAATGAACTATCCTGATTATGCTGCACAGGTAGGTTCTTCTGACATCGGTAATGTGTTTTTAGTAGTCCCCATTATCCACGAGTACCTTGCTATAGCTGAAGCAGGTAGTGCAGAGCCCCATAATGAATCCTTTTGTAATGCGGCAGCTAGTCCGAGAGCGGATGAAGTCGTGCTTTTGGCAGCAAAAGGTTTGGCTATAACAGGAATGGATGTTCTGATTAACAAAGAACTTCGGGAATAAATGCGTGAAGAATTCGATGAAAAAGTACGCCCCAACCAGTGTTACTAATTTTGAGGAGTATTAATTAATAATCCAGAAAAAGAAATTAGTATTAATGGCATGGATAGTGGAACTAAATCTAATAAAGGGGATGGCATGATGAATTTTGCATCTTTAAGCTGGAAAAAAGCGGAAAACCTTGGTGATAAGTATCTTGCAGTTATCCCTCTTGGAAGCGTTGAAGCCCATGGGCCTGTTGGTCCCTTAGGCACAGATTTCATGATCCCTTCTGCAATTTCCGAAGAACTTGAAAGACGAATGCCAGACCGTGTTCTTTTACTTCCGCCTCTTCCATACGGATGCAGTCCATTCCTTGCCGGTTTTCCTGGAACAATTGATATAGGCTTCGAATCGCTGCTTAATGTATTAAAGGGAATTGCAGATGGAATTATGCGTTGCGGAGTAAAAAAATTACTTTTTATTAACGGGCACGGAGGAAATATACCATCGCTTGACCATGCAGCATTATACATTTACAAGCGTGGTGGACAAGCGGCTTGTATTGATTGGTGGTCTCTTTGTGGTCAGTTAAAAAAAGAATGGCTTGCCGGTCATGGTGGAGGGATTGAAACTTCAGTAATGATGGCAATCAAGCCTGAATGGGTACATATGGAAGATGTATTTAAAAAAGAACACGTACATTTTAGTGAATCTCTTAAAAACATTCATATCCAAGAAGTTGCCTTCGGAAAAGGTACGGTGAAAATGATTAGAGATGTCGTTGATTCGATTCCCTCTGGAAATGCAGGTTATAGTGATACACCTAATAGCGCGAAAACAGAAACAGGGGAGCAAGTCTTGTCAGGAGTTATAGATTACGTTCACGCATTTGCAGAAGAATTTTTGAAAATAGATCTGGATAAAATCAGAAAATAAGCAATGTTGACAAAGAAATAGCTATCGATAGCCAAGATTTAAATAAATAAAGACTCTTTGCATTTATAAATAACTCAACATTCTCAGGACCTTGAAAACCGTAAATCGTTGTCATGACATGGAAAAAGCAGCTAAAACGCCTATTTTATTCCTCAGGAAGCCGGGTGTTTTCCGTACGAATTCCGTAAACATCCG
>Ga0123335_1005868_pt1 | contig 14678 bp, 14 predicted proteins | sample BiotimSIPDNA_2_FD_89707 | JGI IMG/M metagenome (GOLD analysis project Ga0123335, IMG submission 89707) | Anaerobic biogas reactor microbial communites from Washington, USA - Biogas_R2 time_0 SIP DNA | ecosystem: Engineered > Bioreactor > Anaerobic > Unclassified | place: Washington, USA... | reverse complement strand
TTATTTTTGGCAATCCGTGCCCGCAGCCTGGTTTTGCCGCGAAATCTGGTGCGTGCAAGCACGCACCCTACTGATTTGGAGCTTTCCGCAACAGAAACTATTTAGCCCCGGGTGAACACACCCGGGGGGAACACCGGTTATTTTTGGCAATCCGTGCCCGCCGTGTATTCACGGCGGGCTAAATGACTGATTTTCAAAACACGTTCTAAGGTCAAAGTTGTTTTGGTCATCTAACAGGAAGCATTATCCGACGATGAAAATTGCAGTCACCGCCCAGGGCGCCGATATGGAAAGCGCGGTCGATCCGCGTTTTGGCCGGGCCGCGTATTTTTTGCTGGTCGATTCCGAGACTGGCGAATTTGAATCGCACGACAACGCGCAAAACCTTAACGCTCCGCAAGGGGCCGGCATCCAAGCGGCGCAAACGGTTGCCCGTCTCGGCGCCGAAGCACTGCTGACCGGCCATGTCGGCCCAAAAGCCTTCGCAACGCTCTCGGCCGCCAACGTCGCCGTTTTTACAGGCGCCGCCGGTACAGTGAAAGAGGCCGTGGATCAATTCAACAACGGCAAGCTCGAACGAGCGGCGCAGAGCGACGTTCGAGGACACTGGTAAAGCGCGAACAATAGAAATCACCACTGGGAGCCGGTAAAAAGTGAACGAAGAAAACAAACCGCAAGATTGTGAAACCTGCCAACAGGCCGAATGCCCGGCGCGTAAGCGGCAGGAAAACGAAACGACCGACGATTTTCTGGACCGCCGGCGTCTTTCGCAAAAAATGTGCCGCATCGGCCGCAAGCTGTTGGTGATGTCGGGCAAGGGGGGGGTGGGAAAAAGCACCGTCGCCGCGAATCTGGCCGTCTCGCTTTCTCTTGCGGGCAAGTCGGTCGGCCTGCTCGACGTCGACATCCACGGCCCCTCGATCCCCCGGCTGATGGGACTCGAAGGCCGGCAACTTGTCATGCACGAGTCGGACATCGTGCCCATCGACATCGGCGGAAACCTCAAGGTCATGTCGATCGGATTCTTGCTCGGCAGTCCGGAGGACGCGGTCATTTGGCGCGGGCCGATGAAGTTCGGCGTCATCAAGCAGTTCCTTGGCGACGTGGAGTGGGGGCGGCTCGATTATTTGGTGATCGATGCCCCGCCGGGAACCGGCGACGAACCGCTCTCGGTTGCGCAACTGGTTGGCGACGGCGCGGCGGCGGTCCTGGTGACCACTCCGCAGCAGTTGGCCGTGGCCGACGTGCGCCGGTCGGTATCGTTCTGCCGAAAACTTACGTTGCCGGTGGCGGGGATTATCGAGAACATGTCCGGCCTGATCTGCCCGCATTGCAACGGGCGAATCGAGCTTTTCGGCAGCGGAGGCGGCGCGAAACTGGCCGAAGAAATGAACGTGCCTCTGCTCGGACGCATCCCGATCGATCCGAAAATCGTCGAGTGCGGCGACTCGGGCGTTCCCTACATCCACCGTTTCGCCGAGAGCGAAGCCGCCCAAGCGTTCGCCAAGGTCGTCGAGCGGATCGGCTGAAACGGAAACTTTTAGCACAAAGGTAAACAGTCAAAGGAGCCTAAAATGAAGTTTGCGATTCCCACGGCCGGCGGCCGATTGTGCATGCACTTTGGACACTGCGAGCAGTTTGCTTTAGTCGATGTTGACGAAGAGGGCGAAATGCATACCACGCTGGCCGCCCCGCCGATGCACGAGCCGGGCGTGCTGCCCGCTTGGCTGCACGAACAGGGCGCACAAGTCGTCATCGCCGGCGGCATGGGCCAGCGGGCAATGCAATTGTTCGACCAGCACGGTATCAAAGTCGTCGTCGGCGCGCCGGCCGATACGCCCGATGAAGTCGTCGCCGCATACCTCGCCGGAAACCTTCCCTCCGGCGGCAACATTTGCGACCATTGAACAACGGGCTTGAGAAAACCGCGATGAACGAACAATTACGTATTACGATGCTCGTGGAGAATACCGCCGTCGGGCCGGGCATCGTTGCCGAACACGGACTCTCCTACTGGATACAACACGGCGACCGAGCAGTTATCTTCGATACGGGGCAAGGAAACGTCATGGCCGGAAACGCCTGGAGACTGGGCATCCGCCTCGAAGACGCCGACGTCGTCGTGCTCAGCCACGGCCATTACGATCACTCGGGCGGGCTGAGCGACGCACTCCGCGGCAATCGGCCGGTAGAGCTGTTTCTCCATCCGGCGGCATTGGAGCGGAAGTTCGCCAGAAACTTCGATGGTTCCGCTCGCGACGCGGGCATTCCCATTACCGCCTTGCAGGCAACCGCGAAGAAAAACGTCCATCGACGGATGATCGAATCGCCCACGGCCGTGACCGATCGGCTGACCGCCACCGGTCCGATCCCGCGGGCGACCGATTTCGAGGACGTCGGCGGACCATTCTTTCTCGATGAATCATGCACCAAGCCCGATCCGTTGATCGACGACCAGTCGCTGTTCTTTGAGACGCCCGAGGGCGTCGTCGTGTTGCTCGGCTGCGCGCATTCGGGCGTTGTCAACACGCTGCGATACGTCGGCAATCTGACCGACGGCAAGCCAATCAGCGCAGTCCTCGGCGGCATGCACTTGGTGCAAGCGTCTTCCGAACGGATTGCCCTGACCATCGAGGAGTTTCGGCGCATGGATGTTCGGCTGATCTGTCCGTGCCATTGCACCGGTCCCACTGCGACGGCGGCGTTCTGGAGCGCCTTTCCCGGCCGATGCAAGCCCTGCCAAGCGTCGTCACGATTCACGTTCGATCTGGCGGGCAAATAATTCAGAACGTCCTGAACCTGATTCTGGAAAAACACGCGCAAAGCGCTAGTGCCCTGTCAATCTTGGAGCGACATGTTCATAGTTGTTATTGGCTGCTGCGGGCCGACCCCTGCCGGCTCGCCCGGCAGGTGAAGAAGATTGGATGGCTAACACGGCCGATAATCAGATGCTCGACCCCTGCCGGCTCGTCCGGCAGGTGAAGAAGATTGGATGGCTAACACGGCCGATAATCAGATGCTCGACCCCTGCCGGCTCGCCCGGCAGGTGAAGAAGATTGGATGGCTAACACGGTCGATAATCAGATTCTCGACCCCTGCCGAGCAATGCTCAAGTCACGATAAACATGCCATTTCCTCCCGGCGTGGGCGCCGGGGCTAAACGGATTTCTTTCTCCCATTATCGTGCAATATATTTAGCCGATAATAACTTGCGGACATCCTGCCTTCAGTTGGCCGGCCTCGTTGTATTCTTGTCCCGAACCACAATAGGCTGCGGTTTACATTTGCATCAGGGTTTCCGCAGTATGTGGCGCTATATGCAAGGCATGGACGACTGCTTACTTTCGCAGGTGGTGGACCCAGGCGGGCGGGACGTTCAACCACACCGCTTCGCGGCGGATTTCGTGATTCTTTAGCGCCGTCTTCATCGCCCGGCCGACGCCCCGAAGCCTCGTTCGTTCCGCGCGGCCGCTCGCCATCGCTCGGGCCGAACGCACGGCGATGTACTCGAAGAAGGAGAGCGTTCCCTCCGGCTCCAGGCGGTCGATCAGAGTTGCGAGGATTTGCGCCACTGATTCAGCCGCGAAATTGTTCAAGGGCAGGCCGGAAACGATCAGGTCGAATTTTTCCCCGCCTTGCATTTCCTCGATGGGACAATGGTGGATTTTCACGCGGCCGGCGACCGTCCGAAACGCCGGTTCCTCGCGGAATCGCCGTTCGAGTTGTTCGACGAACGAGTCGTTCAACTCGACCAGATCGAGCGTGTCTTCGCCGCTCATTCCGCCGACGATCCGTCGCGTTACCGCGCCCGTGCCTGGCCCGACTTCCAGGATTTTTCGGGGTTGGCGGGTATGAGCCGTTCCGGTCGGTCGGGCATTATCCCGGGCGTTTACGAAACGTGTCAGTGCCGCGGCGAGGAATCGCCCGCTGGGCAACACCGCACCCGTATGATGGAAATGGCGGATGTATTCCCGGAAGAACAGCGAATTTTCGGAAAGCGGTTTGGCCATTTCGCTGATTTTACAGCGGGGAGGCCCTCGACGCCATCCGGTCGGGCAAAATCGCCCCGGCTGGAATTACCGGACCACGAGCGGGTTTTTGCACGGACTGTACGGGCGGCTCCGCCGGCAGCTTCAAGGGCGAATTTTCGCGGATTTCAGGCATTGCCGCCGGCCTGCCGGCGGCGGGTTTCCGCGCAATCCTCGTCCGTGACTTCGAGGCGGTCTTTTTCGGCGGCGGCGGCGCAAGCCGGTCCAACGCCCGCTTGAAAGCAACGTATTCCTCGGGATGTAAAATTCGCTTGGCGTCGGTAAGAATCTCCGCCCGCTCCCAAGCGGATAACCGACCATCGGCCATGGCGATGCAGACCTGATCGCGCAGATCATGCCGGGCGGCCAGTGCCTCCAAACGGCTAGGTTTGAATTCAAACGCCGCGACGGGCGCGACCGCGCCAACGCCCAACAGCAATACCGCGAATGCCGTGAAGAATCGAACTCGCATGTACCATCCCCCCTTATACGTTACACGGTTGATAGTGAAACATCCTTCACGGAGAAGCAAATTTGTTCCACTTCCAAGCGTTTCCGTAATAATCACCCCTGATCTATCCGTAAATCTATCAATCTCATCGGAATCGGATTCTCCGGAACTTGATGCACACCCAACCCAAACGGGAGAGTTTATCCATGCCGTGAAGCTACAACCGGCATAGTCGGTAGAGTTTGCCCGAGCACCCCAGCTTAACGGGAGTCGCCCGGGCCTGCTCAGCCGTCGGGATAGTATGCGTTGCAAAGACTGTTTAGGACAGGACTTGTAAAAAGTCGGACCGAGCTTTAGAATCGCGTCCCAATACAGTCCCTCACCGTCTCAAAATATGCAAACCGCCTCCGCTCGATATCTGGTTCCATTCCACACCAAGCATGTGCCGCACTTCTTTACCGACGTGCTGATCGTCGGCAGCGGACTCGCAGGTTTGCGAGCGGCCCTGGCCGTTGATCCGTCCCTATCGGTAGTGGTTATCGCCAAACAAGGCGTCGAGGACTCCAACAGTGTTCAGGCCCAGGGCGGCATTGCCGCAACGCTCGATCCGGCAGACAGCTTCGAGGACCACATCAGCGACACGCTCCGCGCGGGCGGATCGCTTTGTGACGAGGCCGTGGTTGCGCAGGTCATACGCGAAGCCCCCGTTCATATCGAGGAGTTAATCCGCTGGGGAGTCAAGTTCGACCAAGAGGGGGACCGCTTGGCGTTGGCCCGCGAGGGAGGGCACGGCCGCCAACGAATTGCCCATGCGCTCGGCGACGCCTCGGGCAAGGAGATCATGCGGGCGATGATCCATCAAGTCCGCTCGGCCCCGAATATAAACATCTGGACCAATACCTTCACGCTCGACCTGCTCACTGTCGAGGGTGTTTGCCGCGGCGCGCTGGTCTGGAACGAGCGGCACGGTAAAACCATGGTCTGGGCGAAGCAGACGATCCTGGCCACCGGCGGGGCGGGCCAGCTTTACCGCGAAACCACCAATCCGCCGGTTGCCACCGCCGACGGGATGGCCCTGGCCTATCGTGCCGGGGCCGAACTGCGCGACCTCGAGTTCATGCAGTTCCATCCGACCGTGCTTTACATTGCCGGCGGCAGCCGCAGCCTGATTAGCGAGGCCGTCCGCGGCGAGGGGGCATGGCTGGTCGATCGGCACGGGCAGCGATTCATGCCCGAATACGATCCCCGCGCCGAACTGGCCCCCCGCGACGTGGTCTCGCTGGCAATCGTCGATCAGATGGAAAAGACGCGGCATCCGAACGTATTTCTCGACCTGAACCATCTCGATCCGGCCAAGGTTCGCGAGCGTTTTCCCAGCATTGCCGCCGTCTGCGCCGAGTTCAATTTGGACATTACCCGCGACCGCATTCCGGTGCGGCCGGGCGCGCACTACATCATGGGTGGGGTTTCGGTGAACATCGAGGGTCGCACCACGCTCCCCCGGCTTTGGGCGGCGGGCGAGGTCGCCGCCAGCGGATTCCACGGCGCCAACCGTCTGGCCTCGAACAGCCTTCTCGAAGCGGTGGTCTTCGGCGCGCACGCCGGCCGCGGGGCATCGCGCGAGGCCGCCGAATTGCACGACGACTTCACCGCCGCCGTGGTCGTAAATCCCCGCTCCGACGCGCCGACCGAACCGCTCAATCTGGCCGACATCCGCAACTCGCTGCAAAGCCTGATGTGGCGCAACGTCGGAGTCCGCCGCAACGGCGAGGACTTGCACGAAGCCCTGGACACCATCGACCATTGGTCGCGCTACGTTCTTTCGCGTCAGTTGGGCGACCCTTCCGGCTGGGAATTGCAGAACATGCTCTGCATCGGCCGGTTGATGATCGAGGCGGCCACGGAGCGCGAGGAAACCCGCGGCGTCCATTTTCGCGGCGACTTCCCCAATACGGACGATGCTCATTGGCGCCGGCACATTGTGTTTCGGCGGTAGATTGTCGTTTTATGTATTTCCAGAGAACCCAAAACTTCGAGGTCAAAAATGGGAATGCTCAAGGAGTTCAAGGATTTCGCCGTTAAGGGCAACGCCATCGACATGGCGGTGGGCATAATTATCGGGGCGGCCTTCGGCAAGATCGTCTCGTCGCTGGTGAACGACGTGATCATGCCGCCGATCGGCACGCTCATCGGCGGAATGGACTTTTCCAGTCTGGCAATCCAACTGAACGAGGAAACGGCCATCAATTACGGCGTCTTCATCAACGCCGTGTTGGATTTCGTGATCGTGGCCTTCGCCATCTTTTTGGTCGTCAGGTGGATCAACCGGTTGAAAAAGGCGCCGCCGCCCGCCGATCCGACCACGAAGGACTGTCCGGCGTGCTGTTCCACGATTCCGATCAAGGCCACGCGCTGTCCGCACTGCACGTCGGAGTTGCCTTCGGCGTAACCGTGTTGACAAACCGCGATAACGTCGGCAATCGCCGCATTGCGCGCGGAGCGGAGTTTGGACGCGGCCGATCACTCCGATTCGCTCGGTTCGAGATGAATTGCGCGCACTCGATTGGCGTCGCGCAGGTCCATCGCGTGGATCAGATGGTTGTCGGTATCGGCGATAAAGAGCATCCCATCGGCGGCGGCGATTCCGCCCGGTTTATTGAATTCGGGCGGATCGTCCTTTGAGCCGGGCTGTTCGGGGCCGGGCAGCGAGCGAGTTTCGCCCGTCGCCGGATCGACCGTTTTTATTTTGTCGTTGTAGGTGTCGGCCACGAACAGTTTTCCCTCGTGGAAGGCGACGCCGAGCGGATGTTGCAACCGCGCGGTTTCGCGCGGCCCGTCGACGTCGCCGTAGGTGAACAATCTGGCCGCGGGGAGATGGGCAGTGCCCACAACGGTGCGCACGCTCCGGCCGCCGTCGAAGGGAACGGCGCGGATCGAACTCCCCTCGCTGTCGGCGACGTACAACCAAAGACCGTCCGTAGCGAGTCCGCTCGGTTGGGCGAAAGCGGCGAATCCGGGCTGATACGGCCGCCGGGGACCGATCCGCCCGTCGACGATGTCTTCGACGCCGTTGCCCGCGAAGACCATGATCCCCGGCCTGGCGAGGTCCATGATCCATATTTGATGGAGGCCGGCCATGGCGATATATAGCTTGGCGCCGTGCAGACAAAGGTCCCAGGGGCTGCTCAGCGCGGTGGCCGCCGGTTTTGCGGGCCGTGCGAAGGGCGGAGTGCCCCGGTTTTGCCGCCCCGTTCCGGCGACGGTCGTCACGTTCCGCCCGGCAAAATCGATCCGTCGGATCGAGTGGTTCAGCGTATCGGCGACGTAGAGCGCGTCGCCGTCGAGCGCCATGCCCTGCGGCGAGTTGAACGCGGCGGCGGAAAAATCGCCGTCCCGCCTGCCTGCCTCGCCCGAGCCGATAGTTTCGATCATCTTTCCGTCGCGCCGAGCGACGACGATGCGATTGTTTCCGCTGTCGGCGATGAATAGCCGATCGTTTGACGGATCGGCCAGTATCTTGCCGGGAAACAGCAGCGGCGACTGCCGCCTCGCCTCCGATGCCTTCGGGGCGAACTTCATCGGGTTGCGGTCGAGCGTTCCGTTGTTTTGATAAAAGGGAACGGCGCGGCGCAGCAGCAAGTCGAGCGCCTCGAAGGTTATCTCGCCGCGATGCCCCCAAACGGCGTAACCTTCCGGATCGATCAACACCAGGCTCGGCCAGACGTTTATGCCAAAACTCTTCCAGACGGCCAACTCGGCGTCGTTCACCACCGGATGCTCAATGCGATAGCGTCGCACCGCCGCGCGGATGGTGGCGGTGTTTTTCTCTTCGGCGAACTTGGCCGAATGAACGCCGATGACGACCAGCACGTCGGGCCATGCCTTCTCCAACTTGTGCAGCTCGGGAATGACGTGCATGCAATTGATGCAGCCGAGCGTCCAAAAGTCGAGCAACACAAACTTACCCCGAAGAGTTTCCAGCTTGAGCGGCCGACCGACGTTTATCCAATCGAGATTATCGGGCAATGGATCCACTGCTATCCGTTTGGTAAAGGGCGAGCCGAAAGCGGCGTTCCGATCGGATGTTTGCCCCGCGGCCATTACAGCCGAGAACGCGCCCAACCCCGCGGTTTCGAGAAACGTTCGCCTGGAAAACCACTGATTTTTCGACATGGGATAATTCCCCCTGGCGGATGAATTGTTCGGCGGAGTCGCCGGCAAGTCAAACTGGATGAGCCGCGAGCGGTTGAAAAATGGTTAAAATAGGCCGACATCGCTCACTTTCCGACGAATGATCTCCCCTAGTGCAAAATCCAGCTTAATGATGTACAATTGGCAGAGGCTAATGATTTGAATGCAATGCGAAACGACACCATGAGCACTGTTGGCAAACGCGCTTCGGATCAGACGAACGAAGCGTTGCGGGCGTTCTTTGAAGAATCCGCCGAGGGGGGTATCGTTAGCGATCTCGATTATCGAACCATCGCGTACAACGTCGCCGACGTGATATGGACGATCGATTTTCCCGCCGAAATAATCCAGGAGCAATTGAACCGTGCGCCGCCGGAAGCCATCGCCGATGCGATCGTCGACAATTGGCGTTTTTCTTACGTCAGCCCGGCCTCGGAGCGAGTTTTCGGCTACACGCCGAAAGAGTGCCTTTCCCTCGTTCTCGGCGATCTAATTACGCCTGAAACAATCGATCGGGTGCGGAACGCGATAGCCGAAGTCCTGGCTTTGGACGCGCCCGTACCGGCCGAGGCGTCTGAAAAACGCTTCCTGGAAGTAGACTGCCTGGCGAAGGACGGCTCGTTGCGCGCGTGTGAAAACGTCAGCTCGTTCATCAGGAACGACCGGGGCGTGCCGACCGGACTTTTGGGGATCATCCGCGACGTTACCCAGCGCCGTCACGCGGAAAAAGCGCTGCGCGAATCGGAGGCCACGTTGCGGGGACTGTTTGAAAATCTTCCCGCCATCGTCGTCATGCTCGATCGGGAAGCGAACATCCAGTTTATGAATCGTACATATCCAAACGCGCAGGCGGGAGAAATAATCCAAGTCGGCGATCCGGCGTTTTCCTTCGCATTGCCCGAGCATCTGGATACTTGCCGGCGCGCATTCGAGCAGGCGCTTTCCGAAAACACGACGCAAACCATCGAAGTTCAGGATATTTTCGGCGTTTGGTGGTCGTGCCAACTGGTTCCCATTGCTGGTGAAAGCGTCATCGACAACCTCATTCTCATCGCCACGGACGTAACGGAAGCCCGTTTGGCCGCCGAGGCGGTAAAAAAGGAACAGCGCCTGCTTCGCCAGATGTTGGAACTGCACGAGCGCGAACGGCGGTTGATTTCTTACGAAATACACGACGGTTTCACCCAACAGCTCGCCGGCGCGCTATTCCGCCTGCAAGCGTTTCGCGGCGCCCTGGAACGGAACCCCGACGAGGCATGGAAGGGTTTGGATGTGGCCGCCGATCTGCTTACCGGCGCCATCGACGAAGCGCGGCGATTGATCAGCGGGTTGCGCCCGCCGATTCTCGACGAACTCGGCATAGCCGACGCCGTGCAGTATCTGGTCTACGAGCACGGCAAGCGCGACTCGGTGGAAATTGAATACCTGCACGATCTGCCGACCGCGCATCTTCCGCCCGGCCTGGACGACGCCGTATTTCGGATCATTCAAGAATCGTTGCAGAACGCCTGCCGGCACAGCCGCAGCGATAAAATCCGCGTTTCCCTGGAACAATCCGAGGGTTGGATCAACATTGAAGTCCGAGATTGGGGGATCGGCTTCGACCTCAATTCGGTCGAAGGCAAGCGATTCGGCTTGCAAGGCATCCGCGAGAGGGCGCGTTTGCTCGATGGGCAAGTCGCCATCGAATCGGCGCCTAATGAGGGAACGCGGATCTCGGTGGCGATCCCCATTAAAAACTCGGCGACGTAGCATTCCCGCCGGCTATTCGGTTAGCCCTTTCAAGCCGTCCAGAAATTGCCTCAGTTCGTCGTAGTAGTTCCGCGGCATCGGATCGTTGTGGTCGTGTCCCGGAAGCAACACGAACCGTTTCGGTTCGCCGGCGGCGTCGAACAGCCGCCTCCCCAACTGCAAGGGGACGATCGCGTCGGCGTCGCCGTGGGCTTGCAGCAATGGCCCTCGATAGCGGCCGATGATCGAGGCGGAATCGAGCCGGGTTCGCATGGCCCAGCGAACTGGCAACCAGGGATAATGATAGGCGGCGACCTCGGGCAGGGCGTCGAACGTGCTTTCCAGGACCAATCCCCGCGCTCCGTCGCGTGCGGCGAGGTCCACCGCAACTGCCCCGCCGATCGACTCGCCCAACAGCACGATAACGGACTCGGGAATCTGTTCCCGCTCGGCCAGCCACGCCCTTGCCGCCCGGGCGTCGGCCAGCACGCCGGGGCCGCTGGGCTTTCCTTCGCTGCGTCCGTAACCCCGGTAATCGAAAATCATCACCGACGCGCCCGCGTAATCGTGCAGTATCTTGAGCACCGAGGCGCGATGCGTGACGTTGCCGGCGTTGCCGTGGCAGAAAAGGATCACCGCCCGCGGATTGTCGTGCGGAACGTGCCAGCCGTGCAGGCGAACGCCGTCGGCCGAACTGAACCAGGCGTCTTCGTATTCGAGTCCCTCCGGCTTCCAGACGCCGCCGGGGTATCGAGTCGGAAAAAATATCAAATGGTTTTCCATGAACATCGAGGCCGCCGCCACCACGAGATAAGCGATCAACGGCACGCGGCAAATCCGCCACGCCCATCGTAAGACTACTCGAACACCGGTAGGTCGAGTCTCTGGCGTTTCCATCAGTCTCTCCGCGCATCCGGCCTCCGTGCCGGCGGCGCGATTTTCAATTATCGAGCCGTGCCCGCGCGGGGGCAACCCCCGCTTGCAAAACACCACGACCTCGCGCCGCGACGGGCGCGGGCGAGGTCGATGGGGGACAAATCCGCCGTTGGTTGTCAACGGAACTTGTAGTTCGGATTGCTCTTGTCGAAATCGGCGTCGGTGAAGCCGTTGTTCAGCTTCAGGTTGAGGTAAGTGTATTCTTCCATCAGGCCGGGCGCTTCGCCTTCGGCTCTCGGCCAATCGTAAGATTCATAGCGGATCGGCAGGTTCAGTTCCTTGTCGACGAAGATTCTCGCCAAATGGAAGAGGAAGTTGCGCCGGGGGACGGGATGGACCACTTCGATGCAGGTGCAGACGCGGCCGTTGATCTTCGCCCCTTCGTAAAACTTCACGTCGCATTCGCCGTACTTGATGTCCTTTTCGGCGACCTCGACCAGCCGCCTGGTGAGATTGAGGATGCCCAACTCCGTCAGAGGATAGCGTTGGTTCCGCATGGCGATCGGGCCGTCGGGCTTCAACGAGACGGTGCCGAACATGGTGTCCTTGATGCCCACGGTGTGTGCGTACATGTTGCCGTCGTTCTGGCCCTCGACATAAATCACTTCTTGGCCTTTCAGTTCGGCCGGGGCAAGGAAATACATGTAAACGCTGAACGGTTTTTGCCGGAGTTTGACAAATATGTACTCGTAATCGAGCAGCTTGCCGCCGATCCGCTCGCGCTTGGCGACTGTGGCCGAGTAGTCCTGAATTTTCTCCACGTTGTCCAGGCCGGAATAGGCCCAACGCAGAGCGGGCATCAGCGGGTGTTCGCCCGGATGGCCGGGGGCCAACTTCGGCGCCGCCGCCGCGGATTGGGCCGCCTCGGAACGCTCGGCGAGATGGTATGCGGGACGCCGGGCGGAATCCTGCCCGGGCACCGACTGGGACTGCGACGGTTGAACGCTGCCGGATGCCGTCGGAACCGTCTGCCGGCCCGCGCCCTCCGGCTCGGCTGCCGATGCCGATTGGACGACCGCCATTATCGCCAAGGCGCCGCAACACAACGCGACAGGCATCAACATTCGAAACGTCGGTTTCCTTTGGGTCATCTAACTTCCTCCTTGTGGGGCATCGCCATGCCGTCTACGGACAAGCCGTGGGTTTATAGGTCGGGCGGCGCCTTGGTCTACTTCCTTGAGTGTCCGATCCTTAATTGGGCGGCAGCAAAACGTATGCCAACCTGCCTGATGCGGCACAACCAGTGTTTGTTTAGGTAAAATGCGGAAATAAAACGGGATGTATCGCCGGAATTCCCTAAAAACTGCTACCGAATATGCCAATCCTCTTCGACCTTATCGCAATTTATGTTTGTCGGAATTACAATGTTTCGATCCACAAGGTCTTCTTACCCAATCGTCGAGATACCCCCCCGTGAAATTATCGGAAGAACCGTTACATTTTACCCGATTATTAACGCATTGAGGAGTCCAATTTCGTGAGGTTGCCAGAGTTTCAGATAGACGCCATCCTAAACCTTCCTTTCGAGGAAAACACCTATATTGCTTGGATAAAAGACCGCACGGATTGCGTGGTGATCGATCCCGGCCTCGAACCGGAGAAGATCATCAATCATTTGGAACGGTTGGGAGTTGCGCCGGCCGCGATACTTAATACGCACGGCCACGGCGACCACATCGGGGGCAACGCCGCCCTGAAGCAGCGATGGCCCGACTGCCCCCTGGTAATCGGCGCCGGCGACGCGGCGAAGTTGACCGACCCGCGGCAAAATCTTTCGGCCGATTTCGGCATATCGCTGGTCAGCCCTCCGGCCGACGCCACGGTGGGCGACGGCGACGCGTACCAAGCCGCGGGGATTGAATTCTTGGTCCGCGCAATCCCCGGACACAGCGCCGGACACGTGGTTTTTATCTGGCAAAGTCCGCGACCGGCGCGGGTTTTCGTCGGAGATGTGATCTTCGCCGGCAGCATCGGCCGAACCGACTTCCACGACGGCGACCACAATCAACTGATCTCCGGCATCCGCGCGAAACTCTTCGACCTGCCCGACGACGCGATCCTCCTGCCCGGCCACGGACACGAAACGACCGTCGGCGAGGAGAAGCGGACGAATCCTTATGTGGGAACATATTGATGCCTGAGTTCGAGACGAGAAACGCAATCGAATAGCCGGAGGCAAACTGCCGCCGGTGAGTAAACCCGCCATTATGAACACACTCTGAAAACGAGCATTGTGCGTGAAAAGCACCGCTGATGTTTGGTGCGTTTCAGGCCCCCCGCGGATAAAATATGAACGGCATCGACTCGATATCCGAGAACCATCCTCGCGTTCTGGCCTTCATGGCCCATCCGGACGACGCGGAAATATTTTGCGGCGGGACGCTCATCCGTCTGGCCCGCACGGGTTGGAACGTGCATATCGCCACGGTCGCCGCCGGCGACTGCGGATCGACGACCGAGCCGGCCGAGAAGATTGCGGCGCGTCGGGCGGACGAGGCCCGGCGGGCGGCCGCGCTGATCGGCGCAAGCTACCACTGCCTCGACGAGCGCGACGGTTTTGTCGTCTACGACAAGCCGACGTTGCGAAAGTGCATGGAACTGTTTCGCCGCACGGCCCCGCGGTTAGTATTCACCCACTCGGCCGAGGACTACATGATGGACCATGTGAAGACTTCGCAGTTATGCCGAGCGGCCAGTTTCCTTTACGCCGCCCCGAACGTCTCGACTTCGCCGCTGGTTGCCGGCTCGCGGGTGCCGCACCTGTACTATTGCGACCCGATGGAGGGCCTTGATCCGTTGGGCCGGCCGGTCGAACCGACGACTTCCGTCGACATTTCGGCCGTCCTGGACGACAAGGCCGCAATGCTGGCCTGCCACGCCAGCCAGCGGGAGTGGCTCCGCGCGCACCACGGCACCGACGAATATCTCGACGCGATGCGGCGGCACGCCCGACAACGCGGCCATCGCATCGGCGCCGACGCGGCCGAAGCGTTCGTCCAGCACCGCGGACACGCATATCCGCGCGACGATTTGCTGGCGGAATTGTTTGGAACGGCGTCATAAAATATGAATCGGATGAACCATTCCATTCAATAGTCGGCGGCTAACAGCCGCCGGTGGAAGCCCAATTATTTCGACCACATTTATTTCGACTACATTCCGGCGGCTGTTAGCCGCCGACTATTGGCTATTGTTTTGGAGAATCACGGTCTTCTGTCATAAGTAGTTCCTGTTGCGGAAAACCCTCGTAGGGTGCGTGCTTGCACGCACCAGCCTGGTTTTGCCGCGAAATCTGGTGCGTGCAAGCACGCACCCTACTGATTTGGAGCTTTCCGCAACAG
>Ga0123335_1005866_pt1 | contig 14683 bp, 13 predicted proteins | sample BiotimSIPDNA_2_FD_89707 | JGI IMG/M metagenome (GOLD analysis project Ga0123335, IMG submission 89707) | Anaerobic biogas reactor microbial communites from Washington, USA - Biogas_R2 time_0 SIP DNA | ecosystem: Engineered > Bioreactor > Anaerobic > Unclassified | place: Washington, USA... | reverse complement strand
GTACCTGTGAAGAGCGGCATACCCTGAGGATGACCTTTTCCATATAGTGAGGAGCCGCCGCCCGCAATACCAGCCATTGCGTCGCGTATGTTGCCTGATTCCGCAGCTTTTCTGCAACTGTCGATTGTGATTAGCTTTGCAATGTAGGTGTAGAAATTACCGCGCTGCACGGTAGGCACACCGGCACGGTATAGGACATCCGCGTCACCGGTGGTGTCGATTATTATTTTGCCCTCGTAATACTCACGTCCCGACTTGTTTTCGATTATCAAGCCGTCACAGTGGCAGCCGTTCATTACCGGCATGCTGACGACAGAGTCGAACATAATGTCAACTCCCTCGGTGTGAAGCTGTTCGGTAAGCGCAAGAGCGAAGATGTCGGCGGAATAGCGTGTGATATAGCGCGGTCCGTTCTCTGGGTAGTCGGAAGGATCTCCGTTTTTCCAGATTTCCGGTATGGTGTCGTAACCGTATTTAATGGACAGACGCAGGAACTCTTCAGCCATGCCATAGATTATCTGTTTGCCGCGCCCGTTGCACATGGGTACAAAGAAGTTAATGAGTCCCAGGGTAGCCAATCCTCCAAATATCTGTGACTTTTCAATAATCAGAGCTGATTTGCCGGAACGTACCGCAGACAGCGCGGCGGCACACCCCGCAACGCCTCCGCCTGCCACAATAACGTCATATGAACCCCTGCACTCAATCTTTTCGTTCAGCTCAATGGTTTTCATTTAATTATCCTCCATATTCGTTCTCGGCGTCATGAATACAAATCATGTATATTATATCATTGAATGATTTGTGATGCAAGCTGTATTTGTATCGAATACAATACGGAACATTGACTTGTTGCACAATAATAGCATTTAATATTGTGAAAAATCACGAAAATGAAGCATTTGTCTTAAAGCTATTGAAAAACAAGACAGAAGTGACTATAATATGTATGCAGCAAAAATTTTAATTAAAGAAAGGGCAATATCATGAAGAAGACTATCACTGCTATCCTCGCGGTTCTTATGATCGTCTCCCTGCTCGCTGTTAATCTCAGCGCCGCTCAGGGCGATTACAAGGCTGCATCCGGCACTCCTATCGTTGACGGTGTGAAAGATGATCTCTACATCGCCGCTGATCCCGTTCCCATGAAGGTTGATAACGACGGCAACCCTTCCAAGGGCGCTACCGGTACCGCTTACTTCCTTTGGGATGCCAAGTATCTCTACGCATATGTTGATGTTGTAGATCCTGTTCTCACCACCAAGAAGGCTGATGCTATATACCAGACCGACTCGGTTGAGGTTTATGTTGACTTCGACGGCAATGTTGCTGCTGGCAAAACTGCAAAAGTAACTGACGCTGGCGTTAATGCCGGTCAGTGGACCGCCGGTCTCCTTTACGAAGGCGAGTGGGGCGGCTACGGCAACCACCACACCGAGAATAAGGACAAGGGTACATTCAAGGTAAAGACCACCGATAAGGGTTATGCTGTTGAGTATCAGATTCCGTTTGTTAAATATACTCCCGCTGCAGCAGCCAAGATCGGCTTCACTATAGCTATCAATGACGATGCCAACAATGACTCTACCCGTGATTATCAGATATTCCCGGCTAAGGGACAGGGTTCCGCATGGTCAACCGTTGACGGCAACTGGTGCCTGATGACTCTCTCCGCTGACAAGTATACTCCTCCGACCACTGCTGCTGCAGCACCTGCAGCAGCCGGTGCGGCTGCAAAGCCCGCCGCAGCAGCTCAGACCGCTGACATCACCGTAATAACCGCTATCGTTTCGATGGCTATCGCTTCCGGTGCAGTTCTCTCTCTCAAGAAAAGAAAGTAATAAGTTAAGAAACATCTGATTTTACTGCTATTCGGATTACGGGGCCTGCATATGCAAGCCCCGTATCTTATTTAAGCAAACCTTCGTAGGCAATAAAACCTGACATAACACAGGTTAATGTGTAAAACGCAATTGACAAACATAGAACCGCATGCTACAATATCAATATTCCGGAATATGAAAGGAGAGACTTAATGAAAAGAACAGTCTCGATTCTACTCACCGCCGTCATGCTGCTTGGCTGCATGATGATTCCCTCATTCGCAGGCAAGCTCACTCTTTCCTCCACCGATTCATCAAAGCTTCCTGCCGGCACCCTCGTATACTATGAGGACTTCAACAATGTCAGCGGCAGCAACACCGCCGAAACCGTTAAAGCTCTTGGCTGGACTCTTGCCGAGGACTTCAAGAAGTTCACCGCTATTCTCTCAATCAAAGACGGTCAGCTTCATATAGACAACCTGAATGCCACCGTAGGTACTTCCAACGACTCTTACGCGGTCGTTATGTCGAGCGACTACCTCAAGAACATCTGCAATAACGACTACACATATCAGTATGATGTGACCTACCGTTCCGCTGAGAATACCTACCGCTACCTTTCCATGCTCTGCAACTATGACGGCATGAACAACTATAATACCGTTGATATCCGTATTCGCGGCGACGGCTACAACCAGGTCAGACGCGGCGACAGTTGGATTCACTACAGCGACGACGAAGTAATGCTCGGCGGTACCGGCGACAACGCCATGCTCAAGAAACTCTTCAACGAGACCTTCGATGACACCAAGTATGCTATGGCTGATAAGACCATAACGGTTCGCGTTGAGATGTCAATGAAAGATGGTCCGATTGTATATGTAAACGGCACCAAGGTTTCCACCATGAGCAAGAACACCGAGAACTGGGGCGCGATTGACGCGTATGCCTTCTGCTTCAAGTCCTCCACTATGCTCAAGGCTGACTTCGACAACCTTATGCTCTGGACCGGCATCGGCTGTGAACCTATAATACCCTCTGCTGAAACAACAGCAGCAGTCGCTGCAGCAGCGACCGATAAGGCTGCTGCAAAGCCCGCCGCAGCAGCTCAGACCGCAGATATCACTCTTATCACCGCTGCAGTCGCGCTGGCGGCTTCAACCGGTGCGGTTCTCTCTATAAAGAAGAGAAAGTAATAAAAATTGTCAAACACGGGGTGCCGGTAAATCGGCGCCCCGTGTTTGTTTGTCATTATTGCGATTGACACACCTTAGACCTGGTGGTATAATAAACCAAATCAGATTCAGGGAGGTGCTTATATGGAATATCTGGAAACAATCAATAATTGGCTTGACGAACACCGTGAAGAACTGAAAAATGACCTTATCACACTGGCAGCCGTACCGTCTGTGCGCTCCGCTCCGGCTCCTCATGCTCCATTCGGAGAGAAGTGTGCGGAGGTTCTTGTGACTGCGTCACAGCTTTTTGAACGCGACGGCTATCGCTGTGAGATGTACGCCGATGACGGATATCTGTTGGCATTCAAGGGTGATAATGACGGAAAGACAATAGGCGTTTTCGGTCATGCTGATGTGGTGCCGCCGGACGGCGAATGGCTGCTTGCTCCTCCGTTCCCTCCCACCGAGATGAACGGTTATCTGATAGGCCGTGGCGTTGATGACAACAAAGCGGGTGTTACCGCATCCATGTATGCGGCGCGAGCCATATCGGAATGCTGTATACCGTTAAAGTCCCGATTAATGTTCTTCATCGGCACAAACGAGGAGAGCGGTATGGCGGATGTATCCGCATTTGTACGTGACAGGAAGCATCCTACCGTATCTATTACTCCCGACAGCGGTTTCCCTGTCAGCGTGGGCGAGAAGGGCATACTGCGCTTTATGGTTAAGTCCGATAAGGCATTCAAGGATATTCTCTATATGGGCGGGGGTAATGCGTATAATATCGTTCTGTGCGAATGCCGTGTCGAACTGAAATATTCGGATGCTCTTGATGCCGAATTAAGAAATCTGTGCGGTGACGACACCCGCATTTCCATCGCTAGGGACGGCGACAGAATCATAATGAATGCCACAGGCATATCAAAGCATGCATCGTCTCCGGACGGATCGCTAAACGCCGCATCGCTTGCCGCGTCATATCTCAGTAAGTGTGAATCGATATGTTCCGGTGATCGCGAGATAATGTCATTCCTGGAACATGTTTTGTGCTGCAATTATGCCGCCGGTCTCGGTCTCGAGGACGTCGACCCGAACTTCGGCCGTACCACATTTGTAAACGGAATAGTTGACTGCGAGGATGGTAGGATTGTTCTCGGTTTTGATGTTCGTTACGGGACAGCGTTCGACAGCAAGCGGACAGAGCAGGATGTCATCGGTTATTTTACATCACGCGGCTGGACGATTGCACGCGGTGAACTGAACAACAGACCCGGCTATATGAAAGCTGAAGACGACATATATGTAAAAGAGCTGTTGAGAGTATACAGGGAATTCACCGGAAACAGCGAAGCTAAAACCTTCCTCATGTCCGGCGGTACCTATTCGCGAATGGTGCCAAACGCCTACTCGGTCGGAGGACAGTGCGGGGGAGGTCCCGGACTCGGATTGCCCGCAGGACACGGCGGCTGCCATCAGCCCGACGAGAGTGTTTTTATTGACGGCGTGGTCAAGGCAGCGAAGATTCATGCACAGATGCTGATTGCGCTGGACAGGCTGATAAATAACTGATTTATTCATCCGGAGGCAGCTCAATACCCAGTTTCTCGCTGAGATTTCGGAACCAGTGAGGCAGCTCATTGTCGCAGTCAAGCAGCTCTCCGCCCCTGATTAAAGCAATCTGACGGAACAGCTTGGTGTTATCGAAAAACAGAACGGAATCGCATAACGGATAGAGATCGCGAATACCGTTGGGGAGTTTCTCAAAACGGTTGCGGATTACCTTATCGTCTATTCCGTGGCCGCCCTTTGCAACGCGCTGCATAACTCGCGCAACCGCAAGGTCTACGCTTTCAATACCGACATAAAACAGTCTTACGGTATAGCCCTCACTGCGTGCACGCTCAACGGCACGCAGAATCAGAGGTCCGGGTACCGTCGTCTCCTGATTGAAAGTCAGACCGCGGTCAATGCATCGGTTTACAAGTTCAACCGCAACACGGCTGCCGCGAATCTGCAGAAGCGCGTCCCGCCAGTCGCCCATGCGGCTGACAATTTCATCGATATTGATACGTACGCCGAGGTCAAAGCCGTCCCTTATTGACTCGTAAGGCGAGGTTTTGCCGGCTCCGTTGACACCCGATATTATATTGTAATATTTACGATGATGAGTTTTGTTTTTTATCATGGCGGTTACCGTATGTCGATAAAAGGTTTTTCGATGATCTTCTGCTGAACAACAGTTAGTCTGACATTAACTAGCGCGCGATAGAAAGCCTTTTCATCGGCAGTGGGGGCACTGAGCAGTAATTCTTCAAGCTGTGCAAGACTGAGACTCAGGAATTTTGCGTAAAGAGGGCTCCCCGGTGGTTCAAGCCTGTCGTTAATATCGACCGATTCGTTATGCTCTTCAAGCAGTACGGAAAGTTCCTTTTCGGCGAGATCTGCCGCTTTAGGGGATGAATTAGAATCTGACATTTTGTGCTCCATATTATACAGGTATTTCAGAGCTGCCGTTTGTGATGCGCAGACATGCTTTGGAGATTGTGGCATTTAGAATAAATACATTAAACGAAAGGTAGTATTCATATGGATAAGATAGGACTTCAGATGTATACCGTGCGTGATCATATGAAGACGCTCGATGATCTCAAGGTGACGCTCGGCAAACTGCGTGACATAGGTCTGACCAATATACAGACCACCGCGCCCGGGTACATTACTCCTGAGGATTATGCAAAACTTTTAGCCGTATACGGCATGAAGGCTGATTCCGCTTATTTGGGAACCGGCGAAATCAATTTCGACGACAGCGCCTCAATTGATGCCGCGGCTGAGAAGATCAAGCGTCAGATCAACGCATACAGATGCTCGGTGGTGCGCACCAATTCTATCCCGCAGGAACTGCGTGCCGATGCGGATGGTTACAAAAAGTATGCCGAAATCCTGAACCGTGAGGGTAAAATGTGTCGGGAGCTGGGCTGCAAGTATATTTACCACTTCCATGCTTTTGAATTTGTGACCTTCGGTTACACTCGGGGAATAGACATACTGCTAAACGATACCGATCCGACTTGCGTATTCTTCCAGCCCGATGTTTTCTGGCTTACAAACGCGGGAACCGAACCGTCGGTATCTTTGAAGATGTTTGCCGGCCGCTGCTTCTGGATTCATGTCAAAGACTATGCGATAAAACAGCTTACCGGCGTTGTGGAAAATGTGCCATTCCGCTTCGCCTCTGTGGGTGAGGGCAATCTCAACTGGCAGGGAATATTCAAGACGGCAAAGGAAATCGGAATCGAGCGCTTTGTGATAGAGCAGGATTCCTGTACAGGCGATGTGTTCGAAGCCGTTAAGACCAGCTTTGACAACCTCTGCAGGTTTATTGAACTCTATAAGTGATTCAAAACCGGGAGTCATGCGGCTCCCGGTTTGACTATTTCATAGGATTTACTTCGAAAAGTCGGGATATCCGGGATAACGCCGAAACCATGCCTTTTCTGAGAGAGCACAAGTATAATGGTATGAATATCCCGGAAATGAACCGAACCGCCGGAAATATCAAAGTGACTTTAAAAGGTTGAGCGCGTCGATGGAGGAACGGAGGTATTCACCGTTGTCATGCCCCTCAATGGTTACAAGCTTAGACTTATAACCGCATTCACGAAGGATATCAAAAAACTCGCCGTAATTGTCGCCGTCGCCGGAACGGGGGAAAGCGCGCTTATTCGAGGGGCTGGCGATGTGGCAGTGTACGATTAAATCAGCGTAACCCCTTATATCGGACACCGGTTCATTTTCCATACCAGCATGATAGTAGTCATAGAGCAGCTTGATCTCGGGCTTGTTGACAGCTCTGATAAGCTCCACCGTTTCGGCGCAGGTGGTGAGTATATTGCACTCGAGACGGTTGAGCTCCTCAACTGCGCAGACCAGTCCGTATTTTTTCATATAGGGTGCTATATGCTCGGAACAAAGATAAATAAGCTGCTCGGTTGCTTTAGCTGTATCGAAACCCTCTGGGACACGCCGGCTTCCGCCGCTGCCGAACACAACGATTTTGAAGCCGATTTTACCGGACAGAGCAAGGGAAGAGTCCAGGTATTCATCTATGGCGGAGTAATCCACTTCATCGCCTGTGAGCTTGAGCTTACCGGGGAAGAAACAGTTGACCACGGGACAGGTTGTGTTGTTAACTTTCAGTGTATTGACAAATGTGTCGATATCCTCACTTGAAGCAACCGCAAGGCCGTTGAGCGCAGTCTCAACATAGTCATATCCGATCTCAACGGATTTTGCAATGCGGGCATGATCCTTGAATGAAAGATTGCTGCCGATTTTCATAGTCATAATCTCCGTTACATATTTTGATTTCATTGAGTTAATTATACAATATTGTTGCCTGTGATTAAAGTAGAGGCATGCATTTTTAATATATTAATTTATCATGTCAACCCGAAACCTACTGTTGACTTTTTTCCGGATACATTGTATAATCTTTAGTCAATATCATATAATACCGACCGAGCCTGAAAGGAGCATGCATATGGTAAATGTCAATGCGAGCGACAAATTCGTTAAGGAAGGTCTTACCTTTGACGATGTTCTTTTAATTCCTGCAAAGAGTGATGTTACCCCGAGAGAGATAAACATCGAAACAAGACTTACGAAAACAATCAAGCTCAACATCCCGCTTATGTCGGCGGCAATGGACACAGTAACCGAGACCAATATGGCGATAGCTATAGCCAGAGAGGGCGGGATCGGTGTTATACACAAGAACATGCCTATCGAAGAACAGATTGACAATGTCGAGCGTGTCAAGCGCAGCGAAAACGGCGTCATAGTCAACCCGTTCTATCTGGCTCCCGACAACTATGTTTATGAAGCTGAAGAGCTCATGGCAAAGTATAAGATTTCCGGTGTGCCGATCTGCGGAGAGAACCGCCGCCTTGTCGGTATCATAACAAACCGTGACATGCGCTTCCTCACCGATTACAGTATGCACATCAGCGAAGTCATGACCAAGGACAACCTTGTTACGGCCCCCGAGGGAACCACTCTCGCTGAAGCTCAGGAAATCCTTCGCCAGCATAAGATTGAAAAACTGCCTATTGTAGACAACAATTTTACTCTCCGCGGACTTATTACCATAAAAGACATTGAAAAGGCTACAAGGTATCCGAATTCCGCAAAGGACAGCGGCGGACGCCTGCTTTGCGGCGCTGCTATAGGTGTTACCTCTGATGTTCTCGAACGCGCCGGAGCTCTTCTTGAGGTTGGCGCTGATGTCCTGGTGCTTGACTCGGCGCACGGTCACTCATACAATATCATCACCTGCCTTAAGAAAATAAAGGCAGCTTATCCCAACGCTCAGGTCATCGCCGGCAACATCGCGACTGCTGAGGCAGCAGAAGACCTTATCGCCGCAGGAGCCGACGCCATTAAGGTCGGTATCGGCCCGGGTTCTATATGTACTACCCGTGTCGTATCGGGTATAGGTGTTCCGCAGATAACCGCTATTTATGATGCGGCGTGTGTTGCGGTCAAGCATGATGTTCCGGTTATCGCCGACGGCGGCATAAAGTATTCCGGTGACATAACAAAAGCCGTGGCTGCGGGTGCGGATGTAATAATGATCGGTTCGCTTTTCGCAGGCTGCGATGAGGCTCCCGGTGAGACCGAGATCTATCAGGGCAGGAGCTTTAAGGTTTACCGCGGCATGGGCTCCATTTCCGCCATGGAAAGAGGCTCCAAGGACAGATACTTCCAGGAGGGAACACGCAAATTAGTACCCGAGGGTGTTGAGGGACGTGTGCCCTTCAAGGGGCCGCTGTCCGAAACGGTATACCAGCTTATGGGCGGTCTTCGCTCAGGCATGGGTTACTGCGGCTGCAAGAACATTGAACTGCTCCAGCAGAACGGCAAATTCATGAAGATTTCCTCTGCAGGGCTTCGAGAGTCTCATCCGCACGATATTAACATTACCAAGGAAGCACCCAACTACAGCGTACAGGTTTGACATAACAGCATCGGGACACCGCTATGTGAGCGGTGTCCCGATTTTTCACTACCTTAGATTAGAATATTAGAAAACGCAAATAATACTTGCAAAAGCAGTTCACATGTGGTATAATTCTTTTGTTCTTGGTTGAGGCCTGTTGGTCAAGAGGTTAAGACGTCGCCCTCTCACGGCGAAAACATGGGTTCGATTCCCGTACGGGTCACCAGTTACGGCGAACACCGCACATCGATTGGTGTGCGGTGTTTTTCTTTAATAATAGGCATGTATCGGTATGTGGTGATAATTATCTGCGAAAGCCTGAACATCAAATGGTATTCCAAAGACACTGATGTGTCATTGGTGTTATTGGCTGTGTAAAGATGAATATCTCCGATTCGACTTATATGGAGGACTTAATATGCTCTACGGGAATGCGGTTGTTGGTCAGTCGGGCGGTCCGACGGCGGCTATCAATGCCTCGCTGGTCGGTGTTATCAAGGCAACAAAATTAAGTGATGCTATCGGAAAACTTTACGGCATGCGTAACGGTATCGAGGGATTTCTTGATGACCGTCTCATTGAAATATCGCTTTCGGAAGAAGAGTGTGAGATGCTTAAGCTGACTCCGTCGTCCGCACTCGGCAGCTGTCGCTATAAGCTGCCTGCCGTCGGCAGCAATGAGGTGAAATATGAGCGCATATATGAAATTCTGCGCAAATATAACATTCGTTACTTCTTCTACATCGGCGGAAACGATTCGATGGATACCGTGGCGAAGCTGTCTGCGTATCAGCCTAAAGAACCCTATGAGGTAAGGTTTATCGGAATTCCCAAAACCATTGATAACGATCTTGAAGGCACCGATCACACTCCGGGCTTCGGTTCGGCAGCTAAGTATATTGCAGTTACGATGCGTGAGATTCTCTGTGACTGTGCGGTCTATACCACCAAAGCGGTTACAATAGTTGAAGTCATGGGGCGCGACGCAGGCTGGCTCACGGCTTCCGCCTGTCTTGCCGGATATGACGGCCCGGGGCTCGATTACATATACCTGCCGGAAGTACCGTTCGATATGGAAGCGTTCTTCCGCGATATTGATTCCGCTTTTAAGAAGCATCCTAACGTTGTCGTGGCGGTATCCGAGGGTATTCGGGATGCTAATGGCGAATACATCGCCTCGGCTGATCATAAGGGTTCTGACATCTTCGGCAATGTCAATCTTTCCGGCGCAGGAAAAACTCTCGAGATGGAGGTCAATAAGAAACTCGGCTGCAAGGTTCGCTCGATAGAGTTAAATCTTATGCAGCGCTGTGCGGCACATGTATCTTCGCTGACAGACATCGAGGAATCCTGCATGATCGGCGCCGCGGCAGTTAATGCCGCACTGAAAGGCGCTACCGGAATCATGATGACCTTTGTTCGCGGCGAGGGTGATTACAGTATAAGCTGTGCTCCCGGTGAGATTGCGGCTATTGCCAACAAGGTTAAGAAGGTTCCCGCAGAATTCATAGTTCCCGAAGGCAATAATGTTACCGCCGCCTGTGCCGAGTATCTGCTGCCTCTTATCATAGGCGAGACTGATGTCAGATATAAAAACGGCATGCCGCAGTATTTCAGATTCTGAGAACTATCAAAATACAGGAGTTTAGCAATGACGATACGCGAGCTTGCGGAGAAGAGCAGAAGCTACAGAAAATATGACAATTCAGTCAAGATTCCGCGTGAGGAGCTTCTGAGTTTTATCGATGCGGCGAGATTTGCGCCGTCCAGCGTAAACTATCAGCCGCTCAAATACTACATTTCCTGCGATGATGCAACCAACGCGAAAATCCGCCCCAACACATACTGGGCAAGGCTGCTCCCCGATTATGACGGTCCGCATGGTGATGACAACCCTTCGGCATATATTATTATCCTCTTCGACCGCGAGCTGCAGCCAAACGCAGACCGGTTCGACAAAGATGTTGGTATAAACGCACAGACTATCCTGCTGGCTGCTGTCGAGGCGGGCTACGGCGGAATAATGATCGGCAATATCGACCGTGACAAACTGCGCAAGGCTCTTGCAATAGATGAGCGATATGATATCCGTCTGGTTCTCGCTGTCGGCAAGCCCGCTGAGGATATTATACTTGAGGAGTTGAAGCCGGGTCAGAGCACCGCATACTACCGTGACGCAGAGGACAGGCACCATGTCCCGAAACGGACTTTGTGTGAAATTGTCATAAACTGAATATTCGGGGGTAGCCGTACAAAAGCGGCTGCCCCCTTTTACTATCAGAATGTCGGCAAAAATACGCTTGACAAAGGTTCATGAGAATATTATACTTGTAATGAAGAAATTCACTTGAAAAAAGGAGATAAGCATGGATAAGCAGATTAGTGTAACAGTATGGAACGAATTTCGCCACGAGAAGCACTCGGAGGTTGTAAAGGCTATCTACCCGGACGGCATTCATAATGCCATCAAGATTTATCTTGACACACTTCCGGGATTGAAGGTACGCACCGCAACTCTTGACGAGCCCTCCCACGGACTGACCGATGATGTGCTAAATTCCACTGATGTCTTGCTTTGGTGGGGACACATGGCGCACGGTGAAGTATCCGACGAGATCGTAAACAAGGTTTACAGGCGTGTATTATCGGGTATGGGACTCATAGTACTTCACTCCGGTCATGCTTCCAAGATATTTAACAAGCTCTGCGGCACCGCTACCGGACAGCTTAAATGGCGTGAGGACGGCGACAAGGAGCGTCTCTGGGTTATTGACCACAGTCATCCCATCACTCAGGGTATCGGCGAGTATATCGAGCTGGAGCATGAGGAAGTTTACGGCGAAAAGTTTGAGATTCCGAACCCCGACGAACTGCTCTTCATCAGCTGGTTCGAGGGTGGCGAGGTGTTCAGAAGCGGTCTGACCTACAAGCGCGGTAACGGCAAGATATTCTACTTCCGTCCCGGTCATGAGTCGGTACCGTCATACCACAATGAGAAGGTTCTCCGTGTAATCGGCAACGCCGTTTACTGGGCGGCTCCCGTATCCTACCCGACTTACGGCACCGGTTTCGTGCGTCCGCTTGAGAAGGTCGGCGGCAAAGAGGTCAAATAACAGCAGGCGTTATTTTATACGTTTTTCTGAAAGAGAGGTTCATTTCATATGGCAGAGATGCTTAGAATGGGCGTTATCGGTGTGGGCGGCATTGCTCGCGGTGTACATATTCCCGGTATTCAGGGAAGCAAAGACGCGGAGCTTACCGCGGTCTGCGATATAAAGCCGGAAGTCAGGCAGTTCGCCCGTGAGAAATATGGTCTCGATGATGCCCATGTTTTCGAAGACTATAACAAACTGCTAGCCTGTCCGGATGTGGACGCGGTAAGCATATGTACGCCGAATAATGTGCATGTCGAGATCGCGCTGGCGGCTGTTGCGACAGGGAAGCCCTTCGCCTGCGAGAAGCCGCTCTCGCTTAATGCGGCACAGGCAAAGCCCCTGATTGACGCACTGGCAGCAAAGCCCGTGGCAAACATGATTTGCTTCTCCTACCGTTTTAAGGCTGCGGCAAGATACGCCCGTGACCTCATCAGAGAGGGGAAGATAGGCACAATAAGACATGTATACGCACAGTATATGCAGGGCTGGGCTAACCCGGTTAATGACTGTCCGAAAATATGGCGTTTTGATAAGGGTATATCAGGTTCCGGTACTCTTGCCGACCTCGGTTCACACATGCTTGATCTTGTGCGCTGGATAACCGGCGACGAGTACCGTGAGATAAGTGCACAGAACGGCACCTTTGTTTTCGACCGCCGCTCTGTCGATCCTGATAAGAACGGGATACGCGAGCCGGTGGATGTTGACGACTACTCTCATACCCTTGCGCTGACCGAAGGCGGAATTGCGGCAACATTCGAGATTACCCGCAACGGATTTGCCCGGGGGAATTATCAGCGTGTCGAGATATACGGCGACCTGGGCGGACTTGTGTACGAGCTCGAGGATACGGATGTTATTTCCGGCTGCTTTGGCGCAGAAGGCAGTCGTACACGCAAGTTTGAGCGGCTTGAGATTCCCGAGAAATATCGTGTTTCTCAGATACAGAGTTTCTTCAACCGTGTGAAAGGGCTTTGCGACAACGATGCCGCAACGGTCGAGGACGGCTATCGCAACATGCTGCTTCTCGATAAAATAATCGAATCCTCCGACACAGGCAGACGGCTTTGTCTGTAATCTTATGACAGCGGCAATACTGTTGTGAAGAATATCGTTGTTATCAACGGGCAGGGCGGTTGGCTCAGAAAGATGCTTTTAGACCGGCGATAAATATCATTGTGCCGGTTAATAAGTGCGAAGTTTGCATAGCAGCACCGGAATTGCCGTTGTCCGATTATATCTCGACAGCAGTGACGAAGTTGCGGGCATTATTATAAACGGCAAAATAGAATAATCGGAGATATTTGATGAGTCGTTTTACATTTGATTTTCTTGAGCCGAAACGCACAGCACAGTATCTTCCCGCTATGTACGATATCCTGTACACGAATATGAGCAAAATCGCACCTACCGGAAACACTTATGAAGCGGACAAAATCATGTGGTCAGACTGTGTGCTTCCGTTGTATAGTCAAGGACAATGCAAAGTAATACTGATATATTCGGGTCAGGAACTTGCAGGATATTTTCAATACAGATTGTCTGAAGATACCTTTTATATGGATGATATCCAGTTCAGACCTGAATATCAGGGCAGCGGTGTTTTTGCCGATCTGTACAGATATCTTGTCAAGATAATTCCGCCGGAGACGCATTATGTTTCAGCTCTGTCAAATAAACATAATATCAAGTCACAGGATGTCTTAAAGCACCTTGGGCTTGAGATAATCGGCGAAAGCAAAAACGGCAATAGCTTGCACTTTCACGGCAATTACGCTTATATTGTGCGTAAATACCGCAGATGACAGTTATTTGGCGGCGGCTTCAATAATTGACCTCTGAATGAAAAACAGGAGCCGCAATCCTTTCCGCAGTGTTTGACACAACGCACGAGAATGTGATTATCTCGATACATTAAAGAAAAAGTGTTGAAGTGTGTATAATCGTATATTCACCGGCAATATGCGATTATTGAGCGAAATGAAGATTAGCGGCACCGAAGTCGGTGCCGCTAATCATTGAGTTATTTGAATCAGATATCGTTCGCTGTAAATTAACAAAATTACGTCAATATTCCCTGATTATATCAAAAGCTTCATCCCTGCAAACAAGGTTTGAAGTGAACACGGATGACGGGCGCGACAGAGGCAGCGGATTTCCGAGTACATCGGTGATAACACCGCCTGCCTCGGTTACAAGTACCGAACCTGCTGCATAGTCCCAGGGCTGCAGTTCGCCCTCAAAGAAGGCTTCAATTCGTCCGCAGGCAACATATGCGATGTCAAGCGCCGCTGAACCCGAGCGCCGCAGATCACGCGAAATCGGATAGATACGGCGCAGCACCGAGAAGGTGCGCTCCGACAGTTCACGTTTATAAGGAGAGGTACCGAAGCCCACCATACCGTCACAAAGCGGGCGCTCACTGACAGATACAGGCATATCGTTGAGGTGGGCACCGCCTCCCTTGACGGCATGGAAGAACTCATTTGAGTATGGATTATATATATATCCGGCCACAAGCGT
>Ga0123335_1005861_pt1 | contig 14695 bp, 11 predicted proteins | sample BiotimSIPDNA_2_FD_89707 | JGI IMG/M metagenome (GOLD analysis project Ga0123335, IMG submission 89707) | Anaerobic biogas reactor microbial communites from Washington, USA - Biogas_R2 time_0 SIP DNA | ecosystem: Engineered > Bioreactor > Anaerobic > Unclassified | place: Washington, USA... | reverse complement strand
CGCGCCACCCCCTTCAAAGGGGGACTTGCACCGAAGTCGACGAGGCCTTCTCGCCGCGTCAGTAAAGCGGCTGGAAGCCGCTTCTGCGTTCCAGGCGCCATTCGTCCATTCCGTCGCGCCGGCAGGATGCCGCCGCCACAGGAAGACCAATCCCAACGCCAGCAGCAGCGACGCCGTCCACGGCCACCAGGGCAACGGCAGGCCGGTAGCCACCACAATTTCCAGCAGGTCATTGTTACTCAAAGTCCCCACATTACCCGCGAGATCCACTCCTGATAAGACAATAGTTGCCATGCCCAGAACATCATCTTCCTGCACTTCGTATTCGAAGCCATACCCCTCCGTTGCACCAACAGATTCCACTGCCGGATTTCCATTCACCGTTACGTCCGGCGCGCCCTCCAAGGGCTCGGAAACCATAAACGATATAAAGACGATATCACCGGCCGAAGCCGTTAATGGTTCCACTGATAGATCACTAAATACAGGGGCGGTTCCTTTTCCGACCAAGGACACGCTGTCAGGATCAGGATAAATGGGATTGCCTACAGCATCTTGAACACCTGACACTGTGAGTGTGAGCGCTACGCCGTCGCGCATCTCGCCCGTAGTCCAATTTAAGTGAAACAGTTCCGGACCATCGGATACACCTGTGGGTGACAAAAGTAATGTACCCATCCCCAGACCGGATACCGTATAATTGCCCGGAGACACAACACCCGGTTCAAGCATCGGTTCACTAAAGGTTACGGAAATGCCGTTGTCCGCAACCGCTGTCGCCGAGTACAGTGAAGGTGACACCGTTTCCAGAGGTGTCATTGTCGAAGTTCCGCTTCCTGTTACCGCATAGGCGGAAAGGGTGACACTCAAAAACAAAGCCGCCCCTAACAAGAATCTATAAAACATGATCCGTTTCTCCTGTGGATTTGTAATCATCCCCAAACTTTAAATCCAGTCTATACAATTATAACCTAAAAACTCGTCGATTGGGCACCGAAATTCTATAAACTCATCTTTTCTTTTCGATGTAGGTGTATACCGATACTTGTTTTCAAAATATTTTCCTTATCGCCACCCGCACGTTAACTACAGCATGCGAAAAATGGATTTGGAGAAGGAATTTGTATTACAGTAGGTAATGAAATGCGGAGGACTTTGTATGTCTATTTTTGGCAAAAAAACATTTCGTAGTATTAGTGATTTCTGGAAAGAACTACGTTGGCTGTTGAACGCCAGACGAGAGTTGCGGGATGTTCTGAATGGGACTATCCTTACTGAAGCGTTCCGGGAACGGCTCTTTATGGCGGTAACTTCAGTCAACCGGTGCCGGTACTGTTCCTTCGTGCATACCCGGGCCGCCCTTAAAAGCGGGGTCACGGCAGAAGAATTGAAGGGGTTTCTGGCGAAAGAGGCGGACACGGTGCCTGAATCGGAAAGGGTCGCGGTAATCTACGCCCAGCATTGGGCGGACAGTGGGGGAGCCCCGGATCCGGAGGCGGTGAAACGTTTGAATGACGCGTACCCGCCGGCAATGGTCTCGGCCATTAACCTCGCCATCCGATTCATCAACTTCAACAATCTATTCGGCAACACGGTTGACCGGATATTGCACGCAGTGAGCTTCGGCCTGTTGGGCGGCGGGAAATGAGCGTTTCGTTCCGGCCGTATACACGGAAACCCTTCGACGCGGAAAAGTGTACGCGATGTGGTTTGTGCCTGTTCCGGTGTCCGGTCATAGAACTGCCCCGGGAAACCGCCCGGGAGGCAATCGCCTCTCTGGCAAAACATCAGTCTGACCCCGAATCACTCCCGGAACCCAGCCGGGACATTTTGAGAAAATGTACCGCCTGTTTCGCATGCAATTTAATTTGTCCTGAAGACTGCCGCCCGGCCAACCTTTTTCTGGACCTGTGGCATACCCAATACACCAGACAGGGCCTGCCCGAGAGTGCACGCTATTTTCTGCCCTACAGCCGGCCCAATTACCGAACGTATGTGCTGGAACGGTTGTCGAAAGAAGAACGGGATGCGGTAGACTCCTGGGCCGCCAGGGATCCCGCGGAAACAATATTCTATCCCGGCTGCAACCTGCTCATGACGCCCTCCCTGATGTTTTCCAGGCTCTTTGGCGGCCTGCCCGTCCGGGGCAGCCTCGATTACTGCTGCGGCGAGGCGTACTTCAGGATGGGCCTGTATGAACATGTGGAGCAGGCGGCAAGGAGGTGCACCCGCTATTTCAGGGAGCTGGGCGTGAAAACCGTCTACCTGGCCTGCACGGGCGACCTGAATATGTTTACCCATGTTTTACCTCAGTTCGGAGCGGATTTCAGCGGCATACGTTTTCTTCCCTTTTTGGAGCGAGTCCACAATGCTCTGGAATCGGGCACCCTGCCCGTGGTGAAGCGGTTTGACGGGCAGACCATCACGATTCAAGATTCCTGCCACGCCAAACTCTACCACCCGGACTACTTCCAGTGGCCCCGGAAGATACTGGCATTCCTTGGTTTTGAATGTCGGGAAGCCCCAAAACACGCCGACAACGCTTTGTGTTGCGGCATCGGAAGTGGTATTTCTCATGACGCGGGATACGGCAAGCAAGCCCTTTTCGGGGGGCAACGCGCCTGTGTTAAAAACTTGCGTGCAGCCAAAACAGACCAGATCGGGGTCTATTGCAGCGGTTGCCTGGAGATGCTGATGCTGTCCGAATCCGGCCACAGAACGCGTCATGTACTCGAACTTGTCCAGGAGGCCATTGGCGAGCATCCACAAAGCGGACATCGCAAGGCGGCCTTTAACCTGGCATTGGGCGTATTACGCAACCAGCGCGGCGGATCGGGCCGTTTCTTTCCGCCGCCTATCGAGTAAAGCCATGACAACCAAGCCATTCCGGTTCACCAAAGAATTCGTTTCCGAACGTTGTGATTCCTGCGGGCGCTGTTTTGCCGAGTGTCCCGTACTGCGGTTGCCTTCCCAGGAGGCGAAACAGGAGTTGGAAAAACTCGTTCATGCCGAGCACTCCTTTGTTCTCGACCGATGCACCGGCTGCATGGACTGTAATTCCATCTGCCCGCAGGAAGCCAATCCCCACACGCTGATCATGACGCGCTGGGGAGAGCGCTGCCGCGTGGAGGGCATACCCGAAACGGCGCGGCTGGTGCTTCCCTACCAGGAAAACAATCTGCACAGGACCGGGCAGCAAGCCCTGACCGACCGTGAACAGCGCCTGGTACAGGCATGGGAAACGAACTGGCACAAGCCCCCGGCATGCGACACCATGATGTTCGCCGGCTGCAACATGCTGCTTCTACCCTTTATGCTGGATTCTCCCCTGTACGCGGAGCTCCCCATATTCGGTTCCCTGGACCTGTGCTGTGGGGAGCCTTTCTACCGCATGGGGTGTTGGGACGCGGCGCGGGCCGCCGCGCAAAACGTGCGGAATGAATTCATGCGTATGAGGCTGAAGCGGGTTGTCGTACCCTGCCTGGCCTGCTATCACCTTTTTAAATGCGTGTATCCGGACGTACTGGATGTTCCCCTCGATGTCGAGGTTAGTCCCATTGAAGAATGGCTGTGTGAAAGGGTTCTGAAGGGCGATATGCGCCTGACCCCGTTGAATAAAACCGTTGTTCTTCATGACAATTGCTGGCCCAAGGCCTCCGGTGATTTTCTTTTCGACAAGGTCCGGGAACTGCTGGGGCTTATGGGCATTACCGTGATGGAATCAACTCATAACCGCGAGAACACCCTCTGCTGCGGCATGTGCGCCGGCGCGGCCCGCTTCCACCTGCGCGACATTGTGGGCACTGCAAGAACACTTCTCCGTGAACTGGAGGACAGCCCCGCGGAATGGGCGGTAGAGTATTGCGGCGGCTGCACTTGGCTCCTCAGCCTGATCAATCAGGCACTGCTTTCGCACTACGCCAAACCCCGCTACCACATACTGGAACTTGTACAACTGGCCGCCGGGGAAATTCCCGCAGACCGGACCGACCAGATCATGGGGCAAGTCATGCGTAAAATGGCGCCGCGACTGCTCGGGCGGTATATCCGGGGCGGACACTTTCCTGTGGAAGCCATGGCGAAGATTCCGGCTCAGAATCCTCAGGATCCGGGTTGACGTTCCAAAGGTTGTACTTCTTCCTCAAAATAACGGTGAAACGCTTTCGGAAGCTCGTGATAATCCATCCTCGCTACCTCATCGCTGAAATCAAGGGAATTGTGCGTGTTCCAGAATAAAATGGTCTTGTCTTTCAGACGCTCTCCGCGAAGATCGGCGATCAGGGCGGCAAAGGTTTTTCCCGTATAGGTTCCCTCCAGACGCAGGCTGGAGTTTTCAGCCACCAGGCGCACCGCCTCCATGGCCTCGGGGGTGTATAACCCGTAGGCCTCCCCGTAGAAATCATGAATGAACAGAAAATCTTCCGGGGGAAAGGCGAGCAGGGGGAAGGCGGGATCCGCCGTGTGCAGCAGGCTGTTCGCGGCCTGGAATAAACGGGCTGCTTTGCCCATGGAGCTGAACCGCGCCTCCGTAACCCGCACTGCCGCCACCCGTGTTTTCATTCCCGCCGCCTTCAAACCGAGCAATAGCCCCACAACCGTGCCCATGGTTCCCGAAGCGGCGTACAGGATATCCGGTTCCGGTAATTCGCCGCGCTGCACCTGATCCCTGAGTTCAAATGCGGCATTCACAAATCCAACCATGCCCAAAGCGGACGTGCCGCCTGGTGCTATCAAGTATGGAAAGCGCCCCGTGCGCATTTTATGAACGGCCAGTTCCCTGATGCTGGCCAGGGCGGTTGCAAGCATACCTGGGCTTTGGTGGAGTTCAATCCTCGACCGCAGCGACATGAGCAGGTTCTTCCGGACACTGTACGCGTTAGGCTGTGGAATCAGCATGGAGATGGAGCGGAGCCCCATCCGTTGGGCGTACAATCCGGTAGCCAGGGCGTGATTGGAACCTGCCCCCCCGAAGGTAAGCACTTCCTTGCATCCCCGTTGCACCGCCCGCGCCAGCAGGAACTCAAGTTTGCGCACCTTGTTGCCCCCGTAGGGCCTTCCGCTCAAATCATCCCGCTTCACGTACAGGCGCGCATCGCCAATCCTCAGGCGCTCTTCCAGATTCTTGAGCCTTTCCACGGGCGTGGGAAAATCACCGAGCGTCACGTGGGACAGTCTCTTTCGCAGATCCGGATAGCAAACAAATAACGAACCTGTATCAGACGAATCTGTCATGCGCTTATTCCCATATAAAGACTGTTCCAATGCTCCCGCCTTGTTTTAACTGGGGGGAAGTTCTACCCCTTCATTATCCCCATCTACCCATCGTTACGCAATATTACCATTTACCAACCGCTCTCATTTTTTCGCTATACTGAACAACGTAACCGAAAGGAGAATCACAGCATGCGCATAATCATGTGGATGGGATGTATCGCGGCAATCGTGTCGGGGGCGCCAGCCCAAGGGAACCAGGTGTTTACACCGGTGGATATCCGGCACGTGCGTGTGGGCGGTGAAATCGGGCGGCGCATTGACGTTACGGTGGAAAACAACCTGCTGGCCATGGATCTGGACGGGGACTTTCTAAAGCCTTTCCGGGAGCGCACGGCCGGCAGTGGTTACATCGGACTTGGAAAGACCCTGGACGCCTTGGCACGTCTGGCTTATTACACGGAAGATACCCGGGTAGCGAAAAAAAAAGACGGGGTAGTTCGGGAAATACTTGCCCTCCAGGGACCGGACGGGTACCTGGGCTTCTTCAAGGAAGAAGCGCGGCTCCGCTCGCTCTGGGATATACATGAAATGTCGTATCTTATTTACGGGCTTCTCACCGAGTATGAATTATTCAACAATGAAAAAGCGCTGGAAGCGGCCGTCAAAGGCGCCGACTACATCGTAAACGGCTGGCAGGCGGAACCGGAACGGACGACGTCAAACTGGGATATAACGGTCTACATGGGGGCCACCGGCATCGAGCCGACATTACTCCGCCTGTACGGGGGTACGCAAGAGGCACGTTATCTCGATTTCTGCCGGGATTTTCGAAAACTGGCGGCATGGGACGGATTGATTGTTTCCGGCCGCTGGGGGCCGATCCAGGGGCACATATACGCCTATCTCTCCCGCTGCCTGGCGCAGTTGATGCTCTATGATATTGCGCCGGACGAAGGCCTGTGGACGAATACCCGCAAAGCCCTGGACTACATGCTGAAAGGGGAAGGGCTTACCATCATCGGCGCCTGCGGGCAACATGAATGCTGGCACAACACGCAGGAAGGGGCGGCCAACCTGGGTGAAACCTGCGCCACGGCCTACGCCATCCGCTGGTGGGACGACCTGTTGCGCCGCGAGGGTAGCGCCCTGTACGGCGATCTCATGGAACGTGCCCTATATAACGCTCTTTTCGGCGCCCAGTCGCCGGACGGACGCCGTATCCGTTATTACACGCCCTTTGAAGGCCCCCGCGTCTATCATAGAGGCGATACCTATTGCTGTCCCTGCAATTACCGGCGCATTGTCTCCGAACTGCCCCGGATGATTTACTACACGTCTGATGACGGCATTGCAGTCAACACCTACACCCCCTCAACGGCGACGCTTACGCTGCCAAGCGGCGCTGTAGTGAAAATCGCGCAGGAAACCGCCTACCCGCAAAACGGACATGTCGCCATTAAACTCACACCCGCCTCCGCACAGGAGTTTACCCTGCGCCTGCGCCTACCTCGCTGGGCGGCAAAACCGGAAATCACCGTCAATGGCGAGCTGTGGTCTTTCGAACACAGCCCGGGTAGTTTTCTTGCCATCAAGCGGAACTGGCAGTCAGGCGACACGGTTAATATTGATTTTGCGCCAACGCTTCGGCTGGTCAAAGGCCGGGCGGCACAGGCCGGCCGCGCCGCTGTCATGTACGGGCCATTGGTATTTACCTTGAATCGCGCCCATAACCCCGCCCTGCAGGAAGCGGATCTTCGTATGATCACCATTGACCCCGCCACATTGAGCGGACCGGTTCCCGATGATTCCGTGCATCCCGGCGGCCTGTCCTGTTCCGTAAAAGCCTGGCAGACCACCCATTGGTACCCCCAGGCGACGCACGACTGGGAAGTGAAACTAACCGAATTCACCGATCCCGGAGGCGAGATGACGTACTTTCACGTGCCCAATCCCAATGACCCGGCGCTTGTGGACGATGCGTGGTAGCCAAGAAATCGGGCCAGATCACTCATGCCCCCCCGGGGAGAACATTCATAAAGTGCATTTAAGAGGCTACGCATCATCCGGGACTTCGCCCGGAAGAAGCGGCGCCTTCGGCGCAAGCCAAAAGTCAACACTACATACGAAGAAAATAAAGGGAGCATAAAAAACGCCCGCATCAACGCATTTCGCTTTTCATTATAAACAACCCCAAGCACTGTCATTCCGGTTTTTTCGCGACTGCCGGCTCGGGTCGAAGAATGTTACTGGACAACGCGAAAAAGACCGGAATCCAGATTCAGCCCGCTGTAATGAATGCCCATTTCCCTTCTCGAATAATACAGATAACGCGGGCCGTTCCTCACTTGCGGTTTACGAAGATAGATTCCGGTCTTTTCGCGGCCTGGCACACTCTTCGATACATGTCTTTTTCCCACCGCGAAAAACCGGAATGACACGTTGTTTTTGGGTCTTTGAGACAAATCAAAACATGACACTCTTCTTGGTTACCTATACTTAAAACAAAACTCATAATTAATTGTCAACGGAATCGTCGTAAGCACCTTTATTCTCAATTCGGTATACATGGGTTTTGGTCCTGAGCAGGAGGGCGTTCCCGTCCACGGCCGGCGACGCCAGACACCCCGCATCCAGCGAATTTACGGCGATCTTTTCGAAGTTGCGTCCGGCCTTGAGAACCGTGGTACGCCCCTGCACACTGGGGAAAAATAGACTTGCGTCGGCGTAAACGGGGGAGGCCATGTAATTGCCGCCAATACGTTCGCTCCATACCTGGGCGCCCGTGGCTGCCTCCATACAGGTTACAGCGCCGTCATTGCTGATGATGTAAAACAGCCCGTCATGCAATATCGGAGAGGGTTCTTCCGGCACGAGCCTTCCCTCAAGTTCCCATGCGATGTGGCTGTCGGTAACATCGCCCTGTCCGTCCGGACGCATGGCCCACAACGCTTTCGTGGGGCCCCGTCCTGTGGCCAGGTAGACCAGCCCGTTTCCTGCGATCGGACTCATCGACGGGGAATAGGAGCCATTGCGCGCGCTCCACACTTCCTTGCCCGTCCGGGCTTCATAGGCGAAGGCCGTGTAGGAACCGGGGCTGACCAACAGGGGGGTATCGTTCACGGATAGCACGCAGGGGGTGGTAAAGGCCTTGCGAAAATCGCCTTCCCGGGCGGGCATGCCCTGGTCGTCCAGATCCAGCCATACCGTAGTTCGGTCCGTTTTCCAGACGGTTTCTCCGGTGTCCTTGTTCAGGGCAGCCAGATATTGCTGGTCCGCACCGTCAAAGGTTAGCACTAGCAGATTCTCGAAAATAACCGGAGAAGATCCCGGCCCGCGGTAATGACGACAGGGTAAATCGTTTCGTTTCCAAATTACCGTGCAATCCGTCGTGTTCAGGCAGGTGGTGCCGTAACTGCCGAAGTGCACGTAAACACGGCCCTGTTCAATCACTGGAGAAGGGGAGGCGTAGGAGTTGACTTCATTCCCCAGTTCTTCAGGGTTATCTGCGTGAAACAACTTTTCGTTAAAGCGGATTGCCCCCGTTGCAGCGTCCAGGCAGATTACATAGAAATCATGTCCGTCTTCCGTTGCGGTAGTCAGCCACACCTGCCCGTCAAGAGCGACCGGCGTGGACCAGCCCCGAAAGGGAATTTCCGTTTTCCAGGCGATATTCTCCGTTTCGCTCCATTGGCGGGGCAAGCCTCGCTCCACGCCGGGCTCGGCGATGATGCCATTCCCATGGGGCCCCCGGAACTGAGGCCACCCCGCGTGCTCTACGTTCTCCGCGGAAAATGACGGCGCGGACAAGGCCGAGCCTGCGAAAAGCAACGCTATAAGCATTTGAAGTCTGGTGGTCACATCCTTCTCCCTTCGGAATAGTTTCAGCTGTTTGCGCCGGTTCGACCTGCAACGGGCCGCTATATTTCAGAAAACGCCACCAACCACCGACTACGATACGGCACAGTGCTGTTACAGCGGCCAGAACAAGCGCTTAGAACGTCATCTGCTTCCCGTAACACCCCTCACACCCATCCCAGCAATAGGTGCACAGATTCTCCTTAGGCAGGCCGATGGCGGTCACGAGATCATCCAGGCGCTGGTATTTCAGAGTGGTCAGGCGCAGCAGTTGGCGTATGCGGTCCACCATGGCGGCATGCCTGTCGGAATGGGGATCCACATATTCTTCCAAGGCGTTGTCCTCGCCGCCCTCCAGTTCACGTAACGCCCGGCGCCCCGCGAGATCATGCTCGGATTTTGATCTTGAGAAGTTGAGGTACTTGCAACCGAAAATCAGGGGAGGGCAGGCCGGGCGCATGTGAATCTCACGGGCGCCCGCTTCATAAAGCCGCTTGATCGTGTCGGCAAGCTGTGTGCCCCGCACGATGGAATCATCACAGAAGAGCAAGCGCTGATTCTGGACAAGATCCGGAACAGGGATGAGTTTCATGCGCGCGACAAGATTTCTAGTCTCCTGTTCCTGGGGCATGAAACTGCGCGGCCATGTCGGCGTATATTTAGTAAAGGGACGTCCGTAGGGTATGCCCCTGTGGTTGGCGTAGCCTATGGCGTGTCCCGTTCCGGAATCGGGAATACCCGCCACCAGGTCTATTTCCTCGTCATCACGGGCGGCAATGGCCGCGCCGCAACGGTAGCGGGCCGCTTCCACATTGATGCCCTCATACCCGGAGGCGGGAAAGCCGTAATACACCCACAAAAAGGCGCATGTTTGCAGATAGTCGCCCGGCGCCTGCTTTTGTTCAACGCCCTCGGGTGTCAGCAGCACGATTTCACCAGGGCCCAGGTAGCGTTCCACGGTGTAGTCCAGGTTGGGAAAGGCGGCAGTTTCAAAGGTGGCGGCATAGGCGCCCGGTTTTTCTCCGATGATAACGGGTGTGCGACCGAATTTGTCCCTTGCGGCATAAACGCCGTCGCGGGTCAGCAGCAGCATGGAGCAGGAACCTTCAATCCTGTCCTGAGCATTGCAGATGCCGTCCTCGAAAGTGGCGCCCTCATTGATGAGTGTCGCCACCAGTTCCGTAGGGTTGATGCCCAGGCTGCTCATTTCCGAAAAGTGGGTGATGCGCCTGCGAAAAGCGTCTCTTTTGAGGCTTTCCAGGTTATTGATCATCCCCACGGTAACAAGGGCATACGTGCCCAGGTGGGAACATATGATGAGCGGTTGGGATTCATTGTCACTTATCACCCCGATACCGCTGTTTCCATGCATGGTCTTGATGTCTTGCTCAAACTTGGACCGAAACTGGGCATTGGAAATGTCATGAATGTGCCTGTGAAACTCTTTATCGTCAATCACCGCGAGGCCACCGCGGCAGGTACCGAGATGGGAATGGTAATCGGTCCCGTAAAACAGGTCTTGAACACAATCTTCGCTGGAGACGACTCCAAATAAACCGCCCATAAAGGACTCCTCTCAGGCTGTGGGATACAGCAAAAAAAGCATACCTGAAACCGGGGGTATACTACCCGAATAAAAGGGGCCGGCACAAGGGAAGGGGGCCGGCAAAAAGTAATCTTAGCACCCTGAAGGAATGGAGAGGACCAAATTTTCCCCACCCGTCCGCGTCAACAGGATCGATTGACAACAAGACCATCGCAAAACGGATCATGATGCGGACTGAAGGGCGACGCTCCCCGCTCCCGCGGCGGGCGCGGAAATATAGACCTCTCCCGTGATGCCGGTTTCCGAGGCATACCGTCTCAGTAATTCGTCACAAAATGAGGCCGTCCTATCCCGGCGTACCAGATTCACGGTACACCCGCCAAAGCCCGCACCGGTCATACGCGCGCCGAAACAACCGGGCAGTTCCCGCGCGATACCGGCAAGAACGTCCAACTCACGACTGGTCACTTCGTAGTCTATGCGCAGGCTTTCGTCGGAGGCGTTCATAAGCGCCCCCAGGCTTTCCGCGTCACCGGCGCGCATGGCTTCACGGGCTTCCAAGGTGCGGGCGTTCTCGGTAATGACATGACGGGCGCGTCGAAAGGGGACATCCTCCAGGTACTCCTGCACATCAAGCAGGTCGGCGAGCTCATAGTCGCGTAATTTCGCGCCGCCTTTGCCCAGCATGGATTTCAGCACATCCACGGCCTGCCCGCATTCCCTCACACGCTCGTTGTACTTGGATGCCGTCAATCCTCTTGGACAGGCGGTGTTGGCGATTACAAACAGGGCGTCATCGAAAGCGACCGGCACGCGTTCAAAGTCATAGCTGCGACAGTCAAGAAACAAAGCGTGATTCTCCCGGCCGCAACGGGAAATAAACTGGTCCATAATGCCGGTGCTGAGGCCCAGAAAATTATTTTCCACACGTTGTCCCAATCGGGCGGCCTCGGCATCTTCCAGTTTAAAAGCGCCTGCCTGTTCGAAGAATACCAACGCGGCCATTTCCAGTGCGGCGGAACTGCTAAGCCCGCAACCGACCGGCACATCCCCCATAACAAGCAGATCCGCCCCGGCAACCGGCTTGTCCAGTTTAAAAAGCTCATCCGCCACCCCGACAAGATAATCTGTCCAGGGCTGGTCCGCGTTTCTTACGCGCGCATCCAGCCTGGCCTCGGCGTTCAAGTCCAGGTTCTCCGCACGCATGCGGAGCAGCTTGTCCGTCCGGGGGCGTCCAACAATGACTGTATCATGCTCGATCGCCATGGGAAGGACAAAGCCGTCGTTATAATCGGTGTGTTCCCCGATGATGTTGACACGGCCCGGAGCCCGCGCCGCAAGAAGCGGTGTTATGCCGAAATAACTCTTGAAGGCTTTCGCCGCGTGGTTGACATCTGTGCTCATAAGACGATATCCAAATGTTGTTTTTCTGAATAGTGACTTGAGGCTATATGGAAGCGCCGCCATCGCAAGGGATCACGGCTCCCGTGGTATAACTGGCCGAATCAGAGGCCAGGTACAGCGCAAGACCAACGATTTCCTCAGGCTGCGCATGGCGTCCCATCGCCGTTTGTTCAACGCAGCGGCGGTGAATTTCCGGGGAATCAATAAGGGCTCCGGCGAAGCGCGTCTCCGTCAATCCGGGACAAATACAATTGCAGCGGATATTCGCGCCGCCCAACTCCCGCGCGATCACTTTGGTCATCATAATTACCGCCGCCTTGGTCATCGCGTACATGCCCATCATGGGCGAAGGGCTGACGCCCTCAGTAGAAGCGATATTAATGATAGCGCCACCGTCCTGTTTTACCATCAGGCGCGATGCCTCCTGCGCGACAAAGAAATACCCTTTTACATTGACTTCAAACGTTTTGTCAAAGAACGACTCGCCCGCCTCCAGGAAAGGGCCGAAATAAGGATTTGTGGCCGCGTTGTTCACCAAAACGTCCAGACGCCCGAAATCCCTTCGGATCGTGTCAAAAAGGCTTTCAATTTCCCGTATTTTACCCGTATGGCATGAAATACCGGAGGCCTTCCCGCCTGCGGCACGAATGGCTGCCACCGTTTCATCAATGGCTGCCTGCTTGCGCGACGCGATAATGACCGCGGCCCCGGACGCGGCAAATCCCCGGGCAATAGCGGCGCCAATTCCACGGCTTCCGCCGGTAATCAAAACAACTTTATTTTCAAAACTGTAGGGCATCCCTGCTTTTATTCCCCGCGTTGTTTTTCTTTTTCCCGCAGTTTTATACTGTTCCAGGAAGCGATGGCCTCCTCCGGCGTGGCCGCCCGATCCCCCCGGAATACATGATCATGACGCCGCACCATCTTTTCGTAGGCTCTTTCCAAGGCGGAGGACATGCTGAAACGCCCCTCCGCCTCGGCTGCCGCCATGCAGGCAAGCAGCGTGAAAAGGCAATCTCCGTACTCTTCTTCCGCGTGTGCATCATTCCCCGAGTCCAGGGCCTCGCACAGTTCTTCAGCCTCTTCGCAGGCAAAACCCGCAAACTGCCGGGCGGAATGTTCCCTGTCCCATGGACATCCCCCGGGAGAACGTAGAAAGCGGGACAAACTCAACAAGGCTTCAAACCAGCCGCCCTCTGTTGCGGGAGGCGGCGTCAGGACAGGTGAAAACGACATAAAAATAACCTTTATGAAACACTACATACGATTCACGGGAAATGGATAGCCGCGCAACCCGTGAAAACAGGAGAGATGCGTTAAGTTTATCAGATATTTAAGCCCGCCACAAGATTTTACGGGGCGATTACCAAGGATCGAATGGCGGCAAGGCGCTTTTCTCCTATGCCATGCACCCGGTCCAGATCATCGACGGAAACAAAGGGTTGCCGTTCGCGTTCGGCAATGATGGCGTCGGCCAGTACCGGTCCGATTCCCGGCAATTGCTGCAATTGTTCCGACGTAGCCTGATTCAGATTAATCACCCCTGAGGCAGTACTCTGTGCTACAAGACGAGAAGCTGTCTCCGGGATGGGCTGTGGGTTCCCCTGGTATGCAGCCATGGGCTGCGCAGGACTCCCGGGAACAGTGAAGGAACGCTTCAGATACTGGGCTGGATTTAAAGTGTGCTGTGACGCCATCCGCCGCGCGCTGACACTGCTTCCATCCAGAACCGGCACGGTCTGTTCAGGAATGGTAAGGGTGGTCTCATCAATCAGGGCGGCCGTCAGGGCGATTTCAGACAGGTCCGCCGCCTCGGTGGCGCCTCCGGCGAGCGCAATCAGGTCCGCCACACGGTACGTTGCGGGTGTCATGTACAAACCGGGTTTTCTTATAGCGCCCATCGCGGCGACGCCAATGGTGCGTGGCTCCGCCTCTGTTTCGGCGGCAAGGAGTTGAAACGGTGGAATCGTGGCGTCTGAGGACTGAGGGGTGGATGAAACAGGCTTCTCGGATATCCCTTGTTCCTCCGCAACCGGCGTCCCCGGCAATGAAGCGTTCCCAACCGGAAATTTGTCATGCTTGGGAGGTGTTGTCGCTATCCCCAGACCTGACCGCTCAGCTTCAAGTATCAGCTCGTCCGTGCTGTCCGCCGGACGGTACCCTCGATAATACACGGTTGCCGCACCCACAAGAACAGCGGCCATGATACCTGCCAGCAGCCATTGCTCCTTCACAGTCAACAAGCGGTTTGGGGCAAACACAGGACATCACCCTCCATGACACTTGGCTAAAGCACAAGTTTACTATAAATCACCCCGCTACGTGTAATCAATAGCGATTTTTTATTCTCTATGGTGATACAAAACCATACCCTCCCTCTTCATACTGTTCCCTGTCAATTTCCGGCATTATTTCGAAGAAGTTAACACTGCGGTGACTTTAAGTTGGCGAGTAGAGACACCCCGCGCAGGGTGTCACTACTCGCCAACATATACTATGTACTCGAATTATGCCGGCTATTATCACATGTTTTTTACTCATCTGCATCGTCTTTCACACCAAGATACTACGCTTCGTCCGGGACTTCGCCCGGAAGAAGTGGCGCCTTCGGCACAACCAATATACAGCATCTCAGTCAGGAAGAAACACATGATAAACGCCCATAACAAAGCATTT
>Ga0123335_1005853_pt1 | contig 14712 bp, 11 predicted proteins | sample BiotimSIPDNA_2_FD_89707 | JGI IMG/M metagenome (GOLD analysis project Ga0123335, IMG submission 89707) | Anaerobic biogas reactor microbial communites from Washington, USA - Biogas_R2 time_0 SIP DNA | ecosystem: Engineered > Bioreactor > Anaerobic > Unclassified | place: Washington, USA... | reverse complement strand
TATAAATCCGCTTACCAATTGGCAGCCTTTTTGTAACTGTTAACTTCTTTAAAACCTTGGGCAATTATTCTTGCAATTTACAGTTACTTGTAAATTTTGTTTATTCCGTTTGCATTTTGAACAAGAGTGTGGTAAAATAACAAAATCAGGGAAATTCGCGTTGATTCGGTGTGCCATGCCCCTTATGGCTGTCAATATAACGGTTAAACTGGAAAAATGAATATAATAACGAAAATATTCGGCTCTGCGTGGCGATATATAACCGACCGCGTGAAGCTGGAGAATATATTTGAATCGCTGAGAGGCTTTGAGATACAGGATGTCATTGATGTCTTTATTGTCTCGATACTGCTCTTCTATGTAATACGCTTTATGCGGGACAGGCGTGCCGGCAAGCTGGGAATCGGCGTGCTGCTGCTCTTTGTGCTGCGTGTGGTAAGCGATATATTCGAGCTGGCAACCCTCAGCTTCATGATGGACAATGTCATACAGGTGGGAATGCTGGCGGTGATAGTCGTATTCCAGCCCGAACTGCGGTTGCTTTTGGAGAATGTGGGCGGCGATTCGATACGCGGGCTCAGGAGTATCGGCGAGCAAAAGGAATCGGTGGCTATACAGACGATGATACACAGTCTGTGCGATGCGCTTACCGAAATGGCTGAGGCTAAAACCGGTGCTTTGGTGGTCATAGAGCGGGAAAACAAGCTGAACGAAATTATCGCCACCGGGACGGTTGTCAACGCGGACATGAAGGCAATGATGCTTAAAAGCATCTTCTTCAACAACGCGCCCCTGCATGACGGCGCGGTGATAATTCGAGGCGGCCGCATTTACGCCGCGGGCTGTGTGCTGCCTCTGACACAGAAGTCCGATGTAGACAAGAATCTCGGCACACGTCACCGTGCGGCAATCGGCATGAGCGAGAACAGCGACGCGGTTGTGTTTGTCGTGTCCGAGGAGACGGGCATTATTTCGATGGCGGCGGGAGGGAAACTGACACGTGGACTGGATTATACATCGCTGCATATAGAACTTGACAATCTCTTCACCGATCCTCAGCGCGGCAAGCGTACTGTCAAGCAAACACTTAAGGACAAAGTAGTCAGCTTCTTCGGTAAAAACTGACCCGGAGATTATAAATATGGTTAAAAACGGCAAAACGACATCGGCGGCGGAGGAAGCGGCAGAAAAGCATAGACTTCCCGACCTTGTGGTGTTCATAATCTCTCTGGTGCTTGCACTCGGACTCTGGGTGTATGTGGCGGCGGGCGAGACGGGGACATTTGAGGCGGTTATCGCCGATGTGGAAATCAATATTAACAATTCAGGCAAGCGCGTACTGGAACAGTCGGCGAAGACGGTGGATGTGACTGTTGTCGGCAAACGCGGTGCGGTGGAAAAACTCACCGCCGCCGATATCGGCGCCTACGCCGATGCCAGCGACAAGGACACCGGGCGCTTTACGCTGCCCGTGACGGTGGTTCTGCCGGACGGTGTAAGCGCGGCGGTCAAGGCGAAATCGGTAGATTATATCTCTGTCATGCTTGGCGAGATTACGAAAAAGACCATACCGGTACAGGCATACATAGCCAATTTCAATACCGACGGCAATTACGAGTTAGGCGTCAATGAGGCACATTTCAGCACCGACGAGATCACAATTGAGGGCGCGGAGGCTGATGTGGAGAAGGTATCAAAGGCCATGGTGCGGCTGTCGCTGGGTCATGTGGTCGATTCGGTAACCGCCACCGGCGAGCTTTTCCTTGCCGATGAGAACGGCAATGAGATCGTAAACAATGACATTATTCTCAGCCACAGAACGGTTGATGTGGAGATACCTCTCTACACGACAAAGTTCGTTCCCCTTGCCGTCGATTTCCTCCACGGTCTATACAACAGCAAGAACGCGGATATAAAGGTTGATCCGCCGCGCATTGAACTGCGGGGTACGAAATCGGATTTGGCGGCAATCGAAAAAATCGTGGTCTGCACCATAGATGAAAAGCGCGAGGATTTCGAGACCCGAACCGCCGGCTTCAGTCTTCCCCAGGGTGTGACCAGCGTGAACGGCATTAACTCGGCGAAGGTAACCTTAAAACATATCGGTACCTCGGTGCGTGAGGTCGTCTGTCCTATTCAGGTCAACAATCCCAACAACCTCAGCTACACGCTGGCATCCCTTACAATTAACATAACGCTGCGCGGCGATACCCAATATCTGAGTTACATGTCCTCAGACCGGATCACCGCGATGGTGGATCTGAGCCAGCTGGGCGTCATAACCGGCAAATCAATCGCCGCGGTAAAGATCAGTATAGCCGAACCTTATACAGGATATGTCTGGGAACTTGGCGACTACAGCGTCACAGTGAATATTAAATAGACGGTTAAGGCGCAAGATATATTATCTCGCGGTCTTTCGGGTGCAGAATCGCCGAACGCTTGTAAATTCAGATAAGTGGAGCGCAAGCGTGTGAAGCGAGAATTAGTATTAAATGTCGGCGCGGGTGGAGCACAAACTTCCTAATGGTAAGCAAAAGCGAGGATTGCCGGCCCGCGCTGCAGTTATATTCAGCAGTAAATATAAACATAATTATATGCACATGTACACGGTTTGATATTATCGCAAAGACATATATATGCTGCATATTTTTGGAAATGCCGAATTTATTCACAAACACCCTGCAAAGGTAATAACCGCACTTAAACCTGAACTCAGGAACTGACTTATATGGAAAAAAGCGCAATTGTAATCAAAGCCGACGAAAAAACCGCCACTGTGCGTGTCGAGCGGGAGACCGCCTGCAAGCACTGCAGTGCGGCTTTCTGTCCGGGCTGCAAAAAGGTAATAACCGCTGAGATCCCCAACTCTCTGGGAGCGCGGAAGGGCGACAGGGTCACCCTCGAAACGCCTTCGGAGGGTATTCTGATTTACTCGGCAATGATATTTGTGGTGCCCATAATTGCCGCGCTGGCAGCATATGGAATAACTGTTGGCATAGGAGCCGGCGTTGCCGACGGGCTGAATCAATACGCCGAGATTATCGCGGTGGCGGTGTTTGCAGCCGCATTTGCGGGCGGCTGTTTCGCCGCGATGTATGTCTCCAAGAGCCGTTTCGCCATCCGCATGACAAACATTGAGGCGAGAGTTGCCGGCGCGGAAGATGATTCCGACGAAAACAGCGCGACTGAAAAATACTGAAAAATAATGAAAGAAATAGGGCGTCGGACAGACCGATGCGGGAAGGAACGCCGTTCCCGGGAGGAGTTGCGGCAGATTTACAGATGAATTCCAAGCAATGGCATATAGCCGAGCCGCGCGGAGAGCACGGCAGGGAGATTAAAGAAATAGCGGATTCGTTGGGGCTGCATACGGTGACCGCCGCGCTGCTCTGGAACCGCGGACAGCACGATGCGGAATCGGCAAAGCGTTTCCTGCGCCTTGAGGAGGAGATGCTCTACGATTCGTTCCTCATGCGCGATATGCGCGAAGCTGTGAACAGGATAATCGCGGCCATCGATTCGGGGGAGCGCACCACAATATACGGAGACTATGACGTGGACGGCGTGACCGCCGTCTCGGCTCTTTACCTTTATCTGCGGGATAAGGGAGCAAATGTAGATTACTACATTCCCAACCGGGTAGGTGAGGGTTATGGCGTCAGCGAAGGTGTCCTTGACATCCTTGCCGGCGCCGGTACAAAGCTGATAGTGACGGTAGACACCGGCATAACCGCTGTGGAAGAGGCGGTTTACGCGGCGTCAATCGGCATAGACATGGTGATAACCGACCACCACGAGTGCCACGGCGAATTGCCCGCAGTCTGCGCGGCGATAAATCCCCGCCGTCCCGATTGCCCCTATCCCTTTAAGGAGCTGGCAGGCGTGGGAGTGGTGTTCAAGCTGATATGCGCCCTGGAGCAGATACTCCGGGAGCGTGCAGGCGAGGCGCTCAATGACGGCAGGAGCAGTTTCCTGCGGGATATGTGTCTGCGTTACGGCGACCTTGTGGCAATCGGTACGGTTGCGGACGTTATGCCGCTGGTGGACGAGAATCGGCTGATAGTTTCGATTGGCATGAAGCTCGTCGAAGAAACCAAAAGGCCGGGTCTTGCGGCACTTATGGAGCTGGCGGATCCTGGTGACACCCGTGGACGTTCAAGCCCCAAGCGGCGCAGAGTGACCTCCTCAATGATTGGCTACACCATAGCCCCGCGGATCAATGCGGCAGGACGGCTTGACAGCGCCGAGAGGGCGGTGGAGCTGTTCCTTGCAGAGTCGGACGCCAAGGCGAGGGAGATCGCCGAGGAACTGTGCGATATCAACCGCAGCCGTCAGACGGAGGAGAACACCATAGTTGCCGAAGTATATCGCAAAATCGAAGCTGAACATGACTTCACACACGACAGGGTCATAGTTCTTGACGAAACGGGATGGCACCACGGCGTTATAGGAATAGTGGCGTCAAGGGTGACCGAGCATTACTATCTGCCGTCAATACTTATATCCTTCGACGGCGAAACCGGTATCGGAAAGGGTTCGGGGCGCAGCATCAAGGGACTTGACCTTGTGGAGGCGCTGAAGAGCTGCTCCGACTGTCTGACGAAGTTCGGAGGTCACGAACTGGCTGCCGGTCTTTCGATAGAGCGGGATCGACTTGAGGAGTTCAAACGCCGCATCAACGAATATGCCCGGGAAAATCTGAACGAAGACAATCTTGTAACCACGCTAAACATCGACTGCGAGCTTGAACCGGATGAACTGACTCTTGACATTGCGGGCGAGCTTTACAGGCTGGAGCCATACGGTGTCGCAAACCCGGTGCCGCTGTTTGTGCTCCGGGATGCGGTGATAGGTGAAATTGTTCCAATCGGCAATAACCGTCATACCCGCATGACACTTCGGTGCGGAGAACAGGCTTTCACCGCCGTGTATTTCAGACGCACGCCAGAGGATTTGGGGTATACCGCCGGTGACGCGGTTGATACGGTGTTTAACCTTAACATAAACGAATTCCAGAACCGAAAGACGGTTCAGATGATAGTCCGCGACATGCGTTACGCCGGGAGTTATTACGAACAGCTGACCGAACAGACAGAGATATACGATGCCTTCACGGAGGGCAAAAGAGATGCTGAGGTTCCGGCGATTTATATCCCTGACCGGGATGATTTCGTCAATATTTACCTCTATCTGCGCGGCGAGTCTGAAAAGGGCAGGGAAAAATATAATCTGACGGCTCTTGACAGACAGCTGTGCGGCGTTCGTGCCGCCGCAGCGGGGCGCGAAGTATCACGCTACGCCAAACTGCGCTTCATGCTCGACATAATGCAGGAGACCGGACTCATCACAGTGACCCGCAAGAGTGATGACTGTTATAATATACGGCTTGTCGAGGTCAAGGGCAAAATCGACCTTGAACGCTCTGAGATATACACACGGCTGAGGGCAGGCAGAGGCGGTTCGCAGCGCCGGCTTAAAGCCGACTGACCTCCCGGGGCTGATGGTGAACATCGGCGTACATTACAGGTGTTTCCTATTATAAAGCAAGGAGGTAAGCCTTCCGGCGAGGAAGACCGATCTAAAATGGAAAAGAAGAAAACTATTCTTACATTAGAAGACGAAAACGAAGCCGACTACTCGGCGATATCGGGCTTGTGCGAGCTGCTGATCAAGACCGGAAAAAATTATGACCTGTCGAAAATCAGGAGGGCCTATCTATTTGCCAGGGATCTGCACAGCGGTCAGTACCGCAAATCGGGTGAGGAATATATAAGCCATCCGATAGCCGTCGCCGAGCTGGTGGCGGGTCTGGAGCTGGATACCGATTCCATATGTGCGGCGCTGCTCCATGATACGCTGGAAGACTGCGGCACCCGCGTCGATCTGGCGGCGATAAACGAGAGTTTCGGCCCTGATGTGGCGGCGCTGGTGGACGGTCTGACAAAGCTGGTCACTATACAGTTCGAAGACAAGGAAGAACAGCATATCGAAAATCTGCGCAAGATGTTCCTTGCCATGTCAAAGGATGTGCGCGTGATTTTCATAAAGCTCTGCGACCGGCTGCATAATATGCGTACCCTGGAAGCCAAGCCGGACGATAAGCGCAGAATGACGGCGCTGGAGACAATGCACGTCTACGCGCCGCTGGCTCACCGTCTCGGTATGCAGCGCATAAAGCAGCAGCTGGAAAACCTTGCGCTTGCCTATCTCGACCCCATCGGTTATCGCGAGATAAGCGATGATATCGAGCGCCGTCATGATCTGAACAAGGACTTCCTGGCAAGAGTGCGGGAGCAGATCCACGACCGGCTCACCGAATCCGGGCTGGAGTTTCTGCTAAGCGGGCGTGTAAAAAGCGTATACAGCATCTACCGCAAGATGTATGAGCAGAACAAGAGCTTCGAGGAGATATACGACTTCTATGCTCTGCGGGTGCTTGTAAACACCGAGCGCGAGTGCTATGAAGTTCTCGGCATAATCCACGATATGTTCAAGATGATGCCGGGGCGCTTCAAGGACTATATCTCAAATCCAAAGCCGAACATGTACAAGTCGCTGCACACCACGGTTATGGGGCGCGGCGGCATTCCCTTCGAGGTGCAGATTCGCACCCACGCAATGCATAAGATCGCCGAATACGGCGTGGCGGCGCACTGGAAATACAAATCCGGCGAAGAGAGCCCGGACGACCTGGACAACAAACTGGCATGGATTGCCAAGCTCATCGAGACCGAGGACGGCACCCGGGATCCGGACGAGTTCATGCAGGCGCTGAAGATAGACATCTTCCATGATGAGACTTTTGTGTTTACTCCCAAAGGCGATATCATCACTCTCCCGCAGGGCGCAACGGTTATAGACTTCGCGTATAATATCCACTCGGAAATCGGCAACAAGATGGTGGGAGCCAAGGTCAACGGCATGATAGTGCCCATCGACCGGGTACTTCAGACCGGCGAGATTGTGGAGATAATCACCTCCCGTTCCTCCCGGGGACCCAGCCGCGACTGGCTGAAGATTGTATGTACGGGTGAAGCGCGGACCAAGATCCGCTCCTGGTTCAAGCGTGAAAAGCGCGCCGAAAACATTATAATCGGCAAAGCGGAATTTGACCGACAGGTAAGGAAGATATGGCCTCAGTGCAATGAGGCTCAGCGCAGCGAGGCGGCGCTCAATGTAAGCCAGCGCTTCGGTTTCAGCGAGCCGGACGATATGTTCGGTGCCATAGGCTACGGCGGGATCTCGTTACATAAGCTGAACCCCAAGCTCACCGAGGAGCTTGAACGGCTGGCAAAGGCGGCGGGTACTACCACTTCTCAGCCCGGCGATCAGCAGCAGTCAGATCAGAAGCCCCGCAGACACCGCAGCACCGGCGGCGTGATAATCGACGGTGTGGAGGGCTGTCAGGTCAAGTTCGCCCGCTGCTGCAATCCGGTTCCGGGCGACAGCATTGTGGGATTTGTCACTCAGGGCTATGGTGTATCGATTCACCGCATAGACTGCAAGAATGTACGCATGTCCATGAGCAATCCCGAGCATCAGGATCGCTGGCTCCGTGCCGTGTGGGACAGCGATCCCAACGAAAAATCGGGCAGAGCGGGAGCCTTCGAAGCGGCGTTAACGATAACGGCGATCGATTCGGTGCGCCTTATTTCGGACATAACCTATGCCCTCGCCGACATGCGCGTTGAGGTAATACAGCTAAACAAAAACAAAAACGGAACTTCTGAGGTGGATGTTCACCTTAACATAAGCTGCCGCAGCGTAGAGCATGTGAACTCAATTATCTCCCGTCTGCGCGGCATCCGCGATGTGAACCGTGTGGTTCGCAGCGGATATGTTGACTAAAATGAATATAACAAATATCGGTGAATGTAAATGACAGCAGTAGTACAGAGAGTGAGCAGCGCCTCGGTGACGGTAATCGATCCCGACGGCAGCGAACGTATAACAGGCACCTGCGGCAACGGTCTTATGATTCTGCTCGGTGTTGAGCGGGGCGACGACGAATCGGATGCCGATATCCTTGCGGTTAAGATATCAAAGCTGCGGATTTTTTCCGACGCTGACGGACATATGAACCTGTCGGTCATTGATGTGGGCGGCTCGGCGCTGGTGGTGTCGAACTTCACACTCTGCGCGGAATACCGCAGAGGCAACCGCCCCGACTTTTTCGGCGCGGCTCCCCCGGATGAGGCGGACGCGTTGTATATCCGCTTCTCGGAAAAACTGCGGGAGCTTATCGGCAGAGTCGAGAACGGCGAGTTCGGAGCCGACATGCGGGTTAGCATCGAGAACGACGGTCCGGTGACGCTGGTGCTTGAAAGCGCGGTTCTCAAGGGCCCCAAAAAGGGCTGATGATGCATGACATCCCTTTCCGCGTCCGGGAGGTATAAGGCGGCATGATACTGCGCATTAAAGGGAATACCCGTTTCAACTATACCTACGCCCAGACGCTTTGCATGCTCTTCTTTCCGGGCGCAAAGTTCGGCGAAGATGAGACAGAGACCCCCGATACCCCGGTAGTTGAGCTGACTATGACAGCCGAAATCAGCGCCATATATGCAGAAGCATCTATCAAACTCGGCGACAAAATTGCGTACGGCAATGCCCGGGAGGAATACAGACCCGTCGGAGCAGGTTTGGGCGGCGATAAAGTCTTCATCCGCGACCGCTGTGACAAGATAGCCGCGGGACGGGCGATATTCAATGCCGGACGTGAATTCTTCGGCGAGGAAGCCCTGCCGCCGTGGGGAATACTCACCGGTGTGCGCCCCACAAAGCTGGCGTGGGAATTCGCCTCCCACGGCATGAACAGGGAAGAGATAACCGCTGCGCTCACCGAAAGTTACCTCGTCAGCGAAAAGAAGGCGCGTCTCTGTACCGAAGTGGCGGCAAACGAGAAAAGACTGCTCGATGCCTCCCATCCCCGGAGCTGCGGCGTATACATTTCCATACCCTTCTGCCCGACGCGCTGCGCCTACTGCTCGTTTGTGTCATATTCCACGCCCCGGCTGCTGTCGCTTATCCCCGACTATCTCGCCGCTCTCGACGAGCAGCTGCCGCGAACCTTTGAGATGATTGAGGAACTTGGCTTCAAGCCGGGCACTATATACATCGGCGGCGGCACTCCTTCGGTTTTAAGTGAAGAACAGTTGGTTTCTCTCATGAATACCGTCGGCGCCTGTACCGATGTGTCAGAACTTTCGGAATTTACCTTCGAGGCGGGACGTCCCGACACGGTCACCGCAGGCAAATTAGCTGTTGCTCGCGCCGGGGGCGTCACCAGGGTAAGCGTCAACCCCCAGACCCTTGACAACAGTATACTCGAAGCCATAGGAAGACGGCATACCGCCGAGGATTTCTTCCGCGCCTTTGAGCTGGCGAGAGCCTCTGGCATACCCTGTATCAACACCGACCTTATCGCCGGACTGCCGGGCTGTTCCTATGACAGCTTTTCTGCGACGGTGGACGGTATTTTGGCGCTGCGGCCCGAGAATCTGACGGTTCACACCTTCTGCGCCAAACGTTCGGCGGAGCTGATGCAGGACAGGGAACAGATGCGGGAATTCCTCACGGGCAATCGTGAGCTGGGCAGGTGCATCGACTACTCCCAGAGCCGCGCCGCCGAATGCGGATATATACACTACTATATGTACCGCCAGAAGAACGCCGTAGGCAATTTCGAGAATGTCGGCTTTTCGCTCCCGGGCATGGAGGGGTTATACAATATTTACATTATGGAGGAGACCGAACCGATCTTCGCGGTGGGCGCCGGTTCGGTAACAAAGTGTGTGGATGACGGCGGCAGGCGGATAGCCCGCTTCGCGCCGCCGAAATATCCCTACGAATACCTTGAGTTCGCCGCCGACAAAGCGCGGCTCGACGGTTTATACAACGACATAAGACGATTCTACGATAAAAACGAAAACTCAGAGGTGACAAAATGAAAACACCCGCCAAATACGGCGCGTATGTCGAAAGCGCCGAATATATACGCCGTATCTGTAAAATGGAGAGCGCTCCCGATGCGGCGATTATTCTGGGCAGCGGACTGGGCGGCTACGCCGATGAGCTGGCCGACACCGTGGTCATCCCCTACGCCGACATTCCGAACTTCCCCACCTCAACGGTGAGCTATCAGAAGGGCGAGTTGGTTTACGGTAAGATTGCCGGAAAGACGGTGCTCGCAATGAACGGCCGCTTCCACTTCTACGAAGGCTGGGAGATGTGGGAGTGTGCGTATCCCGTCGGCGTATTCAAAGTTTTGGGGGTAAACACTCTCATAGTTACCAACGCTTCGGGCGGCATCAACGAAAGCTACCGTCCCGGCGACCTTGTCGCGGTCACCGACCATATCAAGCTCTCCCCCGATTCGCCGCTGAGGGGGCCGAATATCCCCGAATTTGCCTCCGACCGTTTCTTCGACATGCAGAACGCGTACAGCCGCGAGCTGCGCGCTGTCGCAATGGCGGTCGCCGCCGAGGTACACATAAAACTGCGCACCGGCGTATACGGCTACATGACCGGTCCCCAGTATGAGACCCCCACAGAAATACGCATGCTTCGCATGCTTGGCGCCGACCTTGTGGGCATGTCCACCGTTCCCGAGATCATAATGGCAGCCAAGTGCGGACTTCCGGCGCTCTGCATATCCTGCGTCACCAATATGGCGGCGGGGATAACCGGCGCGGCTATAACCGAAGACGAAGTGGTGGAGACCGGCAAACTCCGCGCGGAGAGTTTCAAAGCGCTGGTGACCGGTATTATATCCAAGATTTAGCGACGACCGAGGTGTACGAATGAAAATTTTGTTTGACCGTCCCGTAATACCCGGATTAGGTAAGAAATACGTCGCAATCGATGGCAAGTTCATAGTCACGGTAACCGATGACCGCCCTGAAGGTGAGTTCGACCGGGTAATATGCTGTAATAACCGTCTCCTGATGCCGGGATTATACAACTGCCACACTCACGCCGCAATGACCCTTTTCCGCGGCTACGGTGAAGAACTGCCGCTTCACCGCTGGCTTCAGGAGCGTATATTTCCGGCTGAAGAGAGGCTGACAAACCGCGCGGTATATGCCGCATCCATGCTTGCGGCAGCCGAGATGATAGGCAGCGGCATCGTGTCCTTCACCGACATGTATAACTTCAATGAGGAAACGGTATCCGCGGTGCTCGAGACCGGTATGAAAGCCAATATTAGCCGTGCGGTTCTCTCATTTGACCCCGGTGCCGACCCGGCGAAAGATGAACGGGTGCTTGAGGGCATTCGGCTGTTCGAGTGCTGCCACGGTCTGGGCGACGGCAGAGTTCGTATAGACATGAGCCTTCACGCCGAGTATACCAATCAGCGCTCCTACTGCGAATATATTGCGCATTACGCAAAAGCTAACGGTGCGGGAATTCATATCCATCTGTCGGAGACGGAAGCGGAGCACAAAGAAGGCATTGAGCGCCGGGGCATGACTCCCGCGGAGTTCTTCGCCGATACCGGCGTGTTCGACGTGCCGGTAACCGCCGCCCATTGCGTCTGGATAAGCGACAGCGACATGGCGCTCATGGCGAAAAAGGGGGTAACCGTGGCGCACAATCCCGCCAGCAATCTTAAACTCGGCAGCGGTATCATGCCCCTTGAGAAGGTTCTGGCTGCCGGAGTCAATGTGACCCTCGGTACCGACGGCACGGCGTCAAACAACCGTCTTGATATCCTGCGCGAGATGTATCTTGCCGCTATACTGCACAAGGGCGTGAACCGCCGCGCCGACTGCATCGCAGCCGGTGAAATAATAAAAATGGCGACAGTGAACGGCGCAAAATCCCAGGGCAGAGCCGACTGCGGGCGAATCGAAGCCGGCTGTCGGGCTGATATCATACTGCTTGACCTTGACACTGTGAGCAACATCCCCATGTATGAGCCGGAATATACCGTGCTTTTCAGCGCATCATCAGCCGATGTGCGCATGACTATGGCTGACGGAAAGGTTCTCTACGAAAACGGCGAATACACCACACTTGATATCGAGCATATTAAACATGAGCTGAGGTATGTCTGTGAGCACTACTTCGACTGATACCGGGGTGGCAGGGGGCAAGCCGCGCAAAAGCACAAAGCTCTTTTACACCGGAGTATTGGTGCTGACCTTTTCGAATATCCTTATAAAAGCCATTGGCCTGATGTTCAAGATACCGATAACCAACATTATCGGCGACGAGGGCATGGGCTACTTCAACGCCGCCTATTCGATATATGTCTGGTTCTACATGATTTCCACCGCCGGACTGCCCATAGCGGTGTCGATACTGATATCCGACTGCCGAGCCAAAGGGCGGATTAATGAGGTAAAGCGGGTCTTTGCAATGACCGTGATGCTCTTCCTGCTGATAGGTATGCTGGGCACCGGAATCATGTTCTTCGGCGCGAAGATGTTCGCAAACCTTATAGGTTCCGAATCCATATACTACTGCATCATGGCGATCTCGCCGACCCTCTTTCTTATCTGCATATCCTCGGCGATACGAGGCTTTTTCCAGGGTTATCAGAACATGGTGCCCACGGCGATTTCGCAGATAATCGAGGCGGTGGGCAAGCTGGTATTGGGTATAGTCTTCGCCTTATATGCCATAAAACAGGGATATTCGCTGCCGATAGTGGCGGCATATGCCATATCAGGTCTCACTGTCGGCGTGGCGGTGGGCATGTTGTTCCTCATAGTCTGCAAACTCACTTTCAGACAGAGCGTATACGACGAGGAATATACGGTCAACGGCATCGACGATACCGTACGACCGAGCCGAGCGCTGGTCTGGATACTTATCAGCACTGCCATACCGATAACTATATCGGCGTCGGTCATGAGCCTGACAAACATGATAGACGTCATGATAGTGATCCGCCGTCTGCTCAGCGCGGGACTGAGCGAGGCGAATGCGGTGGAGGTTTACGGCAACTACACGTCCCTTGCGGTTCCGATGTTCAACCTGCCGCCGGTACTTATATACCCCATTTCATACTCGATTATCCCGCTGATATCCTCGGCGCTGACCTCCGGAGACAGGGAACGCGCCGACAACGCAATGAACGGATCGCTTAAGGTAGCGGCGATTATCGCCCTCCCCTCGGCACTCGGACTTTCGGTGATGGCAAAGCCGGTGCTCTCTCTTTTCTTCCGCGCCGAATCCGTGGAAAGTGCGGCGCCGCTGCTGAGTATACTGGCGCTTTCGGTATTTTTTGTCGGTCTGCTGTCGGTGTCCAACGCCATACTTCAGGCCAACGGTCACGAGCGCAAGCCGATATACTCAATGCTGACCGGAGCGGCGGTCAAGTTGGTTTCTTCTTTTATACTTATAGGAATACCTGCCGTAGGTGTATATGGAGCACCTATCGGCACCTTCCTCTGTTACCTGACGATAACCGTCATAAATTTCCGCTTCCTCAGCAAGCATTGCGGAGTTTCGCCGAGAATTATACTCACCTTCGTAAAGCCGTTTATCGCGGCGATGGTGTGCGCGGCGGCGGCATGGGGTGCGAACGTTTTGATTTCTTCGGTATATGCTTCCCGTTTTGTAACCCTGCTTGCAATTCTGATAGCGGTTGTCGTGTATATGCTGGTACTGCTGCTTATCCGCGGTATCTCCAAAGAGGATGTGCTCATGCTGCCGAAGGGGCATGTGATCTACCGTGTGCTCAAAAAGTGCCGCCTCATGAAATGAGAATCGGAGAATTAATAATATGGATAACAAAACAATCCGCGAGGCGCTTGCCGTTAAGGAGCGCTACGATATAAACGACCTGCTGCTTATCATGGAGCAGCTCCGCGCGCCCGACGGCTGCCCCTGGGACAGGGAACAGACCCACGAGAGCATACGAAAGGATCTCATCGAGGAAACCTACGAAGCGGCGGAAGCCATCGACATGGCTGATCCCGAAATGCTGCGTGAAGAGTTAGGTGACGTGCTGCTGCAGGTTGTGTTCCATTCGCGCCTGTCGCAGGAGAGCGGCGACTTCGATTTCGGCGATGTGGTGCATGATATTTGCGCAAAGCTGGTGCTGCGACATCCCCACATTTTTTCCGATGTGAAGGTGAAGGATACCGGCGAGGTGCTGACCAACTGGGACAACATAAAACAGGCGAGCCACGGCAGAACCCTGCTTTCCGAAAAACTTGAGGGCGTGTCCCGGGCGCTGCCGTCGCTGATGCGAGCCGACAAGCTGGTACGCAAGGCGGCAAAGGAGAATGTTCGGCTGACCGATGCCACTGAAAACCCCAACCTGACCCATGAGGAGGCGGGGCAGAGGCTGCTGTTTGCGGCTGCCGAAGCGGCGCTTGCCGGCATCGACCCCGAACGCGCACTGGCAGATGCCTGTGACAGAGCGGTGGCGGCAGTTAAGAATCGAGAGAAAGATACCGCAAAGTGACCTATACCGGTCGGTGTGCCCCGAGAATGTAAATAAACTGTTAACACGCATGGAAAATATGAGAAAACACTTGATAAATCAGTCGTAAAATGCTAAACTGTCAAAGATTCACGGCGTTTGGCGAATAGAGTGGCAAATGCCCTTAAAGTGAGTCAAAACTTGAATAATTTAAGGGCACCTCTAAAAACGTCAAATTTCCTTTAGCATATCATACCCCCCCGAAAAATCAAGGGGATTTTGCAAAAAAATGTATGAATTTATCGTAGAATCATCAAAATATCTGTCTT
>Ga0123335_1005850_pt1 | contig 14722 bp, 10 predicted proteins | sample BiotimSIPDNA_2_FD_89707 | JGI IMG/M metagenome (GOLD analysis project Ga0123335, IMG submission 89707) | Anaerobic biogas reactor microbial communites from Washington, USA - Biogas_R2 time_0 SIP DNA | ecosystem: Engineered > Bioreactor > Anaerobic > Unclassified | place: Washington, USA... | reverse complement strand
GCGTTCGCCACCGGCGGATTTGGATTGTAGGGCGGTTGGGCCGGCGCGTTCGCCACCGGCGGATTTGGATTGTAGGGCGGTTGGGCCGGCGCGTTCGCCACCGGCGGATTTGGATTGTAGGGCGGCTGAACCGGAATGTTCGCCGCTGGCGGATTCGGATTATATGGCGGCTGGGCCGGAGCGTTCTCAACCGTCGGATTTGGATTGTAAGGCGGCTGACCGGGCATAGCCGGCGGCGGCGCCAATGAACCGTATGACGGCGCCGTCGGCGCCTGATAGGGCGGTTGCCCATAAGTGGGCGGCGGGTTGCCGGATTGCGGCGGTTGTGCGGCGGCCGTGCCGTCAATTCCCGGTTGGTGCATGGGCGGCGGCGGAGCGGCCGTCATTGCCGGCGCCGGAGGAGCGAGATTGGTCGGCGCGTCAGCCCGGGGCGATACATTGTTCCGCGAAGCAATTGCCGCCTCCGCCACCATACGTTTTTCCATATCGGCGGCGACGCGGCCGATCCGGTCGATAAATTGCGCCGTCTCGAGCCTGCCGCGTATCGAGTCGACAAGCTGCCCGTCGGCGGTCGTGATTACCGTCGTCGGCAGAGCGGTTATTCCATATTGACGCGCGGTGGCGGGAAAATGATCGGCGTTGATCTTTACCGGGACATATTTTTGGTTCAATAAGGAGACGGTTTCCTGTTGAGAAAACACCTCCGCTTCCATCCGCCTGCAGACGCCGCACCATTGGGCCCAAAATTGGATCAGGACCAACCGATTCGACTGCGCTGCTTGGCGTTGCGCGCTTTCCAGGGTTGGTTCCCAATTTAACTGCTGCTGAGCAATACCCGCCGTTGGAGGTAAAACACTAGCAATTACCAGGCAAATTGTGCCCAATTTCACGTTCATATTACCCATCCTCACAAGAGTTGCGCATACCGAAACCCCGATTCGTCAAATAGTTATCGGAATGAAACAATGTGGAAGTGATGTTAAAATATCCCGATTGCGCCTGTTTTAGCGATTGGCTTTGGTAATTCAGGCAAAGAATGATTGAATGGGTTGCCGCGGCGCGCGAGATAATGTAGAATACGAGAGTAAGGTTTCTAAGAAGAAACCGCCAATAATTCGCTTGACATAAGCCAACATGCGGTTAAGATAGCCTATGTTTTAGTTCTGCTTGGCAGTCAGGCGTTATCGCCCCCAAGATATGGAAGTGGGGTTGCTTCGCAAAAGGATTTTGACTTCCGCGAAGGATATTGGTACCAAGTTCGGTTGAAAGCGATCCGAACCGCTTTAAGTTCTCCGTAGGTTCCGATCAAGATTGGCCGTCCGCGGTATCGCGCCTCTCGAATCGAGCTTTCTGCCGTTTACCGACTATGCTAATTCGGTGTTCCGTCTGAAAGCAACCTGTTTGGAAGCAGGGCATAGTATTTCACCGCGCGGCAAACGACCTCTTGGCGTTCGATGTCCGGTTTGCATGACCGGCGTGGCAACGTGGCGTTTGCCCTTGTGCGGTTCGGAAAGTTCCAGACTTCAATGGGAAGAAAAACCCGAGATCGTTAATTTCGGGGACTTTTCTATTCGTGCAATCGGCCGGCAAGGCCGTCGCAAAAAGGAGTTCAAGGCAAGCTGTTATGAAAATGGGTAAAAGGAAAAAAGGGGGGCGTCCAAGAGGAAGAACTGCTTCCGGCCCCGGTTCCAATTCCAGCTACGGTTCGCGCAGCAGCAATCGGCCCAGCTCCAACCGGCCGAGGAAAGCGCCGGTTGACTATGGCGAAAGCCAAAACGCCGAACAGCCCGAGGACGGCGAGCCGTTGCCCGTCGAACCGGGCGGGGGCGTCCTGGAACTGCATCCCAACGGATACGGCTTCCTCCGCAATCCGGCCACCAACTATACGCGGGAGATGACCGATCCCTTCGTACCCGGAAGCATGATCGAGAAATTCGGGCTACGGGAGGGCTTGTACCTCAGCGGAATGGTCCAACCGGGCCGCCGGCAGCAAGGCCCGAGACTCCGCGAACTGACCGACGTCGACGGCATGCCGCCGGAAGAATACAGAAACGTCAAGCACTTCGACGATCTCACCCCAATCAATCCCGAGTCATGGCTCAAGTTGGAAACCGGCCCCGAGCCGCTGACCACGCGGGTAATGGACCTTCTCACTCCGTTGGGCAAGGGGCAAAGGGCCTTGATCGTCGCCCCGCCGCGCACCGGAAAAACCATCCTCCTGCAACACATCAGCCACGGCATCTCTACCAACTTCCCCGGCGTTAAGCTGATTGTCCTGCTGATCGACGAGCGGCCCGAGGAAGTCACGGACATGAAACGGGCGGTAAACGGCCAGGTCATCGCCAGCAGCCTCGACCGCGACATCGAAAGCCACGTTCGCCTCTCGCAACTAGTCGTCGAACGATGCAAACGGCTGGCCGAGATGGGCCAAGACGTCGTCATGTTGATGGACTCGATCACCCGGCTCGCCCGGGCCTTCAACAAGTGGGTCGGCAACACCGGCCGCACGATGAGCGGCGGGGTGGACATCAAGGCGATGGACATTCCCAAGAAGCTGTTCGCCACCGCCCGCCTCTTCGAGGAAGGCGGCTCCTTGACCGTCGTCGGCACGGCCTTGGTGGACACCGGAAGCCGCATGGACGAGCTGATTTTCCAGGAGTTCAAAGGGACCGGCAACATGGAACTGGTGCTCGACCGCAAACTGGCCGACCGCCGCGTTTGGCCGGCGATCGACATCAGCCAGTCCGGCACCCGACGCGAGGAGAAGTTGCTGCCGGCCGAAACCCTTCGCGCGGTAACCATGCTTCGCCGCACGTTGTCCTCCATGCACCCGGTCGACGCGATGGAGCAGTTGACGGCCAAGCTGGCCAAGTTCAACTCCAATCAGGAATTCATCAATCTGATCAGCGGCTCGAAAGTAGCGGAATATTAAGCGCGGCGACGCGTCGATAGCAGCGGCACGCGCTCGCCATATCATTCGAATACACCCGCCATGCTGACCGACAACATATTGGATTTGATCGGCAACACTCCCCTTCTGCGGCTAAAGGGCGAGAACATCTACGCCAAGGCGGAGTTTCTCAATCCAGGCGGCAGCATTAAAGACCGTGTGGCGCTGGCAATGCTCGATGGGGCCGAGCGCGACGGCCGGCTGCGACCCGACTCGATCATCGTCGAGGCCACGAGCGGCAACACCGGAATCGGCGTGGCACTGATCGGACGGCTCAAGGGGCATCAGGTCCGCATCGTCATGCCGCAAGGAATGAGCGAGGAGCGGAAGAAGATCATTCGCGCCCTGGGCGCGGAGCTGATTCTCACGCCCGACGAGGAAAGCATCGACGGCGCGGTGCGGCGCGTGCGGGAGATGGCGGCGGCCGATCCGCGCATCTTCGTGCCGCAGCAGTTCGAGAATCCCGACAATCCCCGTTGCCATTACGAAACCACCGCCCGGGAATTGTGGCGGCAGATGGGCGGAGACATCGACTGCTTCGTCGCCGGCGTCGGCAGCGGAGGCACTCTGCAAGGCGTCGGCGAGTTTCTCAAACAACACAAATCCGACACGCACATCGTGGCCGTCGAGCCGAAAGACGTGGCGGCCCTGCTCGGCCACGAGCCGGGCTTGCACCAAATCCAAGGCATCGGCGACGGCTTCATCCCCGCCGTTCTCGACATCTCGCTGGTCGACGAAGTCGTGGAAGTCGCCGATGACGACGCCATCGAAACCACGCGGCAGTTGGGCCGCGACTTGGGTCTGCTGGTCGGCATTTCCTCGGGCGCGAACGTTTGGGCGGCGCGGCAGATCGCCAAACGCCGGCCCGGCAACATCGCCACCGTCCTACCCGACCGCGCCGAGCGATACTTCAGTACGGCCTTGCTCTAACGCTTCATGCTCGGGCGGCGACGGCCACGGCGACCATTGCCGCGCCGGCCCGCTTCAACGTCTTCGCGGCCTCGCTGCCAGTGGCGCCCGTGGTCATAACGTCGTCAACCAGCAAGACGCGGGCGTCTTTTACCAAGGCCGCGCGGCGCACCCGAAACGAGCCTCGTATGTTCTCCATGCGGCGGGCGAGCGTCAGACCTTTCTGCGGCGGCGTATTGCGATGTTTGACCAGCACGCCCGACCGCAGCGGCACGCCGATCGATTTTGCGATGCATTGTGCAATCAGTTCGGGGCTGTTCTTTCCCGTCGCCAGACGCCGCCGCCAGTGCATGGGCACGGCCATGACCAGGTCGGCCTCCAGTTGGCGCAGCCGGTCGCCGCGCAACTCGCACAGCAGCCGGCCCAGGGCCAGCGACAGCGGGTCGTGCGACGGCCGCTTCATCCGCAACACGGCGTCCGATAGTCCTTTGTGGTAATTGCCCAGCACTACGACCGCGTCGAAATGGAAACGGGCGTGTTTACATTTTGGACAGTCGTCGGCCGCAAGGTGGTTCTCGTCGACCGGCGCCCCGCACCGCCGACAGCCCAGCCATTGTTTCGGCCCGAGCCGGGCGAGACATTTTTCGCATAAAAAGATGTTCGAGCGCAGATCGATATCCCTGTGGCAAAACGCGCAACTAGGCGGCAGCAACAGATTGGAATATGCCCTCAACAGGGCACCAATTACGTGCCGCGGATCGAATGCCGTGCCGTTCATGGCGGCATTATACCGCATGGCGGCGGGGGCAACACCTGGGGGTGTTGGTAACGCCTTGGGAATCCCGGGAGCTATGAGAATGATGGGAGTCACGAAATGGTGGAAGAATGAATCGCGGCACTCAATCTGGATGCCATGCCTTCAAGCATAATGCTCATAATTCCCATACCTCCCATTACTCGCATCCGCCATAGCCCCCGTTCCCCCCAACCGCGAAACCGCCGATTCGGCTTGACCTAACTGCCCTGATTGCCGTATCTTGCCGCCATGCATATTCTCGACCGATATCTGCTCCGCCAGTTCTTCAAGACCTTTGTTATCTGTTTCTTGAGCCTGACCGGGCTGTATATCGTTTTTGACCTGTTCACCAATCTGGAACACTTCGTCCGTTGCGGCCGAAAGACAGGCGGGGTGATTCCCTTCATCGCCAACTATTATTCATTTCAAACGATCTTGTTTTTCGAGCGGTCCTGCGGCTTGTTGATGCTGGTTTCGGCCATGTTCACCATCTCCTGGATACAACGGCACAACGAGATGACGGCCCTCATGGCCGCCGGCGTCTCGCGGCTGCGCGTGGTCGCGCCGATTATTATTGCGGTGATCGGGATCAGCTTTCTCTCGGCGGCCAATCGGGAGTTGGTGATTCCGCGGTTCCGCGAAGAGTTGTCTCGCTCGCCAAAGAACCCGTTGGGCGATCTCCCCCGCCCGATCGAACAACGCTACGACGGCGAAACCGACGTGCTCATCGACGGACAATACGCCTATTACGACCAAAAACGGATCGAGCGGCCCAGCTTTTTGCTGCCAAACGCCTTGCGGGATTACGGCAACCACCTTCGGGCGGAAAACGCCTATTACGTCAACCCCCAAGCCGATCGACCCGGCGGATACCGCTTCGACGGCGTAATCGAGCCGAAAAACCTCGACAAACTGCCGTCGCTCGGCATTGGGGACCGACAGGTTTTGCTCACACCCCACGACTATCCCGAGTGGCTCGAACCCGGCCAGTGCTTTCTCGCCAGCAACGTCGATTTCGATCTATTGCTCGCAGGCAACAAATTCACCCAGTTGTCCTCGACTGTAGAATTGATCCGCGGCCTGAACAATCAGAGCTTGGGGTTCGGCGCCGACGTGCGGGTGTCGATCCATACGCGCATCGTACAACCGCTGATGGACATTACGTTGCTGTTCCTCGGCCTCCCGCTGATCCTTTCCCGCGAAAACCGCAACGTCTTTATCGCCATGGGGCTTTGCATGGCGATCACCGCGCTGTTCTGGCTGGCGGCGATCGGAGCGCAACACCTCGGCGCCATCCTCTTGATCAATCCCTCGCTGGCCGCTTGGGCACCGCTGATTATCTTCGTTCCCGTCGCCGCGGCTTTGGCGGATTCGATTTGGCAATGATGGGGTTCTTTCCGCGGTCTCCAGCCTGGGTGCGATGCCGCGACATTGCCCGGCGCCCATCGGCTCGACCGCCCTTGGGGGTAGAGGAATAACCGCGCCGTTGCCGCTGGATACTGGTCAAATGAGCGGACTCAGTCGGCCGGATGGGATTCCAGCGGCGAGATGGCGGTTTCGAGGAACCGGCCGCCGCTTTCGTACCAGCCGTCCTTGGTAAAACGGCACCAACTCAGGTCGATCAGGAATCCAAACCAGCGATCCCGGCCGACTTCGAACGATGCGATCATTCGCCGGTAGGGCAGGGGCATTTGGTGATAGAAGCCCAACCCGTGTTCCGAAATATCCCGTCCGACGACCACGATCGTATCTCCGCAGGGCGAATGGCCGTCCAAGCCCACGGGAGTGAGGTGGATCAAGCAGGGGAACGGATAGCGGACCTCGCGGCGGCGTTCCAGCAAGTCGTTTCGCGGATAGAGGGCCGCCATGATGCCGAGTACCTGCGTCTTGACCTCGTCGTCCATTCGATAGCTAAGATGGTCTGGCAAATCAAGCGTGGGCAATGGGAATTTCATGGTCTTGCCCCCCCGGGCGGATGTGGACGCCAACGCACGTGGCAAATCTATGATGTAAATGCTGAACAGCGGGGGAATCGCGGGCGACGGAAGCGTCGAGAATAGTCTAACACGCATCCATCTGCCCGGTATCTGAACCCTAAGTCGCGTATCATCAGATGTCAAATGTGTTGCGGCAAATGTATTGCATAGGCGTTTGTTTCGGCTGATACAAAGTGTAAATTTCACGACTTTCCGAATATTCATGCTGACAATCGAGCACCGACCGCGTAGAATGAGGGAATAGCTGGCGTTTCGCCGTGGGACTGCGCTTCGCTTGTCCCACCCTACGTTGATTTCCCGCAACAAATACTAAATACGCCGATTACCGCATATTTCGACATATCCAATCGTATAAATGATTCGTCACGAAGCCGGGGTGCCACCGCAACCCCGCCCTGAACCCACCCCGTGTCAGCTTTCCGCAAGTGAAACTCGCAATTCCGAGCCTCGCTCAGGCTACGGCCGTCCGTTCTGGTGCGCTTTTTTGTCCAATTTGACGATAATGATGGCGGTCGCCCTGCTCTACCGCTATGCCGACTTCGTCAAATTGCTGGGAGGGACGGAATTTCATCTCGGCTGGATCGTCGGCGTCGGCATCGCCGGAAGCGTCGCCACGCGATTGCTGATCGGATCATGGATCGACCGCTTCGGATCGCGGCCGCTCTGGATCGGTTCGCTTCTGCTTTTCGCGGTCACTTGCTTGGCCCATCTGGCCGTGACCACCTACAACGGACCGGCCGTTTATCTGTTGCATATTCTGTTCTACAGTTCGGTGGCGGGCATAAACGGGGCGGCGGTCACCTTCGTCTCGCACTGCGGACCGGAGAAAAAAATCGCTGAAATGATCGGAATGTGGGGCACCTCCGGTTTCATCGGAGCGGTGCTTGGCACTCAATTGGGCGATCTGCTCTTCAGCGGCGCCGCCGGCATCGAACGGCCGGAAATCGTCGAGATGTTCGTCTATGCCGCCGCCCTCTCCTTGCTGACCATCCCACTGGCTTGGACGGCAACACGCAGCGAAAAACACGCGGCGCTGCTCCCCTGGCTTCGAAAAATAACGCGGGAGCGGTTGTCGCGGCGGGCGGCACCGGCATCTTGCCTGTGTGACGAGGAGGAAGCTGCTGATTCACGGGACAGGTTGGCAACCTGTCCTACAGGGCAGCCCTCGATGTGGGCGATTCTCCGCCAACATAATCCCGGCGTCGTGCTGGCCGTCGGCGTGGCGATGGGCATCGGGCTGGGACTGCCGCCCACGTTTCTTCGGCCTTTCGCCGCCGGATTGGGTATCCCGCGCATCGGCGTCTTCTTCCTCGTTTATTCCATCACGGCGGTTGTCACTCGCGTGCTTACCCGGCAATGGGTTGAACGGTATGGAACCCGGCTGGTGATGCTCATCTCGTTATCCGGCTTGGCGGCGAGCGTGATGTTGTTCCTGCTGGTCGATTCCGAGTGGATGCTGATTATCCCCGCCATCGGATTCGGTTGTTCACATGCGGTGTTGTTTCCCACGGTCGTGGCGGCGGGCAGCGGCGTTTTTCCCGCGGAAAACCGGGGCGTGGCCACCTTGCTCATGCTGGCTACATGGGACGTGGGCCGGCTCGTCGGCGCGCCGCTGGCCGGCGGCGTTCTACGTCTGGCGAGAGTGACCGGCCTGCCTCCCTATCCGACGATGTACGTCGTTACGTCGCTGATGCTCGGCGCGGTCTGCGTTTGGTATGCCGTCGGTGTATTCTTTCCCAAGCGGATCCCGACAGTTGAGCGTGAAGGAGAGTTGGAGCTGTCGCCTGCCCACAGACCGCCGTTGCCGGCATTGGATGAAAGAGAACCAGCGCCGGCCGCAATTGCGTCGAACGTTCAAGCTGGATGATTCACGCCGCGTTCAACCGCCAGATGGCAAAATTCAACGTGGCGGCGAAGCTGACCCAAAGCACGTACGGAACGAACAGCGCGCCGGCGGCGGTCGAACGCCGCCAAAACAATATGGTCGTGGCCAGAATGGCCGACCAGAGCAATACGAGTTCAAAAAACGCCAAACCCGGACGGTGGAAGGCGAAAAACAGCCACGACCAAGCGGCGTTCAACACCAATTGGACGGCGAACATCGCCAGCGGCAGTCGGGCATTGGACCAGCCGTCACGCCGCCATACCAACCATGCGGCAAACGCCATGCTAAAATAGAGCAGCGTCCAGACCGGGCCGAACAACCAGCCCGGCGGAGTCCACGTCGGCTTCGCCAAGCCGGCGTACCAAGTGGGCACGTTCGGCACTGTCGCCATGCTTCCGAGCCAGGCAACGCCGAAACATAGGACCAGAAACACGGCCAATCCAATCGCCTGATTACGCCAAGTTTCGCGGATCATCGGACTCGGGCGTCAGCCCGCCGCAAATGTGGGGAGTTAATGCCTGATGGGAGTCATGATTCCCATACCTCCCATTAATCCCATCATTCCCATTAAGCAAGGTTGCACATGGTGCGTTTCACGCACCCTACAATTACTCAGCCGACCTCGTAGCTGGCCTGCTTGGCTTTTCGGAAGAACATGCCGCCGGTCTTCTTCGCGGCGGCGATGGCCGCGTCCACATTTGTGTGTAGGTCGAACAGTTTGTTCATGCCGGTGATCTTGAAGACTTCCATGATGTCCGGCGAGATGCCGCAGAGCCGTAGCGAGATTTTGTATTCCTTGCATCGTTTATTGACGCGGACCAACATTCCCAGCCCCATCGACGACATGAAGTTCACCCGCGAGAAGTCCAGCAGGACGTTGCTTTCGTCTGACTTGTCCAGCGCGGCGGCGATCTCGCGGTAGCACTGGTCGATGGTTTCGGTATCGACCAGCCGTGCGACGTCGATTGAAATTATGCGGACTTCGTCTTTAATCTCTTGCTTGATGACTTCCATCGGTTCGATCCAGAATCGTTTTCGTTGAAAGGGATAGGTGGGCAGGACGACCCGCCGCCGCGGCGCGTCTCGATCAATTCCCGACCAATCGACATTTACCCCTCGCACGAAGAGGCACGCCGCGCCGTCGAGCAGGACCGATCGTTCGGATCGACCGGGCCGGAGGCACGGCAGCCAATCGCCCTCCCATTGTCGCACCAAACGGCGTCCGAGTCCAGAGAGTACGGGCCGGGGGCCGATTTCCAGGAAAATCCGGCAGCCGTCGCGGTCGAGGGTTTCGATTTGCTCGGCGAAGCGGATCGGCTCGACGAGCTGTCTGGTCCAATATTCGGTCGAGGCGATTTCCTCGCCCGCCGGTTCGCCCGTCAGGCCGGACACCAGCTTGATTCGCGGCCGCGAGAACTTCACCCGCTCGCAAACGCGGCGGAAATCGCCGACCGCCGGCTCGACGAGGGGGCAGTAGAGCGCGCGGTTGCCGGGCAGGGGGCGGGTGCGAACGCCCTGTGCGGCCAGACTCGCGGCAAACGCGGCGACGGACTCCGACCGCCCGGAAACCACCGTCTGACGCGGCCCGTTGTCGGCGGCGATCCAAACGTCGTTCGCCAAGGGGGCAATCAATTCGGCCGTCCGCTGCCGATTGGCCAGCACGGCGAGCATCCGCCCGTCGCCGGGCAGCGAATCGATCAGCCTCGCCCGAGCGGCGACCATTGCAAGCGCGTCTTCCACCGAGAACACGCCGGCCGCGCAGGCGGCGGCGTATTCGCCCAGCCCGTGGCCGACCAGCGCCGCCGGCTCGACGCCGCACGATCTCCATAACTCGGCCAAGGCGTATTGCAAAGCGAATAACGCCGGATGGGCGTCGATTACTCGATACGCCAAATCGTGGGTGTCATGGGTGCCACTGCTGGGCAAGCCGGCAGTGGCGCTCAACAACGAACAACAACAGTCGATCGCCTTGCGGAATACCGGCTGCGAGGCATATAACTCGCGTCCCATGCTCGGATATTGCGACCCCTCGCCGCTGAACAGCCACGCGACCAGCGGGGGCGACGCATCGGCGATTCCATGCAGGCAAGACGAAGCGGCCGGTCCGCGGGCCCAATCGTACAACTTGCCGCGGGCCTCGGCAACCGACCCCGCGACCAGGGCCAGCCGGTGCTGGAACCGCGCCCGGCCGGTGTTGGCCGTAAAGCACACGTCGGCCGGCTCGGCGCCGGGGTTGGCGTCGAAATACGCGACGTATTTTTCCGCAAGCTCGTGCAGCGCCGTCGGCGTCTGCGCGGAGAGGGTCAGGGCGTGCCGTAGGACAGGTTGGCAACCTGTCCCGAAAGTATTATTAACCGATTGGCAGTCAAGCCTGCAGGATAACTGGATTGTTTCATCGCTATTCTGGACAGGTTGACAACCTGGCCTACACGGTTGAGAACCTGTCCTACGATGTTCTTCCAAAATCACATGCGCGTTCGTGCCGCCGATGCCGAGCGAATTGACGGCCGCGCGGCGGGGGCTTCCGGCCGATTCCCAGGGACGGCACTCCGTGTTGACGAAAAACGGCGACTCGGGAAAGTTTATCGCCGGGTTCGACTGGCGATAGTTGATCGAAGGAGGCAGGGTTTTATGCTCCAGGGCCAGAGCGGCCTTGAGCAAACTGGCGATTCCGGCGGCGGCCTCCAGGTGGCCGAAGTTGCTTTTCACCGAGCCGATCGCGCAGAATTGCTTGTCTTTCGTGCCGCGGCGAAAGGCTTTGTTCAATCCGAAAATTTCGACCGGATCGCCCATCGCGGTGGCCGTGCCGTGCGCTTCCATCAGTCCTATGGAGCGCGGCTCGACCTCGGCGACGGCCAGGGCGTCGGCGCAGGCGGCCGCTTGCCCTTCGGCGTTGGTGGCCCAATAGCTCAGTTTGGCCGCGCCGTCGTTGTTCACGGCCGAGCCGCGAATGACGGCGTGGACGTGGTCGCCGTCGGCGACGGCCCGGGCCAGCGGTTTCAGCAGGACCAACCCCGCGCCGCTGCCGAAGACCGTGCCGTTGGCCTCGGCGTCGAACGGCCGGCAGCAGCCGTCGGGCGAGAGCAGCGCCTGGCCGGCGTGCAGATAGCCCATCCGGTGCGGCACGCGGACTGTCACGCCGCCGGCCAGGGCCATGTCGCATTCGCCGAACAACAGGCTTTGGCAGGCCAGGTGGACCGCGACCAGCGAGGTCGAGCAGGCCGACTGCACCGTCAGGCTCGGCCCGCGAAGATTCAGCTTGTAAGAAATCCGCGTGCTCAGATAATCCTTGTCGTTGCCGATGCACTGCATCGAGCCGGTCGGTCCGATCAGCCGGTTGTGGACGTGCATCGGCGAGAGCAGGTAGCTGCTCATCAGTCCGCCGGCGCCGGCGAATACGCCGATCAGGCCGCGATACGAGTCGCCGACGTAGCCCGCCCGTTCCATCGCCTCCCAGGCGAGTTCGAGGAGGATTCGCTGCTGCGGGTCCATCATCTCCGCCTCGCGGCGGGAGATTTTGAATAACTTCGGGTCGAATTGGTCGAAGTCGTCGAGCACCGGCGCCGATTTGACGAAGTCGGGGCGTTCGAGCCAATCGGGTTCGGCCCCGGCTTGCAGCAATTCAGCGTCGCTGAAGGCGGTGATCGACTCGACCCCGCCGCGCAGGTTCGCCCAAAACTGGTCGATGTCGCGCGCGCCCGGAAAACGTCCGGCCATGCCGATAATGGCGATCGAGTTCGGTCTGAGGGCGTCGTTCGAGTGTTCGGACACAGGGGTCATTCTCCGCGAGATTTTTGCCTTAGTTCGCGTTGCGAAGCCAGATTCGAGCGGCCGCGCGGGGCCGGCGAATCCTCGGAGGCTTCCTCTTCGGCCGAAGTTTCGCCGGATAGGCATTTGTCGTAGGCCGCGATCAAATCGCCGGGCGTGCGGATGCTGGTCACCGCCACCAGCTCGGCGAAGGGATCGACGGAAAGCTTCATTTCCAGTTTGGCGATGATCCGCGCCAGGTCGAGCGAACCCAGCCCAAGGTCTTCGACCAGCGACTGCTCGGGGCGAACGGCCTCGACCTCCGGCGATTTGTCCTGCACTACGTCGAGAACTACCGCGAGAACGGTTTCGTTGAGGTTTTGCATGATGTCGTTTGGTTGAGAATGATGTGCGGCGTCACAAATTAACAATTTTCGATACCACAATAGCCGGAGGCTAATAGCCTCCGGAAGCGTATGCGAAGTTCACGATTCCCTCACCGGATGCTGTTAGCCTCCGGTTCTTGCATAAACTTGATTGCAATTCCATTATCCGATTATTATCCGGTGAATCCTCCATCGACGGCGATTACTTGTCCGGTGACGAACGACGATTGCGGCGAGAGGAAGAACCAGACGGCGTTGGCGATGTCCTCGACGGTGCCGAGGCGTCGGAGGGGAGTGCGTCGGGCGATACGCCCCTTTACGTCGTCGGAGAATCCGGCGGTCATATCGCTTTCGAAATAGCCCGGCGCCACGCAGTTGACCCTGATGCCCGCCGGTCCGACTTCGGCGGCCAGGCTTTTTGTGAGTCCGATCAGAGCGGCTTTCGTGGCGCTGTAGATCGACACGCCCGTGTGGCCGCGGAGCGCGTTGACCGACGAAACGTTTACAATTGCCCCGGCGGCTTGCGGCAGCATCCCCTTCAGGCACGCCCTGGTGAGGAATATCGCCGATTCGAGATTCATGCTCACTTGGCGATGGATGTCGGCGTCGGACATCGTGGCCAACAGCCCCTCGGCTATCGTGGCCATGTTGTTGACCAGCGCGTCGATCCGCCCGTAGCGCTGCAAAACGTCGCGGGCGAAAGCGGCCAGCGCCTTCGGGTCGGAGCCATCCACCGATGTCCAATGGAACGATTCGGCGTTTGGATCGGCGGCCTGGCATTCCTCGATAAACGACGTCTTCGAGCGGCTGAATGCGGCCACGATCATGCCTTGCCGCATCAACTCGCGGGCGATTGCTTGCCCCAGCCCGCGGCTCCCGCCGCTGACGATCGCCACTTGGCGATCTGTTGTGTTTTTATCGTTGGTGCTCATTCCGATAATAGCCGGAGGCTAACAGCCTCCGGGAGGTTTTGGGAAGGTTTTATTCTCCGGAGGCTGTTAGCCTCCGGCTATTTGTTCTGTTATTCTCGCGTCAAAGCTCTCCCACTTTTCGTTTCTTCTTGAAGCGTTCGCCGCAGAGGGTTTCTTCGGCGATTTCGACCATCGCCGGAACTTTGAACGGGGCTAAGCTCGCCCGGCACGCATTGCGTACCCGCTTCTCCACCGCGTCGGCGTCTTCCGGCTCGTGCAACTCGACCGTGGCGATGACGATGTTGCCGGTGATCGGATTCGAGCGGCCGCGGACGGTCACGTCCTTGATGTTCTCCACCTGCTGGATGACGTTTTCCACCTCGATGGGAAAGACCTTTTCGCCGCCGATGTTGATGATTTCCGACTTGCGGCCGACGAAGCGGATGTATTCGCCCTGCTGCTCGACCAGATCGCCGGTGTTCATCCAGCCTTCATCGTCGAACGGCGACGGGGCGTTCAGATAGCCGATCATCGCCGTGGCCGAGCGAATCCAAAGCACGCCGTCGACGACTTTCGTCTCGAACCCCTTGCCGCCGACGGCCAGCCAAAGCGAATCGTTCCGCTCGGACTTCGTCGGCAGTATGCCCACCTCGGTCAGGCCGTAAGTCTGTTTCAGCCGCACGCCGGGCAGGGCCGCGTGAAGGGCCTTCAATGTGGCCTCGGGCATTGGCTCGGTGCCGTAAGTAATGAGTTCCAGCGAGCCGAGATCATGCTTCTTGTATGCTTCGGAAATCAGCAGCATCCGCAGGAACGTCGGCGTGGTGGGCAACAGTTGTACGCGATGCCGCTCAATGCCGCCGCAGATCGCCTCGGGCGTCCGCTCGGCCAGCGTGACGATCGTGCCGCCGCCGGCGAGGATGTGGAACAGCGTGTTGATGCCGCCGACATGGTCGAGCATCAGGAAGGCGAGCGTCCGCAACGGTGTCGCCCGACGGTCGCGATAGCCGTTCAGCAGCCGGGTGAAACTCAGCAGCGAGGCCTTGACCTCGCCGGTCGAGCCGGAGGAGAAGACGATCAACCCCGCCTCGTTGTTTTTGCGAATCTTGTCGAGCAACGGCGGATCGGCCGGGGGACTGTCCCG
>Ga0123335_1005848_pt1 | contig 14725 bp, 7 predicted proteins | sample BiotimSIPDNA_2_FD_89707 | JGI IMG/M metagenome (GOLD analysis project Ga0123335, IMG submission 89707) | Anaerobic biogas reactor microbial communites from Washington, USA - Biogas_R2 time_0 SIP DNA | ecosystem: Engineered > Bioreactor > Anaerobic > Unclassified | place: Washington, USA... | reverse complement strand
TTCGTCGAGGGCTTGCATTCCAACGGCCCAATGCAAAAGCCGGTTATTGAAGATTCGGGTGCCACTGCCAGCTTGTCCGAGGGTGCCACTGCCGGCTTGAGCGAGGGTGCCACTGCTGGCTTGTCCAGCAGTGCATCTGACATTCAACGGGTAACTGCCGCTGAGCAAACCGGCAGCGATGCCCTTGTGCAACAGTTACCTCCCGCCGACGTGGCCGAAACCGTGCAGCCCGAGCAGCCCGAAGCCGAAACCGTGCAGCTCGAGCAAACCGAGGCCGAACCGGCGGAGGTTGCCGAACGAGTGGCATCGCAAGTGGTCGAACCGCAACCGGCCGAAGCGGACGCGGAAGCCCTGATCGGCCCGCTGTTTGCCGCCGAGGGCACCGCGAGCGAACCCGCCGATCCTCCCGCCGCGGCAAACGAACCCGCTGAAAGCGACCCGCTGCTGGCGGCCTTGGCAGCGAACTGGATGCGCCGCCTGCCGACAGCCGTTTCCAATCTGCGCAATTCGCGCAGTCAAGCGGCTCCCAACGACGTTCAGTATGCCGACACCGCCGCCGCGCCGACGAACGACCCCGCGCCGGAAGCGGAAGCCGCCGCGCCGCAATCCGAAAAGCGAGATACTTGGCCCGAGCCAACCGCCTTGCTCGATCAGTTGCGAACGCTGGCCGGCGACGAGGGGTCGGCAAAACGCTGGGCCGAGGATGCGGCAAGCCACGTGAGGGCAATCGGCCACGCAATCGTCGCCGGCTCCGACGAAGCGCCGGCGATTATCCGCCGGTTGAATAATCTGGCGACTGCCGGTCACGAACTGGCCGACTCCGTCGCCGATCGCCCTTCCGCCCGATCATTGCGGCGGGCCGCTTACGCAATAAAACGCAGAATCGACATCTGGGAATGCGTCATCCGGCTCGATTCACCCGACTTGAACAAGACCATCCCGATCGTTCTCGACGCGAAAAAACTCGCCCAATGCCTGAACGCCATAGCCGCGCTAACCGACGGATCGGCCGAGGGGGACGCCTGGCGCGATTACCTAATGATCGGGCCATTGAAAGAAGGACTCGCCGCGACCCCTGCGCCCAACGTCGAACAGCTTCGCAAAATCGCCGGAGGGCTGTTGTGGAAGCTATCCCAATCACGCTTGACCGCCGATCAGTACCAGTTCATCATCAGCGAGCCGGTGGCCGAATTGCGCCACGAGCTGAAACATTGGGCGGCCGAGCCGATCTCGTTCGCCGACCTGCTCCGCGACCTCGAACGCTACGAGCAGACGGGTTTGCCGAGCGACGCCCGGCGCTTGGCGATGGACTGCCGGAGCCTGGCCGTTTCGCCGATGAAGTCGCACCGCGACCTGGGCGACGTTATCGACCTGCACTATCGAAACGCAAATTTCCGCCTGGCCGTGACCGAGGAGTTGATCAACGGCCTGATCCCCCGGCAAAACGTCGAATACGCCGCCGTCCGAGACACGATTCTGGACCGTCCGACGCACGGCAAAAGCCTGATGGCGACCGAGGCCGCGGTGCGAATGCAGCCCAATCCCGAACGGATCAGCATGGTTTTAGTCGTTGCCGGCGAAATCCAATCGGTCACCACCACCGACGCCGGCTTGGCTAAGTTCCACAACAACAGCAAGGCCTACTACATCGTCCGCAAACCGCTGGAAGTAGACCTGGGCGGCATATCGCTCTGGCCCTCCGAGGTGAAAGTGTACAACGAAAGCAGGCTGCAAGGCGTGGAGACCCCGATCGCCGGCATTCCGGTCATCGGGCGGATGGTCGAAGGCGTCGCCCGCTCGCAACACGATCAACACAAACCGGCCGCCAACCGCGAAGTCCGCAGAAAGGTGGCCAGCAAGGCCCGCGAACGAATCGACGCCGAGGTCCACAAACAGTTCTCCGGCGTCGTCGATCGCTTCAACCAGCGGGTATTCGATCCGCTGAACTCCTTGACGCTCGATCCGCAACTGATCGAGGCCGAGACCACCGACCAGCGCTTCACGATGCGCGTGCGGCTGGCCGGTCCCGACCAGTTGGGAAGCCATACGCCGCGCCCGCAGGCGCCTTCCGACAGCCTGGCCAGCGTCCAGCTTCACCAGACGGTCCTGAACAACGGCATCCAACGGCTCGAGTTGGCGGGCCGGACCTTCACGCTCGACGAGTTGGCCGACCACGTCGCCGCACGGCTGAATTGCCCTCCGCCCTGGGAAACGAATCCGGACAACAAGGACGTGCTGATTACTTTCGCCGAGGAAAATCCGGTGGTCGTTCGCTGCGATGACGGCCGGATCGAAATGACGCTTTCCATTCGCCGGCTCGGCAAGTCGCCGCGCAGTTGGAGCCATTTCCAAATCCGCGCGTACTATTGCCCCCAGATCGACGGCTGCTCGGCACTGCTGGCCCGCGACGGCGTGATTCAATTGATCGGCACGCGGCTGACCATCGGATCGCAGATCGCCTTGCGCGGCGTGTTTTCCTCGGTATTGTCGAAAGACAAGCCGATCATCCTGGTTAACGATCCGACGATCGAGCGCGAGAAGCTCGAAGGCGCGGAAGTCTCGCAGTTCGTCATCGACGACGGCTGGATCGGCATATCCCTGCGGAAAAAGCCGGTCCTGGTCGATCGGCGGCAAACCGCGCCGCGGCGATAGTATCGAACGTCTCCTGCGCCTCCGCGAGAATCTGCTCCCTTGCCGCGACGTAAGTCGAATTGTCATCGCGCTAATTGTTATCGCGCACGACGCCAATTTCGCCGGACTTATCATAACGACAACATTCCAAAAGCGGCACGGCGCAAGCCGTCCGGTAACGGCTGCGTGGGACATGGGACGGTTCAAATACCGGACGGCTTGCGCCGTGCCGCTACGAACTCCATTTTTACCGATCGGATTTCCGAGGCCGCCTGAAGGCGACTCTTTGCTTTGGATTCGTGTTGTGCGGTTCATCACGGCGAGTAACCTATAAGCATCGCCCGCGTTGGGGTGTTGACCGGTCTGCCGCAAGGGCGTATACTCAAAACGTGTTTTGAAAATCAGCCATTTATTGACTGTCATGTGGTTAATGTCGGGAAGAACGCCCGCCGGCTGCGACCGGCGGGGTGGTAAACGCCGCAATTCCCCCGCGAGCGCAGTCGCGGGGCGTTTAGATTCACCGCCGTTATCAAGCTGACACTCAATAGCAGATCATGAATGCACGGCCGGCACGGGTGGCCTTGAACTTCGATAAGCCTTTTGCCAACCCGTCAATATCAGTAGCGTTCCCTTTTCCGGCCTCGAGATGGATATGCAAGCCTACGTTGAATCGGCGCTGTTGCTGTTTGTGTTGCTCAACCCGTTCCTTCTTTGTATCTATCTGCTCGATTTGATCCAAGAGTTGAGTTTCGGGCTTTTTGTCAAGGTACTCGCTCGCGCGTCGCTGATCAGCGGGGTTGTTTTTTGCATTTTCGCCTGGGCGGGCGATGCTGCTTTCTCGCGGTTTTTGAATGTGCGGTTCTGCGCGTTCCAAGTGTTCGGCGGCATCATTTTCCTGATTATCGCCGTTAGGTTCGTGCTAGGCGGCGGCAAGGCGATCAGCACGCTTCGCGGCTCGGCGGAGCACTTGGCCGGCTCGATAGCCATGCCCTTCATGATCGGTCCCGGCACGGTAAGTGCCAGCGTGCTTGCCGGCTCGCGTTTGCCCGTCGCCATGTCGGTCTTGGCCATCGCCGCCGCGCTGTTCGCCACATTTGTCACAGTGTCTTTTCTGAAGTGTCTCCACGATTATGTTCGTTCGAGAAATGAACGCTTGATCGAACGATATGTGGAAATCGTCGGACGAATATCGGCATTGGTCGTCGGCACCATTGCCGTGGAGATGATTCTTCAAGGTCTCGAAGCATGGCTCGCCGCCAGGGGATAACTAAGGCACATGATTCGGCTCGATAACGTATCGAAGATATTTCCCAACGGCGCGGCGGCCGTCCGCAATCTTTCCCTGAAAATAACCGAAGGCGAAACGCTCGTCCTGCTCGGCTCGTCGGGATGCGGAAAAACGACCACGCTGAAGATGATCAACCGCCTGTTGGAGCCGACCGGCGGCGAGATCGAAGTCGACGGGCGGAGCATTCTGTCGCAAGACCCCGTCGAACTGCGCCGTTCGATCGGCTACGTTTTCCAGGGCATCGGCCTGTTTCCACACATGACCATCATCGAGAACGTGGAAATCGTCGTCCGGCTGCTCGGTTGGCCGGCCGAGAAACGCCGCCGCAGGGCGTGGGAACTGCTCGAACTGGTCGGACTCGATCCGGCCGATTACGCCGATCGGATGCCGGATGAACTTTCAGGCGGACAGCAACAACGAGTAGGCGTCGCCCGGGCGCTGGCCGCCGACCCCGCCTATCTGCTCATGGACGAGCCGTTCGGCGCGCTCGACGCGCTGACCCGCGATTCCCTGCAACAGGAGTTGCTCGCGTTGAAGCGGAAACTGACGAAGACCATCGTTTTCGTTACCCACGACATCTTCGAGGCCCTCGCGCTCGGCGATCGAATCGCCATACTGCACGGCGGCGAATTGCAGCAGGTGGGCGCGAAAGGAAGTGTTGGGCAATCCGGCCACGCCGTTCGTCCGCGAGTTGTTCGAAAAGCCCGCCAAACAATTGGCCGCCTTCCGGGAGGTGCTTTGATGGATACCTCCTCGTGGACCAGATTCATGGCCGACCACCTCGACGAACTGTGGCTCCGCACCGTGCAACATCTGATGTTGACCGGCGTATCCACGGGCTTGGCCATATTGATCGGCGTGCCGTTGGGCATACTCGCCTTCCGGCAACGGTGGATTCGCGGGCCGGTCCTCGGCGCGGCCGGCATACTGCAAACGATCCCCAGCTTGGCCATGCTCACGCTGCTGCTGGCGATCATGCACAAAATCGGCGCGGCGCCGGCCATCATAGCGTTGACGCTGTACGCTTTGCTGCCGATCGTTCGCAACACGCTGACGAGCATGGAAGGCGTGCCGGTCGATGTCATGGAAGCGGCTCGCGGCATCGGCATGACCCGTTGGCAACAACTCCGCATCGTGCGCTTGCCCCTGGCGTTGCCGGTGATCGTCGCGGGAGTGCGCACGGCGGCCGTCGCGGCGGTCGGAATCGCCACGCTTTCGGCATTCATCGGAGCGGGCGGCTTGGGGCAATTCATTAACCGCGGGCTGGCCCTGGCCGACACGAGGCTGATACTGCTGGGAGCAATCCCGGCGGCGATCATCGCGCTGCTGGTCGATTTCGCCATCGGCGCGGCCAACTGGGCACTCGATCCGCATAGAAAGAAGCGATCCTCGAAAACACGCAATCTCTTTGTCCGGGCGGGCTTGGTGGTTCTGCCACTGCTGGTTTTCGCCGTCGTGGCTGCCGGATATTTTCGGACCAGACCCGCCGTGGTGATCGGATCGAAAAACTTCACCGAACAGCTCATCCTCGGCGAATTGATGGCCCAACTCATCGAGAACCGTACCGATCTGAACGTCGAACGCCGCTTCTGCCTGGGCGGCACAATGATCTGCCACGGAGCGCTCGTCAATGGCGAGATTGATCTATATCCCGAGTATACCGGCACGGGCTTGACCGCCGTGCTGCAACGGCAATCGACCGGCGGCGTGGAAGACGTTTTCGATTTCGTCGCTCGCGAATATCACAAGCGTTTCGACGCCGAGTGGCTGTCGCCTTTCGGCATCAACAATACCTATGCCTTGGCCGTTCGCGCTGAAGACGCAGAGAAATACGGTTGGCGACATATCTCCGAACTGCAATCCGAGGCCGGCAATCTCAAAGCCGGCTTCACTGCCGAGTTTTCCGAACGTCCCGACGGATACCCCGGACTTCGCGATGCATACGGTTTCCGCTTCGGCCAAGTGCGCGACATCGACGCGGGCTTGATGTATGAGGCGATTTCCGCCGGCGAGGTCGACATAATCGCGGCCTTCGCCACCGACGGCCGCATAGCGGCTTACGATCTCAAGTTGCTGCAAGACGACCGTCGATTTTTTCCGCCGTATCATGCCGCCCCGGTAGTCCGAGGCCGCCTTTTACGCGATTATCCGGAAATCCGCTCCGCTCTCGACCTGCTTGCCGACATTCTCGACGATGCCACGATGCGCGGCTTGAACTACAAGGTAGACCGAGAAAAACGAACCCCCAGCGGCGTGGCCCGAGAGTTTCTGGTCTCACGCGGTTTGTTGCGGGGAGAATAATCCCGGGATAGAACGCACTCGGTACTCAACGCTGGTGATGATTTCGGACACGCGCTCCGCGCTGTATCCTGCTTGACGCCCCGCGCCGGAAGGGGTAAGCTAACCAGCAGTCGAAGGCTTCGATTCGAGGGTTTTATACTGCTCGATAATAATGGGCTTCTCCGCCAAACCACACGGTTCGCTCACATTTTCCATCATTCCGATTCAGATGGCGAATTCGCCCGAAAGCGCGTTCGCTTCGTTCACTTCAAAGGTAATCGTCGTGCCGCCGCTTTTCACGAAATGCGTTTACTTCGCACCGATGATATTCCTGGCGTTTCTGGCCGGCTGCGTCGAGCCGGAGCCGATCGCCTTCATGCGGAAAAACATTAAAAATCACAACGAATTGAGCGACGTGCTGCACGACGTTCAAGACCGCGAATCCGCCGAGACCGCCCTCGATATAGTTGACCTGAAGGGAGCGCAACTTGTCGCAACGCTGAGGGAATCGACGAACATTCTGCTGCGCAACAAATATACCCGGCTCCCCAAGCGGACCACCGACAAGCTGTTGCAGGAGTTGGACGCCGCCACGCAGCGGCTTCTGGCCGAACTGGAAAGGATCGACCGATTGCGGGGTCTGCCCACGAGATTCTGGAACAACCTGTATCCGAAGAAATTTGAAATCGGGATCATCAGCTTGGACACAATCCGCGCCAGCGGGCAATATGAAATCGACGAGGGCATCTACACGGCCACCTGCGAGGCGCGCGATCTGTTGGCCCTGCACGGATACGACAAGGTGGCCATGCTTAGACTTTCCGAGCTTCCCCGGGAATATGCCGACGAAGCGGACGTCAAGATCAAGGAGGCGGCCGATGGGGCCGCGCTGTGTAAATTCCTCGAATTCGACAAAAATACGATTATCGTCGGCCCGGTCGAGGATTTTGCGGCCTTCGCCCGGAAATTGGACATCGGCGCCATCGTCTGTCAGGACGACTCGCGCCGATACCTGGAAATTCAAGCCGACCGGATGAAATTGGGCGCCAGGGCGAGCACGGCCAAGGCCGAGCGGGAATTGGTGCAGGCCGAATTACTCAAACAACAACTGGAACGCGAAAAGGAACGGCAAGAGCGCGAAAAACGCCGCCAACAGGAACTCGACGAGCGAATGGCCGAACGCCGTAAACCCGATCCGAACGACCCCGACTATTTCGACAAACTGGCCGACAACCTCCTCGGCGACGATCACTTCAGGCGCAAGGAGGCGATCGACGCATTGTTGAAACATTCGCCGAGCGAGGTCGAGTCGTCGGAGACGCGGAAAAAAATCGCCCGCGGTTTCAAGGAAATTGCCCTGGACGACGACCGCCACTTCGAGCGCGGCAAGGCGATACGGGGCATGGCCCGCTGGGGCGGAAAATTCTGCGTCCCCTTCCTGCTCGAATTGCTCGATGAACGACGCTCGTTTGCCATCAAGGACGATCTGTTCAAAGTACTGGGCGACTTGCAAGACGAACGGGCGGCGGCCCCCGTCGCCGCCCGGCTGGCGGATCGGTCCGATCGCGATAAAGCCAAAGCCTGCTTGAAACGGATGGGGCCGGTCGCCGAGGATGCCGTGATCGCCGTCGCCCCGTCGCCCAACGCGGACGTTTGTTTGGCGGCCATCGAGATTCTCAGCGAAATCGGCGCGCAAAAAAGCGTCGTCTTTCTGCGCTCGTCGATTTCCAAAACCCGCAATCCCGTCGTGAAAGACGCCATCAAAATGGCCATAAAAATCATTCTGGACCGGGAAAACAAAGCGGAGGCGCAACCCTAGCCCGTCAGTTCCCGCTCGATCTGCTCCAAGCTCTTGCCTTTGGTCTCTGGAACGCGCATAAGAACGACCACGAAACCCAAGAAGCAGAAGGCGCCATAGAGCCAAAATGTTCCGGAGAGACCGAGTGTGGTTTTTAAGATGGGGAAGGTATAGGTGAGGATGAAACAGGAAATCCACAGCGACGAGACGGCTACGGACACTGCCGCGCCGCGGATACGATTTGGAAATATTTCGGATATCAACACCCACACCACGGGAGCCAGCGACATGCCGTAAAAGGCGATAGCAGTCAAAGTAATTACGAGCACCCAGAAGCCCTGGATTTCGAGCAAGTATGCCGCGCCCAACAGCAGATACGATATTCCGATGCCGGAGCAGCCGATCAACATGAGAATCCGCCGTCCGAAATGATCCACGGTGCCGATGGCGATGCAATTCATAACCACGCCGATGGCGCCTGTAATTACGATATTGAACAAGATGTCGTTGACTCCGTAGCCTGCTTCGCGATAGAGTTCCTCGGCATAGTTATAAATGACATTGATGCCGCTCCATTGTTGAAGCACCGCCAGGAATATTCCGATCAGCAGTATTTTGAATATCAGAGGCTCAAAAAGGTCACGAAAACGGACGCGTTGCATTTCCTCGGCGCTGATGGTCTGTTGGATATTTTGCACCTCCGCCTGGGCGTATGCCGTTCCGCCGATCCGGGTCAGAACCCCGCCGGCGCGTTTCGCCATGCCGTTTTTCACCAGCCAGCGAGGGCTTTCCGGCAAAAACACTGCGCCAAAGAAAAATAGCAGCGACGGCGCCGTCACCGCCGTGAACATCCAACGCCATCCATATTGTCCGGTCCAGGAATGCCGAATGATCTCCGCGGTCGCCTCGTCCGAAAAACGTTCGGCGATTAGCCAATTGGCGATTTGTGCCGCAAGGACGCCGAAGCATATCGTGAGTTGGTTGATAGCCACGAGCCGTCCGCGCAGGTGGGCGGGCGAGACTTCCGCGATGTAAATTGGCGAGAGATTCGAGGCCATGCCGATTGCCACGCCGCCCAGAATGCGCCAGACGACGAACAGTGAAAACGTCGGCGCCCAGCCGGTAAGCACGGAAGAGGCCGCAAACAGTACTGCAGCGACGACCAGCAGCTTTTTACGGCCGAACTTATCGCTTAGGCCGCCGGAAACCAACGATCCCAGGAGACAACCGAGCAAGGCGCAACTGTTTGCCCAACCGCTAAGCGACTCGCTATTCAACTGAAAATACTTTTCAAAGAAAGGTTTAGCGCCTCCGATCACTACCCAGTCGTAGCCGAAGAGAAATCCGCCCATGGCGGCGACGAGCGAGATCGTCCAGATATAGCCGAGATGGCCGCTTTCCGGCGCGATCGTCAATCGCTTTTCGACTGGTGAAGCCGTCATCCTTGCCTCCCATTGTGTTTCCAATAATCTGGACCATGTTTTCCTGTTGAATAATCTCTGATGCACACAATGCGGTTCTCTTCCTTTGAAATAATGACCGCATTGATCCCCAACACTGGTCTGCCAAGATATCACGGTTTAGCGATGATCCATGATTGCGGCTTCCTTGCGTTGGGGAGTCTTTTGTTGCTGTTGTGCCAAGTGCGGTTCATGACTGCCGTCAACACGGCGCGGATCGATCAAGGCGGATGATTTCCGATCTTCATGTTTTCCACACCGGTCGATCATATCGTTTAATCGCGTGCGGTAGAAAGTAAAATCCTGAAATGTAACGCTCGGCGGAACAAAGTGATCGATGTGCGGGATGTAGCCGCCGTGGCGAAGCATTTCGGCGACGGGTTCGATGGCCTTGGCGATGGCGTCTCGGCCTCCGGCAATCGCCGACTTGGCAATCCCTCCCGACATCACAAGCGTCGGATATTTTTCACGAATTGTGAGAATATCGATGCTGTCCGTGTGTTCGAAGGGCCACATCCCCGTTACTCCGGCTTCCATAAACATCGGGATCAAAGAACTGCAATTGCCGTCAGTGTCGAGATGGATGTGTCGCACGCCTCGAGCCTTCAGAAAATCGGCTACCCTCTGCATGTAGGGCAGCATAAACTTGCGAACCATGCTGGGTGAGATCATCGAGCCATTCTTGTCCGACATGTCTTCCCAAATCTGCCAGTCGTCCACTTCGATCTGATTCAACACCTCGGAGAACACGGCAATCCAAACATCGGTGAACGTGGCCAGGATATCGTGCAGCAAATCCGGTTGCTCGTGGTACCATACGAACAGGTTTTCGTAACCCAGGAGATGTGCCAGCGTTCCAAAAAATCCTTGTGGATAACCGCCGATCGCCAGTGGATAGTCGCGATGGCGGTATTCTTCGACCAACTGCGACCAGTTCTGGGGGAAACGGTTCGAAATGTTTTTCAGGTTGATCCGTTCCGCCTTCAGACGATTCCAGCTTTCCCATCCGGTGATTGGCCACTCGAAACCGGTGGGAATGGTCGCCTCCTCCTTGAGAAAAATCCGCTTTACCCCGTCGATGTCCTGGTATCTTAGTATCCGGTCGGTCTCGTCGATGATTTCCACATCGAACATCGGATCGAAGAGCAGATTGACATCGACCAGCCGGTGGGTGGGGTCCATGCCGAAATGGTCGCGTACGTCGGTGTCCAATGGGAACCCTTGAGTCGGCCAGTAGGCGGCTCCGCCGAATACCGCAGTGCCGTTGGGCAACACTCCGTCGCCTCGGTGAGTCCAGGCCGGGATATACAGCGAAGAGGTCGGCGTGGTAATTTTACTGGGTAGCGGCGGGTAGCGGTGCTGCGGCAACCCCATGGCATACCAGTCCTTGATCGTCTTGCCCCAGTAGCCAAACTCCCACTTCAACGTTCGTACGCTGTCATTGAAGTCGCATATTGCATGAAACCGATCACGAGTATTCATGTTTGCAGCCGATTCCTTGTATTATTTATGTGTTACAAAACCTGCATTGACGAAGTTGGCGTCGTCGTAGTTGTACCCGTCGCCGGCGTCCTCGATTGCAAGTTTCAATTTCTTCGCTCCCGACGGCAGTTCAATATTCAGATGTCTCGGCGCCATATTGCCGCGAATCACCGGCGTCTGCATCTTGAGTTGGCCGTCCACCAGCACCTTGATGACGATGCTGCCTCCGCCGCCGGTTTGGTCATCCACACCTACCAAGGCGACGAATAATTTGTACTCCGGCTTGATGGCGTAGATCAGTTCGGCGGCGAACCCGTCGCCGGCATGTTCGCCAATGCCGCGTTCGTAAGTTGTTCCACCGAGGCGCAGCGGCCCGCCCGTGCAGTTCTTTCTCATTTTCGTTTGTTTCGTTGCATTGCCCGACTTCATGCTCATTAGCGGCAATTCATCAAGGAAAACGTCGGACAACGGCAAGAGTCGCTCGTATGTTGCCTGAGCCACCGGGCCGCTGGGCTTGCCGTCGCGGAACGCCCTCGCTTTAACCGTGCCGGGCGCCAGCAGCTTCAGCGGAGTTGAATACACCGGCGATTTCGAGGTTGGGTCGCTGCCGTCGAGCGTAAAACGAATTTCGGGTGCGGAACCGTTGTAAATGCTCGTAATCGCAATCGCGGTTTTCTCGTAGAAAAATCCGTTGTCTTTCGGATCGATCGCCACTTGGTCGGGTTCCCGCAGCCACACGGGGAACTCGTCGGTCACGCCGAACCGCACGCCCGGCAAGTACTTCGCGTGGGCTTCATCCGGCGTCATATCGGTGATGAAATGGTTGTTTTTAATATCGAGCTTTCCATCAAACGTTTGTATCAGATAAAAGTTACGCGCCCGCACAAAGACATTGTTGTGAAATTTGCAGAACGACGAGCAAAAGGTTTTGATCGACATTCGCACGCCAAGATTTTCGTAGACATCGTAGTTCGAAGCACCGTCGTCCAAGTCGATCGGGTGTTGCACGCCCGGCCCGAGCTTCTGTCCCAACCGATTTCCTGCAAAGCGGTTTCGGCGAATGACAGTCGTTTCGCGTGCCGATTTTTGGATTTCCTCCAGGGGGCCGAAGTCGTGCCGCGAATCGCCCATGTAAGCCGGTTCTCCCTCGGGACGATAACCCGTGTGGTTAACGTGCTGGCACCAATAGAAATCGCGGCCGTAAGCGTTGAACGGGCCGTGGTCCGACGTCTCCCGCACCGTGTCGTGGAGATCGTTGTTCTCGAAGACGTGCCCGCCGTAGACGCCGTTGTTCACGTTGATGCCGGCGCGGGGACAGTTGTAGATATGGCAGTCGGCAATGCGAATGCGAAGCGCATTGGCGATAAACACGCCGCCGCATTGCTTGGCGAAGACACCCACGTCGCGGATGACGTTGTTAACCGCCTCGCAATCGGACGGCAGTTCGTCGTCGGAGATCGGATCCCAACCCCACCAGTGGACGTAACCGCATCGCGGGCACTTATGGCGTTTGTCGGGACGATAGTTGTCCTTGCCCGTGAAGCAGACGCCGTTTTCGCCGACGTCCGCGACGCGGCTGTTGGTCAATCGCACGCGGCGCGCGTAGCAGTTCACGTAGAAACCGTTGCCGTTGTTGCCTTCCAACGAGCACCGATCGACGGTGATGTCCTCGGCACCCTCGACGAAGACCGCCCCGCCTCGATGGATCGAATAGTCGCCCATGCCCGCCGCGGAATACGGTTCGAAATAGGTCGATGCCGCATGGGCGATCCACAGACCGCGGAAAGCAATGTGGCGAACCGGTCTTTCTTTCGATCCGAGAAACTGTACCACCCTCTGCAACAGAGCCGGCTCGACCACGGCCGTCTTGAGATCGACTTCCTCGGCCGGCATGTAGTAGAGCTTGCCCTCCCGTCGGTCGAGATACCACTCGCTCGGCGCGTCGAGTTCCTCAAAAACGTTCTCGATGTAGAACGGCATATTCGGGTAAATGCCGGGCCGATAGGCTTTCATATAATGAAACAGGAGTTGTTGGTGTCCGCCCTCGCCCAGCAGAATGGCGTTCCGTTGGTGGTCCAGCCCCCGCACGCGCCACTGGCCGTTCCAAAACGGCGTCTTGTCGAAGCTGACGCGTTGGAAACAGAATAGCACGGCATCCTCGGGATGCGCCCATGTTTTATCGGTGAATGCGGCCGGATTGTAGTACATCTCCGAATGCGGACGTTGCGGCGGGGCTTGCCATGCCGGCTCGGCGCCTTTGGAAAACACATAACCATCCGGTTGCGGAACACGGGGGTCGCCGTTGGGAAACCGTGCGCGAATCTGTCGTTTGCCGTTCACATACAATTCGGAAAACTTGAGTTTTCCCGTTTTGGACTCGGGCACGTCGCACGCGAAAATGCCGTCTTTATAGTGTTTCCAATCGCAGTTGAGCCGCTTGCCGCCGCTAACGACAACGGTTCCTTCCTTCTCCGCCTGATAAGTGATGGGCGCTTCTTTCGTTCCAGAGTCTTCCGGGCCGAACACCAGCGATTCGACGAGATAATACGTGCCCGGCCGCAGGAAAACGTTGATCGGACCGGACGCGGTTTTCTTCAATTCTCGCACCGTCTCGCGGGCTTTATGGATCGTTGCCAGAGGCTTCTCGCGCGTTCCTGGATTGGAGTCATCGCCATCGGGCGAAACGAATAGACTCGCGGATTCAGCGGCCATTGCGGATGCCGCTAAGCAAATCGCAACCATGGCAACCGCCGCGGCCGCAAGTGAATTCCGTCGAATGCCGCGAGAATTGAACTTCATGACAGGTCTCCATTTCAATGGTCAAATCGGGGAAGTATCAGGGGTTTGATCTTCGGTCCCAGCCACGGCGACGGGGAGCCGGTGAAAAACCGACCGCGGTTCGCTTGTGACCCGTGCGGGACGGCGTGCCGTTTCGTCGTTGCCGGCTACAACTTGCTTGCATCCACCGCATAACCGTCCTTGCGGTGTCCCAATCGGCCGAAGATGGTCAAATCTATGGAATAACTCAACATTCGCACCGAGCCGTCGCACATACAAGTGTGAAAACCGGCGGCGTGCGCACTTCCGAATCGCCAATATCCGCACCAGCCGGGGGTGTCGGGAAAGGGCTGCAAATCGGTAAAACGCACCACGTCGTAGGTTGCGCCCATATACATGGTTTCGTTGTCGCCCCAATCGAGAGCCCACGCGGCGTAATCGTCGGGCGCAACGTACTTCTCGGCGCAGTAGATGGTATGAGAGGCGCCGTCGGTTATGTCGCGCATGGCGATGGTGCTGCCCACGTAGACCACGCCCGTCGCGCCGGCGGCCAGCATGCCGAACCGTCGGAGGCCCAGGGCCGACTCCGCATCGGCGTGATCGACTGGTCCCCTATGGTCCCAGCCGGTGCCGAAGGAGCTAGGATCGCAGAATGTGTCGCCCGCGTTGGCGGCGTAATCGTTGATGGCAACCACCGTTGTCGGGGCGGAATAACGCGGTTGTGCTTGCAGCGGTTCATAGGAGCCGGGCACTTTCGTGATTGCGGCGCGCCGTGAAGGGCAATTCAATGTTTCCAAAGGAGTGGAAATCATTTGCTTGGCGGCGTCGAGTCGTGCTTGCCCCGTCCTGCCCAACTGAAGGTCGTACAATGCCTGCTGCTCCATGTAGCTGAACTTTCGCAGATTTTATGATGGATATTGCTATTAAAAAGAGAACGGGGTTCCTTGTAAACTTTGCGTGTTTACCAGCGTCAAGGACGCGCGCAAAGTGCAAGGAGGTCCCCGTCCA
>Ga0123335_1005846_pt1 | contig 14730 bp, 10 predicted proteins | sample BiotimSIPDNA_2_FD_89707 | JGI IMG/M metagenome (GOLD analysis project Ga0123335, IMG submission 89707) | Anaerobic biogas reactor microbial communites from Washington, USA - Biogas_R2 time_0 SIP DNA | ecosystem: Engineered > Bioreactor > Anaerobic > Unclassified | place: Washington, USA... | reverse complement strand
TAAAGAATTTTTATTGCTTGACAGCGGCTGTCAAGTATGTTACAATTATAATGTCACATGGCAAATAACGCTTTATCCGGTACCGGCTGCCGGGTAGACGTAAAAATAACATTCAGAGAGCCGGAGAAACGGAGTATCATGGCTAAAGTAAAAGTTGGCTTTATTGGCTGCGGCGGAAGAGCCGGTGCGCATTTCCAGAAGCTTGTAACCTTCAAGGAGGACGTTGAACTTGTAGGTTACGCCGATGTTATTCTTGCCAGAGCGGAGAATTTCCGCAACAAAGCCGGCGAGGGCAAGGCTTACACCTGCTACAAGCAGATGCTCGACGAGACCAAGCCGGACGCTGTCGTTATCGCCGTTGAACCCTGCGCACACGGTGCGATCGAGCTTGCCGTTGTTGAGCGCAACATCCACTTCATAATTGAGAAGCCGATGGATCTCGACATCTGCGCTGCAGAGAACATCAGCAACCTCGTGGCTCAGAAGCGCATCATAACCAGCGTAGGTTTCCAGGACAGATATCAGGACATCACCGACAAGGCGGTTGAGCTGCTCGCAGGCCGCCGCATAGGTCTTGTAGAGGGCGCATGGGTAGGCGGCATCCCCGGTGTATGGTGGTGGAGAAAGCAGGAGACCTCAGGCGGTCAGATCATTGAGCAGAACATTCACCTGTTCGACCAGGTCCGCTACATGCTCGGCGAGCCTGTAAGCGTATACGCGGCGGGCGGCAAGGGCATCGTTCGCCCCGCAGAGCGCAATATGCCCGGCTACAACGTTCATGACTACTCCTCTGCCGTTATAAAGATGGAAAGCGGAGTTGTTGTCAACCTTTTCACCGGCTGCTATGTAAAGGGTCCCTCAAAACAGAACGGGCTCACCTTCTACTGCGAGGACTGTGTAGTTGACTACGCGCTCCGCAGCAAGCTGACCTTCAGAGATAATCAGGGCAATGTTGAGACCTTCAACCATGTAGTCGACGGCAACATTGAGCAGACCTACATTCTTGACCGTGTCTTTATCGACGCCATCAAATCCGGCGACACCTCCAAGATCCGCAGCCCCTACAGCGATGCTCTCAAGTCGCTCAAGCTCTGCTTCGCTGCTCAGAAATCCATCGAGACCGGCGAAGTCATCATGCTGTAATCGGACGGACAGTCATTAAGTCTAAAGACGGACAGTCATTAAGTCTAAAATTGTCAATTAAGCGCACAAGCGGTCCTCGTGACCGCTTTGTGTGTATTTTAACGAATTTAAAAGAAAGGATACAGATTACATGGTAAAACTTTCCGCATGCATTGAGATGATCTTCAACAATCTTCCCTTCTGCGAGCGCATGACCGCCGCGAAGGCAGCCGGACTGAATGCTGTTGAGTTCTGGGGCTGGACGGGCAAGGATCTGCCTGCCATAAAAGAGACCGCCGAGAAGAACGGTCTTGCCATCGCCGCATTCTGCGTGAGCGGCGCCGGTTCCGCCCATGCCGACGAGTTCAACGCCAAGCGCCTGCTTGACAGAACCGGCATCGACGCTTTCAAGAAGGTCACCGAGGAGTCAATCGAGAAGGCGAAGTTCCTCGACTGCCAGACTCTCATCGTTACCGTGGGTCAGGAGCGCAATGACATAACCCGCTTTGAGCAGCACACCAATATTGTGCTCGCTCTCCGCGCCGTGGCGCCGTTGCTGCGTGACTCGGGCGTTACTATGGTGGTAGAGCCGCTGAACACCCTGGTTAATCACCGTGGCTACTATCTCGCTTCGGGCTATGAGGCATTCTCCATAATCGAAGAAGTCGGCTGCCCCAACGTGAAGCTTCTTTATGATGTATACCATCAGCAGATTTCCGACGGCAATGTTATAGACAACATCACGAAGCACATCGATCTTATCGGGCACTTCCATATCGCCGACGTTCCCGGCAGACATGAGCCGGGCACGGGTGAGCTAAACTACCGCAACATCTTCAAGGCTATCGACGCTGCCGGCTACAAGCGATATGTCGGTATGGAGTATCATCCCTCTATCGACCACGCCGAGACGGTACGCAGCACTCTCGCCCTGACGAAATAAACAAAAAGATAAGCATCCCGGCATCACTGCCAATAGCAGCAGGATGTCGGGATGAATTGTCCTGTGTTTTGACTTCCCTTATAAATGAAAGGAACGAGCCTGGGGGAAAGCTCGCTCCGATCACTATAAAAGGGGTTTGGGGGTTACGGGTCATATAATACCACAACCTTCGTCAAAATGAAATAGGAATAGCACGTTTATTTGTAAATATTGTATGAAGAAAACTGAAATCTTCATACACAATCAACAACGGAGCGGTAACATGAAGAGATTTCCCGATAATTCCCGCGTGGTTTTCATAGGCGACAGCATAACCGCCGGCGCGACCTGGATAGCCCATATCCTCGACAGATATGTTACAGAACTGCCCCGAAGCCGGGTTTACATGTACGGCGCCGGAATCTCGGGCGGCTCTGCGCGATCGGCTATGTTGTTCATGGACAGCGACACGCTCATATATGAGCCGACACACGCGGTTATAATGCTCGGCATGAACGATATCGGACGGGGCAGCTACTGCGCCGCCCCCACGGAGGCTCAGCTGCAGGCTCAGAAGGCTTCCATGGCGGCTCACAAGGAGGGTATGACAGCATTGGCAGAACGGCTGTCGTCACTGGGCATTCAACTTACCTTCCTGACTCCCACGCCCTATGACGAGGGAATGGAGACAGATGAGACCTGCTATAACGGCTGCGCGGGCGCGCTGGAGGAATGCGGGCGTTTCGCCTCGGAGCTTGCCGAACGCTTCGGCGGTGAGGTCATCGACTTCAACGGTCAGATGACCGCAATCAACCGTGAGCTGCAAAGAACCGACCCGAAACTCTCACTGATAGGTCCCGACCGGGTGCATCCGCTGCATACCTGCGGCCACTCGGCAATGGCGCGGCTTTTCCTCGCAGCCCAGGGCTTTGATATCGTACTTCCCACCGCATCCGGTGTATTGGACGGCAGCGTGTGCCTCGACATGTCCCCCAAAGCTGCCGGATGGCTGGCAGCTCACGGACGGCTTGAGCGGCTTCGATCCACCGAATGGCTGCTGCTTCAGAAATACCGCGGCAGGACTGCCGATGAGAAGAACGCCTTTTTGAAGGAATATCTTAACGCCGGCAGTTTCCCGTCACCCTTCTGGAAGGGAATCGCCCGCAACTACTATGAAAACAGCCACTACGCTGTCAAGTACCTTGTGGAGCATGTGCGCTCCTCCTGCGATATATATAACTGAGATTACCGGAGGCAGATTATTATGACATTCCGCAATATGGAACCCGGCGACCGCGACGCCATGCAGAGCTTTTATGACGATATGGGGTTGGCGAGCAAGACCTTCTTCAACCTCAGCGGCTATAACGAAAAACGCACAATGGATTTCTTCAGCGAGGAGGGCAAGCCCAATCACGAATTCTGGGTTATGACCGAGGGTGATCTAATCGTCGGTCTTTCCTTCATATGGGATATCGGCTCGATGATTCCCTGGTTCGGCATCGCCGTTCGAGACGAATGGCACGGTAAACACGTTGGCACCGCCATGCTGACAAACGTTCTGGAAATCCTTCGTGAGCGGGGCTGCGGCGGGCTGCTGCTCACCACCGCTCAGAACAACTATAAGGGTCAGGGGCTTTACGAGAAGTGCGGCTTTGAGCGTTTAGGCGTTCACCGCGGCGGAGAGTATCTATATATACACCGCTTTAAGAAGGATTCCTGACAATCAAAAACTGTAGAATTATACCGTAACACTTCCATGAAATGGCGCGACCGGACTGTCCGAAAAGACAATCCGGTCGATTTTTGTGTTTGTCGGGTTATAATGACAATTCCGGTTTATTTTTCGCTCTCTGTATAGAACACCGAGTAGCCGAAACCTTCAAAACTCAGGCGCACTTTGCCGCGGTCAAGCTCTGCCGGAACTCCGCAAAGAGATGAGAAGCCTGTAATACCGCCGGCTAATTCAAGCGCAGCTTCAGCGGGGCTGCGAACCGTATTTGCGCAGAAGCAGAGTTTACAGCTGCGCCCCATAATATCGGTGTATTCCCACATACTCACCTTAACGGTATCGCAGGAGCTTTTTACCGCGCCTTCCTCAAGCTGCCAGAAGGGTCTGAATTTCGCCTTATCCCAGGGCACACAGTCCAGCGCTGTCCATATTTCGGACATGAGCTCCAATGGTTTACCGGTGTCGTTGGACTTGGGCAGCGTGCCGAACAGGATGCAGAGAGATATTCCCTCCTCCATAGTCCAGAGAGGCGGTTTTGCATAGCAGAGCATCTGAACAGGCATACCCCAGGCACGACCGGTCAGCATGGCGCGGTAGTAGCCCTCGGGCAGTTTGGTTATCTCGCCTCTCCAAAGCGGCATCTGGAAAATTTCGCCGTCCCAAATGCTGTGATAGAAGGACATGGCGCTGAAGTTGATGCACATGTTGGTGTGGCAGTTTATGATTCCGCCCATGGGATCGATGACCGCATACAGCCGCTTCATCATATCGCGTATGGCAAGCATGCCGCAGGTGGGATGAAGTTCGCCCTTTGCGTCTCGTGTGCCGCAGCCGTGCGCCTCGTTAGCGCAGAACTTGGGTGTGAGGGTGGAGTCGAGATAGACACCGTCGAAGTGAAATCTCTCGATAAGGCGGCGTATGCCGTCGACGAAAATATCCCGTGCCTCCTCGGCATTATAGCAAAGGCGCGGCGCGCGCTGTGCCGGCAGGCGATACCACTTCCAGGCGTGGGGCGATGTTGCTTTGAATCTCACCTCCTCACCGATCTCCGACCACAAGGGTGAAAGGGTCGAGATTTCGTAACCGAAATATGGTATAACCTTGATGCCGCGGCGATGCGCCTCGGTAACTATCTTCTCAAGGCGCCGAGCGGTATTGCGGGTGAGATACTGGCTGTTCTGAATGTCGTTCCAAAGTTCATGGATATAGAGGGTATTTATACCCAGGCGCTCTATTCGATCGAAGGTCATTTCACCCGTGTCTTCGAATTCGCTGAACAGGAACTTGTCATAGTCGACAAGAACCTTCTTTGCGCAGTCTATATGCAGTGCCCGCTCACGGTATGGCTGCTCGGGAAGCGGCTTTACCGGCGTGGTGATAAAGCCGAACGTAAAAGTTATGGGGTCAAGGCTTCTTCCCAGTGATTCGGCATAGCCCGCCCAGGAGGACGGCTCCCGGTCCAACAGACGCAGTCTGAGGACAACCTCGTTCTCCCGCCGCACCACCTCTACAGGTCTGCCTTCATACTCCCAATTAGCCGAATCCTCCGCGAAAAAGGCGAAGCCCGTCTCGTCATTTCCGAGGTAAAGCTGGTTGCAGAAGGGCAGCTCCAGCTTATCGGGCAGGAAACCCGCCGATTCCAGTACGCCCTTCTTCTCCGCGCCGTCCGCCAGATAACTGACGAAAGGCCATACGGAATAATATCTGACCGCCTCGGGTTTCAAAGGTATCTCGAGTGTCAGCCCGGTGAGATTAAAATGCAACTCCGGGTCCTTGGTATAGCCGAGAGAATCCAGTATCGACTGACCGCGGGACATTACTGCCAGCGACGCGAAGACGCAGCCGTCGTATTCGACGCGGAATGAGGTGTTAAAGATGAAATTTAGCGTGTCTGCCGAGCAGACGACGGTGGCAGTCTCTTCGGTCACATCGTCCATGAGGAAGGAACGCGCCGCCGTCACCGTCTTTTCCTCGCCGTTTTCACATACTGTGACCCGGATTGCTCCTGCAAGCAGCTCACGCCCCTGAGAGGTGAGCGAGGATGGGAAAAGGCTGCCGTCGAAGGCGAATTCCCTGCCCCATACGTCAATTTTAAAGGCGCCGTCAGATTCGGATGCCTTAACGGGAGTCCACGGGCGCATTACTTTGCTGCTGTCGGCTGTATACATATCATCATCTCCGTTTTGTCATTTATCCAAGGCTCTGAGCCGCTCTTTGGCGGAATCGTATATTATTTCTTTGTTCACATCAGACAAGTTTTACATGCCCCTTGAGACCGCCGGCTTTGCCCTCGGGAGCCTTTACCAGCACTCTCAGTTCAACGGTGCTTCCCGCCTCGGCGTCAAGCTCAATCTCAAGCCTGCCGCCGTCGCAGGAGCCGGAGAACGCCTGTCTGCCGCCGCACCATACGCCGACTTCGGAGCCAAGCACACCGTCGAAGCGCAATACAGGCTTTCTCTCGGCGGCGGCCTTTATTGCGGGCACGGTCACAAACGCACGGTAGAGCCGCCAGCCCTCGATGAAGGCTTCGGGATATTTGCCCAGGTCGGTGGGTTCAAGTGAGTTCATATCGTCGTCGGTTATAATCATCAGCGGGTCGGGAGCCTCGGCACAGTTTGCCGGAGACATACGCCAGCCGGTAACTCTGCGGTCGAGTGCCGAGTAGATGTATGCGGGCTGAGCCACCTTTTTGACTTCGAACACCACGCCGCCGCCCACCAGTCCCTCGGATGATGCGGTGAGAACTATGCCGTCGCCGCCCGACTTTGTCTGAACAAGCGCCTGACACCAGCCGCAGTACAGTTTGCGCTCATATGCGTTATCCGGTTCATGGGAATTGGGGTCGCCGTTGCCAACACCGATAACCGCGCCATAGCCGTTAAGTGTGAACTTCACAAGATTGTCTGCGGTGGGAACAACATTGCCCTCGGCGTCCAGAGCGCAGATGTTCACCGCCACCGTGTCCATGCCGTCATTAGCGATCTGGCGTCTTGCCGGAATCACACCGAGGCGAACAGCCTTTCCGGTGGTCTTGACTTCGTAATAAGAGACCTCCTCGCCGTTTCGGTAGCCCTTGGCAGACAGCACACCCGGCTCATATTTAACCTGCCACTCTAATTGCTCGCAGACATTGGAGGCTCTGCGCCCCAGGGATACGCCGTTGAGGAAGAGCTCCGCTTCGTCGCAGTTGGTGACCGTCATGACGCGTATAGTTTCACCGGCGCCGTGGTTCCAGTGAGGGAGTATATACATCATCGGCTCGTCGACGAAGCACGCCTTGTTAAAGTAGTAGGAGTCCTTGGGAAAACCGCAGGTGTCCATGATGCCGAACTGAGAGGATACCAAAGGCCACTCGAAGGGTGTCGGCTCGCCCCGGTAGTCAAATCCTGTCCAGATGAAGATACCCGACATATATTCGTGGTCAAGCACGAATTTCCAGGTCTCGCGGATAAGCTGTCCCCATGGCACCCGCTCCTCGTCGTAGCCCGACAGCAGGTGGGCGTCCATATCGGTCTTGTAGCAGCCGCGGGTAGTTACCGCGCTGTTATTCTCCGAACCGACAATCGCCAGCTCCGGGAATTTCTCGTGGAAGGGCTCGATGCCGTTCAGACCGTAGTTGATGCCGACAACACTCATCTCCATACCGGCTCCCTCTGAAGAAAGACCGCCGTTCATGGCACCGGTATAGTACCTTGTATCGTCCAGCGATTTGGCGCGGCTGAGCATGCGCATGTAAATACAGCGTCCCTCTGCGGTGCCCTGCAGCGGCTCCTCGTTAAAGAGCGAATACATGATGACCGACGGGTGATTGCGGTCGCGGCGAACCATCTGCTCCACCGCGTCCAGCACCTCGGGACGGCTCTCGAAGCGGCGGTTCTCGTCCATGACAAGAATGCCGTATTCGTCGCAGGCGTCAAGTATCTCCCGCGCCGGCAGATTGTGGGAACAGCGGTAACCGTTTACTCCCATCTCCTTGAGCAGCTTGATACGGTAATATTGGATCGAATCGGGAACCGCCACGCCGACGCCCGCATGATCCTGGTGACAGCAGACGCCCTTGATTTTCAGCGAACGGCCGTTGAGGAAGAAGCCCTTGTCGGCGTCAAAATAAAACTCGCGGAAGCCGATGCGGGTGCTGTCGCTGTCAAGCTGACTGCCCTTCTCGTCAAAGAGCCGTATCTTCGCCGTGTAGAGCTTCGGATCGTCGATATCCCAGATTTCCGGATTCTCCACGGTCAAAGTGAGCCTGCCCTCGGTCTTGCTGTCCGCAGGTATCGTGAAGTCGCCGGAGATTCCGGTTGCAGCCACGCTGCCGTCCGGGGCAAAGAGCGCCGCACTGAAACGGACGGTTTTCGGCTCGTATGAGATGTTGCCGCATCTGACCTCGCACTCGACACTCCAGCCGTTCTCACCCTTTACGGGCTTGATCCACAGACCGTCATGGGCGATGTGTACGGTCGATTTGGCGAAGAGACGGACGTGACGGTATATGCCTGCACCTTCATACCACCAGCCCTCGGTGGCGAAACCGTCTATGTGTACCGAAATGACATTGGGGCGATCGCCGAAGTAAACCCGGTCGGTTATGTCAATAGGAATCTCGTTGTAGGCGCTGAAAGAACGTGCCATAAGCGAACCGTTGACGAAAATCTCCGAAAAGACCGAAATGCCCTCGAAATTGACAAGTATCTGCCTGCCCTTCAGCTCCTCGTCAAGGCGGAAGGTCTTGCGGTACCAGCTGTTGCTGCGGGTGCGGTAGCCGTGGGAGTGCAGATTCTCCTTTGCGAAATCGCTCTCGGCGTAGTAGTCGTGGGGCAGATCCAAGACGCGCCAGCTGTCATCGTCATAGGACGGCGCCGCCGCGCCGGGTGCGTAACCCGCCTTGGATATCATGTAGGAGCTGGAATGGGTGTTGCGTATGCCGCTGTCCAGCTCGCCGAGGTTGAATTTCCATTCCTTGTCAAGCAGAAATACCTTTCTGTCTGCCATATTGTTCCTCCGTATATTTTATATAATTTCTTATTTGAGTCTGTCATGGCTGCTGATATTATCTCACTTTGCACCGAGCTTGTCAAGAACTGTTTCCCCGACTTTACACTGAAATATGAAAGTCCGCACCCGTTAAAGGCGCGGACCTGTTATAACATGATTTAGCCCATCGCTTTGAAGGCTTCGATGAACAATGCCAGCTTTTCCTCTGCAGCCGGACTTGCGGAGGCGTACAATGACGCGAAATCCTTTGTTTTCTTTTCCATCAGGGTGCGCATCACCGTACCGAAATTGTTCAGGCTCGATGAGTAGACATAAGCCAGGTCGGTGGTGGGAGACGCATGGATCATGTCGACTATCTGGCCCGAGATGTCGTCGCGGATGTATTTTGTCTTGAGGGCGACCTCGTAATATACCGGGGTCACGGTGCGGTAGTTCTCGGCACAGGATGCCTCAAGCGCGGCGCACACTGTATCCAATTGACCGCAGGTCACAGGAACCATCAGCATACAGACACTGTTGTGCACCAGCGCGCCGTAGTTTTCGATTGTCTCGTCCAGCTTGGGATAGGGTATTATGCCGTAATCTGTCTCCATATCCCGGAAGAACACCGCCGAATAGAAGTAGCCGAACATAAAGGTCATCTCGCCGGGTATGAACTTGGCGGGTATCTTTATACGCAGCGAATCCTGAGTGGCGGGATAGAGAAAGGCGCCTTCGTTCTCATAGAATAGCGAGTAGAGCTTTTCGCTGAAACTCACCGTCTTTTCGTTGTTTGCCGAGATGTAGGGTATGCCGTCCTTATCCCGGGAGGTCAGGCGTATGCCCGAGTCGAACACCATGTGGTCGGTAGTACTGGCGGTCACCACGCCCACGCCGTATTGATCGCCCTCGTCGCGGGTGCCGTCGCCGTTGAGGTCGGCGTAGCACTTCTTGACATAGCCCGACAGTTCATCAATAGTCCATGCACCGTCAAGCACCTTGCCGTATAGCACTTCATCGGTCTCGCTGCCGGATATCTTCTCAAACTGATCCTTGTTGAAATACATGCAGCTCATGTATGAGAGCATCGACAGTGAAATGTCGCCCAGCAGGAAGAAACGGTGGTTGCCGATCATCATCTCGTCCATGTAGGCGTTCGCCCACCAGGGCTGCTCCCAGTCGAGATATTTCGCGTCGATAAGATCTACAAACAGCGACTCGGTCACCAGCGGAGCCAGTGCCGACTGCGTGGAGTCGATAATATCATAGGCATCGTTGCCTGCAAGCACGTTTTCGCGTATCGATGCCGCCATTTTATTGAATACATCTTTTTTAATCTCGAATGAGATGTTAAGCCGTTCCTCAACCGAACGGATGCGCTCATACTGAGCCGTGACGACTATATCGCCGGTATCCTCGGTTGTCCAGTTTATGGCGTCCGCGTCGCCGCCGTGACTGTCGGTATAGGTCACCTTCAGCTTCGCGCCGTCGAAGTCAAGTTCGGGCAGGCTGTCCTTGGTGTCCTCACGGGCGGTTTCGGCGGGTTCGGTCTCAATAGTCTCAACTGCGGAGGTTTCGGCGGCGGTGTCCGACACCCCGGTATCACCACCGTCACCACCGCAGGAGGCTAATATAAGCGGGAAGCTGAGTATTGACAGAGCAAGCAGAATTGCGACAGCTTTTTTCATAATATCCCCCATAAGACACTTCTGTTTATCGTAATCTTGCTCGAAAAGCCCGAAATAATCGGAAGTACACGGTTGTCATTTGTTATCGTTGACGTCTGCTGATGACCTGTTTTACGGATTTACTGTTTTCCAGCTTCCTGCCGGAATGGTTTTGCCGTCGGCTTCAAAGCCGGTGGCGGTGCGGTTTACGTAAATCCTTGTGCCGTCCGAATAGGTAACTCTGACAACGCCCTTTGCCACGATGTCGTGGCGCTCCATGAAGCAGTACTGCAGACGGCAACGCTCCTTATACTCGTCGTATACCCGTCCCACGCAGTCCACACCGTGAGCCAGTTCGGCAAAATCGGCGCAGGTTAAATCTGCCTCGCCCATCCAGTTGCCCCGCTTGCCGGTGGGGTCGTCCACGAAGCGCGAGTAGTAGTAGAATGAGGGTCTGCCGTTGAACTCCGCCACCTCGAGATAAACTTCCGGCTCTTTGAGAGAGGCGTTAACGGTGTCGGAAGAGGGGTTTGAGGTGATGATACCGTTGTAAACCAGCTGCCATATAGGCACATATTCGTCGGTCAGCGGGCTCTTTTTGGTACCCGCAAAGACCGTGTAAAGACCGTAGTCCAGGTCGCCGCTCATATGGTCGAAGCAGCCCTCGGAGGATATTCCGCCTATCTTCTCCGCCGCATCGCGCATGATCTCACGGGTATGCTTCACCCATTCGGTTCTTGTAAGCGGATGCTCCGGGTCGAAGCAGCGGCGGGCGGGAACGGTGCTTATCACGTCGATATAATGAGTGCCGCGGAATCCCAGGTCACGCAGGTCGTCGTGGGTCTTTAAGTATATCGGCTTGGCTGCCAGCGGGCAGGTGTTGTACATCATGCCGCCGCTCCAGGAGCCGCCGCGCTGGGGCGAACCGTCGGAGTTCTTTATAGTGTAGTCCTCGCTGAAACAGTCGGCTATCCGGTAGGCATCGGTGGCATTGGTATGGCAGACCAGAGCGTAGTCCATTGATTTGGCTTTGGCGATAAGGGCGCGAAGTCCCTCCTCGCCGCCCAGTGCCGGCTCAACCGGCAGCGCCTGAGGCCAGCGCCCGTCATGACCGCGGATGTTCCAGCCCACAAGACAGAACTCGGCTTTCTCGATGCCACGCGCCTTGAAGGCGTCCATTATTTCGCCCACGCGCTTGAAGTCCACCGCCACATGCATGGGAGGCTCGTTCTCAACGGTCTGTTCCTCGACCGGTGTGGGAACCGGCTTCCAGCCGCAGCGGATACGGACATAAACCGACTCGGCGGTGTATTTAAGTATCTCTCCCGCCCTCTCGGCGATAGGCACACAGCCGTCAGACAGGCGATATTTGCGGTACTCACGGGCTATGCCCGAATAATCGGCGTCCGCGCCCTCCAGCAGATGGTATTTAACCGCCATGTCCTCGTCGGGTATTACGCAGTCGGTCATAAATCGGGCAAAAACCGTGTATTTGCCATCCTTCACGCGGATGACGCCCTGCATGTCGTATTTCATGCTCACCGCGTAGGCGCAGAAGCAGACTCTCGGTGTCTTTGCGCCGAACATGGGCATGATGAAGCCCAGTCCCGTCTCGCAGTCCTCGTGTCCTTTGAAGTATGTCAGAGTGTTGCGGGAGCTGACGATGTAGCCGGCTTCACCCTCGGATGCGGTGAAGTAGTCCGGCATAAGGTCGACATATTTGAATTTCTCGGTGACCGATGAGGCGGCTATGACCGCGGTCGTCACATTGCCATCCGCTGTCAGCTTTACTTCAAGCTCGGCTCTGCTTCCGTCGGGGCGTATACCGTATGCGTATGCGCATTCGTGTGCCATACTACTTCCTCTCATCGCCGATAACATCGAAGTCCGAAATGTCGAACTTCCATACCGGTCTGCGTCTGAATTTCTGCTTGAAGCTGCGTTTCAGCTTGCCCTGCTCCTCAAGGTGCACATAGCATGCCGTGTCGCAGGCTCTTCCGCAAATGGATGTGACATAGCTGTGCCGTATCGGCGGGTAGAAATAAATCTTCCTCAGAAGATCGCGCGCCCTCTCGGGGGTTATCTCCGCCTCGCCGGCGATGAGTTCCAGGCGATCTTTCTCGCTGAAGAAGTCGTCGGGACGCATGAAGGGATTCTTCACGCCCGCACCGCCTTTGTAGTATACGGCACAGCGCCAGCTGTCGGTCATGCCCTTTTCGTCGATGCAGTGACCCGGGCAGGCTTTCACGCACTCGCCGCAGTTGTCACAGAGGTGAGGCTCGGAAACGGGGTCGGGCTCCAATTCCGCGTCGGTTATAACGAATATAATGCGCTGCAGCGGGCCGAAATCGTCGGTGAGCAGCTGACCGTGGAAGGACTTCTCGCCGATTCCGCACTTGACGGCCGAATCGATGAAGTCGAGCTGCGGTTCCTTGTCGAGGCCACGGACGATGTCGCCGGGCTGCATCTCGGGGTTGGTTATATCCGAATTCTCGTTGATAATAAGGCGCTGTCTCTTCTGGGGCAGAGCCTTGAAGCCCTCCTCCTCCAGAAGCTGCGCCACACGGAGTGCCCCTGAAGGCATCATGACCTCTTCGAGATTCTCCACCGACATTGTAGTATACTGATAGTAGGTAGTTCCCTCCTCAATCCCGCGCAGATAGCCGCGCAGTATGCGGAAGGCGAGACAGATAACCGTCTTTGCCTGCGGGAATATTGCGAACAGCGGATCCTGTTTGTCAAAGCGGGATGCCGGGGCGAAACCGACGAGATCGGCGGCGCAGTCAACGGCGGTTTTTATGACAGCGTTTTTCAGTTCTTTCATTGTCATATGCGTCATATGCGTCCACTCTCCTTCAGATGTTTTCTGCATGCGACATCACAGGCCTTTCCGCAGAGGCAGGGGGAATAGCCATAGTTTATCTTTGGCAGGAACTTAAGCTCCGGATAAATAGCCCGGGCACTTTCGGCGTTGAAACGGTATTCGCCGTTGAGAATCGCTTCACGGTTGGGATTGTCCTTGAGGAAGTCGTCCTTCATGAAAGGATTGGAGCGGTGCGCGCCCTTGTAGTACACCGAACACTGCCAGGTGTCAAGCCCTTCGTCGGATATGGCGTTTCCCGGGCATGCCGTTATGCACTTGCCGCAGTTGTCGCAGAGTCCGCCCTCAAATTCCGGATCGCACTCCAGCGGGCAGTCGGTTATTATAAACGCCCAGCGTATATATGGTCCGTATTTTGGAGAAAGGATACGCCCCGACTTGCCCACCTCGCCCAGACCGCAGACCTTTACGGCGCGACCGAAATCGATGATAACATCGGGAACGGGCTTGCCCTCCGCCACCGGCACGGCGTGAATCAGCTCGTAGGTGTCGATAACCTCGGGATTGGTGGACTTGTCGCCCTTGATTTTCAGGTTGGAAATCATGCGCTGGGTACAGGCGTCCCAGCCGTTATTCTCGATAATCGCCGCCAGCTTGAAGAGCAGTATCTCGGCTAACTCCTCATCGATATGTTTGACGCCCACGGTGGAGTAGTTGTAGCTCTGCCGCCCCTCGCTCATGGCGTCGTAAAATGCGGAGGGAACCGCTATGCCGAGACCGATTATACACTTCGCCTTGGGGAGAATCTGCTTCGGGTCGCGCTGAGGATGCTCTCCCTCAAAGCCGGCGATGTCACCGATGCCGCAGACGGACGCGCCGAAACGCAGCGCCGCCGCCTTTATCTCGGCAGCCGTTATCGTCTTTCTCTCACTAAGATTCACGCTCATCTGTCAAGCCTCCATGCCTTCTTTGTACGGAGCGGCTCATTGAAGCGGTTCTCGAGACATCCGCCCTTCTTTTCAAGCATGCTGACACAGGCGCGGATACATCCGCCGCATTTTGCCATGTTGTAGCCGACCCAGCTGGGGAAGTACTTCTGCAGCGCCGAGTAGACCTTCAAAATATCCTGCTCATTGCCGCGGTGTTCCTCGGGGTGCTCAAGCAGGTCGAGATCGCCGTTTTCGTTGGCGTCGAACACTTCCTTTGGTACAAACGGATTGTAGTAGCGGCCCGCGTGGGTGTAGAAGGCGTAGCACTTCCACATATCGATGTCAGCCCACTCCATAACCTTATCCTCAATCTTGACCGTTACCTTTTTGCTCTTGTCTGTGGGTATGCAGCCGCCGGGGCACTCGCGCACGCACGCCATACAATGGCGGCACAGCGGCTCGCCCGAATACATCTCGTCGTATTCAAGTTTGGCGTCGGTGAAGATGAACGCCAGACGCTGAAGCGGTCCGAACTGGGGGGTGAGCAGCATCTTGCTCCAGCCTAT
>Ga0123335_1005845_pt1 | contig 14735 bp, 12 predicted proteins | sample BiotimSIPDNA_2_FD_89707 | JGI IMG/M metagenome (GOLD analysis project Ga0123335, IMG submission 89707) | Anaerobic biogas reactor microbial communites from Washington, USA - Biogas_R2 time_0 SIP DNA | ecosystem: Engineered > Bioreactor > Anaerobic > Unclassified | place: Washington, USA... | reverse complement strand
GGGGCGTGATCCGTAAAGAAGGCACAATAGAAGTGCTTTCTGACGTGGAGGTGTTGCTGACTCCGGGAAACTATACTGCAACATCCACCGCCCTGGGCATATTTACCTTTTTGGAAGTGCCTGTCGGCGATTACACTCTGACGGCGACCAAGACAGGGTTCGAAAAATTCAGTACAGCCCTTGCCATTACCGAAGGCCTAAAGGTATATGACGTAGAGTTAACACCCGTTGCGGCCGAAGGGGAAACGGAGACGGAAGGGGAAAGTGAAGGCGAAGGCGGATTGGAAGGGGAGGAACAAACAGGCGCTTTGAGCGGTACTGTGACCAACAAGGACACCAATCTTCCGCTTTACAACGTCCAGTTGCTTCTTATGCCTGGAAAATACGAGACAACCACGGACCGCCAGGGTGACTACCGCTTTGCCGGTTTGGCCGCAGGTACCTATATCCTGACGGCGTCCCTCTCCGGCTATTCCAATGTCAGTGTCGGTGCTACTATTGTCGCCGGGGAAAACAAGCAGGACATTTCCCTGTCCCGCAGTGTAACTGAGGGGGAGGGTGAACCGGAAGGCGAGGGGGAAGGTGAGGAAGAAGGGGAGGGGGAAGAGGAAGCCGATGATTGTGGCATGTGCTGTTCTTCTGCCAAGGGAAAGGCCTTTGACTGGGGGCGTTACCTGGGCGACTTCTTCCTGCTGGGTATGGCCGTGCTTGTGCTTTCGCGGCTTAATATCCGCTGATTTCGTGTTAAACAATTAACAAGCCGGATTCGCTATTGGAATCCGGCTCATTCTGTTTCTGAAAAAAAATGTACCTGTAGGGTGCGAGCGTCAGGCGTTGGCCGACGCTTCATTCTCAAATAAACCTTCCAGCACCTCGAGCAGCACGTTTACCTCAACGCCGTAGGCGTTGCAGACCTGTTCGATGGTTTCAAAGGCGTTGATGTGGCAGTGCGCGCAGCCGCCGAGATGAAACGCGGCAAACACTTCACCCGCCCGGGGGTGCAGTTTCATGGCATCCGCCACGGCCATATCCGGAGAAAAACGGTTACCTTCTGACATGATGGACTCCTTAGTGGTTGATTTTGTGAAAGAAACGCACAGTTTCTGTCAAATATTCCCAACACCGCCGGTAGCATAGCGGAAGCGGAACGGTCCTGTCCAGCGGGCGGACGTGTTTATGTCGGTTTTCACTGCCGCTTTTATGGTTGTTCAGCGAGGTAGAGAGATTTTCGTGCCGCTGTGCGCGCTTTCATAGCATGCGTTTAATACGATCTGGCTCCAGCGGCCGTCTTCTCCGCTGACCGGGGCAGGGGTATTGTCCGTTATCGCTTGGGAAAAGGCTTCCACTTCCGCACGGTACATGTTAACCGGTGTCGGGTTCAGCGATAAGCCGCCGTCGGCGTCGCGAAGCTGATTCGCCTCGTATTCGCCTGAAGCGTATTCCAGCCGCGCCGACATCTTCCCGGATTCGCCTTGCCCGATTGCCCCTTCCGCCAGGATACTGCCCCGGGAACCGTAAAGTTCCAGCCGGTTCAGCGAACTCGCGTCGGGCACATTGAACAGGCAATCCACCATGCCCTTTGCCCCGGATTCAAATTCCAGGAGCACTACCGCCGTGTCTTCGCTGGGGTAGCGCTGCACCAGGTTGCCCGTGACACACTGCACGCTCGTGGCGCGGCCCAGGAACATTTCCAGCAGGTCGATACAATGGCCGCCCATGTCCATGAGGCTGCCGCCCCCGCCCGTCGCGGGGTCCTGACGCCATGCGCCGGGAATGGGCGGATACCAGCAGGACAGCTGCGCTCTTCCCAGCACGGGAACCCCCAGGCGTCCTTCTTTTATCAGCGCAAGCGCCGCCTGGTGCTGGGCGTGAAAACGCATCATGAATCCCGTTCCCAGTTTAACACCCTGTGCCGCGCAGGCGTCCAGCGCGCGGTCGCATTCTTCGATGGTCATGGAAAGGGGTTTCTCGCAGAACACGTGCTTGCCCGCCTTCGCGGCGCGGCATACCTGGTCGCAATGGTTGACGGCAGGCGTTGCGATATAAATCACGTCCGCGTCCGATCCCAGCAGTTCTTCTTCGCTGGTGCAGGCTTGGGCGCCCTGTGCGGCCGCCACTTCGGCATTTGCCTCCGTGTTAATGTCATATACTGCGGTTAGCGTTGCGTTGTCAGCCTTTACGATACCTTCCGGGATGGTTCGGCGCCGGGCGATGCCCGCGGAACCGAGTACGGCCCATTTTATCTTCATGTCAGATTCTCCTTGGCGTTGAATCAGGCGGAGTATGCCTCGATTACCTTTTTGATGCCCTCGGCGATGCCGTGCATGTGCGCTTCTTCATAGGTCGGGAAGATGAAGGTGATGAACGTCCTTGGCTGGTGCCAGACCGCATTGGGCACTTCCACGTGGGTGTAATCCACCGAGGCGGGGTCGGCATATTCTTTGGAGGTAAAGGGAAAGCCCGACGCTCCGTAGGCCTGGTGCTTTTGGAAGGCGGCCTCGGTATGGCATTGTGGCCAGAATACCTTCCAGCACGGTGCGCCTTCGGCGCCCAGCGCTTTGAGGAAGGTGTCCACGTCGCATGTCATCTTGTCGATATCCAGGGTGATGGGGAACACGTACCAGCCGTTTTGTCGTTCCGGCGTGTTCACAGGCAGGTGCAGGATCTGCGGAATGTCCGCGAGCGCCTCAAGCAGGATGCCTGCGTTGCGGCGGCGACGTGGCATGTTCCAGTTGTCCATGCGGTCCAATTCGGCCAGGCCGATGGCGGACTGCATTTCGGTCATGCGGTAGTTGAAACCGACTATGTTGTGGATGTACGGCAGTTTCTGTTCCATTTCCAGCAGGCGCAAGCGTTCGCGCACATCGTACCCGTGGTCGCGGAAACTGCGGCAGCGCCAAGCCACTTCTTCGTCGTCCGTGGTGACCATGCCGCCTTCGCCGCCTGTGGTAAATGTCTTGTTCTGGCAGAAGCTGCAGGCGCCGACATGGCCTATGGACCCTGTCTTGCGTCCCTTATAGGAACCGCCAAAGGCCTCCGCGTTGTCTTCGATGACATAAAGATTGTGGGCTTTCGCCAGTTCCAGGATGGGATCCATATCCGCGACGTTGCCGTATAAGTGAACAGGCATGATAGCCTTGGTCCGGGGCGTAATCAGCTTTTCAATGCTTTCCAGGCTGATGCAGTGGTCGTCACGGTTGACATCGGCAAAACGTGGTACCGCGCCCGCCTGCACGATTGAAAAGGAACTGGCGATAAAGGTGTAACTCGGCACAATCACTTCATCGCCCGGTCCGATATTCAGACCCGCAAGGGCGGTGTGCAGCGCGCTGGTGCCGTTGGTAGTGCTGATCGCGTATTTGGACCCTTGCCACTCGGCAAAACGCTTTTCAAATTCCATGCCCCGGGTTCCGGTCCAGTAATTGACCTTGCCGCTGCGCAGCGTGTCCGTTACCTTGGTGATGGCGTTGTCGTCCAGGCATGGCCAGGGGGGCAGGGGCAGGTCGAGGGCCTTGGGACCGCCGTGAATCGCTAATTTGTCTGACATTGTCTCGTCTCCTTCGTTGGGAAAAGTGATGTTTTAAAACCTCACAGGTCTTGGTACCTCACACTAATTTATGTGATCAAAAAAAACAGGTCTGAAAAATATTCTTGCTGCTAAGGGTTTCAGCCTCGCTGGAACGGCTACACCATTTCCTGCAGGGGCAGTTTTACCGGTTGTTTCGTCTCGTAGCATTGCAGCGCCGCGAAAACGATCGAGTGGGTGTGTACGGCGTCCGCCAGATTGCAGTGGGATTCCCGGTCGTTCAGGATGCACTCCACGAAATGGTCCATTTCTCCCTGGAAGGGATGATGCTTCACATCGCTGCTCACGGGCTGAATGCTCGGGATGGTGACCCAGTCGTTTTGCCCGGGGAATTTGTGCGACCAGATGCGGTTGTCCTTAATGGTGCCCCGCGTGCCGAATACCTCCACAGGGAAACCGTAGGGCATGATACAGCCGTAGTTCGTAGATACTTTACCCAGCGCCCCGTTGCTGAACTTGATCAGCACCACTTCCAGATCGTCGTATTCCAGGGGCGGCGCCTTTTTCCAAGTGTTGGCGAAATAATCATACTCGACTTCGAGACCTTTGCGGTACCCGCCGGAGTAAGCGAAGACCTCCACCGGCACGGCGGCGGCGTTCGGATCCTTCGAGGCGAACCAGCGACACGCATCCAGGGCATGGCAGCCGGCCACGAGCATGGCGCTCACGCCCAGCGCCTTGGTGCGCCCCTCTTCATACCCCGTCCACCAGCTGGCGATGTCATGCTGGTAGTCAGTTTCCGTGTAAAAGACGTCACCGATGGCATCGTCCGCAATCAGCGATTTCAGTGTGGTGAAGAGCGGATTCCAGCGCAGCACGAAACTGACCACGGTCTTTACACCGGCCTTGTTGACTGCGTCCGCCATGGCGCGCATGTCTTTAGGATTGTTCGCGACGGCTTTTTCAATGACGATATGCTTGCCCGCCTCGGCGGCGGCGATGGTGTTTTCCGGGTGCAGCTGCTGGGGCGTGCATACGGACACAATGTCCACGCCTTCATGGGCGAGCGCTTTTTCATAATCGGTATAAAAGGCGATGTTTTCCAAGCCGGCCTCTTCGGCCCGTTTCCGGCAACTTTCCAGCCGGCGGCTGGATATGGCCACCACCTCCGTGTGGGGATTCTGGTTGAATGCCTTGATATGCTCCCCGGAAACCCATCCGGCGCCGTGTATCAACACCCCGAGCTTCTTCTCTGCCATAATACAATCCTTTCCATAGAGGGTTATTTAGCCCATTTTAACGGAAGCGGGTCTACTCTTCAACTTTGGACGGCAAAGCCCTGCCCGTTCAAGAAGCGAAGTAAAACGGACAACTATAAACTCCAGCCGTCACGAAAATGGGAGTTAAGAAAGCAATCCGCCTCGGGATCGTTTGTAAATTTCAGGGACGGGGCATCCCAGTGGAGTTTCTTGTCGCTCCGTATGGCGGCGTTACCGAGCAGGATGATTTCGGTCAGAGGGCCGCTGTAATCGAAGTTTGCGGCGGCCGGCTCTCCGCCCTTGCAGGCCCGTACCCATTCCTTGTAATGCCCGATGGAACGGGGTAGCGACTGCGGCGGCTGTTTATAGTCCCGCATCCGTGAATCGGGAAGCAGTTGGGGGTTGCTGCCGTAACAGCCGCATATAAGTTTGCCTTTGTCGCCGACGAACAATACCCCGCCGTCACCATCTCCCATATTTCGGCCCGGTTCCAACTCGTCCGGGCGGGGCGGCATCAGGCCGCCGTCATGCCAAGTCAGGTCGACCGGAGGCAACCCGTCCCGTGAAGGGAAATGCCAACGCACCACTGCTGCTGCTGTCGTGCTTTCCGGGTGTAGCGCTCCTTTGGCCAGTTCCATGCCGTGGGGCGTGGCCCGGGAAGGAAGCCTTGCTGAACTGGCCTCCACCGTGTCGGGGCTGCCCAGCCGCAGCGCCCAGACCACCGGGTCGAGGATATGGCATCCCATGTCGCCCAGGGCGCCGGAACCGAAATCCCACCACCCGCGCCAGATGAAGGGCAGATAAGCCGGATGATAGGGGCGCTCCGCCGCCGGTCCCAGCCAGCGGTCCCAATCCAGCCCGGCCGGTACCGGGGGAGTGTCCTCGGGGCGGTCAATGCCGTACGGCCACCAGCCGCCGGGCCGATTAGTCCAGGCGTGCACTTCCCGGACGGAACCGATGGCACCGTCCCAGATCCATTCGCAGAGCAGGCGGATGTCTTCCTTCGCATGGCCCCAATTGCCCATCTGTGTGGCGATGCCCGCCTGCCGCGCGGCTTCGGTCATCATCCGTACCTCCGACAGGGAATGGGCGAGCGGCTTTTCACAGAACACGTGCTTACCCTTACGGATGGCCGCCATGGCGGCCACGCCATGAATATGATCCGGGGTGGTAATCACCACGGCGTCGATATCTTCGCGTTCGTCCAGCATCTCCCTGAAATCGACATAGGCCGCGCAGCCGTCTTCGGGACGACCTTTGTGGTCGTAGAAACTGTTTACCATTTTTCGGCCCGCCTCCCGTCCGGCAACGCCCCGGCCAAGGTAAGGGCCCTCTTCATAGACATCGCACACGGCCACCACATGCACATCGGGGTCCTGAAGAAACACCTCAAGGTTGTATTTCCCCTGCCAGCCGACCCCGATGAAGGCCATATTGATCTTTTCATTGGCCTGTGCCGTTTTGACGCTTTGTGCGCGTGCCGGTAGCGCCGACATCGCCGTCAAAGCGGCCGCGCAGCGAATGAAACCGCGACGGGACAGAGAGGGGAAAGAATGGGTTTGGGACGGATTCTGGTTCGGTTTGGCAGGGTTCATGGGCATCTCCTAACCGTTAATCTCAAACTGGTGCCATGTGTGCCTGGCGTCTGCTTGGCAAACTGGTATTCATCTTTAAAAGTATCGTATGATTAAATCACAGTCAATTATTAACCTTCAACTTTTGCTGGACTATGCCAACATGATGACAACCCTTACAGGTTGTTCTACGTTTTGGAATGGCATCAAAAGTGTATTTTACTTTCCCCTTGTGCTGTAATGGACAGGTATCACTTTAACGGATTTATATAAAGCCCGAGGCTACATGCTTCAGAAATTATGGAGATCATGATGATGGAAACATCACGGCGTTTATTTATGGCAGGAAGTATTGCGGCGGGCATGATGACGGCGGCAAGGCCCCTATTGGCGGAATCGCCGGCTAAAAAACGTTGGAAATGCGGTCTGGGACTGAACGGTTTTATGTCCTCCGCCGACACTTTCAAAAAAAATTATCCTATCTGGGAGGTGCTTCAGTTTGCCGCCGATGCGGGTTTCGACGGCATTGAACTGGTAGACGGATGGCCCATGGGCAGCTATCCCGGACCAAATGAAACGGAACGTATTGCCGCGCTTCGCCGCCTTTATGACTACTATGGTCTGCGTATTTACAGCATGCAGACCGGCGGGGGAGATGCCCATGCCGCGGATCCCGGTGTCAGAAAAGCCTGGCTGGAACGGTTTCGTAATGATCTTCGCCTGTGCAAGTCCCTCGGCGGCGAGTTTATCGGGCATTGGCCCGGTGGGGGACTGGAAGGCAATGCCAATGTGGACCGTGCGATTGAATGCCTGGCAGCCAGCTACCGCGAGGCAGCCAGGATCTGCGCAGACGAGGGCATGTATATGTCCTTTGAAATCGAGCCCCCGTTTATCTTCAACACCCCGGATCATTTGCGGCGGATTCTGGACGCGGTGGATCATCCGGCATGCAAAACCAACTATGATCCCAGCCATTTCGACCTCATGTCGGGCAGCACGGGTAAGCCGGAGGTCATGCTGCGCGAACTGGGCGTGCAACACATCGGCCACGTGCATTTGACCGACACGGACGGTACCCTGTTCGGGCCCACTTCTAAACATCTGCCTTGCGGAGAGGGGCACTGCGATATTGCGGCATCCCTGGACCTCTTGTGGGAAGGCGGATATTCGGGCTGGGTCATGATTGACGGCTGGATGATCGAAGACGTTTATCGTGCCGCCAGTAAAGGGAAACAGGCCATTGATGAGGCCCTCGTGCGCTTCCAATAATGCCGTAACGGCAGGTGGTTCCCACTGGGCGAGATAAAGCGACGGGGGATGTAAGAGCCGCATTATCTGCCCAAAGAGTTTTCGCAATGAATCTTAATGCTTTTCGGCCGCAATGTACGCGGCAAGCATGCCCGCATTGCGGATGAAGGTTTGAGTGTCGATCACCTCTTCTGTGGGGTCGTCCTCCCCGTGATAGCGCAGTTTTCCGCGCTCCACCCACGCGCCGCGCGCGTCCAAGGCGTCTATCACTTCCTTTATCTTTTCTACTGATACCGGGGGCCCCGGCATATTGTTTGTTTGCTCAGATGAAGATGCCGGTGCCGTTTCACAGGCAGCGCGGTAGTCCTTTTCGATGCCGTCGAGACCAGACTGGGTCACAAACGAGTAATGGGTGGGTGTATTCGCGTCGCTATAGGTCAGTTCATAGTCCTTGGTGAAGTATAAGGGCGTGTTGGTCTGTAACTCGTAGAAGCGTGCGAGTTTGCCGTCCAGTCGTAGGGAGGTCTTGAGATAAGCCAGGGCGCGGCCCGCACTGTCCAGGTAACGACGGTCGCCGGTTCTTGTATGCAGATCGAGCAGCAGGCGCAATATCCCCTGCGATTCGCCTCCCGTGATTGCGGGCGGTTCAAATTTGCGAGCCCAGGCGGGGTGCATGTCAAAGTCGTATTGCTGCGCCCAGGCCGGCTGCGGGTCGGGCATTTGGGCCAGCAAAATAAAGTCACCCCCCTTTATCGCGGCGGCCCGATAGCGGTCGTTCCCATAAATTTCAGCGGCCATAAACATCAGACCGATCATGTCCGCAAGCGTATTGTCATTCAGGGTATAAAACTCGCTGTAGTCGTGCTTCTCATACTCACGTGACCAGGACTCGGGATACGCGGCCTGCTTGACCGGATGCCGGGCCGGGTCGGGAAAGGTGTTGTAGCGCTGGGGCCAGGCGCCGTTGGGATATTGGGCTTTGAGCAAACAGTCCAGCCCGTACAGGGCCGCTTCATGAAGGACGGCATCCTGAAAGTTGAGTGCGTGGTCCACCAGGATGAGGTAGCGGAGTGCCGCCTGTGTCGTGTCGTCGTCCAAGGTGGTGACATTATGCCCATCTGTCCGCCCGTCTTTACGATAGGCGTATCCCCTGCGTTTTTCCGGTTTGAACTCAATGCGGTAGTCCCATCCGCCTGACTGCAGTTGTCCAGCCAACAACGCCTCGGCGGTTTCTACGGCCGCCTCAAGATAGTACCCGTCTCCTGTCTGCTCGTACGTATTCAGAAACGCCATGCCGACCGCCGGTGTGCCCGGCGGTTGCACCCAGGCCATAGTATCCGTGGCCTTTCCCTCCCCCTCGCGGCGCATCAAATCGGCCGAGTACCGCCAGAGATAGCCCCCCTGCACCGCGACCTGTTCACGGAAGAACGCCGCTGCCCGGTGTAATTGATGCTCCGCTTCTGATGAAAGGCTGTCCGCCTGTGCCAGGCCGTTCAGCGTGGAAACAAGCAGGACGCAGGCAAGAACAATATGGTGTGTGCCCATAATAGCGCTCCTTGGTTGAACTCCTCGGACTGCTGGTATTTCACCACGGTTATCTCTCTTTTCAAATGTACATGGTACAGGCAACAGGATTATAGCAGGGCTCGAATTTAAGTAGGTGTCCGTCCCAGGGACTGATAAGATTTCCTGTGTTCTCATTTGCACGGGTAAATGGAAGGCGAATTCCCACCCGCTTCAGGCCGTGCAGCCAGCGCCGGGAGTAGACGTTTCGCGTCAAGGTCAAGGCTGTCGGTTACTGGTCGTCGTAATTCCCCTGTTTGTCTCTCACGACGGCCTTTTGTTCCCGCATTTTGGTTTTTCGTGCGTCTTGAAGTTCTTTATGAAAGGCGACAAGGCGCTGGGGATCGTTTCCGAGTTCCTTGGATATGGTGATGCGAATATCACGTATCCACTGTATTCCCGGATCATTCTTCATCGTTTTTCTCCAGCATTTGATACGGGGTGACCAGCTCCGGCACATGTAGTCCCAGCATGGTGTTGATGATGCGTATATGGGTAAATTTGTTCGGGTTTGCGATGTTCTGACAATTCCAGGTTAACAGGTAATCACAGCTGTGATAGGACGCCAGAGCCAGATGCAACGCATCCCCCAGTGGATTAGCCGGCATGAGCTGATGTTCCACGTATGTTGTAATAATATCCTGTATCTCGCCTACGATCTCAATGTCCGGTATTGTGGAAATCAATTCAAGGGCTTCATGCTTGCCGGGGTAGTCGCCTCGCTGCAATTCGTATCGTACAGCCTCGCTGGTTACAGGCTCAACCCGATTAATCATAGCCCACCACTCACGCGTCCATTCACGTCGGGCAACCATATCAGGCGCGGTGCGCGTCTCAAAATAAAAGCTTGGGATAGATGTTTCTATGTAAACGCGTTTTCTCAAACTGTGTATCAAATTTCGTGTTTTTTTACCTGAGGAATGCCACCGATCCGTTTTTATACGTCAACAAGCGTCAACTTAATTATAATGAAAGAATAGGAAATTCACAAGACCATTTGGAATGTGATTGGTTTCGGCAACAAGCCACTTCTTTGATTCTATATTTTACGTCAGGTAAACTTTCGGCCAAGGTTCCTGGTCGGAGGAAAAGATAATTCCAAAAATAAGGTTTTAAAACGTGCAAAAAACGGTAATAACCATCTTAATGTGTTTGTGTTCCGCTTATGCCGCTTTTGCGGGGGATTCCCCCCAGTTCCGAGGGCCCTCCCGGGACGGGCGTTTTGATGAACAGGGCCTGCTGAAGGCTTGGCCGGAGAACGGTCCGGCGCAGTTGTGGGTGGCCAAGGGCCTGGGCAACGGGTATTCCTCGCCTTCCATCACGGGCGGCAAAATTTATGTGCCGGGTATGATTGATGAGAAGACGGCGGGTATATTCATCCTGAATCTGGACGGGGTAATTGAACGCACGATTCCTGTGGGGCCGGAGACTGAAGATACCCAGGCGCCCGGGCCCCGTTCTACCCCCACGATTGACGGGGACTTCCTGTATATGATTTCCGGGTTGGGGGAGGTGTACTGCCTGCACATTCCCTCCGGGGAAAAGAAGTGGAGCGTCAATATTTTGGAGCGGTTTTCGGGGCCGAACATCATGTACACCCTCGCGGAGTCGCTCCTTGTGGACGGCGACCGGGTTATCTGCACGCCCGGCGGACCCGACGCGGGCCTGGCTGCGCTGGACAAGCATACGGGTGAAACGCTCTGGACCACGAAGGGCTTCAGCGATCCGGCGTCTTACTGCGCGCCCATCATCTATACCTATAACGGGCGTAGGCTGCTCTTCACGGAAACCGCCAACTACCTGGTCTGCGTTGACGCGGAAGACGGCACATTCCTTTGGCAGATGGAACATCCCACGCGGGACGGCATTCACGCGGTAACGCCGGTGTACATGGACGGGCTTGTCTATTATACGGGCGGCTATGAGGCCGAAAGCGGCGCGGTGCGCCTTTCCGAAGATGGGTCCTCCTTTGAAAAGGTCTGGCAGGACAATCTGCTGGATTGTCAGCATCATGGCGTGGTGCTGCATGAGGGCTATCTGTACGGGACAAGCCACATGCGCGGCAACCATCTGGTCTGCATTGAAATGAAGACGGGCAAGGTCATGTGGAAGGCGGAGGAGGTGCGCCAGGGGGTCGTGGTCTATGCTGACGGCATGTTATATGTTTACGAAGGCCCCTCGCGCGGATTCGTTCATCTGGTGAAGGCTGACCCGGACGTGTTTCAGCACGCCGGCAAGTTTCGGGTCACCGAAGGGGATGGGCGCCACTGGGCCCATCCCGCCATCGCGGACGGCGTGCTGTATATTCGGCACGGGGACGCTTTGATGGCCTACGATATACGGGACCGGTCATAGGTGTCCGAAAGCCGTACCGTGTCGGACTAGGTTGGACGCTTTCGGACAGGGTCAGACCGGGTTCGACAACGTGACGCCAGATTACAAATACCCCAGGGCGCGCAAATGGTTCCGGACCGGCCGCAAACACCGGTATCCCTCAAGCATCCGCGGTGTTTTCCGTGGATTGGACGGAACGCCCAGAAATGCTTCTATAACGTTGACCTTGTGCTATATGCCGGCCATGAGGTCGGGGGAGTGGAGAAAAGTATCCCGGGTAGACGTTACGATCGGAAACTGACTGGGGACGTTATCTTATAGGCTGAGAATCCCATAGCGTGCAGTCTGCCTGTTCTGGTACCCTTGTTTTCCGGCACTTTTTTCCGCAACAATATCCTTTTGCAGGAGCGGCAGTAGTGTTGCGCTTTGCATTTAAATAAAGGAAATCGCTTTATGACAGTGATCAGAAGGCATAGCATTCCTGTTTCTATTTTTCTTGTGTGTTTGTTTCAGGCCTATGTCGCAAGCCAGGCCGTAGAGCAACTTTCCGTCGCGGACGCTCTTGCTTCCGCGCGGATGCGGATGGCAGATAGCTACACGTTAGAACAGTTAAAAGCCATGACTGTGGAGTCGGTGACAGCGGAACTCACGGAAGAGGAACGCCTTGCCCTGGGTACAGCCCACATTCACTTCGACGTCAATGTTCCGGCGCGGGTGTATGTGCTGCATGACAAACGGTTCGGAGAGGAGGTCCCTTCCGAGCCTTTCTGGATTCAGGAGCGGGGATTCGAAAAGACCGGGCTTGAGGTTCATTGTGACGGTGATATCTTTGTTGCTTACGCCCGTGACTTTGAGGCGGGCAGGGTAGGCCTGGGCGTCAACTCTTTCTCGGGCAATTACCTGCACTATTTCATTGCGGTGAAACCCGTGCAGGAAGGTGACACGCTGGAAATAACGAACCTGGCGCCTGTCTGCCTGCGGACAACGGCGTTAATGAGAGGCGCCAAGCCCTATCCGCACCCTGAATGGGATCCGATTACCCGGGTGCCGGAAGAACTGGACGGCGCGACCTTGGTCCAGGTGGATGCTGATTGGCGGCGCACCACGCGGCTCCTGGATTTCTTTGCCGAAACGGAATATCCGGCAACTGCCCGGCCGGATAATATCACCCTGACCTGGGGCGATTGTCCGAAAACAACACAGAGCATACAATGGCGTACCAGCGTGGATGCGCCTTCCGGCGCTGTCGCCTACATGAAAAAGAAAAAATACAACAATTTTACCCTTGCCATGCCCGATATTATGGAGGCGGAGTCCACGCTCCTCGCAACGCCCGGAGTGGTCAACCAGCCAGAAATATACACCCATGCGGTGACCTTAACGGACCTCGAACCCGGTACCACCTATGTGTATGCCGTGGGCGACGGCAGTGACAACGGCTGGACGGAACTGGCCGAGTTCACCACCGCGCCCGAAGTGTCCGAGGCTTTCTCCTTCGTTTACATGGGCGATGTGCAGATGGGTTATCCCCGCTGGCGCAGCCTGCTCGGGCGGGTCTTTCGCGAACGGCCCGATGCCGCCTTCTACCTGCTGGCCGGCGACAATGTGAACCGCGGCAACGACCGGAACGACTGGGACGCTATGCTGCATCATTGCCGGGGCGTGTTTGACCGGCGCGTAGTGGCGCCTGCCGTGGGCAATCATGAATACCACGGCGGCCCGCCCGATTTGTATCGCGCCATGTTCACCCTCCGTGAAAATGGCCCGGAATCCGTGCCCACCGAGCAGGCCTACAGTTTCGAGTACGGCAACGCGCTCTTTGTCGTGCTGGATTCCTATCAGCCGCCGGAACGCTATACGGAGTGGCTGGACGCGACACTGGCAAACAACGAGGCTGTGTGGAAATTTGTTATGTTGCATCATCCCCTGTACAGTTCCGGACCCGGCCGGGACAATCCCTGGCTGCGCGAAGCCCTGTTGCCGATTTTTGACAAGTACCATGTGGACATGGTGTTTCAGGGGCACGATCATGCCTACCTCCGCACTGGTCCCATGAAAGCGAACAAGCGGGTGGAAAGCCCCGCCGAAGGCACCATCTATGTTGTTTCCGTTTCTGGAACAAAACTCTATGAATTGAGCGAACGACCCTATACAGAAGTCGGATATCAGGATACCCCCACCTACCAGGTGCTGGACATCCAGACCCATGGCGACAGGCTGGTTTACCGCGCGTATGATATAGACGGTAATGTCAAGGATGAGGTGGTAATTGAAAAGCAGATGGTGAGATAAGGCTTCGATTACGAACCATGATTATAACCTCCGCCCTCGTTCATCGTGCTCGTGCTGTGCTCGTGCTCGTGCTCGCAATCAATAAATCATAATCGGTAAATGTATAGACAATTCAAAACAGCATGTTAATTTGAAGTTTCTTAGCAGCATGGGCCTGGAACTTGGGCACGCGTTGCACACGAGTTGCGAAAAAGACATATACTCCCACTGTCTTCTTTTGAATTGAAAGGAATTTGTTATGAAACATCGTTTGATAATCAGTATTGCTTTGGTGCTGATTTCCGGTATGGCCCTGGCGGATCCGAATCCTGTGGCGGCGCTTTTTGCGGATAATCAGTTCGGGGATAATAAAACACTGGTTCCGCTAATACAAGCGTTTTTAACGGATACCGGCTATGATGTTATTGAACTGGATGCCCAGGCCCTTTGCGCCCCGGAGACCTTTTCCAGCGAAGGGGTTTCGCTGCTGGTGCTGCCGGACGCGAAGCGTCTGCCCATGGCGGCCATCGCACCGGTGAAGGCCTTTCTGGAACGGGGAGGTGACCTGCTCGCCCTGAACGCGCCGGCGTGGCGGGAGCGGCTTTTTGAATTCAAGGGGCTTTGGCAGACCCCGGAGGAATACCGGGCACAACAGGCCACGCGGCCGGTGCAGAATGTATTTCTCGACTTCAGCCGGGAATCCATGGAGGACTGGTTCCGGAGCGCGTACCGTATGGAAAGTCCCACCACGTACAAGACCGTCGCGGACGGGCCCGCGCCCGGTATGGCCGCACTCGAGGTGGACCTGCCCGAAATGGAAGGATGGGATTCCATCTGCCGTAATTTCGACCAATCCCCGTTTCCAGAAGGGCATACGGTGATGGTGTTCAGCGCCAGGGGCGGCGTGAAAACCAACCGGCTCGCCGTGGAATGGCGGGAGCGTGACGGATCGCGCTGGAT
>Ga0123335_1005839_pt1 | contig 14745 bp, 12 predicted proteins | sample BiotimSIPDNA_2_FD_89707 | JGI IMG/M metagenome (GOLD analysis project Ga0123335, IMG submission 89707) | Anaerobic biogas reactor microbial communites from Washington, USA - Biogas_R2 time_0 SIP DNA | ecosystem: Engineered > Bioreactor > Anaerobic > Unclassified | place: Washington, USA... | reverse complement strand
GGCAAAGCCGAAGGCTAAACTCCTTACGGTTAAGAATGAAATGACAAAAATGCCTGGGAGCCCCGCACTGGCGCTTATGCGCGTTTTCGCCGGGGAGGGGCCATAAACTCTCAGACAATGGTCCCTAAGAGAAGACCGGCGAAAACACACATGCGCCAGTGACCGGGGCGGATCCACTAACCACCAGTATTTTAGGGGTGCTCACTACCGTTCGCCCCTACTATTATCTAATCTCAACAAAAAATCACCCGGAAATGTCCGAAGCACCTGTTTGTAATATACCTTAATTGAGTAAGCACTTTGTGATGGTCCTTTGCAAAACAGTATTACGTGTAAAATACATGTAAAGCGATGTTTAACAAATAATTTGTTAGCCAGAGGTGTGATGATCGCATTCAGAACCCCACCAGAGTCCTCATGATTCCGCAGGATGCCAGTTGTTCTCTGGTATCGGCACTCTTTTTACCGGATAATTGTGTTCATTTTCAGGCGATTTGATACCAATGTTCTCTGAAAATGGGCTTGTTTCCCCGAAAAATTCAGCAAAATAGTTGTAGCCGGTCAATGCAAGCACTAATTTAAACTCATAAGTAAAAAAGATCAAATGCCTGTTAACTTTTGAACAAAACACAATTAAGAAACAGTTGAATACCTTCGTTCTGAAATTCGCAAACAGTAAGAGTTTTTATAGAACTCAGAGGAAATAAATTGCAGTCAGGCATTAAGGCAGTGCTGAAGCAAAATCATCCATTGGAGGTCGGTTATGAATAAATATATAGCGTTCTGTCTCGCTTTTTTTCTGGGTTCTACCATAACCGCTCAAACGATCAACCTGAGTGGTACTGTTTCAAACAGGACTGGTCAACCTGTACCTAAAGCTGTCATTACGCTTGTAGGGCAGGCAATGACAGATACTACCGGAAATGACGGTAAATACTCTTTCACAAAAAACACTACGGCAACATTACCTGCAATTGTACCGCAACTTGAAGAAATTTCAATAAAAAGTGGAGTGTTACAGCTCACTTCTGGTTCTTCATCGCCGGTAAAGATCGAAATATTTGACATAAAAGGAAACCTGTTGAAAAATGAAATATCAGCTGATGCTTCTGCTGGTGCATACCGCGTTAATATTGCAAAAAATTGCTTTGCGACTAACCTCCTCGTCATTAAAGTAACCCTTGGAAAACGTGAAATGTCATTCCCGTGTGTAATGCTGGACAACGGCAACTATTCACTTTATCGGTTTGGTGCATACGCTTCTTCGGCAGGTCAAGGACTGGGAAAAATTGCTGCCACTCTTGATACGCTCTTGATCACTGCCACTGATTTCAAGACAAAAGTTGTACCTGTCATTTCATACGAGAATCAACAGCTGGATATTTCTCTTGACTCCGCGAGCGTATCGGGTGATACCGGTCGAAGCACCGGATGCGGCAGGGCACTCTCCGATCTGAAAAGTGGTACCTATACAATTGCCAGTGCAGGTCTCAGCCGTCAATATATCATCGACATTCCTGCCAACTATGACCCGGACAAACCTTACCGGTTGATATTTGCCATGCATTGGAGTGGCGGCAGCATGCAGGCGGTAGCAAATGATAAATTTTACAGTCTCAAGACCTATGCAGATAATGACAACGCCCCATGTATTTTTGTTGCACCAAATGGAACCGGGAGTCCGCTGGGGTGGGGTCAGGCAGAGAAGGATCACGTACTTTTCGATGATCTGTACAAATTAGTTACTGAAAAACTATGCATTGATACAAAACGGGTTTTCTGTGCCGGCTTCAGTTATGGGGCATTGTTTACCTATTCACTCTCATTATCTCATCAGAAAGTATTGCGTGCGGTGGCCTGTTATGCTCCTGCGAACTGGAACACCTATTTTCCAGAGAACACTCATGAGCCTATCGCATTTTATGCAACCACCGGTACGAATGAACCAAATTGTAAATTCATTTACGATGAAGAAAAAAAACTTGGGGTAAAATACTGTTTACTGCAGCACAGTGAAGACAATGGGTGTACAGAACCGGCGAACATACCCCTGGCAACCAGCCAGAAACATGTCTCTACCGAGTTTTCGGGGTGTAAACCGGGGTATCCTGTGAAGTTCAGTTCTTTCCAGGGGCAGACTTCCTTCAATGAAAAAGATCCGGGATCCGATGCTAACTGGATCGCAGAGGAGACCTGGGAATTCTTTAATCGGTTTTAAGGCGGTACTGACGAGCTTCTAATAAAAAAGGGGTGCCTTGGCGTCCCTTTTCTATTTTATGTGATCTGTAAATAGATTATGTTTCAGGTACTCTATGATTTACAAGATGCTGTTTACTCACCGGAAGTAATCAAAAAACAATTTTCAAAAATCATAACAACAGATTGAGAAATGATTAAAATCCATCCAGTACTGTACGCCGTTCGGACTGTCTTTGTAGGATAGCGACAAAGGACGGGGATTGTCTGTTCTATATCAGTACAGACAATCCCCGTCCTCCGATTCTGCCTCATCCAACTGTGATTTTCAGTTTTAACGATGATACACTATCGCATCATCGTAAAATTGACCATCTTTTCGCATCCCGCCATGGTCATTTTACACAGATATAAACCGGGTGGCAGTATTTTTCCGGAGTCTGTTGATCGAAACTGAATGGTCTGGGGTCGATCACCCTGGGTTTTGAATTTGTGATTCATCACCGACTTTCCCTGCAGCGTATAAACTTGCAGTTCAGCGGTTTCCTCTGTTTTTGCCGGAAAGCGACAGGTTATGCCTGAATTCACCGCGATCAGTTCGAAAGCTCCTGCGTCGGATTTTGAACGGCCGTCAAGTACGGGTACTTTCAGATCGAAGGTAATGTTTTTAACATTGTTGCCGATGCTCCACCGGGCATCCGGATCCGTTTTACTGGTGATTTCTTTGCCAAGTATCTTGAAGTTAAAGAAATGAACACCGTCAATAGGGTACTGAGAACTGATTCCCTTCAAGCTGATGCTTGAATTGGCATCAGATGCGACATTTGTAATGTAGGTGTTTTTAACAACACATTGATTGACAGTAGAACGCCAGGAGGGTTTCGAAGTGTTCTGGATATCTATTAAAACACCTGTAGCTTCAACTCTGATATCCTCAAACCTGATATTCTCAATTACCGCATTATCAATAGCATCAATTACCATGGCTCTGCCCGCTTTGATGATATCAATATCCTTAAAGGTGACATTGGACATTGACTGGCCCATTGTTTTTGTCCCGATCTTACAAGATGCGGAATTGCTATAGGTAACAACTTTTTCGTGATGAATATTTTTGATATTCATCGTGGGTTTGCCGTTCCAGGTCAGGAATTCATTTTTAACAGCCATAGGATCATCACCGCAATAAAGAAAGGCATTGTAAAGGGATGAGTTTGTACATTCATCAAAATCCACCCCGTCGGTGTTATTGTAGTCTTTGGAAGTCGGCCGGCAGTTGATGACCTTGTAATTTTTGATGGTCACGGAATCAGAACGATAGGGCAGTGTATTCCAGTAACTGGAATTTCGGGCAATGACACCGTCTACCAGAATGTTGGAACTTTCATCCATCTTCACCACACAGGCATTGAAGCCCTTGGAGCGGATAAGCTTGCCGTTACCCTCCAGTACTCCCCTGCCGATGAGGCTGGCGTTTTTACAATTCAGAAATCTGATCAGAGAATGCTGCATCCCTTCGGTACTCATTCCCCCGCTGCCTGAATTGAAATCTGCAGTATTATCGGAACCATATAAAACCGCCCCGCCTTCCAGATACACGGTCATGTTGCTTTTTATAAAGAGCTCGCCGGTCAGATATTTACCCGGGGGGAAATAGAGGATATTTTTTGAACTGCCTGAAGCCTCATTTATAGCGTTCTGGATAGTTTTTGTTTCAAGCTTACCGCCCTTGTTGTCGACATTGTAGTCCATGATATTCTTTACATTTGAGTCACCGATTTTCGGCGGGTTTACTTCAGGAGAATCTATCAGAATGAACAGGAGTTCCTTGGAGTCAACGGTGAGTACAAGATAATTGGGACCAGTTTGAAAGGAGATGGTATTGCCGTTTCTGGTTGTTTGAATTTTCCTGCTTTTGGGACTTAACGTGTATTTGGTGAAGTTTTCGTTTACGGTGACCTGTACATTGGCAACACCTTCAAGGGAAAAATGGGCATAATGCACCTGCATTTCACCGGCAAACATCGTGAGCTTTTCAGTGAAAACCGTTTCATCACCCGCCTTTACCGTGTAGAGCGGACTGGTTGCGGCACCCGGATACGACGGATAGGTATAGATCGCAGCACCAACCGATGTCCCTGTTGACAGCAGCACAATGTTCATTACGATTGTCAGTACTGAAAGCACCCGATTCTGTATCATATCTCCTCACTCTTCTTAAAGGTTACTGTTAATGTTGTCATGTTCATTATCGTTAATAATTATGTATCTGCCGGCAATCCCCTTCCTTACGGGGTACTCCCTGTCTGCCTGAACAGATCAGACACCGAAACGCCTTCTATCCGCAGATCATCTATCTGCAGTTGGATGGTATCTCCGTTTCTGTTATATGCCTCGGTTGCATCAAACTCAATCCGGAAAATCCGTTTTGCCGCCATAGCCCAGGTGATCCCGAGATCCGCGGCCCTTGAATCCCTGAGGTCAAGGGAATCAAAGGGTATGCTGAAATGACGCCAGGTCGAATCAAGCACTATGGTTTTGCCGAAATCAGGCCAGCTCTGGATCGAATCGATAAGTCGCGATTCCACACTGACACGTACGGTGTTTTTACCACGGGCCCAGAACGAGATTGCGGTCATGGTGCTGAAGTCCCAGTCGGATTTATCGGTACCGATGTAAACGCCGATCCCGGCATAGAGGTCTATCCCCGTGTCAAGTCCGAGGACAATATCGGTTTTCAGAGCAGAAGTACCCCGGGGTACCGTCCCCTGAATAAAAGAAGTGGTCACCGATGAGTGTCCACCCTTTTGATTGTCATTGAAGCTGTACCAATAGCCGTCGGTTATCCGGCCCAGAACACTGATCGAATCACCGCTTTCGAAATCATCGATGAGCAGGCCGGTATATTCCGGGGTGATAGTATCGGCGGTGAGCGATTCTCCTTCGAAAAGCGAAGCGGTACCTGCAAGAGAGAGTTTCCCCTTGCTGTCGCCCAGAACAAGCGAATACCTGGCGGGTGCAATACCGTCAAAGGTAAACGAACCGTCAGAGGCAATCTTGCTTCGATACGATGTTCCGTCAAGAGTGACATAGGCAGCCGCATCACTGCTGCCGACACAGGTACCATGAAGCTCAGCATATTTTTTGAGTCTGATGGAAGCAGTCTCATCAACTACTTTCCCGTTGCGGCTGAAGCCCTGCACGACAACCCCGGAACTTTCGTGGTCAATCTGCAGATTGCATGCAGCCTCGGGAAAAGTCTTGAAAGACACTGTACCATCGGGGCCTGCTACCGCACTGTCAAGCACGACGGATTCCTGGAGCAGGGTACGATACGCCCAGTTTTCCGCATCGATAAGTTTGACTTTTGCAGCAACTGCGGGTACGCCATCACTGGTGACAATTGCCACGTTTGTCGTTTCCGAGCTGTTGCCGTCGGTTAACGAGGGAGTACAAGACAGCAAGGTGCAGATGCTGCTGTACAGCACCGCGCTCCACACAATCCTTCTGAGCGACCAGTACTTCATGAATGATCCTGTTGTGAAATGTTTTTAGAGAGCGGAAATGCCTGAAAACTGATCTGGTACACCCGATCGGCTCCAGGATCATTCCCGGCAACATCGGCAATTGCTTTGCGACAGTCGGCGAGTAATGCCGATATTTTTTTCAGGCCTTCCGCGGAAATTCCTACACTCATCGTCGAAACATCACGTTCGGCCTGAGGGTAGCGGTCAATTGCTTCGATGCCTAACCGCATTGTTTCGCGCTGAAAATTCGCTACCAAAAGGGATTTAACGTCCGGACCGGTCGTAATCGCTTTACCAGTAAGTTCGTAAAACCCTCTTTCGTTTTTATAAATAAGTCCGAGTTTATTGAGCAATTTTACCGCTTTTTTAGCCTGAACTGCGGTGATCGATGGGGAGAGCATCCGTCCGATACGGGCATATTCATCTTTTAGCGGCGTCATGCCGATAAGCGACCGTACGGCAGTGAAGTACCATTTTGAATAAAATTCATACTGATCGGGCTGGAGCACATAAAGTGCAGTGTATCCCTTTTGCAGGAGGTGTTGTCGAAGAAGCAAAAATGTCTGGTTTCTTTTTTCTAAAGTTTTTGCCTGATTAAAATCAACCAGCAGTTTGAAATAGGCTTTTTCCCATGTATCATGCTTCAGAAACGCGGATATGGCCGCGACAGTTTTTCCGCTGATACCTTTATCACCGTTCAATACGCTGGTCAGCCATGAGGAGGAAAGAATCCCGACAGCCTCTGCGAAACTTCTATTGGTAACCGGGTTACCTGACTGCTCCAGGAATGCGATGACTTTTTTCAGATACTCTCTGAAATCGAGGTAATCTTTTATGGCAATTTTTTTTGAGAGTTTTTGTATCATCGCTTTTATTCCAGGAAACCGGGCGCCCTTTGATGTCAGTCCACAACATTATGTAATATAACACTAAATCGAATTAATTGTTAGTATTTTAAATTATTTTGGAGAGCAAAGTTACACGGCTTAAATATTGATGAAGTAGGGCGATATATCTATGTAATTGATGCACAAGATCGGTTGAGAGCCCTCTTTTACTGCATTGTAGTCTCATAACTCACAAAATTACAATATCTTATCACTTACAAGTCAATCCACACAACTCTGATAAAAACCCTTTTTTGTGTTCGAAACTGTTTCAGGGATGTCCTGCCGCTTACTGCCCGACGAGTATAAATAAGCTAATTATTAATAAATTTTAGAGAGCAAATCACCGCAAAAGTATTAAGCGAAGCAGATTTCTGACGACAGATTATTTCTTGGGCAACCGGAGATGTTACTTTTGGCTATGATTCCATTTTCAGGCAATTTTCATTCGATATAACAGGAAAAAAGATCCGGTCAAGAAACAGGATCTTTTCACAATGTTATAAATCCCAGATTTTTTGAAGCAAGATATAGCTGCTTGTCTTTTGTGTAGACAGCGGTTTCAGAAATAGCGGCAGATGCCAGAAGGTGAATATCCACAAACCCGAGTCCTTTACCAGATAATGACTTTTTCTCAATAAAAAAGAAAAACTCATCACCCGATACAACTGGTACAGATGGTAAATTCATCAGCAGACTTAAAATTTGTGTCCTGTTTCTGATATTCCCACAGGCTAATTCGCCCAGAACGAATGGATGGACGGCAACCTGAGCATTGTTCAATAATTCAATAAGAGCCCGGTCCGATCTGTTCAAATGATTTACCCAGACTGAAGTATCAACAAGAACCATCAATTTTCAGCTGTTCTTTCTCTGCAACTTATTCAGGGCAAGATTCAGATTCGAAATAAAAAGCATTTTTTTCATACTCGTGGATTTTCTTTTAGAATTTCGAATTTTATAAAATAACCTGAACAGTCTACCTTTTCCTCTTTATATCCTGCAACTGTTTCTCGGTACCACCGAGCCTGGCTAATCTTTTAGCACTTTCTCTGGCAATCAGCGCTTCAAGGCCCATGCGTACCAGCGAAGTTTTTTCCTCCACACCAGTAAGTTCTGATGCTTTCTGCAGGATATTATCATCGATAATAAGAGTTGTTCTCATAAAACCTCCTCTTGAGCATATCAAACATACATATAAATATTCATCTATTATGAATACGAATCAAGAGTGTTTTCCGGTTCAAATTAATCTCATAGGATACCATCAATTCTTTTAAGCAGTTTATAAGCCGAAAAATTGTTTACGGGTAGAGATTACCGGACGAACACTATTGAATTTACAAATGATAGCCAGCCTTATCGGATCTTATTATCCCCCAACAGCTCCTGAATTTATATTCACTTCTGAGATACATAGAGGTTATTACAGACGCAATGGAGGTATCATGTACAGGTCATCTCTTTTGATAAAACACCCTTTTCTTATTCTCCTGGCTCTTACCGTGGCATCCGCCCAGCCCCCAAAAACCATCAGTTACAACGGCAAAGATTACTACATAAACGGTATCAACGTTCCATGGAACGCATTCGGTTCTGATGCCGGTACACATTACGAGTGGGGCCCGCTCTACGATCCGGACTTTTTCACTACATTCTTTAAGGAGTGTAAAGCTTATGGTGTAAACTGTGTCCGTTTATGGATTCACTGTGACGGCAGATCATCACCGGAATTCGATGAAAAGGGCTTTGTAACAGGGCTTGATGATAATTTCCTTTCCGATCTGGAAGATCTGTTTTCTATTGCCGCCGATAATAATGTAATGGTTATGCCCTGCCTGTGGTCCTTTGATATGACAAAGGACTTTACATCCACCGCGGGAAAGTACGCCGGGATGCACGCGGATCTGATTCAGGATACAGCTAAAACAAGATCCTACCTGAACAATGCTCTGATCCCGATGATAAAGCGGTTTGCCAATACCTGTAATCTGCTTGCCTGGGAAGTGATCAATGAGCCTGAATGGAGTATAGAAGGTCCGGGAACCACTACACAGCTTGTAAAGGATAAAGAAATGGCAAGATTCTGTGCCATGATCGCCGAAGCGGTTCATCTTCACTCGGACAAGATGGTAACAGTGGGATCGGCATGTCTCAAGTGGCACTCTACAAAGCAGCCTCCCGCAGAGGCTCATTACTGGAATGATACTTTTTTGCAGTCAGCTTATAATTCCCCTGAGGCATATCTGGATTTTTATCAGGTTCACTATTACGACTGGATGTACAATCCTGACTGGGGATATGATCCTTTCCAGATCGGGAAATCACCTTCTTACTGGGAACTGGACAAACCGGCTATTGTCGGTGAGTCTCCAGCCATGACCGGGAAATACACTGTGGAGCAGATGGTAAGCAATGCATACGAAAACGGCTATGCCGGTATAATGCCATGGTCCTATTTTGCAAATGATGGCTACGGGACATGGGACAACAGTAAAGAGGCGCTGAAAGCGTTCCGTGATGCTCATGCTTCGATGGTTGACTTTAAGTGTACTTCAACTGATGTTTCTCCGGAGAAAAAACCGGCTCAGGGTAATATTGACAGATCATTCAAAGGTAACAACGAGATCAGATTGTTTGACATGCAGGGAAGAATGGTATTCAGGGGACCAGCCGACAGAGATATCAAGGACTTAAACACAGGAAATCTTTCCGGTAAAGTACTTATCTTCCAGATCAGCGGCCCCGACGGCAGGCTGATAAAGGCAGGCAGGTACCTTCAGAAGTCGCAAGTCACAAGTCGCAAGTCTTGCGTTTGCGAACTGAACCTGTCATAAATTGTATACCCTTCTCCGCCCGGTTTTTCCGGGAACCTCCAGTCGGCCTACGGGCTCCTTCCGGTTCCCGGAACTGTGGTTTCTTTAACTACACAAAATGTAGTTTATTGTTTTACGGAAAAGCGACATGAACTCAAAAACCGCGGGACAAACTAAGTATATTTGCTTTGAGAAAACGGATTATTTTAATAATTAAAAATACGTCTAAACTCCTCCATCAGATTTAGTTCGACTCTATATCGTTTTCTTTTAAAACGGAATTTACCACCACATATCTCAATTCGATATTGATCTCCATTTCTGTTAATAAACCTAATAAAATCAAAACTCTTGAAAGTTTCATCTGTTTCGAGGCGTGCATTTAGCACTACTGACTTAATAAATTGATTAATCTTCGTAGTATCCGAAGATTTATATTTATATCCTCTGCTTTGATTAATTGAATTTCGATTATTTCAGCCTGTCTAAATATCATATTGGGATCAGTATTTGGTACTCTACAATTAATTGTCAAAATCCAAAACGCTATAAATAAATACCCTTTTTTCATTTTTTCTCCCAACGAGTATTTTAAAACATAGTTTTTATAAACCGTAAAAGTTCCTAAGTAATTGTCTAAACCATAGTAACCGATAATTCCCTAAAGGTGAGAAAAATCCAAATTTGTGTCCTGTTGCAGCCAGCCCGGAAAAATATTCCACAAAAGACGTGGAAGAAAATAGTGCTGCTTTAATGAAAATATGACACGTAGAAAGTCTTGCCCATGACGGTCTTCGGGCATGGATAATGATTCGTCACCTTCAGCGGGGGTTTTAGGGGCCCGGACACGGCATACGTGTTAAGTTAAGCTACGATCTATATAATTAAGCAGTTTTTTTCTAAAAAGTGGTTAAACGCCACTTTTTTCTTGCTATAACCGATAGCATGATGTATGCTATCGGTTGAAAGGATATCCTATGAACCCAAAACAACGTATCTCCGCCATCCACAAAAAGCTTATTTCCCTTGGGCCAATGCTGCCGGGCAGCATTAGTGAACAATGGAACGTTTGCGGTACTCCCGGGTGTGTTTGCAAAGCAAAAGAGAATCCTGTCAAGCATGGCCCCTATTACCAATTAAGCTTCAGCGTCAAAGGCCGTAGTTCAACCATGTTCATTAAGCCGGAAAATCTCGCAGATGCAAAAAGAATGGTAGCCCGCTATAAAAAGTTCAAAGAGCTATGCTTTGAACTGATACAGGCCAATGTCGATTTAGTGCGTGAAAATGGTTTCAAGGGAAAGGAGTAGTAATGGATTACAAAGAATTGTTGGAACAGCTGTTTAAAAAAAACTCTTAACTATTGGGCTGCGCAGTGCGGATTTATTAAGCGGAAACGTAGCATTAGTGCCTTTGATTTTCTTGTGATGATGACATTTGGGCTTGTCGGGATGCCATTTCCATCACTTGCTGCAATGGTTGATAGTATCAGAGCAAAAGTAAGTCGTGAAGCGCTGCATCAGCGTTTTACTGAAAAGGCAGTTGAGTTTCTAAGAACCTGCGTTAGTTTTGTATTTCAGCAGAAGATTCTCGATGCTGTACGTATTGAGACTCCGCTGTTACGCCATTTTGCCCGAGTTCTTATTATCGACAGTTCGAGTTGGGATATCGATCCTGCATTGAAGGATACTTTTCCTGGTTCCGGGGGAAGTGCCTCTGATGCAGGATGCAAAATACAGCTTTGTTATGATTATTTACACGGAATACTATCTTTCTTTGAACTTGGTCCAAGCAACCGTCCTGACAACTGGTGGTCAAGAAAAATACCGCAATTTTTACAAGCCGGAGATTTGCTTATCACTGATTTAGGGTACTTCTGCCTGTTAACATTCAATCAAATAGCCGAATGCGGAGCGTACTTTCTTTCCAGATATCATACAAATACCGCCGTTTTGGATGAAAGCGAAAAGTCAATTGACCTCTGTCAAATTTTGCGAGCGACGACAAATGATACTGTGGAACTGAACGTGCGCTTGGGTTCCAGCAACCAGAAATACGTTATGTGCAGGCTGATTGGTATGCGTGTTAGCAGTGATGTCGCAAAAAAAAGACGTGAAAAGCTAACCCGTACTACTCTAAAGAAAAGGAAAAAACTTCCGCATGCCGATTCGTTGTACTTGTGCAATTGGACAATCATGGTTACCAATGCTCCAGCTCAATTGCTTAGTGTTGATACGCTTCGGCCCCTTTACTGTCTCAGATGGCAAATAGAATTACTTTTTAAACAGCTCAAGTCTGTTCTGAAAATACACAAATCATGCTCTTGCAGAGATCCAAGAGTACAGTGCGAATTATTAGGCAGGATGATTGTAGGCATAATAATCCACAGAATTCATGCGGCAGTTAACATTGGGCTGTGGAACTCTGAAAGTAAGGAGATCAGTATGGACAAATTTATAAAAGAATTAACGAGAGAGCCCATGTTATAAAGGATCACCTTCTTGTTTCAGTTAATAACACATTGAGGTTTTTGGAACAAGAGTTAAGCAATAATACTTAAAAACTGCAGAAAATACAAACAAAAATCCAGACCCACATCACTTGAATACCTAAATTACCTTGGTCATTTAATTGATCCATGCAAATTGGAGGCTGCTTAACTTAACACGTATGCCCAGACACGGCCCCTACCAGATTCTTATGCTTTTATCCCAAACTGTCCACCACATGGAGTCTGGTTTTTGTAAGCCGGGGCCCTATTCAGATCAGACCCTTTATCTTCGAGTATTCATTCTCGTACATATCATCGGGCACATCTGAACTCTTTGAAATGATAGCGTTAATCTTCTTGATTCTATCACTGAGGAGAGGATGCGTTGACATAGGCTCAAAAATTTTAGGTTGATCACCATATTCGCTCTTCAAAAATGCCAGGAAATCCTTCATTCCTTCCGGGCTGATATCAGCATTGATTGAATAGGCTAATGCACAACTGTCCGCTTCAAATTCATCTTTCCTGCTGAAACTGAGGAAAACCATGTTCTCCAGAAGTCCCGCGATGGCACCGGTGATCGAGGCAGAATCGCTTTCATTGAAGAAGATCGTATTGACCAGCTCAAGGGCATTACCCTGGACCATCTTGTCTGCACCATGATACTGTGTGATATGGCCAATCTCATGAGCCAGAACGCCTGCAAGTTCAGATGCGTTTTTCATGTTTTTAAGAAGACCGGTATAAACGAATACATGCCCTCCGGGGATAGCGAAAGCGTTAACCTGTTCATCGTCATCTATAATGGTGAATGTAAATTTCAGATCAGGGCGGTCTGTTTGAACTGATGCCAGATACTGTCCCAGAGAGTCAACAAAATCAGTTACCTTCTGGCTACCGGTATACGGAGGATAGGTTTCGGTGTCGGAAAGGATCTGGGCTTTGAACTGGTCTCCAAGCTCAACCTCCTGATCTTCTGAAAGCATAAACGGCCGCATTACATCTGTGAGCTTCTGACAGGAGAGTAAACCTGCAAGAGAAAACAGAATGGTCGGTAGAACCAGGTTGCGTGCCAGGGATTTTGAGATCATGAAATTCTCCTTTTTTTAATAAAATCAAAAAATATATAGTGCCCACATAAGGAGAAACATTGTTGTAGGATTGCAGTTTTTGTGGGGTAGAATAAAAAAGAGAAGTTAGTGTGTTTTTTGGGGTTTTGTGCTTCCTGTTTCGATCTCCCCTGGGGTGAAAGAGTGACTTAGCGTGTTAAATTGGATCTTCGTGGGAGTCCCAAGGTCACCTCAGGGGTGAAATAGTGACTTAACGTGTTAAATTGGATCTTTGTGGGAGTCTCAAAGTCACCTGGGGTGAAGGATTGTACAATTTTAAAAACCCCCGGTATTACCCTCTTCCTCTGACTAATTGATTTCATTGCAGATTCAATTCAACCACCAGATATCTTTTCAGTTCCTTTCCTTAGCCCGAAGGGCTTACGTCTATCAGAGCAAGGTTTCCTACCTGGCGATAACAAATATGCGAATTGGTCCGGTTCCCTGAAATTCCGGCTCCTGTTCCGCGGTCTGACCGTAGGGGAGGGCATCAGCAATATGCTGTTTAAAAGAGGGTGTCCAAAATAGAAGAGATTCTTAAGAATAAATATTTTCTGGAAGAGGGGGTTCCCTCTTGCGCTCAAGCCCGTCGCGGACGCCGGTCTTGCGCTATCACCCCTTGTTGTCCACCAGTTGTGGAGGCAGGTATGGTTATCACATTTGCAAACGTCCGTACGGCCGCACTGGCGAACTGGTGGTAGATTAAAACTGATTGTAGCCTTTCGGAATTAAATAAGTAAGGTCGGTCCTGCGGGTGAAAGTATAACTTAACTCGTTAAATGAATCTGTGGGAGTCCCAAAGTCACCTCAGGGGTGTAAGAGAGCAAAGAGTTCCCCGTTTCCATTCACTACTGTACATTTCCGCAAGAATATTGGTATAGTATAAATATGTATAGAGGAGTGCATATTCCTCAGGCCGGCTCCGGGCAGCTTGTTAACCAGAAACAATGTACTATATTGAAAAGCATCAAATTATGAATTCCCAGAAAATCCAATGTTCATGTGGACAGCTGTTTAACAGCAGGATGAAAAACTGTCCTTTCTGTGGTGCGGAACGGGTTCTGGATCATGATGGGCAGGAGTTTCTCTGTCCGGTTTGTGAATGCAGGCTTCAGGAACATATTTACAGAACAGAGACTGTCTGTATCTGCGGGAAATGCAAAGGGCTCTGGCTGAACAATGATGATCTTGAAATATTGACTTCAGAGAGAAGCGCATTCAACGATGATTCGCTGCCCGGTAAATATGTCAGAGGGCCCATTGAGAAAAGAGTGGGCTATGTAAAATGCCCTGTCTGCAGAAAGCCTATGGTGAGGAACAATTTCGGCAGGATATCAGGCGTGATAATTGATATTTGCGGAGATCACGGTGCGTGGTTTGATGCAGGGGAACTGGAAAAGGTAAGGACCTTTGTGGCCGGCGGTGGGCTTCAGACTTCTCAAAACCGCGAAATTGAGAAAAATAAAAGCGATATCGACCTTCTGAAATACAAAGTGAAGGATCTGGAACTGATGGAAAAGATCCTTCACAAGTGGAAGTTTAAAAGATACCGGTATAGAAAATTGTAAGGGTGCCACCGAGAGTCACAAGTCACAAGTCACAAGTCACAAGTCACAAGTAGCAAGTAGCAAGTAGGAGAGCATGAGCTTAAGGGCACCTCTAAAAATTCATTTTCCGCTGCGGCCGGCTGCGAATTCTACTGCGCTTCGTTGCACTGCTATC
>Ga0123335_1005838_pt1 | contig 14745 bp, 12 predicted proteins | sample BiotimSIPDNA_2_FD_89707 | JGI IMG/M metagenome (GOLD analysis project Ga0123335, IMG submission 89707) | Anaerobic biogas reactor microbial communites from Washington, USA - Biogas_R2 time_0 SIP DNA | ecosystem: Engineered > Bioreactor > Anaerobic > Unclassified | place: Washington, USA... | reverse complement strand
GTCCTCGGGAACAGCGTAATACGAATTTACAAAATAAAAGAAATCGCATTTGTCAAGCCCGGCGACCAGGGGATGCTCATATTGAAAACGAACCTCGTTCCAGCCGATCTGCGGAACCCTGCCGCTGTCTTTTCCGAAACGCCTGACCTGCCCGCCGAGCCAGTGCAGGCACTCGGTGTCCCCCTCCTCGCTGTGGTCGAAGAGGACCTGCAGGCCGACGCATATCCCCAGGAAGGGCACTCCGTTTTTGCGGACAATGTCATCGAGCGTTTCAATGAGTCCGAGCTCCCTTAGGGAGTTCATTGTTTCTCCCGCGGAGCCTACCCCGGGCAGGATGACGGCGTCGGAGCGTGAGAGCTCATCGGACGCGGAGACGAGCTTTGCTTCTATGCCGAGCTTGCTTAGTGCGTTAATGACGCTCTGGGAGTTTCCGGCTTTATAATCGATAACGGAGATCATATGATCAAATCCCTTGCTGTTTGAATTTATGTATTATAGCATGCCCGGGGGGCCGATTCAACCGCCTCAAACGGGCATTATATGATTTAAATAAACCCCGGGAGATGATATATAGGAAATTTTAATAGGTTTAATTTAATGTATATTTGTGCTATTATCAAAGTTGCGGTATCGGTCCGGGGGTGCCCGGATAATAATTACGCGGGCTTTTGCCCTCACAAGCGAGTGTTATATGATGGATAGTGTACTGTATATCGTGGTTCCCTGCTATAACGAGGAGGAGGTCCTGCCGGAAACGGCGAAGCGTCTTACGGCAAAGCTCGGCAGTCTGCGCGCAGCCGGAGTCGTTTCACCCGAAAGCAGGATCGTGTTCGTGGACGACGGCTCAAAGGACCGCACCTGGGAACTGATAAGCGGACTGCATGCTGAAGATCCCGTGATTTGCGGGGTGAAGCTCACAAGGAACAGAGGCCACCAGTATGCGCTGCTGGCGGGACTTATGACGGTTCGCACGATGGCCGACGCCGTAATTTCCATGGATGCCGATCTTCAGGATGATATAAACGCCGTTGACGCGATGCTCGTGAAGTTCGGGGAAGGCTGCGACATAGTGTACGGAGTGCGGGCGCGGCGCGAAAAGGACAGCCTTTTCAAGCGCGCCACGGCCGAGGGCTTTTACAAGCTTATGGCCCTCTTCGGCGCCGAGGTGATTTTCAACCACGCGGATTACAGGCTTATGAGCCGCAGAGCGCTCGATCATTTGGCAGAGTTCGGCGAGTACAATCTGTTTTTACGGGGCATCGTGCCTATGATAGGGCTCAGGACCGACACGGTCGCCTACGACAGAGGCGAGCGTTTCGCGGGCGAGAGCAAGTATCCGCTAAAAAAAATGCTGGCATTCGCCTGGGAGGGGATAACATCCCTTTCCGCGTCCCCTTTAAGGGCGATAAGCGTGCTTGGCTCTGCGGTTTTCACAGGCTGCTTTCTGGCCGTTATAGTGCTCCTTTTATGCCGCATATCCGGCTCTTCGGTGTCGGGGCTCGCGATTGCCGCCACCGCGCTCGGCGCTCTGGGCGGCCTGCAGCTTCTGGCTACGGGAATAGTCGGACAGTATGTGGGAAAGGCATATCTGGAAACGAAGCACAGACCGCGTTTTCTTGTCGGTGAGACGCTTTTCGGCGGAGATGGAGAAGCGAATTGATTAATAAGTTTATTAAGAATTTCTTTGACATTAAGTTCTGGAAATTCGTCGCCGTAGGCGTGCTCAATACTCTGGTAGGAACCGGGGTTATGTTTTTGCTTTATAACCTTGCCGGTTTCAGCTACTGGCTGGCGTCCGCCGCCAACTATATTGTGGGCAGTATCGTGAGCTATTTTCTCAATAAATACTTTACCTTCAGAAGCAGGGAATCCGGGAAAAGGACGCTGTGGCGCTTCGCTCTGAATATTGTTGTATGCTGGCTTCTGGCCTACGGCGCGGCAAAACCGGCCGTGCGCGCGCTTTTATCGGAACACGGAGGATCGCTGCAGGACAATGTGGCCATGGCCGCCGGCGCCTGCGTATTCATCGCGCTCAACTACGTCGGTCAGCGCTTTTTCGTGTTCAGGGATAAAGCCGATATCGATGACGGCTCAAAGACATAAATACTAAAACAATACGGGTTACGGGGGATCCTGGTGATTAAAGAGAACCAAAAGGTATTTAACGCGCTCAACGCCGTATCGGACGCTCTGGCTGTGGTTGCGGCGATGCTCCTCGCGTATGTGATCCGCTTTTTCGTTCTGGAAGGCGGCGTGCCATACTACGAGGTATTGTATTATCTGCGCGCATCTTTGCTTGCCGCGCCGTTTTTTGTGTTTATATACGCCCTCGCGGGGCTCTACGAGTCGTTTCGGTCGGGTCGTTTTCTGACCCAGTTCGGGCGCATTATAATATGTAATATCGCGGGAACGCTGCTGCTTGTGGCCGCTTTTTATGTTTTCAGGTCAGTCGATGTTTCCCGTTTGACGCTTGTTATCTTCTTTGTTCTGTGTACTCTCGGCGTAGGAGGAAAACGCTACGTTGTCCGCCTGCTGCTGCGGCGATACCGGTCGAAGGGATACAACACTAAAAATGTTCTTCTCGTGGGCTCGGGCGAGGCGGGCGAACGCTACATAAAAGCCATAACAACCGACCGCAACTACGGGTTCACGCTCGCGGGCTGCGTTACCGACGGGGTGCCGCCGAAGGGCGCGCGCTTGCTGGGGGGCCTGGGCGCTCTCGATGACGTTCTCGCGGCGGGGGAATTCGACGAGGTGGTGGCCGCGCTCAGCCTTGAAGAGACGCCTTATATACGTCAGGTAATCCTATCCTGCGAAAAAAGCGGTACCAAATTATCCGTGATACCCTTTTACTCCGAGTACATACCGCCGCATCCGTATATAGACGAGATAGGCGGTATCGCGCTTTTCAACATAAGGCGCATCCCTCTGGATAACGCGGCCAATGCCTTTGTTAAGCGGGCTTTCGATATTCTCGGCTCTCTGATACTTATCATTGTGACCTCGCCCCTGCTGCTGTTCGCGGCGATCGGGACGCGCCTTTCATCACCCGGGCCGGTAATATTCAAACAGGAGAGAGTCGGGCGCAGTAAAAAGCGTTTTACGATGTATAAGCTGCGCACGATGCGCGTTAACGGCCGGGAGGACAGCGCCTGGACTTCTGCGGATGACCCCCGCAGAACCCGCTTCGGAGCCTTGCTTCGAAAGTTCTCCGTAGACGAGCTGCCGCAGCTTTTAAATGTATTGAAGGGTGAGATGAGCCTTGTAGGTCCCAGACCCGAACTGCCGTTTTTTGTGGACAGATTCAGGGAGAGCGTGCCTCTTTACATGGTAAAGCATCAGGTGAGGCCGGGGATGACCGGCTGGGCGCAGATCAACGGTCTGCGGGGCGACACTTCGATACCGGATCGAATAGAACATGACATATTTTACATAGAAAACTGGTCGATACTGCTGGACATAAAAATACTCCTGATGACACTTTACAAAGGTATCGTCAACAAGGAGAGGATAACCGCGTTCCGGCCGCGCGAGGAGGTGCCCCATGAGCAGCAGACCGCAAAAAAATAGCAGCGCGGCGCGAAAACCGACGCAAAGCATACAAAAAGGCGGTGCGCGGTCCGCGAAAAAGAAAAAGCCGAAGGGCTTCTTTGACAGCCTCAGTGCGCGGGGACGGATGGCGCTGATTACAGCCGCGGCCGTTGTCGCGACCATGCTCATAATGCTGTGCTTAGTTAACCGATTTAAACTGATAACCGTTTTTGCCTGCTTATTCACCGCCGCGCTCATGCTCATAAAAAAGCGAAGGACTGCCTTAGCTGGACACACTGCACCCGAGGTGATTGCCCTCACGGCTTATATACTGGTTGCCGGAGTCTCTCTTATCTGGGCCGAGGCGGGCAAATTTTTCCTCAGGGAATACTCTAAGCTGCTTATATCCTTCGCGATATACATTTCACTTATCGCCTGTCTTGCCGACAGGGAAAAAGGGCCTCGGTCAGCAGCGCTGGCTGCTGCTCTCGCGGCGGCGATATTCAGCTTTCTGTCGGTTGATACGGCCTCTTCCCGGCTGACCGAAGCGCTGGTAAGGCTTGTACCCGAATACGAATATGTCGGATACGGGTTTGAGTCCGGGACAAGGCTGACGGGCATTTTCGGAAACGGAAATATCCTCGCGGGAGTCCTTGCGATAGGTATATTCCTTTCGCTGTATCTGGCTGGAAGCGCCGAAAACCGGCGCGGCAGGCTTTTCGCGACGGTGCTTCTTTCAATTAACGCATACGGTTTTTTGCTCGCTTTTTCGATGGGCGCTACAGCTATGTTCGCGCTCGGCGTCGCGGCTTACCTTATATTCGCGGGCAAAGAGCGCGGCGAAGTCCTTATAAGGATGTTCGGAGCCGCCGTTCCGACACTTGTTTTTGTATTCGCGGCATTTGCGTTCTTCGCTGCTTCGGGAGCCGGAAGGTTCGTTCCCGTGATTGCCATGGCGCTCAATGCCGCGGTTTCCTGCCTCATCGAGTATTTCCTTCACGAGCGGCTTTCACGCTCAATTAGAGCGACGCGCATGACAGCTGTTCCGATAGCCGCGGCCGTGGCTTTGATCTCCGCTTATCTGATCGCCGCTTTAACCGTTACGGGCGAGGCAGAACTTGCGGCAGGCGAATCGCTCCGGCGCGCCGTATACCCCGGAGCCGGCGACAACAGCCTCATCGTGGAAGCGAGCGCGGAAGCGGAGGTCAGCATATACAGCCAAAACATGCCGCAGATAATGATGCACACCGAAACCCGCCTGTACAGAGGAACCGCGTCGGGGGCTTCCTTTACCGTGCCGGAAGACAGCAAAGTGGTTTATATAAATATTTCGGCGAAAGAACCGCTTACGGTGTATTCGGCGAAGCTGTCCTCGGGCGAAAAGCTCAAGCTCAACTACAGGCTGCTTCCGGGATTTATGGCAAACCGCATTCAGGGCCTTCTGGCTAACCAGAACGCGGTGCAAAGGACCGTTTTCTTTAATGACGGTATTAAGCTCTTCATGAAAAGACCGCTGCTCGGCAACGGACCGGGTTCCTTTGAGTCGATGATCTGCGGAGTGCAGGACTTTTTCTACTCGACCAAGTACGTGCACAATAATTATATACAGGTGCTGCTGGATAACGGAATATTGGGTTTTTTGCCGTACATAGTGTTTTTGCTGCTGACCGCGCGGACGCTGTGGAAAGGAAGACGCAGAAAGGGAGAGGAGCGCAAAGACGCTTTGCACCCCGCTCTGTGCGCGGCTTTTGTATTCACCTGCGGTCACAGCGCGGCGGAGGTAACGATGTCGAGCATCGCGTATTTGCCGTTTGCCTTCGTTGTTTTCGCGCTGGCGGCCGGCGTTTACGGTAAGGCTGTCGGTTTTTCGGAAAAGGCGGCCGTGCAGGCCGTTCGCTGGATAACCCTTGCGGTCGCGTCGGTCTATGCCGTTCTGATTTTCCTGAATATAGCGGCATACCGCGGCATTAAGGATGCTGAGCACAAAGGAGGCGCGGCCTTTTATGCAGCGGTAAGAAGCGCGCTGCGTATCGAGTGCTTTGAAAGAAACCAGTATTACCTTACGTATGTTGCAAACGCGGTTTCCTACGGGAGCCCGACCGTGCTGTATCAGGCGGACGAATACGCGGAAAAGCTTCTGGACACGAGGTCTAACTCCCTGCATAAAGCACTGATAACCTATTATCTTGAGCGCGGCAATGTCGAAAAAGCCGTGGAAGCGGCTAAAAACGGAGCCGGATTTAATTATGCGAATCCTGATATATGGAACGGCTATTTTGAGCTGATGGGCAGCTTCGCGCAGAGCGGCGGGCTCGACGCCGCGGGAAGCTCCGCTCTTAAAAAGGGTATATGCGAGCTTTATTCGCTTATGCGTGAGTACAACGAACGCCTGATGTCCCCGATAACACTGAGCGAAGCGGCGGAACAGGCGGCCGCGGCGGCGGGGTGCCTGCAGTGAACGGCAATCTGAAGGTGCTCTATACAGCTTCGACGGCGGGGCACCTTCGCTCATTTCATGTGCCGTACCTCGAAATGCTCAGAGAAAAAGGCTGTTTTGTGATTGCGGCCGCCGCAGGCTCGGGAGAGGGGCTGCCGGTTGACGAATATATACGGCTGCCGCTGCAAAAAAGCATGTCGCCGCTTAAGAATCTGCCCGCGCTTTTTAAGCTCATCAGACTTATGCGCAAAGAGCGCTTCGGGCTCATATGCACGCATACGTCGCTGGCGGCCTTCTTTACCAGACTTGCGCTGATGCCGGCAGGCAAGAAAAACTGTGTGTGCGTCAATACCGTGCACGGTTATCTTTTTGACGAGACGACGCCTTTCTTAAAGAAAACGGCGCTGCTTACGGCGGAGAAGGTAACCGCGCGTGTCACCGACAGAGTCGTCGTAATGAACAAAGCGGACGCTCAAATCGCGCTCAGGCACAGGCTTTACCGCAATGATCTGGCTGCCATCGACGGAATGGGAATCGACATGCCGAGATTTTCACCCGCGGACGCCGCCGAAAAAACACAAATCAGGCGGCGATACGCGATACCCGAGGATGCGTTTGTTATTTCCTGCGCGGCCGAGTTCTCAAAAAGAAAAGCCCAGGCTCAGCTTATTCGGGCAATGGCGCTGCTCCCGGAGAATGTCTTTCTGCTCCTCGCGGGGCAGGGGGATACGCTTGACGAATGCCGGGCGCTGTCAAGATCTGCGGGAGCGGAACATAGAGTACGTTTTTTGGGATTTGTTAAAGAAGTGCGCGACGTTTTCGCTGCCTCCGACGCGTATGTTTCCGCCAGCCGCTCGGAGGGTCTGCCTTTTTCTGTGATGGAAGCCATGCTTTGCGGCTTGCCCGCGGTGCTCTCAGACGTTAAAGGCCATTCGGACTTAGTACTGGAAAAGCATACGGGGATATTGTTTCCCTATGGCGATATCGGGGCATACGCGAAGGCGGTTCGTTATTTGATCGACAATCCCGAGGCTCGCGCCGAAATGGGCCTAATCGCCCGGCATGAGGCCGCAGCATACTCCCTTGAGCGTGTTAAGAACAAAACCTTCGCGACCATTACCGGCGAGAGGGTATAAAGAAACGGCAGGGCTGACGCCCTGCCGGGTTTTGCTGTAAGGTTCGGTTACGCGAGTATATTGAGCAGCAAGGTGAGGACAACAAAGCCCAATGCCAGCCATTTTGTAAGCTTGGCTAGGCGAGCGTCCAGCGACTTTGCTTTATTTTTAGCTAAAAATGTATCCGCGGCGCCGGCTATGGCTCCGGAGAGGCCCGCGCTCTTGCCCGACTGGAAGATTATTATGACGACAAGGGCAACGCCGGCAATAAGCTGGATTATGGTTAAGGCGAGTTTTATCAAGACGAACATTCCTTTCGGCGGCTTGGCCGCTTCGGCGTTATTATAGTTATTATAATGGTTATATGTGTATGTTGCAAACGCAGTCACTTTTGTTTTTTCGTAAATCGTATGTTATCATAACGATTGAACTATTGCAAGCAGTTTTTTGAAGACGGCTCCGGAGAACGAATCAGATCCGCCAATTAAACGATTAGCTGACCGGAACAACTGAAACGAGGCAGGATATGCACCGATTAATCGAAGTTTGATGTGAGAGCAAATTTATGAGAAAGTCCTCGGTGAATGCAGGGAAGTAACCCGGCTCAGATTGAGCAGCGGGATCTGTGTATTCACTTGAATTACCGATGTTATCCTGAAAAAGGGAAGGTCGACCAGGCAATATTAATGAGCAGACGAGGAACTTGATGTTTGCTTGTTGAGAATATACGTAACAAAACGCATGACGAGCAAAGAGCTCGATTGTGCACGCGGACGTGAGCGCATAATGCCACACGCACCCGTGCAATACACCGGCGAAACACACCCGCGTGATGTACCCGCGCAACACACACCCGAGATACATGCGCGCGAGAGAGCGGGGGCGGCGGGGTCTTGTGCGTATACGCGGAGTTTTCCTTTCTTCTATCGTGAGATAACAGATAATCTTTAAACCGGTATGCCATACCGGTTAAGTGCCTGTTGTAGTCTTATACCCCTAGCCCGTATAATTCTTGGTTATTCAGTATCGCTCTGTCCTGGTTTATAACGCAGCAATACATCTTGAATATTCCGTTAACTCAGGACAGTTGAAGATGCGGACATTTATTCGGGGACTATAGTTCAAAAAATGTCCGCATCCCCAGATGTTTCAATATCGCGCGGAATTTTCATTAGACAGTATTTCCAAAATCCTCCTTGATCATTTGAGTGATAGCATTTTTGTCGTGGTTCCTCCGACAACAATCTCTGGCTTTTTTCGCATACCCGAGAATATATGTCGGTGAATTCACTAGTTCCATTAGTTTTCCCTTTATTTTGGCAGCATCTGAAATACATATAGCCGCATCTTCATTTTTTAAATATTCAAATCCTCCCTGTTTTTCATCGCAAATTGCCATAACTGCACATCCACTTGCAAGACAATCCACAATTTTTGTAGAAAAAGACATTCTGACCGTAAGTCTGTTTTTTAAATCAAAAGACTCTACATGAAGGGCGATGTCACTGTTTTGATAAATCTCAGCCAGTTCCTTTTGGCTTACACTTGAATGCACCGTGCTGTTAACACCGTCATTCAATAGTTTTTTAATCTTCGGAGAAATATCATTTCCCGTATAAATATCGAGGATCATTTTGACTCTATTTCGGTTGATTTCTCTCAAAGATTTCGCTATTGACGCCAGTGTTTTCCAACGATTTAAATATATTCCTCCTGCATATACAAGACGAATTGGTACTCCTACTGTTTTCTTTGCCGGAATATCTCCGAATGGAGATGATTTCAGCAACACCTTCATATTTACGCCGAAATCCTTTTCGCATTGTGCTTTCTGTGCTTCGGTCATGGTATAAACCAAAGAATAGTATGGGAAAGTCTTGCATAACTGATGTCGTACGGAGAACCGGTTAATCCAATACAACGGAGAAAAGCTAAGTTGTCTCAATGTATAAGAATCATCAGATATATATGAGATTACAGGCTTTCCTGTGTATTCAGCAACAAATCTAGTTAATTTTAGTTTAAAACAGTCTCCATAACAAGGAGCAAATATAATATCCGGGTTAACTGAATCTAAAAAAGCCTTAAATTTATAGTTTTTCCAATTTGAACAATTCCAAGCCAAATGGCGCATCGCGAAAAATAAAGGTAAGCGATACTCATGAAAAAAAGAATACAGAGCTTGATTTTGCTGCAAGGAACTGTACGGGTGATCTTTTTCAATATAGAACTCCCTTCCAACCGGACGGTGTTTAATAAGGCTCTTGAAAATCATCATATCGGTCATTTGATAATAATGATAACATATATTATTTTCCGGAGTACCTCCTCGGCAATAAACCTGTGAAAACTCTGCATCAAAGTCAGAAAACATTCCTGTCAAAATATTACCGCCATTTGTCACATCTTTCCAAACCTCACCGGACAAAATAAGTATCTTCATTTTTTTATTTTCTTCATTTTCAAATGAAAGATTTTCTTTAAGCACAAGTATCCCCCAAGTATATGTATCGTTAAGTAATACCCAAATATTCTATAAGTTATATTACTGATTCTTGCTTTTTTAGAGACCCCATATTTACATACAGTTGCACATTGTTGAAAACGTTTTTTAAGTGCTGTTTGATCTGCCTTACTGCATTTAGATAGAAGTCCCAAAGTCATAAACCACAAGTATGAACAATAACTTAGTTCAATATTTCCTCTTTCACTACTATATGTATTTGTATATTGAATACTTGCATCTATCATATCAAGTAGATCTTCAATATTTTTTCTTTGAATTGTATTACTTAAAGAACCGCTACGTCGATATCTATATATATAAATAGGCTCGTCTATAACTCCTACGGTTGACAAACAACGAAGTACACGAATCATCCACTCATTGTCCTCACTCTTTATACCATCCTTAAAGTACAAATTATTTTTTGCTAAAAATTCGCGTTTGATAATTTTATTGATTGGCGCAACTTGCATGTTGCCATTTGAAACGAGGAAGCTGTAGTAGTTTTCTACTGAATCAGTAGGAATTCTGCTAAACAATTGATTCTCTGTACGTTTATAAGTCCCTTCTCCCTCTATGTAATGAATAATGTTAAACACAATTATATCTATCTGCTGATTTTGGAACGCATAAGAAACAACCTTATTCATATCTACATTCGGATTCCACCAGTCGTCGCTGTCAATAAAAACAATGTACTCTCCAATGGAATTTGTAATGCCGACATTTCTAGCCGACGATACCCCACCATTTGATTTATGAATTACTTTAAAATATGAATATCGAGATACATATTCATCACAAATTTCCGGACACCTGTCCGGCGAACCGTCATCTACCAGTATGACTTCAATATCGTCCAGATTCTGCTTCACAATGCTGTCGACACACTGCCTCAAGTATTTTTCTGCATTGTATATCGGAACAATAACACTTAATTTACACATTTAAATTCCTCAGATTCACGTTCAGGTATGAAACACTTATTTCTTTCATTTTAGCAATTTTATAATCAACAGCATTAAAATCAATACTATCTGTAAAAACTTTTTCCAGATTTGTTGCTGTAATGCAATTCAACAAACGATTATTAAGGCCGGCCTCATTTAGTAATGACATTAACTTAAACGGATTAATTTCGTTTCTAATTACCACCGCAACATTTACATGCTTTATGATGGATACTACAGTACCATGAAAAGTATCTGTTAAAACATATGCGGCTTTTTCAAAATAACTATACCATTCTTCAGCATCACAACTAATATTCATATCACACCATTTGTGATATGTGCCGCAAGATACTGTTAGCAGATTATGTTTTTGAGCAAACATTTTAGTTTCTGCAACTTCTCTTTTGTCACGCATATTTCTATCATACGAATATACCAGCAAAAAAGGTTTTCGAATATTGACTTTGGTTTTGATAGCGCCTTGATAAAAGAATACCGGATCACAAACCAACGGGACTTCCCGTCCAGTCATCGATTCTATAAGTTCCCTTGTGTGGCTGTCTCTTGCTGAAAGTGCATATAGGGAAGAAAGGCCGTTTTTCACTATATCATACACCGAATAATCCTTAAGCACTTTCTCTGTTGTAATGCCAAAGGACGGAGCATATGCAATTGCCGGAGCCTTTAATCCATATCCGTACATCATTTTATTACAACCGACATCAATGCTGAAGACTTCATCAGAACCGATGATAACACAATCAATATCTGCACTATCATAATGAAGTTTCATTAACTTGCGCAGTATTTTTTTATGAGCATATACCTTTTTTATATTAAACAGCGTTAATCCAATCCCTTTTTTCACAAAGTACTCTCTGATATAAAAAGCGGAATTTAAAAGCGAAGCACTATTTTTCTTTTTTTCATAGGGAAGAAACGAAAAGTCTTTATCATATGTTAAAATAAACACATCGTGCCCAAGGTGCTCAAGATATTGCTTCATTGCAATCATCTGCAATTGAGCGCCTTGATTAATCACATTGTAATGAGTTAATAGGCCAATTTTCATACCTATAAACCTCTTCTTCCAGTTCCATCTTTATGTTTGTTTAAAAAAATGGTTGTACCCATAACCCATCTGTCCATAAATAGAAGTTTCTCCTCAAAGCCCGAAATAGAATCTTTTAATTGTACTTGCTGATTAAGTTACTGCTAATACGGTTAGTGATAAAACTTGCTCTATCATTTTAATTTTTACTTTAGAATTCGAACTTGAAGTAAGTTGCCGGTGATGCATTATATGATATTCCGCAGAGCATCAAAGTCAGCTATTGTTACAAATGTTGACTTTCCGGTTTCCTGCTTGATTCGATATTACACTTCAGTCCAAATACATTATATACTAAGTGATATATTGAGTAATGATATCCGTTTTTTACATGTGCAATCTATTTTATAAAGCTCAATATATCTATAATCAAATATTCAACTTCTATGAAATAATCCATTTATATATCATAAATTAATATTGTTTTTTGAAAACTCAAAGCATGACAGAGTCTTCTTAATAACAAGATTTTTATTAAACTCACGTTCAATCTTCATTCTTCCAAGTTGACCCATTTTTTTGCGCCCTTCTTCATTCTGCTGAATAAACCTTTCCAAACACGCAATAAGGCTTTCCACGCTGTGACTATTACAAAGGAATCCGCTAGCGCCATTCTCTACAACCTCTCTACACCCAGGGATATCGGTAGTTATGATTGCCCGACCGATACTTGCCGCCTCAAGTAAAACATTGCTCATCCCCTCATGATAGCTTGGTAAAACGATACAATGAGATGCCTGATAGTATGGGATAGGATCTGGCTGAAAACCATGGTATGTAATAACCTCTTTAGTTTGCAGCTCGTCAATTTGATTTCTATATTCGTCCTCTAAATTGCCGACCACATTAAAAGTCACAAAACTTCCGTATCTATGTTTGAGTATCTCTGCTGCGAAGAAGAATTCCTCAATTCCTTTTTCTTTCATTATTCTACCAAGAAACGAAAAATGAAGACCGTTTTCTTCGGAAGGATAGTCAGAATATGTATATTTTTCGACATTCACACCGGCTCCGTTTAAAACACAGCATTTTGAATTATTGATAATTCCCTTGTTGATAAATACTTTTTTATTTTCTTCATTTTCAAAAAATACTGTGTGTACTTTTTTTAAAGCTATTTTGTACATATAGGAAACAACCGCGGCGATTGGTTCCTTTTGGAATGCCGAACCTAATCCCTGCACATTAATATAACAAGGTATGCTTAAACATCTACAAGCAAAACTTGCATAAATATTTGGTTTTATGGAATAGGTGATCACACAATCCGGCTTTTCTTCTTTAAACATATTTAAGTAGAATAGAAATAATCGGATATCACTTGCGGGATTGACTCCCCGTCGGTCAATTTTTGTTTCTATCATCTTACAACCCATAGAAGTTAACTCGTCTTCATGTCCTACAAAAGGTGTACTAACGGAAATATTCCCATACTTGCTTAATGCAGCAATTAATTCACGCCGAAACTGGTATAACATGTATGAGTGATTTGTTGCGATTAGTATTTTCACTTTCCAGCCTTCCTGACCTCACTCGATTTATTGACTTTTCTCTCAATGGCGGAATCATCATTTTTAAATACATAAACAGAACCCAAGAAGCATTTCATATCCATACGAAAACCTATTTTTTGAGCATAAAATCCGTCTAACTTTGCTTTATCTTCAATTTCAAGCTCGTCCCGCCCATTAATTTGTGCCCAACCAGTGAGACCGGGCTTTACATCATTGGCACCGAATCTATCTCTCTCCGCCATAAGTAAATCTTGATTCCAAAGGCCAGGCCGAGGACCAATAATACTCATGTTTCCGATAAATATATCCCAAATCTGAGGCAGTTCATCAAGGCTGTGCGCTCTTATGAATCTACCAACTTTTGTTATATACTGTTCTGGTTTTTCTAGCATATGCGTTGGTACATCATGCGGCGTAGACATCTTCATGGATCTGAATTTATGTAACTTGAAGTATCTTTTATTTTTGCCCATACGTTTCTGTGTAAAGAACACCGGGCCGGGATCATCAATAATTATCGATATGCTCAATCCAATGAACACAGGAGAAAGTACCAATAACCCACCGAATGAAAAGATAATATCAAGCAGTCGCTTTACAACATTCTCATAGAAACCTTTTCTTTTTTTGCTATCGCTTACTGCTTCTAGATGCCCTTTTAATCCGTCAGCATTTTCTTTATCATTATCACTTTGAATGAAAACAACTTTCTTTCCTTCCAAAGGATTCTGCTGTTCCGGCTGATTCTTATAAATCGATGTCGGCTTTTGAGTGAGTGCTATGATACCAAAGAGAATAAGTAAGCCAATAAGCACCTCTATAATCCGCAGAAATACTATCCAAAACATTGTCTTATTCGTTCTCCTTCACTCATGCAACTCAATCGCTACCCAATCCGAATCTTTGAAGAATGTGAAATGTTTCCATTCATTTCTATTGTGGTCCCCACATTTATTTGCAGCTCTTCGACTGTTTTCTCAACATTATCCACTGTAAATACCAAATACCTGTAGCCTCCGGTCAATCCACACAGGGTGGATGTGTGGTCAATTTACAATTCATATTTTATTCCAAAACCTTATAGGAAAACAAGAACATCGTAACCGCTACGGGTCATACACACATTCCCAATACTTCTTTACAGTATTGCGGGATATAGCCAGCCTGGAAGCTATTAACCTGGCTCATACCTTCCAAATGCATCCTGCGGATGTCTTTGTATATCTCCACTGTTACTACCACCTTGTGTGTCCTCTATCTTAGCCTTATGGCCATTGCAGAGGACTTTTTTCAGTGGCTCAATCATTCATGAGCGTTTTCGCTTATTTGGCTCACTTTTTGTTTAGCGTTTACAGCATAATCCAACATCATGTTTCAAGCAAGTATCAAGATATTAAAATCATCAGATAAGACACCCATTAGACTGCACCATGCCAGGCACACCCGAACTAACCTGGCCTTAGTGTAAAATAATCATTGGCAAAAAAAGAGGAGGAATAGCAAAAACTATTCCCCCAGCATACGAATCTTGTTATGATGAGTTAGCAGACAACATCAGACAGGAGGCGTATGCAGGTT
>Ga0123335_1005837_pt1 | contig 14745 bp, 12 predicted proteins | sample BiotimSIPDNA_2_FD_89707 | JGI IMG/M metagenome (GOLD analysis project Ga0123335, IMG submission 89707) | Anaerobic biogas reactor microbial communites from Washington, USA - Biogas_R2 time_0 SIP DNA | ecosystem: Engineered > Bioreactor > Anaerobic > Unclassified | place: Washington, USA... | reverse complement strand
AAATCAGGAAGTGTCGAAACCAAAATCAATGGGTGATTCTGAAGAGCTTTTAGAAGATAATACGCTTTATGTCCTCCTATCAAAAAATTACGTTTTATCTCTTTTTCTACGGTTTTCTGGTCACCTAGACGGGACATCCAATCATAGAAAACCTGATTTCCATGTCCTTCTAAGCATTCAGCAACTAGAATTATCACTCCGCCTCTTTTCGCTACATCTAACGCATTATCTAAACCTTTACAGGCTTGATAGAGATTAATGTCTGCAGGATGTCCACCTGAACTTACTACTACAATTTCAGCTCGGCGGTCAACATGGATACGATACATTTCATCGACTAATTTTACTGCTTCCAAAAATGCGGCTTCTAAATCACCTGCAAATGCCCTTACTATTTTACCCTCTTTATTCTCGACAATATTCAATATGAAGTCTACTTTTGCTAGTCTAGCTGCTTCTGTCATGTCTATATGTACCGGGTTATCTTGGAGGTTTCCTGCTTTTGCATTAGAACTCACCATGAGAGCATGGTTTTGTTTTATTGTTATTTCGCCACTAACCGCCGGTAATACACTTTTTCTGCCTCCACCATATCCTGCATAATAATGATAGTTCACGTCACCAAGGAGCACTCTTACATCAGCTTCAGCGAATATACGATTAATGTACACCTTATTACCATGCGTCTTAGTTGTGCCTACATAAACTAAATCAGGACCAGTGCAGCAGTGACTAACAACCTTCAAACGTTTGATTGCTTCTTTACCTATCAATTCTTCAGCTTCATCTGGTTTTACTGCTCGATGTGTTCCGCAGCCGAAAATAACTGTAACATTTTCATCTTTTACACCAGCTGAGTTAAGTTCTGTAAGAACAGACAATAACATTACTTCACTTGGTGTTTTTCTAGTAGAATCATCGACTACAATTGCTACTTTACTTTCGGTTTTCACAATTTCAGCAAGACGTTTAGCTCCAATGGGTTCAGCTAAAGCCCTATCAATCTCTGCTTTTTCATCTGCTACTGCTTGTCTCTCTTTAGGTTCTATTGTACCCAATAGATTCCGAGCTGGAACCCGAACACATATGTCTGTTTTACCATAGGGAAGCCATACATCAACCATGACAAGTCACATACAATTTAGATTTACACCGTGCAAGAAACTATTAAGCCTTGCCAAAGATAAGAAATTCTTTATTAAAGTATTTTTTGTATGTTATGTTTTCCAATCCGGACCCGCTTTTTTCCCGAAAAGCACTTGTATGTGACCAAAAACTATGATCGCCATCCACACTGTAGAATAAAAGAAATAATAAACAAAGAGTTCATGTATCTTAAGTTCTCTAAAGCCCAATTTTCTTGAGAAGCCATAAAAAACAGTTGCGGTTATTCCAAAACCCGCAAGAGAGATAAGTAAAACTTTGAGAATATCTGCGGTTGCTAACGAAACCAAGAATATGGGTAATGCAATGTTAAATTTAACAGATAAGAAAAGCGAAAAAACCAGCAGGGAATTATACATCCAAAGACTGGGTACAATTGCGCTTAAAAAGAAAACTGTTGCAGATGGATATAAAAAAAACAAGCTGGGCAGAAAAACTTGGGGTTTATTAACAAACCTTCTTGCTAACTCCTTATACCAATCCTTAAGCCAAAGTGCTTGGCCAATAGCCCACCGCCTACGTTGGACAAACCATTTTTTCCAGTTTCCATGAACAACGTTATCCACTTCAACATCATGTGAATACGAAAATTTGCCTTCTTTTAAGAACGCGCGAGTAGCTATGTCTATGTCTTCAGCCACTACTTTCCTAAAACCGTTAACCTTATCAAACATCTCTCTTTTTATTGCGAATGCAGCTCCGTTAACTGCAGGGCATTTATGCATAAATCTTGAGGCTATCCAAGAACTAATGTTAAAGGTAAGATATTCATAATATGCCATTTTGGAGAGAAATGATTTATCTTTGATAACTCTTTTTTTAATGTCTAAAACATCGGTATGTTCCATTTTCATAACAATTTTTCGAAGGTAATCAGGGTTGTCTGGTATTCCCACGTCTGAATCTAGAAAAAGTAAAACTCCGCCTGAAGACATTTTAACAGTGTTGTTTAAAGCGTTTGTTTTTCCTGTGCGTTCACGGTTTATTATAAACTTAACGCCTTCTGCTTTGAGATGTTCAAGTTTATTGCAGAATTCATCGGTTGGCGCATCTACAGTCACAAATATTTCTTTGGATACATTTTGTGAACATAATACCTTCAGCATACTCTCTACTTGATCTGATTGTTTGTAGACGGGGATAAATATGCTAATGTCCACTCGCTGGTCCTCAATACTCTTTCTAATGTAACTTGGTTTATTGTCAAAATACTTTTTAAATTATTCTCTGCTTCAAGGACCAAACCGGAACTTTTAACAAACAAAGAGGGGTTCGCGTTTTACTGAGTATCCCTGAAACAGTTTTGTAACGCATCTTTTGTGATTGGGCCAATTCTGCAGAGTATCTCTTTTTCATGTCCATCATTTTCAAAATCTTCTTCAGTAAATAAAATGTGAGTTTTACATTCTGTCTTTAAAAGTCGTGCTATTTCAAAAAAATTCTTTTTTGAAACTTTATTTGACGGATTAATCGTACCCTCAAAGTATTTAGCGCCTGTCATTTTTATTTGTTTTAAAAGTAAAGTTTTCTGTAGACCTTTTCCTCGATAATCTTTTTGTACCACTATTTCCCAGTTAAAAAATGTGTCAGGTCTATTAGGCGGTAGATACCCTGAGGAAAAAGCTATTATTTTATCACCATCTAAAGCAACAATACACGTATCTGAGAAATCCTTAGCCAATAGAAAGTAAGTGTAGCGGGAGTTTAATCCCACATAAGGCCTGTTATCAATTAGTAATTTATAGATTTCTTTTACATCTTCAACGGTTATCTTTCTAATTGTAAATTCGGTGTTAATTACGGCTTTTGGCATAAGAATTCGCTCTATGAATTCTGTCCATTTCTCCGTTTAATTCTGATATTTCCTTCTGGTACAAGTGAAATAGTATTATCAGCATCTGTCAACAATTTTTCAACACCTATCCACTTTTTTTCGTCCTTTTCAAGCTTCAATACCAGTGGGCACTTCTCACAGTTTCTATCGCAAGAAACCGATTTATAATTGGCAGGTTCATTGTAAGTAGTTATTACTCCCTCATAATTTCTTAGAACAACTCTGTTGTTTGACCATGAGATAATATAATTTGGCATAACTGGAATTTTTCCTCCACCACCAGGAGCATCAACAACAAAAGTTGGGATCGCAAGACCGCTTGTGTGTCCTCTAAGACTCTCCATGATTTCAATACCTTTTCCTATAGGCGTTCTAAAGTGGTCAAGACCTTCTGATAAATCACATTGAAAAAGATAATATGGGCGGACTCTGTTTTTAACGAGTTTTTGGCAGAGTTTTTTCATAATTTGAGGGCAGTCATTAACACCGGCTAAAAGCACAGATTGATTACCTAAGGGTATACCCGCATCGGCTAATTTTCTTAAGGCTTCTTTAGCAGAGGGTGTAATTTCTCGAGGATGATTAAAGTGGGTATTTAGCCATATTGGATGATGTTTTTTTAACATTTGAACTAGTTCATCTGTTATTCTATAAGGTAATACTACTGGTGTTCTAGTTCCTATCCTTATGATTTCCACATGTGGAATTTTTCTTAACTCTGTTAGAATCCAATCAAGAAATTCATCGGGCAACATAAATGCGTCACCGCCTGAAAGTAGAACATCTCGAACTTGACGGTGTTCTCTAATGTATTTTATACCTTCACGGATCTGTTTTTTCGAAGGTATATGTTCGGGGTCACCAACTTTTCTTTTTCTTGTGCAATGCCTACAGTACATTGAACAACGATTACTAACCAAAAAAAGTACTCTGTCTGGGTATCTATGTGTGATTCCCTCTGTTGGGCTATCTTCATCTTCATGCAACGGATCTTTCATGTCGTATTTCGAAATAATAAGTTCGTCTGGGTTAGGAAATGCCTGCCTAAAAACGGGGTCATTTTGATAATTTGACTTTTCAATTAAAGAAGCATAATATGGTGTGATATTAAGTGGAAATTTTTTAATAACTTCTTCCAGCTTCTTTTTTTCTTCATCTGAAAACTTTATGCCTGTAAATCTTTCAAATGTATTGATTGTTTTTATCGAGTTTTCCAATTGCCACTTATAATCTTTCCATTCGTTAACAGTTACGGTGTTAACAAAATTTTTAGAAACATATGACTGATAACTAGTAAAGTTATCTTTTTTTTGAAGAACCAGTTTTCTATCCTCCTAATTAATTTTTTAAAGTCGTGTTTTTAATATTTCAATTATCTTTTTCTTTAAGGTAAGTCTTTACTATTAATAAATCTGTCCCGATTTGTTTTTTAGGCTGTTTATAGGTAAATTATTATCTGGCAAATATTACTTTATTGCCAATATGACTAACTTTAAGGCGCTTAGTTTGTTTTCAGGTGGTTTGGATAGCATTCTCGCCACTGAATTAATACGCCGACAAGGCATAGATGTTATCGCTTTTTACATTAAAACACCTTTTACCTCGCCTAATTCAATTCCAAGTGAAGCTGAGCAAGCAGCTAAAAAATTGAATGTGCCAATAAAAGTCCTCAACGTAGATAAAGATTATCTGCAAATGCTTCGTAGACCTAAGCATGGTTATGGAAAGAACCTCAACCCTTGTGTAGACTGTAAAATTTTTATCTTAAAAAAAGCCAAGCAATATGGCAAAGAAATAGGCGCCAATTTTCTATTCACTGGTGAAGTTTTAGGCGAACGCCCAATGTCTCAGCATGGGGCAGCTTTACGGGTTATAGAGGAAGAAGCTGGTTTGAAAGGTAGACTTTTGAGGCCTTTGTCAGCGAAGTTGTTGCCAGAGACTATTATAGAAAAAAAAGGTTTAGTGGACCGCAGCAAACTTTTAAGTATTAAAGGCCGATCGCGAAAACCACAATTTGAGCTCGCCAAAGAATATGGAATAAATTTTTATCCCTCACCTGCAGGCGGTTGTCTCCTGACATGCGAAGAATACAGCAAGAAACTCCGAGACTTGTTTGCTCATAAAAAACGCGTGACGATTGCAGATTTAGCGTTACTTAGAGTTGGAAGACACTTTAGGTTTGCAGAAAACAAAATTATTGTTGGACGAAACGAAGCTGAAAACAAATTATTGCAAGCTAATAAATCGAAAAATGACTATTTTTTTGAATTGCCAGATGTTGTTGGGCCAATCAGTTTACTACAAGGCCCAAAGATTACAAGTGCTATTAAAACTGCGGCTAAACTGACCGCCTTTTACTCTGACTCTAAGAATAATACTGCAACGGTAAAGTATGGTAGAAACATTTTAAATAAAATCCTGAACGTTACTCTTCCTCATCGCGATGAAGTAGATAAACTTAGAGTTGGCAACGATAAACAAACCTAATCTTGTTCCTAAAACCTGTAAATAAGCTTATCAGTTGTAGGATATTCTCTTTTTGCCGCTTTAAAATGAGTATTTCCTGAACTTTTTTCGTTGATTTACAAGTTTGCCGGTTTATTTAGAACGTAGTTTAACAATAATCTGAACGATGTTCTTCAAAATTAAACATTCAAATCTGGTTAACTGTATTATCACTTAAACTTGTACTGTATTTGCAGAGTAGATGTATCCTATAGTTTTTAAAAACTCGGTGAAAAACACTTATTATTCTGGCTGAGGACAGAAATTCGTTATCCTGTATTTTTAGGGAAAAGTAGAAAGCCATCTATTTCCTCTAAAGTTATTGATGTAGTAATGGCTGAGATATTTTACGTGCACTTAGAATTCAGAACTAAAAATACTGAATGGTCAATCAACTTGCCTTTTTTATGTACCAAATGTGGTGTATGCTGTACTCTGGATGATTTTTTAATGGGTGGCGAAATTAAAGTACTCCCCGAAGAACGTCCAGATATTCACAAAAAACTAAAAGTGCTATATGACACACTGGCTGAGTTAATAGAGAAAGGTGTAGACATATACGATAAATACACAACCAGTACCCCCTGCCCATTTCTAAACAATAAACTCTGTTCTATATACCCTATTCGACCCGAGGGATGTCGACAATTTCCTAATACTGCTTTTGGTATGCAAAGTCGAGACTGTGAAGCCCTTGATAGATTTAAAAAACAATGTATAGCCCTCAAGAGGGGCAGAAATACAACTATAACTTTCCACTTCACTGACCCAAAGTTCGATTCATCTACAGCTTCTAAAACTGTAAAACCGGCTGTGTATACAGATAAACAATATCAAATTTGTATCGTAAAACTACATAACGCAGGTATAACCGCTGATGAATTAGTTCTTTTTAACTCTCTTAATGGCAAAAGCTAATACCCATTAAGCTATCTTTTTCTGTTAACCGAAATCTTTACACATCCCCTTTAAATACCCAACACTTCAATTGATTGTTAATGCATAACTTCTTTAAAACAAAAATGCATAGTAACAGTGAGGAATCAAGTTATGTCGATTAGCAAAACACCTGAACCAAACACAATATTTTTTGTATGGTTCAACCATTACTCGGGAGTATTAATTAAAACTCCGAGTAAGACTATCGCGATAGACCCAGTGGATATAAAATCTAAAAGTTTTCAGACTTTAGATGCCATACTGATTACTCATGAACACTATGACCATCTTGATCCGCCCTTGGTTACAGCCATTCAGAAAGCAACAGGCTGCGTTGTTATCGCCGATCCAGCATCAACTAGAAAATTGGTGCATGTTATTCCAAATGATAAACTCCAGGAGATAACACCGGGTGCAGAGACCAAAATCGGTGAAGTTACAATCAAAGCTGAAAAATGTAACCATAGAGCCCAAACTCCTGTAACTTATATAATAACAAGTGAAGATAAGGTCAAACTCTATCACACCGCCGACAGTTTGCCCTTCCCCGAATTGGCTTTAATGGCGCAGAAAGAACAATTCGACGTAGTTTTCTGTAGCGTAGGTATTGCCCCTGGAGCCAGTCCAGAGACAGGTTTTGAAATCGCTCGTTTAACTAGACCCCCTCTTGCAGTACCATACCATACCGCAACTGTAGAAAGCCAAAACCAATTTGCTTCTTTGCTTAAAAAAGAATTACCTCAAACGGCCTGTTTGATTCCGCAGCAAAATAAAATCTATCAAATTACTAAACAGACGTGATACTGGTGAAGACATAAAAAAATTGGGATAAAGAAAAACGAGGGGATTGCCAACTTTCTCTTTAAATCTGGTTATTAACCTTCAGCGATTTTAAACCCTCATCTGGTAAAGCAATTCTGTATTATCTTGAATCGAGAGTTGTTCGCAGTTTATATTGAAAGGGATTGGGCTAAATATTTTTGATGGAGTTGATGGTATTTCCTTTTTTGCCGTTTCCATCACAAATAGCTTACAATCCAAAAAACGCCTTTATTTATGTGCGAAAAATAGTGGGACTCAATTGAAGACAATGTCCAATTGAAGGTACTTTTTGAAGGCGAAAGCGTTTGGTCGTCGACGACTTTATACTGGTTTAACTCTAGGGGATGCCTGTTAGAGCTGTAAGAACTGAAGGTGAAGTAGTAACTGAATGTGTTGTCTTTTTGGACCTTGAAAAAGGTGAATGTAGGGTCTCGAGAGTTGTGGTGTTATTCTGCACTCATTTTCCAAGATTAGTGAAATCTCTAATATCCTCTCTGAAGTGGATTCGACGGACGAAGAAAGTATGAAGAAACTTTATAAAACAAATAAAAAAGTAGCAGTCAAATATCTATTCATAAAAGATTAAGTCTTTTTCTTCTAGTAACACATGTAATTTCTCTACTGCATCATTGACTTGATGTTCTTTTTTAGCGCCTGTGCACACGAGTTTACCACTGGCAAAGAGCAATATCACCACTTTTGGTTCATCCATACGATATATCAAACCTGGAAACTGCTCAGGTTCGTACATGGCATGCCCCAAAGAATAAGCAGCTTTTTCTAAGTCAATCATACCTCCTAACCCTCCTGCGGCAACTATGTTTTGGATTTTTAACTCAGGTTTTCTGATTATAATTATGCCGCCCTTTTTCAGTTCTTTAACAACCTTCATAACCGCTCTTTTTGCCTCCTTCTCTGATTTTGCTCCTGTACAAACCATTTTTCCTGAATTGAAAATCAAGGTAGCAGTCTTTGGGCGTCTAAGTCTAAAAACTAAACCTGGAAATTGCTCTGGGCGATATTCAACACCTGGGTAACCTTTAACGACGGCGTTCAAATCAACCTTCTGGTTTAGCGTTGCCGAGGCGACCACGTTTTCTATTGCTATTGAAGCTTTACTTTTTGGCATTAATTCCCCTCATGCTTACCGCCGTCTTTACTCTTTTTTAACAAAAGCTCTCTTTATAAAGACATCTATGCCAATGCTTGTAGTTTTGACAGTTGAAAATGTTCTTATTGACCTTGATCAAGGTTACCTATATTCAATTATTATTGTTTGGACTTGTACTAAATATTATCTCTGACAAAATTTGTCTAAATTAATTCATGTGTTACCGCTCAAACCCGAATCGTTTGAACTTGTAGTGCTAAATTCCAAGTTAAGAACCAAAAAAAGTGATTAAAAGATAACACTTACGCTCTAATTTAGAGATGTGTTACTGACTTCTCTATTCGAGTTTTGCTTTAGTAAAGCACTTTAGTTTTTAACTATCACCCTATTTTTATAAACAGACACAAATAGTGCTACTTTTTTTATAAAAGAAAAATAGAGGTGCTCAAAACCGGCACACTACACTGTTTAGATTTTGGTTTTACTTAATACTTCGCGGAATACGTTGCTGCATTTAGAGCATTCATAGAGACCAATTTCTAGTTGCATTCGTTTTCCCGCTTTATCTGGGCGCCCAGCCATCTTCCATGTCTTTTTTGGTTTTGCAACTTCTGTTCCGCATTTTGGACATTTAGCCATTCATTTTCCTCCATGTTATCGCTTGGAAGCTTTCGAAAGATAAGATAAAAAAGTTGCCGTAATTTTCTAATAGATATTCAATTATTGAACATTGAGATTATACATTTTTTTGTATAAAGCATTGAATATGTATCAATGAACTGCTAAAAGCAAGAATTGCTCCTCCAAAGGTTATCAAAAAATTCACAAAAGCCTTCAATGAACTCCACTACAATTATCTATCTTTTATCCTAACATTTTTTATAGCTCAACTGACGCATATTTCCTAATTGCTTAGAGGTTCACTTTGTATTGTCAAATTCTTTTGAAATGTTGGTTAAGCCAGTACGGAGGCTTGTTGAGCAGCGGGGCTTCTGTAAGCCGACTGAACCTCAAGAAAAAGTGATTCCAAAAATCCTTGAAGGCAAAAATGTGCTTTTAATTTCTCCTACAGCCACTGGTAAAACAGAAGCTGCCTTCCTTCCTGTTCTAAGTATGTTACTACAAATGCCAAAAACTCCTGGTATAAAAGTTCTCTACATTACACCACTTAGGGCATTGAACCGCGATTTACTTGAACGATTACAATGGTGGTGTAATAATCTGGACATAAAACTGGCTGTTAGACACGGCGATACCGAAACCAAAGAGCGCACTCGACAAAGTCAATGTCCCCCCGACATCCTAATCACTACGCCAGAAACTTTACAAATAATCCTTTCTGGTTGGCTTCTCCGTCAGCATTTACAGAGCTTGAAATGGGTTGTAATTGACGAGGTACATGAATTAGCAGACAGTAAACGGGGTAGTCAATTATCCCTCTCCTTGGAGCGTGTGCGTTATTTAATTGGGAAAGACTTCCAGATGATAGGTTTATCTGCAACCGTCGGTAGCCCAAAAGCTGTCGGTAACTTTTTAGTTGGTAACCAGCGTCAGGTGAATATAGTTAGAGTTCCTGTAGCAAAAATGGTTAAGTTAAAAGTTATTTATCCAAGACCTACTGAAGATGATATAGCCTTCTCCAGCAAAATCTACACACATCCTGAAGTAGCAGCTAGATTACGTATTATACGCGACTATATACATGAACATAAGTCTGTTTTACTTTTTACTAATACACGTTCGATTTCAGAAGTATTAGCTTCACGTTTTAAAGTATGGGATGAAGATTTTCCAATATCTATACATCATGGATCTTTAGCGAAGCCTTCTCGCATTGCTGCTGAAACAGGTCTAAAAAGTGGTGATTTGAAAGGGTTAATTGCCACAAGCAGTTTAGAACTTGGTATAGATGTTGGACACATAGACCTAGTTATTCAATATATGAGCCCGCGGCAAGTTTCAAGACTTATCCAACGTGTGGGCCGTGCTGGGCACACATATGGAGATGTATCAGAAGGTTTAATCATAACTATGGATTCTGACGATACTCTTGAGGCATTAGTTATAGCAAGAAGAGCACTTAGTGAAGAGTTAGAGCCAGTTTCGATTCCTGAAAAACCTTACGATGTTTTAGCTAATCAAATCGCAGGGTTACTGCTCAAAAATAGACGTTTAACCTTCAACCAAATTTTGGGCATCGCGAAGAATGCAGCACCTTTTCATGATTTGGCTATGGAGGATTTAGAAAAAGTAATTAAATATATGCACGATCGGATTCCAAGGTTAGCTTGGGCTTCTTTTGAAGATCAAGTAATTTTAAAACCTCAGCGGACCAAACCGTTATTTGAGTACTACTTTGACAACCTGTCTATGATTCCAGAAGAAAAACAATTCCTTGTTATAGATGAATCTATTGATTCTCCAATAGGTGTTTTAGATGAAGCTTTCATGGCTGAGTATGGTAAATCTGGAACTAAATTTGTAATCCGTGGAAGTCCTTGGCAAATCATAAATTCAATAGATGACAAAGTCTACGTTCGTCCAGTTAATGACCCCGCTGGGTCTATTCCCAGTTGGATTGGAGAAGAAATACCTGTTCCATATGAAATTGCCCAAGAATTAGCTGAGATTCGCGGATTTGTCGAGGACCAAATCAAAAAAGGTGTCACTCCACAACAGGTTAGTTTATTACTCTCTGAGCGTTACCCTTCTGACTCAGATACTATTTTAAATGCTTTAACTGAAACACTGGAGCAGATAAGTATTGGTTTTCCTGTTCCAACTCCTAATCGAATCGTAATTGAGGATTCAGCTGACTTTGTTATTATTCACTCCAATTTGGGCTCTTTAACTAATCGCGCTTTTGCTCAATTCCTTGGACAAGTCCTGACGGATAAGCTTGGTCACGGAATCATTGTTCAACATGATCCATACCGTATATTCATTACTGCAATGAACAATTTAAGCTCCGAACGTGTAGTTGCTGTTTTAGAAGAAATTAAGTATATGGATGAAACATCTATTCGTGATACTTTAACTCTTTCTACAACTAAAACTGGCTTATTTAAAAGAAGAATTATTCAAGTTGCCCGTAGATTTGGTGCTCTGAAGAAGTGGGCGGACTTTAGCAACGTCAGTATGCAAAAGCTGGTTTCAAGTTTTGAAGGAACCCCGATTTACGAAGAAGGTCTTAAGGAGGTCTTTTCCAAAGATCTTGATGTTGACGGCTTAGTTCAAATAATCGGTCGCCTTAAAGATGCAACGACAAAAATACATGTGATTGAAACAGGTGGCAAAGTAACTCCAATAGCTAGAATAGGTATCGAGCGTGTTAGTATGAAAACTGACCTTATTCCACCAGAACAGGTGCGTGACGTGTTAATTCAATCTGCTAAAGCACGTTTACTTAATGAAACAGGCAACTTTGTATGTACAACCTGTTGGGATTATATAGAGCTGATTCGCATAAAAGATTTACCTGATAAACCTAAATGCCCTCTATGTAGCTCATTCTCGCTTGGTCTTTTAAAGGTAGACTCTGAGAAAATCACTCGACTTGCAGAGAAAAGAGGTGAGCATTTAGCTAAAGATGAACAGAAAATGTGTTCACATGCAAAACAGACTGCCAATTTGATTAAGAAATATGGAAAAGTGGCTGCTACTGCTTTGGCTGCAAGACGCATTTCTATAGCCGATGCTACCTCTGTTTTAGCAAAGGAACCTCAGTTATCTGACCAATTCTACGAGTTAGTATTAGATGCAGAGCGTAAGTCGTTGAGTACCCGTTTCAGATAATACTTTTTGTAAATCAGTTTTTTTTAGTTTAATTTTCAACGTCATCTTTTTAAGGGGTGACTGTTTAATTCCGTTTGTTGAATGCTCTCTTGGAGAATAAGCATTTGGAAATAAGCCGGAAAAAAATGCGCGCCGAAGTGTTGGAACGGATAAAATTCGTTAAGACTTGTGTTATGGCACGCGAACTCTGTTTACTTGTGCGCACCCACAGAGCAGTATTAGAACCCAAAGATGTGCAAGAAATCTGTCAATATATCTCAAGTTTATGTAATGAAGAAGGCTGCATTGAACCCAGTGAGTTATGTGCAAAAGCGGCTGAAGCGATAGGTCTCGGAGATGAAGAAAAATATCTTGAACTATGCGGTCAAAGCTGTGTTAAATGCGGTGAGGCAAGAAGGCCACAGCCTAAAAAAGACGCTTATGTAGCATAATATCAAATGGAATGAAGCCAAATGGTGTTTATAGCCCCATTTGTTCCCAGTCCCATGAGTGTAGTAGAGTTTATGCTTAGATTGGCAGATCTTAAAGCTGAAGAATCGCTCTTTGATTTGGGTTCAGGAGACGGACGGACCGTTATCATGGCTGCATCTGTTTTTGGGGCTCGAGGTGTAGGTGTAGAGTTACGTGATGACTTAGTAAAAAAGGCGTTAGTCACAATCAATGATTGCTGCCTCGGTGATCGTGTGACCATATTTAATGATGACATATTTAACGTAAATATCTCTGAAGCCGATGTGGTTTACCTTTATTTAACTACGAGTGCAAACGAGAAACTTAAACCTAAACTGGAACATGACCTCAAACCGGGGACACGTATAGTATCCCATGACTACGAGATTGTAGGTTGGAGTCCAGAAAAAATTGAGACCTTCGTTGAAAACCCAAAACTAGGTTATCCTACACACACCATTTATTTATACAGGAAAACATAGTGTACTCTGAATTTTTCCTGAAACATTTTTAACAATCATATATCTTCACCTGTTTTTGAGTGTTAGTGTTTGATACGGTTTGTTCCTTGGCAAAACGTAGCCGACTGGCATTGCAGAGCTTGCGGTTACTGTTGTAAACTTTATAGTGTAGTTTTAAATTTTCCTGAGTGGCTGACCTTAACAAAGACTTTTGGTTCTGAAACAACTGTAACAGGATTAAATCGTTTTTATATTAAACGTGATAGTGATGGTTCATGTGCTTTCCTCTGCAAATGCTCGACCAATTATTTCTGTGCATTGCAAAATATGAAACCCGATGCTTGTAAAGTATGGCCCTTTAAGGTTTTATCAGAGCCAAAATATGGGGACCCAGACAAGGCAGCATACACTTACCGTGGATACCAATTGTATGTTTATGCAGATACAATGTGTAGTGGCCTACGTTACGGCGAACCGACTTGGGATTTCCGTACTGCAACCGTAAAGGAGTTCACTGAATTATCTCTAGGTCTCAGGCAAGTGCAACATAATACTACTAAAACAGGTTTCAGGTACCCTCAATGGATCAGGTAATTCCCCTTTAGATATTTGTTCTTTATTTGTTTTTTGAGAACTTATTTTAGTCAGGTTTAGCTATTAAGCAGAAACATTACTTTCAGAGGAAATTCAGATGACTAAACCAAAAGTCGGAGTCTCGATGCTCTACAGTTTAGGTGAACCATTCAACCGTATGGTCAAACACTTAAAAAATATTGGTACTAGCTACATTGAAATAGTGGATGACGGTGCCCACGAACTAACTTCAAAACGCATTAAAACCCTTAAGGAAACAGCAAAAAGCTATAATTTAACATATTCACTGCATGCTCCATTCGCAGACGTTAACATTGCTTCACCAATAAAATCTTTATTAAACGCATCTATAAAACGTGTGAAGCAATCTATAGAGCACGCTAATGATTTGGGTGCTAAACTCTTGGTTTTTCATCCTGGAGCTTTAACAGGTATCAGCCAATTCTATCCCGGTGCGCAATGGAAACAAAACATCGCCAGTATCCAAGAAATTTATGCAACAGCTGAAGATTACGGTGTAAATGTTGCAATAGAGAATTTACCTGGAAAATACTGGTTTTTAATGAATTCACCCGAACAATTCGCCAAATTTTACCGCGAAACTAATCTACCTTTGGGCATAGTAATGGATCTCGGTCATGCTCATTTAGAAGGGTTAATCAAGCCTTTCTTTAATCAATTAGCAGACAAAATAGTCCATATTCACGCCAGCGACAACGACGGCACAGATGACCAACATAACGGTGTAGGCGATGGAAACATAGATTACACTTGGTTGGCTGAGACGCTTAAAAAAATTCGTTACGATAAAAGTGTTATAGTAGAATCAACAAAGGCAGTCCCTGAAAGCATAGCTAAACTGCGTCAGTTACTTGATTAATGGTAACTTAATTTCCATAAAATCCTCAGCTAATATGCTGTTTGGAAAAACTTTTTTTGCCTGCTCCAAAAGTAACGTAGCATCAGAATACCGTGCACTAATATGTGAAATAACTAGCTGTTTTGCGTTTGCTGCCTTAGCTTGTTCTGCGGCTTGACATGGGGTTGAATGTCCATCTATATTTGCTTTT
>Ga0123335_1005830_pt1 | contig 14756 bp, 27 predicted proteins | sample BiotimSIPDNA_2_FD_89707 | JGI IMG/M metagenome (GOLD analysis project Ga0123335, IMG submission 89707) | Anaerobic biogas reactor microbial communites from Washington, USA - Biogas_R2 time_0 SIP DNA | ecosystem: Engineered > Bioreactor > Anaerobic > Unclassified | place: Washington, USA... | reverse complement strand
TGTTTTTGTGTTGTAAATACCAATTTATCGGGATCTTTCTGTCGCACAAACAAGGTAGCCCACGGAAATCTGGACCATAAGCCCGATGGGCAAAGCCCAAAGGAAACTGATGCCCTGCCCGAAGAGCACATCCCAATAACTCACGGTGACCACAGTGGCAAACCCAGAGAAAGCGCCAGCGAAAGCTGAGATCGCTGTAGCCCGAGGAACAAATAAAGCCATGAAAAACAAGCCGAAGAGCGGGACCGTGAAAAGGTTGCAGATTTTGAAACACAACGTCAGTAAGTTGCCTTCTACCATACCGACGATTGTGCTAAGGAGGACCACGGCTACGCCGAGGATGACTGAAACCCATCGTGCAACAACTAGAGACGAACTTCTCATAAAATCGGCCGTGATCACCGAGCATGAAGAATTGATACCGGACGATAAAACACTGCTTGAATGGTCTCTGCCACAGATCAAAGCAGCCTGCGAACAAACCGGAACGAACTTTGCCGTAGTCTTGTGCAAAGAAGAGGCGGAACTGGTCCAAGCAGTCGATAAACTAGAGATCGAAATTCCGTCCCATTGAGTCCACCTTGCACGACAATCTGAAAGCGTATGAAGGGTGGCGTGAAAACATTGCAGAACGATCTGATTGGTATCTCGAAGTAAATGCTTGTCATCCTTTCCTGCCAGTTGCCTCCACAATCGGTGCTATCGCAAAAACGAGAGTGGCCAGCCATCCAGTTCTGGGCGTGTACCGCTTCCGAAGCTGGGTCTGGAAAGAAGATGGGGCCAAAGTAATCGGCACCCAGGATGAATTTCTAAGCACGAAACTCAACGAGGTGTTTTACACACCGGCCCACTGTTACTACGGGGCACCCAGCAAAGACATTGGCACTGTCGCATCCCAGAACTATCGAGAATGGATCATCGTGCCTCAAGACCTTGAACAGTTTTTGGTGCGGGAAACCGACTGGAACATAGTGCTAACCGGACAAGAAAAAACCTTCAATCTGTGGGGTGAATATTGGGATTTTCCATTTATAGTTGACCACCCCAAAGTCCTCAACCTTGTGGGAAAAACCGAGAGCATGTTAGACGTATTGTCCTTAGCTTCCCAGTGTCACGGAATGATCACTACGTCAAACTGTCTTGCAATTTGGTCGATCATTTCTAACAAGCCCACCATAGTTTTAATGAACTCAAAATTAACCGAACCTATCGTGCCGGGTCACGCTTACTGGAAAGAGTGGGTGGAATACCCGCCCCCAAATTGCTCAATGGCAACTACGTATTTGCAAAAAAAACAAGACGCCCAAGCCGAACTAACATACCGTCAAATTCATCGCCATCAACAGTAAACTGCACACACCCAAAAATGCTCGTTCTGCGTTGTGGAAACCTGTATCGAGAGTTTTGCATTGATTGTGGTTACTTCCATGAAACATACAATGAAGCTTGAACAAATCGCAAACCAACTACGAAGACTTGCAGATCGCTATCCCTTCAGACCCTTTCGTTGGATTCAGCGACACACGGATCGCCATCCGTATGACCCTTGTAAAGAGGTTGTTACTCATCCACGACATCGCCGTAATTTAATAATCGACACCACCCCAGTGAGGGTCCAATTTACTAAAATCATCCTCCCCAACCGCAAACTCTACCACCTCACTCTCGAACACCCTCACAACAGACCTATTCCAGAATTCATCGTTCAGCAAATATGCAAAGCGTTCTTTCCCTATGGCGGTGACACCCGTATCCCCGCCAACACCATCACCTTTGTAGGAACCACACAATGAACTACGTTCGCCGAGTTGCTTACATTCTGGATGTCTGTGGCATCATCTGGACACTCACAGTCATTCTTTTGATGCAGGCGAATGGTTTGAGCCCCACAGAAAAAGCCTCCTTAGCCAATCAACTGATTAGCGGCATCCTCATGACGTGTACCGGCACGCTCGTGTGGGCCATCGCCGTCGCTGCCGAATTCCTGAAGGAGAAGCCATGAACACGACTATCCACTCTGTTCAGAAGTCCCTTTTTGTGGACCTCACCTCAGACGACATCCTAGCAGGTGTCAGAAACATGAAGTCGGTTCTCGACTTAATTCAGGTGCTCCGCATCGCCGCAGATAAGTTGCGGCCCGAAAATCTGGATCAAGTTCGAGAATTTATGGGAGATTCAGCCACCCCCGATCATCATGCCTTTCTCGCCGCCATTGCCGCTTTTCATGAAGCCGAAATGGCGTTCCGCCAAAAAGAGTCAGTACCACTTGGCTCTCGGCGACTCCCAGATGATTGGCTTTTCCCCGATCCCGATTTTGAACCAAAAAGATGATCACGTGGCTCGTATATACCTGAAAACAGGAGCGAGCTATGCAAGATTTCATCACGTGGTTGCAGAAGAAAAACGAGAGTGCAGTCGGCAGAACACTAGGCTACGGTGCAGGTGCCGTCAGTAAACTTCCTTCCATGGCGAAGAAAGGTGTTCAGAAAATCGGCAAAGGGATTGCCAACTATGCCCGACAAGAAGTAGACGATTTCCGCAATGCTTATCACACCGCACGAGGAACACCGCCAGTCGAAGGTACTCCCCAGTGGAACCAAATGATGACACCACCGGAGGACGACGATCAAGAGTTTTATCCTTCGGGGCCTCCCGTAGAAGACGAAATGTATATCAAAGGCCCTGTACCGCCCGACGAAGATGACGAATACCTGTATCCCTCGGGTCCGCCCATCCCAGACAATCCTCAAAGCAAGTTCCCCCTAGCACGGTTTATGGGCAAAAGGCAAAGCGTGCCGACGATGAAAAAGCGAATGAACCGCCGCTAACTATTCCCAATTCCTGACAAAAGGGTTATACTATGCCGTGCGAGTCAGATATCGTCGCATTGCGTACAAACCGCTCCTCTGTCGATCTTGAGTTGCAAAACGGTGTCTTGGTTCACATCAATTCAGCCGAAGGGCGACTGACGGTGAGTTTTTCCCACATGGGCCGCAATCGATTGGTGGCTTCGGCAATGGTCGATCTGAAAGCAAAACCAGAGCTAAACTTATCGCTTTCCAATTACGTCCACTTGTTTTATCAGGAATCGGAGTCTTAACGTGCCGTGGCTCCGTCACCCAATGGGACGGGAAAACAACGGAGTGGCCTGTTTGGCGACTTGTATGACACAGATCTACCACACCTACAGCGATTACTCTTGCCACCCGGAGAATGGCGCTGCTTACGCTTACATCGTGGCGACGTATAAGCCCACGACTATTCTGCGGATGCGAAGCCACCGGTGTGGCCAAGTCGAATCACAAGTCGGCGAATTGATGGGCATCATCGCCGCTCTCAAACACGTCCCTGAAGGCTGCCAAGCTGTCGTCCACTGTGATATATATGACATTGAGAATTTCATCGACAAACCCCTTGAGAAAGTAAAAGGAGTCTTTCGAGAACCTCTGCGACAGTTGCGAAAGCAAACTGAACGGCTGAAGGTTCGATTCCGGTACATTCCTCGGGACAGTCGTAACGATTTTTTCCGCTGGTGCCATGGACAAGCACGTCAACGATGCCAGCTTTCGGTTGGCCCCCGCTGGAAACAAACCCAAGAGATCATGGAGAAATATCGTGGATGAAGAAAAGGAGTTCTTGGGGATCACCGCCTTTCAATGGCAAAATCTCTTCATGGTAGCACTCCTAATCGGCGTCGGAACGGTTGGTGCTGACTATGCTTTTTGGGCCAAAAGTTGTATCATGGGAAGTACCGTAGGCATTCTCTACGTGGCTGCCTATGTCGGACGACGTATCTAAGAAAGGGCTTTCATGCTTCCAAAAACTTCCGTTGAATTCTTCCTCTTCTACACGTGGACAACCCTTTGCTTGACCTTCGCTGTGTTTTATGGTATTCTTGCCCTCTATGCCCTTTGGGTGTGGATAAGACTTCGACCCCAGCGCCAAAAAACACAATTTCACCGGGCTCTCGGCACCTACCTCCGTGAAACTAATACACTCAATGAACGACATATTCGTCGCTCGGTAGAACCTCTACATCGAACCAAGTTCAACGACTGGAGGAAACGATGCTCTCTCGAAGACAATTCCTTGTGACCGCTGGTCTCATTGGTTGCGGTTTGAAATCCGCTCTCTCTCTTGGTTCCGAACAGGAAGAAACCGCTCGGTGCGTCCAACGGGCGCTCGGCGGACAGATTTACAAAGTTTGGAGTCGAGAAAATCATCGGGATTCCGACGAACCCATGCGAGTTATCGGGCACGTTGTCTGTTGTGACCTGTGTGTCGCAATCCGGTGTGCCCATCATCAATTCCCCGACCGCTGGTTGCGAATTGCGGATCAGAACCTTTCTGTCGAGATGGGACCGCATCGAACTCCCGAGATGCTGGATGAGTTGATCAAAGTGGTACGTGACCAGCAAAAGTTCGAGCAGTGCGAGAAAATCAATCTCTATCAGCTAGGAAACAGCAAGAAGCTCTTTCGAACTGAAAAAAGCGGCGGGGGTGCCTCTTAATCTATGAAGTCGCCGAAACTCATGCCTGCTCGGAATCCAAATCAATGTCGCCGAAACCCACGCCTGCTCTGCCGAAATCAAAGATCCCAAAAATATTATCCTAACCTTCAGTCCCTAAATACAAGAATGGATTTCTTTCATCACGGACTACGAATCATTTGGCTTACGTTCCTTTGTTTGTTTTTTGCGTGCCAGCACGTTGTGAATATGGAGGATCAAGTTGGACCGTTGGAGGAAGGTGTCACCTACGAAATCACACCGCCCCCAGATTGCCCCTACCCGCCTATCAGACTGAAGTTCCCAGACGATTTCCCGCCATACGTTGGTTGGGAGGACGAGACAGGTACTCACAGAGGTTTACGTGACGGAAACCATAATGCATGGATTGAGTACAATCGAAAAGGAGTTGAATTATGATGTCCGTCGATCTACAACGGGCCTATGCGGTCGCCCAAGAGTACAATGAAACTCTTAAAGCCACAGATCCCCGTTTCAATTCTTGCGTGCAAATCATCCATGAGGAAGGCACAGTCCTCTGGTTTCGCAACGCCTTCCTTATGACATGGAAAGATCCCAGCGTTATACCCGATCCCGACAACGCCGCCATTCGTCAAGGAGAATGGTTGATGGTGTTCACCGAACATCAAGGAACGCATATTTTTTCTTACGACGATCTCCTCGACTGGGGACAGTATACTCATTCGCCCCTTGAACCCGAGGAAATTATTTAGCTCACAAGGGGCTTCACGGATGATTCAAACGACCGCCGCACTTCCTGTCACCTGTTACTTCGACCCAATCACCGACTTGTGTGTCGGAGCAACACTCCCAGACGGCGAACAACAATGGCTCGCCGGAAGCAGCCAATGTCCACATACAGATGTGGGCTGGTACCTTCTGCTATTGTTAGTCCATGCCACGTATTCCAACGTTTTCTACGAATTCGACAAATCTCCGCTCGGTATGACTGCCGAACAACTAAAGCCTTACGCCATACAACATGGATGAAACCCCCGAATTTCAGGAAGGTACTCGGGCTTATCAAGAAGGTAAAACCACCAAAGATAATCCCTACCCACCTCTCTCTGAATCGCATTGGCGTTGGCAAGAAGGTTTGTTGGGGAATACCTCCGGTAATGGCATGACCCCCGAACGTATCGCCGAACTTCGCCAACGACATCACAACGCTATTCTTAATACCGCTACCGGCAAAGCCCTCGAAGAAGCTCTCCGCACCATTGAATATCTCCAGAAAACGAAAACAACACCGTAGATAATGGTGATGTTCAAACAATGGTTAATGAATGAAATGTTCGATATCGAGATTGCCCCACAAATAACGGCAATCCCGTCCGCTGTTGATAGTTCCCAACAACCCGTTCAATTCTTCAACAAACCAGAATTCCTCGCCTTTATGCGAGGTATACTCGCCAATTACTTTCGAGGAGATCTTCAGCGAATCACACAACGCTATCGCATCGTTCTCGACAAATTCACCGATAACTACGGTGAACCCACTTTTACCTTCTCCCTACACCCGTTGGGAAAAGGTACGCCAGAGAATGTCGCCGACGATGATCCGCTCTACGATTATTACGCACAACACAGAGGCGGAAAAACCGGCTGGACAACCTTCCCCACCCCAAAGGATGCTATCGAAAGTATCCCCGTCCGATCCGATTGGGTCTACCGAGGCATGTCGTGGGAAGAATGGCAGTATATTCGTCGTACCGGCCAAGTTATGAGCAACGCCGGATATAACCTCGGCGGACAAGAAAATCTGACGTTCTACGGAAATGCCGAAACAGCCATGTTCTACTCGAACAGTTTTGCCCCAATCCAATTCAAAGCGTCAGTGAAGAAACCCGGAGTTGTAATCGCCATCCCCCGACAACTCGTGATGTCCCACGCAGATCACGATCATATCCCCGAAGGAGAATTTGCACACGCAGGACCGCTCGATGCCAAAAATATAACTGCTGCTTGGATGCTCGTCCCCACCCGAACCCGAAGCGGTTCCTTCGAAATCCGCTTCGAATGGAGGAGAACCAAAGACCAATTTAACAACTACTCAGGGAACTTTGTTCTTGCCAATCCCAAAGAAGGTAGTAGTCACCATCCCAGTATCGCCACCGCCATCCGTGCAATTTTGTGAAAGGGATTCACATGTTTATCGATGTCAAAGATGAGGCGAAACGCCGCCAACAACTCGTCGCTATTAACGAAGCCCTCGGGAAAGACCCTCGAAGAGGCACAACCAAACTTGTGGAAATCAGCGATTACTACGCCCCATTGATCCAATACGCCCTCGCCCAACGACTCAAACAAACAACCCGAGAATTGGAGCTTCTGAAATTAACAAGAGAACGAGACCTCTCGCCCGTCGAACGTTGGCAACTTCCTAGTAACCTCCAACGTCTACGGCAAGATCAACTACAAGAATATATCGATCCATGGATCTCGCTCCAAAGCACATTCGAAACCCTGATCCTTGAGTTTGAAATATGAAGCCAAAAAAAGGGTTGAAGCGAGTCGGTTACTACACCTCGACCAAGAATGAAGTAGGACCGGGGAAACATTATAAGTCGTGGCGTTACTACATTTGGACCCAAAAAGGCTGGAAACAAATCTCGCACGCAGATTGGCTCATGGTCCTCCAAATGTTGACTTATTCATTTAGCCTCGAATTCGAACAGATCGTGGTGACGGAAGAATACGAGTTGGTGTAAAATGTGGAATAGAGTCATAGGCCCAAAGGGTTTCGACACAGATAGCACACTCCCGTACCGAGAAAGGTTGATAGTTTGCTATCTCCGCCAGAACAAAATAGAAGTTGGGCAGGCTTATGTGCATGACGGGATTTGGTTTTGGTGGGATAGTAATTGCGAGATTCAAGAAGATTACCAAATAGTTGCATGGACACGTTTTCCGCTGGAAGTGTATGAGACCCTATCCAATATGGTTTGCCGAATATCTTGAACGGTTCTGTGGAGAATTCGGCACTAGTTGTCTACTCAACCGGTTGTGCGAACTTCTGGAAGAAGGCAAATCCGACGAAGAAATCGGCAGACAATTGGGAACTACCGCCGACCGAATCCATGCTTGGAGAACCCACTGGAAACTCATCCGTAAACATGAGTGTTCCCTTTGTGGCTGCAAAGAGTATAATGAGGAGGACGGTTGCGACAATCCTCGTTGTGTCTCGAACTGGATGCCGGAACATGAATCTCGTCATTGAACACATCGGAGGTTATTGCCCAGTGCAAGCCGAAGGGACCGTCGATGGCGTGCCCTTCTATTTCCGTGCCCGACATCAACGATGGCAATTCGCTATTGGATACGACCCAGTAGGTGTTCTCCTCGGTTGGGCCGAAGGTTTCTACCGGCAAGCCCCTCTCGTACATGCTGGCTGGATCTCCGTCGAGGAAGCAAAAATCATCATCGAAGCCTGCGTGCATGAGTGCCACATCATCAGCAAACTTCGAGAATTAGATACTCACACTCAAAACTGCCCTCAATGCAAAAAAGCTTTGTCGGGCCGCTGCGCCGGAACAACTATTGAGACTATCCTTGAACAACGGTGTGGACAAGGTAAACAGATCGCCAGAGAGGTGTTGAAAGAAAATGAACGCTAAAGACTTCATGTCTCCCGAAGAACGAGAAGCCCATCGACATCGACACTCCGGAAGATCTAGAACTGGCTCGGGCTTTTGCTGCAACTTTGGGTGTATAAAAAAAGCCGCCTGATCAGGCGGCTTTTGCGAAGGCACTGGCACGTTGCAACTTTTGCAGCAGCCGGGGCGGGAATCGAACCACACCATACCTCTACACGGGGCGAACCCCGTGCAGCGCTCTCCCATGTGAGCTATCCCGGCCAAAGAGTTGCGAGGGGAGACCAGTCAAACCGACTTTCGACGGATGTCAGTCACACCCTCGCAACAAGCGCCCGTGGAGGGAATCGAACCACTCACCTCCCGATTACTCGGGCGTGCTTCCAGACAACGTTGCCGCTGCCTGAATCCCACGAGGCCCGAAGGTCTCGTGAGTCCCGTTACACCACACGGACATAACCGCCCCAGCGGAGCACTTGCCAGAACGCCTGACGACGTTCACCCCTTGTGTCTCGGTCTAACTCCGGGGCACCATTTGATAGGCGAACCTAAACCGAACATGTTAGGCAACTCATCGTGACCGCTGGGAGCGGCAGCGAACGGGGCTGGATTTGCACCAGCACTTCCAAGGGCTTGCCTTACGGTAGAACTCCTTGGCGTTCTTTGCAACGACGACGAGCATCATCGCAATCCCCGAAGGGCCTTGAACTACCCGTTCGATTTCACGCAATCTCGGCAACTCCGTACCGGTTAGCTTTCACAGGTCGGTCGGATCAGCCGCAGAAAACCGTGAGTGGACAGGGCTGGACTCGAACCAGCATCTTCCGAATTCTCGGTGCTTTACCTTAACGGTGTGATCCCCGAAGGGCCAATTAAGCGACCTGTCCATTTTGGCCGCAGCAACGAAGTGAGCCACTTTAACTTGTGGTTATGTGCGGACTCTCGACGTACTGCTGCGACCAAGTGGCGGAGGCTGGACTCGAACCAGCGACCCTTACCTTTCGGTAATGCTCTGAGACATCCATGTCATCCACGGATGTCCCGCCTTACGGCCCGGCTGAGCTACTCCGCCATTCTATCCATTTGTCAAAGATCGTTTGAGGTTTCCCTCACGACGCTTGTATTATAGCAATCCTGGAATGTTCTTCAAGACCACTCCGGAAAATTTTTCAGCGATAAGGTACGATCCGCAAATCGCCCAACGTAACTGCCGAACTCAACTTTCGAGGCGGAACTTTGAGACAGAAATCGAGGATCTCTTCGGCAGCCACAGCCACCACCATCATAACCAGATTGCGGGCCAAGGGGTAATCGCACACATCGCCGTCCGTGTCCTGGGGCACTGTGTAGACCTCATCCCACACTACTTCGCCGTAGTCGGCACTCAGCCCGGCGTGGAGACAAGGGATTCCGTTTTTGCGACAGAAATCCTGCACCAATCGCCGGGATTTGTTGTTGTCGAAACCGTCGATCACCAAGTCCGCACCCTTTAGCAACTTCTTGATATTGGCCGCAGTCAGTTCCTTGGACTCGATGTCGAGTTCGACGCCCACCGTGCGGAAGGCTCTGTTCTGAGTCGCAGCAACCTTCAGTGCGCCAACATCGGCCTCCTCGTAGGCTTGCGTGTTGAGATTGTGAGTATCGACACGATCCATGTCGATTACACGAATCCTAGAAAAACCCTGCCGGATGAGCGTGTCGATGAGGTTGCTGCCGATGGCACCGCAACCGCAGATCACCAGTTGTCGAGCGGCCAGCTTCTTGACTAGATCCGAACCACGGTAGATTTCTTCGTGATGAAATTTGCTGTTAGCCATCTTGATCCCCTATTTTCGTGCTCCTGGTGGCTTCGTGCCCAAGGGCCGTTTGCCTGTAATCCCGAACGCATCCATTCGCTCGATCATCTTCTCGATCTGAGTGTCGGACTGTTTCTTACTTCGACGACACTTCTTTTTCTTTTTTCGCATTGATCGCTCCTTTTCTGATCCGGCCGGGAACTCTCCCGACGAATATTCTGCCCCCAAAGCACTTGACCCAACTTGTGACGTGAGGTTTTTCGTCATCAATAAACCAGTGGGCCTTTAGACCGTTGGTTCCACGGATCAAACATACCAATGGCCTGCCAAAACAAACGGTCCAGCCTCCCATCGTCATGTAGTCGGTCTGGCTTGGGCTGCTTGGTGTGCAAGGATGGGTGTGATAGAAACCCACCACGTCGCCATGTTGTTCCTCCCGCTCCATCACCTTTTTGTGGTCGAAAGCCACTCTAGACACCGAGCCTTCCGAGTCCCAATGACCCACGCCCCACCAGTATCGGCCGAGCACGCCACCAACCAATCCTAGATAAACTTCGTTTTCGACGCTCATTTTAGCCTCCATGCTAAGGGCAGAATTCTGCCATCAAGTGTTGATATGCCTCCTTCATGGTCGGCGTCCAATTGTACGCCTGACGACGAAGATCCGCACGAGCAATTTCGCCGTAAAACTTTGTGCGAGCTTCTGGCGAATCATGAACCTCGATTTCAGTAGATTCGTAGGCCAAATAGTAGGCGTCCAAACACTGCGGGTCTCTAGACACAACATGAAACTTGCCGTCGAAAATGATACCATGCATAGTCACCGGCAAAACCAGCAGTGGGCCTGGAGCCACATTCCACTCACGCCTGCCGGGAACAGCAACCGAGAGCGCCGACTTCATTTCTGCAAACGCAAAAAAGGTGTTGTCGGGGTCGTCCACCTTGATTCGCTGATTGGGAGGATACCAGAGCCCTGGTTTCCGTGCTACCTCGAAGCAACTGATGAGCCGTCCCTCACGATCCTGGGCAAACACTTTGAAACCCGAAACCGTTGTCACACCCATCATCAACGTTTTCTGAATCATGCACATCAGGTGTTCTCCTCGGTAAAATGGCACCACTTGGCTACGTGCTTAAGCGTGCGAAACCAAATGACCGTATGTTTGTGACCTGGAGGCGATCCGAGGACCGCCCACCCTGTTTTCCAATCTCCCGGACCAGAACCCGTGCCGTTGCACTTGTACAGTTCCAGTCCATACTGCTCGTCGAGGAAACGCTTCAGGCTATCGAACTTTATAGTTGTACCCATTCGCCATCAACAAGAGCACGATCCACTTGCCAGTCCGTGATTTGAAGCAGGGTGCCATCGGTGCAACGAATCAACACTTCTGCTTCTCCCGCTTCAACGGCCCAAACACCGCCGTATAACTTACCTTGCTCATTGGCGGCCCTAACTGCCTTCTCTGCATCGGAAAAAATACCAAGCAGGCGGCCTCCGTAAATCTGCAAAGCTTTCAAAATCATCTGTTGTTCCCCACACGGTAAATCAAGTGTCGATTGTGCCCTTCCCGGATGACACCGACCAAACTTTGCAGATCAAAATTGCGATCTCCACCGGACAGGCAGATTCCAGCACTGGTGACCTGAAGTGTTTCGCTGTCCACGACGCTGCGATGTCGCTCGCCATCCACACTGAATTCTACCGTATAGGTGTTGCCACGTTCAACGTAGCTTCTCAAAAGAGCCCCGCCACGCTCTAATGCTCGGCGCAGTCGCTCTTCTTTCCGGTCCTTCTTAGCCTCGATCTCTTGGTCGAAAGTAACAGCGTAGGCAAGCCGCTCTTCTGCCGTCATGCCACTGACTTCAATCTTGTCAGGTGGCGTTTCTTCCGAAAGAAAATCCCGCAAAGCACCAGCAATGCGAGGCGAACGGAAAGAACTATGCTGGTCGTACCAGAAGTTCTCGCCATCCCAGCGAACATCAACGGTGTCAAACAACCTCACCTCTCTAGGAAGCGAAATGGGCACTTGGCCCTTGATGGCGATTCGGTTGTCTGACTGCTGTGCTGGTATTCCTGCGACCTGATCCTGTCGGCAGACAATCAGCGAGAACCTCGGATAGAGATTCAAATACTGCTGCTTCTGCGAAAGCGTGGGCTCGCTGATAAAACGAGCGCTCTTCTGGTTGACTGGACGAAAAACCCCCCAACCCTCGAAGTCTCGGGGCTCGACCTTGAAGGTGACCGTCACACCAGAGATCCGCACCCTAATTGGACGGCCTCGGAGGACTGGGCTCAAGAATTCCGAATGGAAAAATCGCTCTTCTTCAGCAGCCAACTTGTTCAGTAAGTCTCGATTCATGGTAATTCCTCCACTTCTATTATACGGAGGTTGTAAAGCCAACAAAAAACCCACGTCCGTAACCGGACGTGGGTAAGGTTTCTAGGAGCTACTTCCGCCCACCTCAAGTCTCTGAGCGTAACTCCGTATTCAGCAGACAGCCTTCGTGAGGGCCGTGGTGCTAATTTATGCTGACTTCCGTTCCGGTAGCGGATACGTCATGATCTCCATCAGAAGATCGAGGCGGTTGGCCTTCGTCAGGTAGGGAATCAGGTTCGGCAAGCTGTAGTAGTCGCCGTCAAACCGGTACGCCTCCACCTCCACCCCGGCTCGCTGGAGCTTGCCAAGAATGGTCCCGAAGGAGTTTGTGCTTCCCGTCTGAAGAATGAACACGGACGGCTGCACCGCCATCTTGGCACAGTAGTCCTGATACGCCTTCAGGAAAGCGGGCGGTTCGTTCTCACCTTCGTCGGTGATCATGAAAATCTGTTCGACCCGCTGGCTGCTACGAGCCATAGCGGCCAGCGAACAACCGCAGCCGGTGCAACCACCCGCCGAGATTCCACGGAACGCCTTCTCCCATGACCCCAGGTCGGTGCCGCCCGACTGGATCGGGTACGGCATTGAGTCAAAAGCGTAGCAGTAGAAGTCTGCGTCCATGATGGCCGAAATCATCGCCGCCATGCGCTTGCCGATTTCGATGGCGTTGTGCATGGAACTAGACTTGTCCACCAACAGAGCGGTTGGGCGAATGATGCGGCCCCGGCTCTTCACCTGGGTGTCGGCGATGTCGGCCAATTGTTGGGCCATCTCTTCGTCCACACCCGCCGCCTTAGCGGCTTCGACGGACTTCAGAGCAGCAACCCGCTTGCTCTTCTTGGCGGTTTCCAGTCGCTTGGAGATAACTTCCTTGATCTCGGGGTTGTTCATTGCGCCTCGCCGCTTCAGCGAGCCAAGGTTGTTGATCAACTCCTGATCGCTCATCACTTCCACCAGGGCCAGCAACACCGAAGGTGTCATCTGGTTGATCACCGTGCTGGCGATACGATACGGGATCTTGTGATCCATAATCGCCTTCGCCTGTTCAGCCGGGGTGGTGGCACTTCGCAGTGCCTTGACCACGGCCACACGGCTACCCTCGGGCGGTTCCTCATCGAACAGGATCGCCTGGGCTCGGTCGCTCGGACGGACGTGAAGCAGACCGTACAATCGCTTCATGGCCTTACGAGAACCGATGGCGCAGGAGTCGAACCAATCGTCATCCGCCTCCCGCTCTCGCAGGTAGCGAGTGATCTCCGTGGTCATGGAGCGGGGCACGCATCGGAACAAGCCGGTACGAACCTCACGTCGGGTCGGCGCAGGAGTGGCCACACGACGACCTCGGCCCCGAACCGGAGTCGCAGGACGGTCCACCTTCTTCTCAACCTTTCCGGCAACGAAGTCCACGACACGAGCCACCTGATATGGCGGCATTTCCCGCAGGAGAGCAAGACCCACATCCCGGTGCCCGTCGAAATTCGAGAGCGCCAAAGAAATGACGAACATTTCTTTGTGGTCACGGATCTCACCATTATCGGCGTACCATGCTCCCAACCGAGCGTAGAACAAGGGGTCAGTGCTGACCATGTTCTGGTGGACTGGGAACACACTCGTCAGATCACGGTGAGGGGTGGTCAAAAGGGTGTTCAGCATGTGGAGACGCTGATCCTGTTCAGTCGTCTGAGTTTGCTGTCGAGTCATGATACTCTCCTTTCGTGTATAGCTTGGCGTTATGCCTTGCTTCCGGCGCATAACTTGACCGAGCAGAAATCACAGGCGTCTAAGTCGGGGAAACAGTCGTTGTCACGACAGCTTTTGAGGCTGTTGCCCTACCATTGGGCGATAACACATTTGGCAGTGTTACCGGGATTCGACCCGGAAGGTGTTTGTATGTTTCCTCTGTCGGAGACGCCTGTGATTTCTACTCGGTCAAATGGCAGCGACCCTCCCCTTTGATTCGGTTCACCGGGTCGCTGGGGCTGTAATTTTGAGCGAACGCCTGTCCAAGTCGTAAGACCGGTACTGGTAAACAATGCGGGAATTGAACCCGCACAGTCAGATCCTAAATCTGGTGCCCTACCATTGGGCGAATTGTTTGTAAGGTCCAACTGTAGGGGACAAACGTTCGCAAGTGCCGAGGGCGAGATAGTTTCACCCGCACCTCGGCCAGTGACCGGCTCAAGCCTCTGTGTCTTCCAGGGCAAGCCCCGGCGTGAGGAACTTCGGCGATGATCCGGTCTGTTCAACCCTTGATCCACTTACACGGGCAAGCCCGCTTATCGCAGAGGGCTGAACGTTTTTTCTTGACAATCTCGAAGGCCGAGATCGTCGCCAAGTAACCGTTCAATCAAACTTGGAAAAACTTACCCAAGCAGAAAGTTTGACGAAATCAATCCAAGCACTGCCGTTATACGCAGAATGCTCGTAGCGGATTGACCCGTACTGGCCTTGCGGCAAGGC
>Ga0123335_1005828_pt1 | contig 14761 bp, 15 predicted proteins | sample BiotimSIPDNA_2_FD_89707 | JGI IMG/M metagenome (GOLD analysis project Ga0123335, IMG submission 89707) | Anaerobic biogas reactor microbial communites from Washington, USA - Biogas_R2 time_0 SIP DNA | ecosystem: Engineered > Bioreactor > Anaerobic > Unclassified | place: Washington, USA... | reverse complement strand
TGCAAAGACCATGTCCCTGCGGGAAAGCTTTGGGATGTTGAGCCCCATGGCCTCTTCTCCCATGTCCCCGTCTCCCATACCCCCTGCGCCTTTGCCCTCCTCTGCCCCGGTGCCTCCCAGCGAAACAACCGGAACGGAAGTCCATCAGGAGTCTTTTTTGCCGCAAGAGGCCACACCCTCCTTGCGCTTCATCGGAACCGCCTTTCAGACCTATCTTTTGTTTGAGACGGGGGAACGTTTGCTCTGGGTGGATCAGCATGCGGCTCATGAGCGGATTTTGTTTGATAAATTCTGGAAACGCTACCAGGGAGAGCGGATTTCCCAGCGCCTTTTGACCCCCCAGTTGGTGCTGATATCCGCCCAGGAGCGCATGCTGCTTCAACAATGGCAGCCTCTGCTGATGGAGGCGGGTTTTGACGTTCAGCCATTTGACGATACTGCCGTAGCGGTGCATGCCATTCCCACACTCTTTGGGGCCAACGAGCCGGCCCGTGAATTGCTCTTGGAGGCCCTGGATGAATACCAGGGCGAACGCGGCCTCCTCACCCAGGAGCGTATGCGCAGACAGGTGGCACAGATGGCATGCAAAAGGGCCATCAAGGCAGGAGACCGGCTGAGCGAGGCTGAGGTGCAGGGCCTTTTAACCACCATGCTGGAAACGGGGATTATGCCTGCCTGCCCTCATGGCCGCCCCATCGTGGTGGAGTTCAGCCGCCGGGAGATGGAGAAGCGGTTTAAGCGCATTCAATGATCGGGAGAGGATCCTTACGGAGACAACTGTTTTGGCCATCGTGGGGCCCACGGCTGCGGGAAAATCCGCCTTGTCCATGGCCCTGGCAAAAGAGCTGCCTGTGGAGATCGTCTGCATGGATTCCATGCAGATCTACCAGGGCATGGACATCGGCACAGCGAAGCCTACCCCGCAGGAGCGGCGGGAGGCAGTTCATCATATGCTGGATGTTCTCGCGCCTACAGAGGCTTTTTCTGTGTCCCAGTATGCGGACATGGCCGAGCCCATCCTTCACGATATCTGCCGGCGGGGGAGGCTTCCCCTGCTGGTGGGCGGCACCGGTCTGTACCTGAAGGCTTTGGTGGAGGGGTTGACTCTGGGCGAGGCAAAAGGCAGTGAGGAAGTCCGCGCGAGGCTTCACAGCATTGCCGCACAGCCGGGAGGACATGCCACCCTCCATGCCATGCTTCGCAAGGTGGATGAGGCTTCTGCCGACCGGCTTCACTCCAATGATCTTCGCCGGGTGATCCGGGCGCTGGAGATATTCGAGGTCACCGGCAAACCCATGAACCGGCACAAGGAGTCATTCCGCCGGGAAGGGTTTCGCTTTGGGATATTGGGCACAGCGCTGCCCAGGGAGATACTCTACCAGAGAATCAACCGGCGGGTGAAGGACATGGCGGCCCAGGGGCTGGAGAAGGAAGTGAGGGGGCTTTTCCGGCAGGGTGTCAGGGCTAGTTGCCAGTCCATGCAGGGAATCGGCTATAAGGAATGGATACCGGTGCTGGAAGGGATCGCCTCACCTCAGGAAGCGCTGGAGCAGATCCAGCTCAATACCCGGCACTTTGCAAAGCGGCAGCGGACCTGGTTTCGGGCTATGGAGGATATCCATTGGCTGGACATGGAGCAGGCGGACGCGATATCCAAAGCCATCCATTTTGCTAAGGCCTTTTGGGAAGGGAGCAGGACATCATGAAGGAAGCGCTTATTCAGGCAGAAAATCGGTGCAGGGAAGCCTTTGCCCGCATTGAGGAGATCGAATTGGAGGGGACCCGTCGGGTACTGGAGGCATTTCAAAACCATCGCCTCTCTGCCAGGCATTTTGCTCCCACCACAGGGTATGGCTATGACGATATTGGCCGGGACACCCTCGAAAGTATCTTTGCCCAGGTGTTTGGGACGGAGGCGGCCCTGGTGCGGCCACAAATCGTTTCGGGCACCCATGCCCTGGCCCTGTGCCTCTTTGGTGTGCTCAGGCCAGGAGATCATCTGCTCTCCGTCACCGGAACCCCCTATGACACTTTGGAGGGAGTGATCGGCATCTCCGGCTGCGTGCCCGGTTCTCTGCGGGAGATGGGAGTGGAGTATACGCAAGTGGAACTGACGCCGGAAGGGCAGTTGGATCTGCCGGCGATCCGGGCTGCCATGAAGCCCAATACCCGCCTGGTGGCACTTCAGCGCAGCCGGGGGTATGCCAGTCGGCGTTCCCTCATGCCCTGGGAGGTGGAGCCCCTTTCCCAGCTGCTCAAAAGGGAATTCCCAGAGGCCCTGCTGATGGTGGATAATTGCTATGGAGAGTTTGTCTGCATGGACGAACCTACCCATTACGGAGCCGATTTGTGCGTAGGCAGCCTCATCAAGAATCCTGGCGGCGGCCTGGCTCCCACCGGAGGCTACATCGCAGGTTCTGAAAAATGGATCGACCGAATCAGCTACCGCCTTACCGCCCCGGGTATTGGACGGGAGGTGGGCAGCTACTCCGGGGGTTACCAGCCTTTTTACCAGGGTTTGTTCATGGCCCCCCATGTGGTCGCCCAGGCACTGAAGACCGCCACATTGGCTGCCGCCCTTTTGGAAAGGATGGGGATGAAAACCACTCCCGGCGTGGATGACCTCCGCTCGGACATCATTCAGGCCCTGGAACTTGGCACACCGGAAAGATTGATCGCCTTCTGCCGGGGGATTCAGGCTGCTTCGCCCATTGACAGCATGGCCATGCCTGAGCCATGGGATATGCCGGGATATCAGCACCAGGTTATTATGGCGGCGGGCACATTTGTGGGCGGCGCTTCCATAGAACTCAGCGCCGACGCCCCCCTCCGGGAGCCTTATACGGTTTATCTGCAGGGGAGCCTCAGTTACAGCCATGGCAAGCTGGCCCTTGGGCGTACCTTGGAAGCCATGAGGCTTCAGGGGATGCTGTAACACAATCCACCCGTCGATACATCCCTCCAAAAGTCATTGCATACAATGGCAAAAAGGAGGGATTTCCTTTGCCTGAACAGCAACAGACCCGTGTGCGATCCCTGCGGGTGAAGTCAGGGATCTACGCCAAAGAGGCCCGGCTTGAGGAGGAGTTCATTCCAGTCCCAAAACCCCAGGCCGAGGAGCGGGACGCATCACGGCACTTTACCCCCAGCGCAACCGCCACCCTCACCGATTGCTCCGTGAAACCCGGAGCCATTCGTTGGATTCGGCTTGACAATCTGCTTCGCAATGTGGCGGTGGTGGGAGCCATTGTGCTGGTGGTCATTGCCGTGAGAAACACGGAGGGCACCCCCACCCAAAGCGTATTTGCCGCGCTGCAATCCAGCATGAACATGGAATGGGACGAGAGCCTGGGAAAGCTCAGTTTTGTAAGCAATTTGCTGCCGGGAAGCGTACAGGGAGTATGGAATGAGGCGGAGAACATCCAGGTGTTGGCACCCAGCAACGGAGAGTTGGTTCACGCCTGGAGCCCGGAGGAGCCATATATCGAGCTTCAAGGCATCGTAAGGGATGTGAGGGCTGCGGCCAACGGCGAGATCATGTCCATCGCCCATGGGCTGGATGAGGAAGTGATCGTGCGCATCCGCCACGACGACAGCACGGAAACCCTCTACGGCAATCTGGCTGCCTGTCATATGGACGTTGGGGACTATGTGTTCGCCGGGGATATCATCGGTACGGTGCTGGATGGGTCGCCCCTGGCTTTTGAGCTGCGCAAGGACGGCCGCTCCATCGATCCGAAAGGGAAGCTGCATAGCTTGGATGATTGAGTGGATATTTTCAAAACTAAAACCTTTGCCCTTCGGCTGCATCCGGCGGGCCTGTTGCTGATTGGCCTCCTGGTGATGTCAGGCCAGAGGATGCCTGCACTCATCGCACTGCTAAGCCTGCTTATCCATGAGAGCTTTCATCTGCTGGCGCTTGGCTTTTTGAAAGCGCCCCTCAGACAGGTGGAGCTCACGCCTTTTGGCGGGATCATGGATGTGGAAACCTTTCAAAGCCTGCCGGTTCGTCACCGGGTTGGCATCGCTGCGTCAGGTGTTTTGGGGAGCGTGCTGGCCGGGCTGCTCTGTTTTTGGATTCCCGGAGAGAAAGGCTTCCTCCGGGACCTGGGAGGGATGAGTTTAGCCCTTGGTCTTTGGAACGCCTTGCCTGTGCTGCCCATGGACGGCGGGCAGGTGCTGGCGGCCCTGGGTGACGGACATTCCTGGGGCCGGAAACTGCGCAAAGCCTTGATGGTGTTAGGGGTGGTGCTGGGCTTTGGCCTGATGGCATTGGCGATCTATGGAGCCTGGCATGGCTATGTAAACCTTACCTTACTCATGGTGGGGCCTTATCTGTGCTATGCAGCCAGGCAGGCCTATGTGACCCAGCGGATGCGGCTGGTGGAGAGAAACCTGAATCTCCAGGCGAAGCTGAAGCAGGGGCGGTTATGGAAGGTGGAGGGCATTGCCCTGCCCGTTGGCATGAATCGCAGAGAAATGCTGGCATGTCTGCTGGACCGGCATCCAAGCAGATTCTATTACTTTTTTTGGGTTGAACCGGAGACAGGAAAGGTGCAGGAGGTATGGGAGGAAAGGAGGATGATGGAGGAAGTCCTCAAATAAAAGATTGAAATGTAAGCCGTGCTTTTGCTTGACAGGAGCACGGCTTGTCTATATAATTGAAAACGGTTTCCGATTTCAATTTCAAGGGTGACGAAACAGTGCTGGAACGGGGACGTTACAAAACCAAACAGCAAAGAGCGGTACTTGCCTTTTTCGAAGCTGGGAAAGAGCGCTGTTTTACCGTGGAGGAAGTCCATGCCCATTTGAGCGGTTCCGGTAGGGAAGTGGGACTGACTACCGTATATCGTGCCATCACCCGCCTGTGTGAGGAAGGAGTCCTCAGGCGGTATACTCCGGCAGAAATCGGCGATGCCGCATACTATCAATACAATTCCTGCAAGGACAACCATCTGCATATTCGCTGCAGCTCCTGCGGCGACCTTGCCCATATGGATTGTGAGGAAGTGGAAGGCTTTTGCCGCCACATTGCCAGCCACCACGGTTTTCAGCTGGACGAGGGGCAAACCGTACTGGTGGGACTGTGCCGGCGTTGTGCAGGTGCCCACAATGTTCAAGCACAGAAGAAGCAGGAGCAACGGGAGGAATACAAGGAATGAAAAAAACATGGATTGGCATCACCTGCGCCCTTGTTGTAACAATCGGCTTGGGGATGTTTCTTGGCAAGGGGCTTTCCCAGCCTGGCGAGGCACAGGCGCAGGAAAGCGCTGACGGAAGGCCTTTGCGTATCATCACGACCCTTTTTCCCGGCTATGATTTTGCCAGGACGCTGCTGGGAGATAAGGGGAATGTGACCCTGCTGCTTCCTCCGGGCGCGGAAAGCCATACCTTTGAGCCCACTCCCCAGGACATCCTGGACATTTCCAAAGCGGATCTGTTTGTATACGCGGGTGGTGAAAGCGAACATTGGGTCCGAGAGATGCTGTCTTCCCTGGGTGAGAGTGTACCGCAGACCTTCGCCATGATGGATTTCGTTGCCCTGGAAGCCGAGGAGTATACCGCCAGCATGCAAAAAGAGCAGGAAGATGAAGACCATGTTCAGCAGGAAGACGGTGTTTCCCTGGACGAGCATGTCTGGACCTCTCCCAAGAATGCCATTCAATTGGTCAAGTCTCTCTCCGGGGTACTGCAAGGATTGCTGCCCCTGGAGGGGGATCGGAAAGCCGTCCTCGAAAACGAAGCGATGTATGTGGCGAAGTTGACGGACCTTGACGCTGCCTTTCAAAGGGTAGTGGACCAGGGAGCCAAACGAACCCTGATATTTGGCGATCGATTTCCCTTTCGCTACCTGATGGACGCCTATCACTTGAGCTATGACGCGGCCTTTCCCGGTTGCAGCGAGGACAGCGAGCCCAGTGCCCAGACCCTGGCTTCGCTGATTGGGAGAATCAAGTCTGAAAACATCCCTGTGGTGTTCTACATCGAGTTTTCCAGTCGAAAAACCGCCGAGATACTGGCGGAAGAAACCGGTGCAAAGCCCCTGTTGCTGCACTCCTGCCACAATGTAAGCCAGCATGAGATGGATGCCGGAGCCACCTATTTATCCCTGATGGAAGGGAATGTGGCTGCATTAAGGGAGGCGCTGAAGCCATGAGCTTGATCGCCTGTGACAACGTGGGCTTTTCTTATGAAGGAAAACCCGTGCTGGAGAACCTGAACCTCCAGGTGGAGGCTGGGGATTTTCTTTGCGTGGTGGGGGAGAACGGCTCCGGAAAGACGACCCTGGTCAAGGGCCTGTTGGGTCTGCTTCCACCGGCAAAGGGACGGATTGCCTTGGGGGATGGAGTCAAACGGAGTCAAATTGGTTATTTGCCCCAGCAGTCGGAATCCCAGCGTGATTTTCCTGCCTCCGTATGGGAGGTGGTGAGTGCAGGGACCAGAAGCAGAGGCCCTCTGCTCACAAAGCAGCAGAAGGATCGTGTGCGGCGCAACATGGAGCGCATGAACGTTCTGGACCTGAAAAGCAGGAGCTTCACGGAGCTTTCCGGGGGACAGCGGCAGAGGGTGCTTCTGGCCAGGGCTTTGAGCGCGGCCGATCAGCTTTTGCTGCTGGATGAGCCCACGGCCGGTCTGGATCCCCTGGTCACCGTGGAACTGTATCGCATGGTAGCAGGGCTGCACCGGCAGGGGATGACCATTATCATGATCACCCATGACATTCCCGCTGCCCTCCAGCACGCACGCCACATCCTGCACCTGTCTACTGCCGAAAACTTTTATGGCACCACAGCCCAGTATGCCGCATCACCGCTGGGCAAGCTTTTTGCCGGAGGGACAACAAATGGCTGAACAGCTTCAAGTTATGCTCTCCCTGGGTTTTATGCAGCGTGCCCTAGCCGTTGGAGCGCTGGTTTCCATCTGCGCCTCTCTGCTGGGGGTCTGTCTGGTGCTCAAGCGTTATTCCATGATCGGGGACGGCCTGAGCCATGTGGGCTTTGGCGCTTTGGCAGTAGCTACCGCCGTGGGTTGGGCGCCTCTGGCGGTGGCTATCCCCGTAGTGCTGGTCGCGGCATTTTTGCTGCTGCAGCTCAGCGATAGCGGTAAAATCAAGGGCGACGCCGCCATTGCCATGCTCTCCACCGGGTCGCTGGCCCTGGGTATCCTGGTGCTTTCCCGTAGCACCAGCATGACCACGGATGTAAACAACTATCTCTTTGGCAGCATACTTACCATGCGCCAGGAAGATGTGTGGCTGAGCATCGCGCTGGCCTTCTTGGTGCTGGTGCTGTTCTTTGGATTTTACCGGAAGATTTTTCTGATCATTTTTGACGAAACCTTTGCCAAAGCAATTGGAGAAAAAACCCGTCTGTATCAATGGCTTCTGGCCTTTCTCACAGCCCTCACCATTGTGCTGGGTATGCGGCTGATGGGAGCCATGCTGATTTCCAGTTTGATCATTTTTCCTGCCCTGAGCGCCATGCGGGTGTGCAAGAGCTTTCGCAGCGTCTGCCTTTGTGCGGTGCTGATCTCGCTTGTGTGCTTCTTGGCGGGTATGGTCAGTTCCTTCCTGTTTGCCACCCCCACCTCTTCCAGCATTGTTATGGCCAATATTGCTGTCTTCGCGGTGATGACGCTGGTGAGAAGGATCGCGCAAAAAAGATAGGTGCTGTATCATGGCACGAAAAAGCCCGGCTCAACAGAACCGGGCTTTTGTAACCGATGGATACTTGCCTTACTTGATCTCCACCACAGCGCCGACTTCGGCAAACTTTTCCTTGATCTTCTGGCACTCCTCTTTGGAGACGCCTTCCTTCAGGGTCTTGGGAGCGGCTTCCACCAGGTCTTTGGCTTCCTTCAGACCCAGGCCGGAGATGATCTCGCGAACAACCTTGATAACCTTGATCTTTTCGGGGCCAGCATCCTTGAGGATGACGTCGAACTCGGTCTTTTCTTCTTCCACGGGAGCAGCGGCGGCAGCGCCGGGGGCGGCTACAACGGCGGCGGCGGCAGAAACACCGAACTTCTCTTCCAGAGCCTTGACCAGTTCGTTGAGCTCAAGCACGGACATCTTCTCAATCAAAGAAATGAATTCCTCGTGTGTCATGGGTTTACCCTCCAATTCGTCTATCAATTCATGGGATCATCGGAAACAGTGTTTCCGCGGGGCGAAAATTCTTAAGCGGCAGGCGCTTCGCCATTCTTCTTGGCAATGGCATCCAAAACGCGGACGAACCCGGCGATGCTGCTTTGCAAGCTGCCAACCAGGCGAGCCAGCAATACTTCACGGCTGGGGGTCTCGGCAAGGGCTTTCACCTGCTCGACATTCATCAACTCTTTGCCAAGCAAACCGGCCTTAAACTCCAGCGCCGTAGACTTGCTCTTTTGGAGGAAGTCGTTGACCACCTTGGCGGGGGAGACAGGGTCCTGCATGCCAAAGGCAAAGGCTGAAGGCCCGTTCAGCACATCGTCCAGCCCTTCGATCTTCAGCTCGTTGAGCGCCCGGCGAACCAGCGTGTTCTTCAGCACGCAGTAGTCCACTCCGTTGGCCCGGAACTGTTCACGCAGCGCCGTTGCGTTTTCAACGGTCAACCCGCTGTACTTCACAATCACAACGCTTTGGGCGTCCTGGAACTTCTTGACGATTTCCGCGACAACCTGTTTTTTGACCTCAAGATTTTTACTCATGGGTACACCTCCTTTTTGAAATGCTGTCGATTCCAAAAAGAAAACCCTTGCAGGCGCAAGGGCGATTTCTCGCAAAGGGAGTAGCTCCCGCCTTACACCTCGGCGGGAAAGCTTTTGGCTTCATTATCGAAGTGGGAACCACTTCAAACCCGCTGTCTTCGGCATAGGTTTCCAAAGAATCGTAAATGATTATAACAGAACATTGCAAGATGTCAAGGGTTTTGCTGCGATGTTGGAAAAAAAGCCGGGATAAAGATGGGTCGGTTCCTATATTTCCTATGCCGGACCCAGACCCCATCTGGAGCCTCTGTGGGAAATCTGGCGATAATATGCAACGCATGGTATACTGATAAGGGCCAAAGCCCATCCCAGTCCATTGTGAAAGGATGTAGTCCGTGAACATACCCGCGCTTTTATGCCAAGAGTTTCAACTGAAACCAACCCAATGCCAAAACATCATCGCTTTGATCGACGATGGTAACACAATTCCATTCATTGCCCGCTACCGCAAGGAGCAGACCGACTCCCTGGACGATCAGGTGCTTAGGGAAATATATGAGCGGCTGCAATACCTGCGAGGATTGGACAAGCGTCGGGAGGAGATTCAAAACGTCCTGACTGAGCAGGGCAACCTGACGGATGAACTTTCCCAAAAGCTGGCCTCCGCCAACACCCTGGCGGAGTTGGAGGACATATACCGCCCCTATAAACCCAAGCGCCGCACCCGGGCAACCATTGCCAAGGAAAAGGGTCTTGAGCCGCTGGCTCTCCAACTGATGATGCAGAATCTTAAAACGGGCTCCCTTGATGACCTCGCATCCCCCTTCATTAACGAAGAGAAGGACGTTTTAAGTGCCCAAGACGCTCTCCAAGGAGCCCGGGACATCCTGGCCGAGCAGATGAGCGATGATGCGGACGTACGCAAAGCCTTGCGTGAACTGGCCTTCCGCACCGGAGTCATCGAAAGCAGGAAGGCAAAGGATGAGGACAGCGTTTACAGCATGTACTATGAATTTTCCCAGGAGGTGCGTACCATCCCCGGTCACCGGGTGCTGGCCATCAACCGGGGAGAAAGAGAAGAATTTCTGAAGGTCTCCATCAAGATGCAGGATCTGGCATCGATTCAAGTGCTGGAGAAGGCATTTGTTCGAGATGGCAGCATCACCACGGCCCAGGTGCGGATTTGCGCCCAGGATGCCTGGACAAGGCTTATCCAACCCAGCATCGAAAGGGAGGTCCGCGCCGAGCTTACCGAAAAAGCCAGCACATCCGCCATCCATGTGTTTGGAAAGAATCTTCACCAACTATTGATGGCTCCTCCTGTGAAGGGCCGAGTTACCCTGGGGGTGGACCCGGGCTTTCGTACCGGGTGCAAACTGGCTGTGGTAGATGAAAATGGCAAGGTGCTGGACACCGGAGTGGGCCATTTTACATTGCCCGGGATGGATGCCGCAAAAGCCCGAGCCAAACAGGAAATTCTGCAAATGTGCCACAAGCATGGGGTGACCGCCATTGCCATAGGCAACGGCACAGCCTCACGGGAGGCAGAGCAGTTCATCGCCTCCCTCCTGCCGGAGCTGCCCAAGGGAACCGCCTATATGATTGTCAGCGAGGCAGGGGCCAGCGTGTACTCCGCCAGCAAACTGGCCGCAGAGGAATTCCCACAGTTTGACGTATCCCTGCGCAGCGCGGTCAGCATTGCCCGGCGTATGCAGGATCCTTTGGCTGAGCTGGTGAAGATCGATCCCAAGGCAATCGGTGTAGGTCAGTATCAGCATGATCTGAAAGAAAGTCAACTGGAGGAGGCCTTGGGCGGCGTGGTAGAAGCATGCGTCAACAGCGTAGGCGTAGAAGTCAGCACGGCATCCGCTGCTTTGCTGTCCCATGTGGCGGGCATCGGCCCCTCTCTGGCCAAAAATATCGTCGCTTTCCGGGACGAAAATGGTCTTTTAAGCCGTGCCCAGCTGAAAAAGGTAAGCAAGCTGGGACCCAAGGCCTTTGAGCAATGCGCCGGGTTCCTCCGTTTCCGGGACAGCAAAAACGTGCTGGATGCCACTGCTGTTCACCCGGAGAGTTATGATGCGGCGAAAGCATTGCTGGATACTCTGGGTTACAAGCTGGAGGATGTCCGTTTGGGCAAACTCCAAGACCTGCAAAAACGGGCCGAAGAAAAGGGAATTGCGGCCATCGCAGACCAATTGGGTGTGGGTGAACCCACCCTCAAGGACATCCTGCGGGAGCTGCAAAAGCCGGGCCGCGACCCTCGCGACGATCTTCCCAAGCCCATTTTACGCACAGACGTGTTGGACATCAAGGACATCCAGCCCGGTATGGAACTGATGGGCACGGTGCGCAACGTCATCGATTTTGGTGCGTTTGTGGACATTGGCGTCCATCAGGACGGCCTGGTGCATATCAGCCGCATGGTCAATCGCTTTATCAAGCACCCCAGTGAGGTAGTAAAGGTAGGCGATGTGGTCAAGGTCTGGGTAGTGGAGGTGGATGTAAAACGCATGCGCATCGCGCTGACCATGCTGCCCCCCAAGGCTCCTGCGTAAGCCTGCCGGCCTGGCCGTTGTTGCGACATTTATCCTCCTGTTATCGCCGATTGTCTTTTTCCCGTGTTTTTAACATTTACCCATTGACACCAGTCGGATTGCCTGTACAATGAAAGAGAAATCGGGATATCCTCCGGTATCCCGATAGAATAGAGGCGCGGCCCTCATCAGTCCCTCATGGGAGCTTTCAACAAGCGTGGAGCATGAGCAAAAGGGATGGCCGCCGAAATGAAAGGCAATGTTGAAGGCCTTTTGTTGGGCAACGGGAGAAGATCTCGCTGACTGTCACGGCTTGCCGTGGGGCGCTATTCTACAGTTTTTATCTATGGATAGAAGCAGTGATAGCGTCCATGCTGTCACTGCTTTTTGCATGCACATGATGAAGGAGGATTCCCCATGAAAAAACTGTTGGCATTGTCTCTTGTAGTCCTGATGATCCTCATGTCCTCTCTGGCCCTGGCGGAAGGCACTTTCCGTGTGGGAATGGAATGTAACTACGCACCCTTTAACTGGACCCAGTCTGAACCCAACGATTTCACCGTGCCCATCGAAGGCGGTCAGGGCTACGCGGACGGCTACGACGTGCAGATCGCCCGTCAGATTGCCGAGGGTCTGGGCAAGGAGCTGGTCATTGTCAAGACCGAATGGGACGGCCTCCCCATGGGCGTTACCAGCGGCTTGTTTGACGCCATCATTGCGGGCATGAGCCCCACCGAGGAACGCAAAGCTACCTTGGATTTTTCCGATCCTTACTACTCCAGCGATCTGGTGGTGGTGGTGCGTAAGGACAGCCCTTTTGCCTCTGCAAAATCTCTAGCTGAACTCTCCGGTGCCAACATCACCGGCCAACTCAATACTTTCCACTACACCGTCATTGATCAAATCCCCGGCGTCAACCGCCTCAATGCCATGGATACCTTCCCCGCCATGGTCGTGGCTCTGCAAAGCGGCGTGATCGACGGTTATGTTGCCGAGCGTCCCGGTGCGGAAGCGGATACCAAGGCCAACCCCGATTTGACCTATGTGTTATTTGATGAAGGCCAGGGCTTCCAGGCTTCCCAAGCCGATGTGTCCATCGCCGTGGGACTGCAAAAGGGCAGCCCGCTGACTGCCGATATCAACCAGATCTTAAGCGGCATTGACCATGAAACCCGCATTCAGATGATGCTGGATGCTACAGACCGCCAGCCCCTCAACCAGGACGAATGAGAATGGGGGCTGAGTCCCCTAAGGAGGCTCCCTGATGCCCTCAGATTTTTTTGGGTGGGTCGCCCTCATCCTCGACAAGTACGGCGCGCTATTCTTACAAGGCACCGGCTACACTCTGCTGGTAGCCCTGACCGGCACGGTTATGGGTTTTCTGCTGGGGCTGTTGGTGGCAATCCTGCGCACCATCCCGGTGCTGCCCAAGGACCCGATTCTCAAGAGGATCCCCGTTAAGGCCTTATCCATTCTGATGAGCATCTATATTGAGGTGTTTCGCGGCACCCCTATGATCGTGCAGGCCATGGTCATCTATTATGGTTCGGCTCAGTATTTAAAGCTGAATATGCCGGTGGTTTTCGCCGCTATCTTCATCGTGTCCATCAATACAGGGGCCTACATGGCGGAGATCATCCGCGGCGGCATCCTGAGCGTGGACAGGGGACAAAGGGAGGCCGCCCAAGCCATTGGCATGACCCATTGGCAGAGCATGGTATATGTGATTCTGCCCCAGGCCGTGCGCAACATCATGCCCTCCATCGGTAATGAATTTGTGGTCAATATTAAGGATTCCAGCGTGCTGAACGTGATCTCCTTTGGTGAGCTGTTCTTTATGAGCAAGTCTGCGGCAGGCACCTACCTGCGCTATTTTGAGGTGTTTTTTGTAACCGCCTGCATCTACCTGGCGCTGACCTTCACCATCACCAGGTTGCTGCGCCTGGTGGAAAAAAAGATGGATGGTAAAAGCAGCTATACCATCATGGGTTCACAAAGCCACAGCAAGAGCATGATTCGCATAACAGGAGAGGAGCAACCGTATGGAAAATAATAACAGTGCCGGCTCTCCCATCCTGGCTGTGGAACATCTGGGCAAGAGCTTTGGAGATCATCCCGTGCTTAAAGACATCACCTTCTCTGTTTCAGAGGGTGATGTGGTATGCATTATCGGCGCTTCCGGCTCCGGAAAAAGCACATTGCTGCGCTGCATTAACTTTCTGGAGGAGCCCACCGCGGGCAAGGTTCTGTTTCACGGAGAAAATGCGGACACCGCTCTTGGCAGAGCTCAATACCGTGCCAAAGTGGGCATGGTGTTTCAATCCTTCAATTTGTTTGGCAATATGACGGTGCTGGGAAACTGCATGGCGGGCCAACAGCGGGTACTGGGCCGCAGCAAGAAAGAGGCCCAAGAAAAGGCGCTCCATTATTTGGAGAAAGTGGGCATGGCTCCCTACCAAAACGCCCGTCCTGCCCAACTCTCCGGCGGCCAAAAACAGCGGGTAGCCATAGCCCGCGCGCTGGCCATGGACCCTGAGGTCCTTCTGTTTGACGAGCCCACCAGCGCGCTGGATCCTGAACTGGTGGGTGAGGTCCTGGCTGTGATGCGGGATTTGGCAAAGTCAGGGCTCACCATGCTGGTGGTCACCCATGAAATGGCCTTTGCCAGGGATGTATCCAACCGGGTAATCTTCATGGATGACGGGTTGATTGAGGAAGACGCGCCTCCCGACGAGATCTTCAGCAACCCCAAGAAAGCACGTACCCGGGAATTCCTGAGCAGGGTGTTGGAACGGTAGTGGATGGAACATCATTCCATCAAAGCGGAGTCTGTCATACATTTCCGTCGGGTGGTAACCCTACTGCCGAGGTGATGGAAGTGTCCTATGTGAATCCTGCAATACGCGAAAAGTTTGAATCTCTCCCGATCGAACTGAAAAATCATATTTTGGAACGGAATGTGCGGCTGAATACGGTTCAAGACCTTATTGCGGTGTTGGAGCAAATCGTTGCTGAAGGCGAATAATGTTCGCCGCAGCCTTGATTCTGCCTTGTTTACTACGTAAATTGAATATCATAAGTGCAAAAGTGCAAAAGACATGCAGCGGAGGGATCCCCTTGCTTTCCTGTGATAATGAAATCGCAAAGCGCGGTCGCGAACATGGCCCTTTGGGTTCTGTGCGAAAAGCAACCATGAAGGATCTACCGGATGTGGTCGCTTTGTTTCAAAAGGCGATTTATCATATGAATGCTGCGGGCATTGATCAATGGGACGATATCTATCCCGATGAAGCAACGCTCGCAGTTGATATCAAAGACGAGGCCATGTATCTGTTTGCGATTGATGGCGAAATTGCCGCTGTATTCGTCCTGAATGGCAAATGTGACCCCGAGTATGCCTCCGGCTGTTGGAAGGGACATGGCTTATCGTTCGCAGTGGTACATCGCTTGTGCGTGAATCCCGCCTTTCAGCGTCAGGGAATAGGAACGCGCGCCATGACCGCCGCCGAAGACATCATTAAAAGCACTGGGATCGC
>Ga0123335_1005827_pt1 | contig 14761 bp, 14 predicted proteins | sample BiotimSIPDNA_2_FD_89707 | JGI IMG/M metagenome (GOLD analysis project Ga0123335, IMG submission 89707) | Anaerobic biogas reactor microbial communites from Washington, USA - Biogas_R2 time_0 SIP DNA | ecosystem: Engineered > Bioreactor > Anaerobic > Unclassified | place: Washington, USA... | reverse complement strand
ATATAAAAATGGCACATCCGAAAAGAAAACACTCCAAAACAAGGAGAGACAAGCGCAGGACTCATTATAAAGCAACGGCGCCAACAGTCGGAACCTGCTCGAATTGCGGATCGTCAGTCCGGTACCACAGAGTTTGCCCTGAGTGCGGATATTACAAAGGCAAACCTGCCATCGAGAAAAATGTAACTGCCTGAACAAGTTTTTAAGATATCAGCATGAGAATCGGAATTGATATCATGGGTGGTGATTATGCTCCTGGCGTATGTGTAGAGGGGGCTGTTGATTCTCTTGCACAACTGTCGGGAAGTGAAAAACTTGTCATGATTGGCGATGAGGCCTTCATCAGGCAGAAGCTTGAAGAAATGAGGGTTAACAGTTCCCTGTTTGAAATCGTGTCTTCAACAGAAGTAATCGGTATGGCCGAGCACCCGGCGAAAGCCTTTTCACATAAAAAGAGTTCAAGCATAGCTGTCGGTTACAAAATGCTCCACCAGGGTTTGATTGATGGATTTTGCAGCGCGGGAAATACAGGGGCAATGCTTGTGGGTGCCAGTTATACAGTCAATGTTATTCCGGGAGTAATCAGACCGGCTCTGGCTACTTTAATACCATGTGTTAATGGTAGAAATTCAATAATACTTGATGTGGGACTGAATCCCGACAGTAAACCCGACGTCCTTCTGCAATACGGAATGCTTGGAAGCATATATGCCAGGTTCGTACTGGGCATTGAAAATCCTGTTGTCGGGTTGCTTAATATAGGAATTGAAGAGTCAAAGGGAACTCCGTCGGTCAAAGCTGCTTTTGAACTTATGAAAGATCATCCGGGAGTAAACTTCAGAGGCAATATTGAAGGAAATTCACTTTTCAATGAGGAAATGACTGATGTGATAGTCTGTGACGGATTTGTTGGAAATATCGTTCTCAAACAGGCAGAAGCATTTCAGTCTATAATTAATTCAAGAGGTTTTAAAGATCCTTTTTTCGACCGTCTCAATTTTGAGAATATTGGAGGCACTCCTATAATAGGCATAAATGCTAACGTTGTAATTGGTCACGGCATTTCCGGAAGAAAAGCCATAATGAACATGATCCTTCAGACCAGGGATGTGGTATTGGCTGACCTGGCCAGGAAAATCATAGAATCGATATAATTATGAGAAAAATACGGGCAGCCATTACCGGTATCAATGCCTGGGTTCCTGAATATCGGCTCACCAATCATGAATTGTCAAAAATGGTTGAAACATCCGACGAGTGGATAATGCAGAGAGTCGGCATAAAGGAAAGAAGAATCCTCAAGGGCGAGGGGCTGGGCAGTTCTGACATGGGAGAAATGGCAGTAAAGGGGCTGCTTGAAAAAACAAAAACCTCCCCCGATGACATTGACCTGCTGATCTGCACTACTGTTACACCCGACATGGCATTCCCTGCTACAGGTAATATTATATCCGATAAAGCCGGGATTAAAAATGCTTTCAGTTTCGATATGAATGCCGCCTGCTCCGGCTTCCTTTTTGCCTTGCAGACAGGTGCTGCTTATGTCGAAACAGGAAGGTATAAAAAAGTGATAGTTGTCGGTACTGATAAAATGTCGTCGATAACCGATTATACCGACCGGACTACATGTCCTCTTTTCGGCGACGCCGCAGGAGCTGTCCTTCTCGAACCTGATACGGAGGATAATGGCATAATTGACCATGTTTTTTATACTGACGGTTCCGGGAAAAAATATCTTCATTTAAAGGCAGGAGGTTCTGTAAAGCCTGCGTCTCATGAAACCGTTGATGCCCGGGAACATTTTGTCTATCAGGAAGGTCAGAGCGTTTTTAAATTTGCTGTGGTCAACATGGCGGATGTTGCCGCTGAGATTATGGAAAGAAACAACCTGAAAGCAGAAGATATTGCATGGCTTGTTCCGCACCAGGCCAATCTGAGGATTATTGAGGCTACGGGAAGAAGGATGGGGCTTTCGCCTGAAAAAATAATGATAAATATTGAGAATTACGGCAATACAACAACAGCAACCATCCCACTCTGCATATGGGAATATGAAGACAGGCTGAAAAAAGGCGACAAGCTTATCCTTGCTGCTTTCGGTGGAGGATTTACCTGGGGATCAATATATCTGAAATGGGCATACGATCCCAGGTAAACAGAGATGCCATGCCTGGAGCAAAATCCAGGTAAAATATTCACCGACTAGTTTCTTTTCCGACCTGCAGAAATACCGGCAAGGAAACGAGCAATCATCCGGATGTAGTTGATTCCATAATGCCCGCGGCAGGAATTTTCAATAAGAATCAAACTATTTATTTTTTCTTCGCAATATTTTTATATTTGTGAGTTATTAGATTAGAATCTGTTAAACGGGAAAACCATGGGAAAATTCAATGAAACGGATAATACGAACATTAACCTTATAAGCAACGGCACTGAAATCACCGGTGATGTAAAGTCAAATGGCGATATCCGGGTCGACGGTTTGCTTACGGGTAATCTGGTGACAAAAGGAAAAGTTGTTATAGGTCCCACCGGTAAGATAAACGGAGAAGTTTATTGCAAAAACTCTGAAGTGTCGGGATTGGTGGAAGGTAAAATATCAGTTGGCCAACTGCTTACTCTTAAAACAAATTCCAAGATAACTGGTGACATAGTAACTTTCAAACTTTCGATTGAGCCGGGAGCAAAATTTACCGGCAATTGCAAAATGAGTGACAGTGAAAACAGCGAGGAAACCTCCTTCCCAAAATCAAAAGAACCAGAAAAAGGAGGAGAAAAAACCGGAAAGTAAAGGATTGAATGACTATGCCAGGTACTCCGGCATGGCTTTCCAAATGTTGATTATAATTCTTATTGCAGTATGGGGAGGAACCAGGCTGGATAAGATCCTTGAGCTGAAAACGCCGGTATTTACAATTGTTCTCTCTTTGCTTGGTGTTTTCGCAGCTCTCTACACATCTCTTAAGGATTTTATTAAACGACCCTGATTTTTGAAAACTTACCTCAGATATCTTTTCCTTCTTTTACTGATAAATATCTTTCTTGCAATAACAGGATACATCCTGTTCAGGCTGAACATCCCCGGATTAATCTTCAATGAACTGGTCTGGCTGCTGTTATCCTTTACCTCTATTAGTGCTATAAGCATGTTCATTTTCTTCAGGGGGCAGAAAAAGGAGCCTGCAGCCCGCACTTTCCACGTGTTAATTGCATTTGGCCTGAAGATGTTAATGGAGATGGTATTAGCCTTGTTATGGTTTTTTGTTGGCAAAAAAACTGCTCCAGCCTCTTTGATATTGTTTTTTATAGTATATTTAGCCTTCACCTTGTTTTCAACATTCGCCATGTTGAACTCATTAAAAACCAAATCTTTAGAAAAACAAATTTGATTTGAAAGCAAGAAATATTACAGGATTTTTGTTTTTATTTTTGTTGCTGCTAAGTATTCCTGTTGCAGGAGAAGATAAACATTCGGGATCAGACAGCGACCAGGAATTCAATGCCAGTTCATTCATTCTTGAACATATTGCAGATTCGTATGAATGGCATATTCTGACTAAAAAGAACGGGGATCATGTGTCAATATATCTTCCGGTCATCCTGTATACAAAGGAATCGGGCCTGAACATCTTTTCCTCACGCAAACTGGCTCATGGTCATGAATATAAGGGCTTCAGAATTGCAAACGAAGGCAAGCACGAAGGCAGGATAGAGAAAACAGATGCAGAAGGAAATATTGAAGACAAACTGCCCCTCGATTTCTCAATGACCAAGTCAGTGATCGGGATGCTCTTTGCCGCACTTATAGGCTTGTGGCTGTTTATTTCGCTCTCACGGTCATATAAGAAAACAGGCGTCAGCCACCCCAAAGGGATCCAGAGCTTTCTTGAACCGGTTATTCTGTTTGTACGCGATGATATAGCTATACCAAATATCGGCGAAAAGAAGTTTGAGAAATTCATGCCCTACCTGTTGTCGGTTTTCTTCTTCATTCTGATTAATAACATAATGGGGCTGATTCCATTTCCACCACCCTTCGGTGCGAATGTTACCGGAAACATAGCAGTTACCTTTACGCTTGCCATCTTTACTTTCATTATAACACAGATAAGTGGGACAAAAAGCTACTGGAGGCATATATATGCAACTCCCGGAGTCCCATTCTGGCTTTTGCCGATAATGGTACCCGTTGAGATCATTGGGATGATATCAAAGCCTTTTGCCCTCATGGTCCGATTGTTTGCCAACATCACTGCAGGGCATATAATCGTTATGAGCCTGGTATGCCTTATTTTCATTTTCAAATCTCTTGCAGTGGCTCCGGTCTCTATTCTGTTTGTGATATTCATGGATTGCCTCGAACTTCTTGTGGCTTTCCTTCAGGCATATGTTTTTACTCTGCTTTCAGCATTATTTATAAGTCTGGCAGCAAAGGAGGAAGAACATCATTAATTTTTATTGTTTAATTAATAACAAATGTTATGACAGGTACATTAGCAGCAATTGGAGCGGGCTTTGCAGTTATCGGAGCAGGGGTTGGCATCGGAAGAATTGGCGGATCGGCTATGGAAGCCATTGCCAGACAGCCTGAAGCTGCAAACAAAATTCAGACGGCAATGATTATCGCAGCTGCCCTTATTGAGGGAGTTGCACTTTTTGCCGTTGTTGTTGCTCTTATTGCTTAAAAAAACAAGACCCTTCAACGGTTGGTTGAAGGGTTTTATCCGGAAATCTTAAAAGATAAATTATGATAATAGCTAGCAGCAGTCTCACTACTCCGGCCATTGGAACAATCTTCTGGACAGTTCTTATTTTTTCAATATTCTTTGTGCTCTTGAAAAAATTTGCATGGAAGCCAATACTGAATGCCGTAAAACAAAGAGACGAAATGATAAAAGGATCACTGGCATCTGCTGAAAAAGCCCGTAAGGAGATGATAAAACTCCAGAGCGACAATGAAGCGATTCTGAAAAAAGCCCGTGAAGAACGTGAAGTAATTCTCAGGGAAGCAAGAGAAATAAGAGATCAACTCATTGCTGAAGCCAAGGGCAAGGCATCTGAGGAAGCTGATAAACTGGTGGAAAAAGCCAGGGCAGGTATAGAAAGGGAAAAGGCAACAGCACTCGCTGAAATACGGGATCAGGTTGCAGCGCTGTCGGTTGATATAGCATCAAAACTTATCGGAGAGAAGCTTAAACAAACAAGCGAACAGGAAAAACTCATTGACAGCTACCTTAATGATGTTGGTCTGAATAAAAATTAGAAACCAGGCACTTAATGAACGATAGCAAAATATCAGTCAGGTATTCAAAAGCACTGTTCCAGTCAGCACTCGATAAAAACCTTCTCGACAAGGTCAGTAACGATATGCAATACATTGCAGAAGTATGCAGAATATCTGAATTCAGGGAATTATTGTACAGCCCGATTGTCGGACCAGGGGTAAAGTCAAAAACCTTTCATGACATCTTCGCAAAAGATGTGGAAAAGATCACCATGTCATTTATCGATTTGGTTATCAGGAACGGCAGGGAACGTTATCTCCCTGCTATGGCAAGAGTCTTTAACACCAATACCTTAAAACATAAGGGGATCACTGAATGTGCCCTTACTACAGCAGTAAAGGTAAGTCCGGCTCTCAGGGAAAAGATTTTAAAGCTGATTTCTTCAAGCATTGGGACAAAGGTCAAAATGGAGGAAAAAACCAGCAGCGATATTATAGGTGGCTTTATTCTCAGAATTGATGACCAGTACATTGATGCAAGCGTCATAAGCAAATTAAGAAAGGTTAAAAAGGAATTAACAGGTAAGAATATATCCTGACCGGGAATAACAGGCAGGAAAAATAAAGGATACAAATATGGCAAGTATTAAACCAGCAGAAGTTTCAAAAATTCTCAGACAGCAACTTGAAGGAATTCAAACGGGTGTAGAACTCGAAGAAGTTGGGACCGTTTTGGAGGTTGGTGACGGGATAGCCCGTATTTACGGACTTTCAAATGCTCAATCAAATGAACTAATTGAATTTGAAAACGGTGTTGAAGCCATTGTGCTGAATCTCGAGGAAGACAATATTGGCGCGGTTCTGCTCGGGCCGTCTAAAGCAATTAAAGAGGGTGATATCGTAAAGCGGACCGGCAGGATTGCTTCCATCGGGGTTGGAGATGGACTGCTGGGACGTGTAATAACCCCCACCGGCCAGCCGCTTGACGGTAAAGGACCTATCGAAGGTGAAAAGTATATCATGCCCTTTGAAAGAAAAGCTCCCGGCGTAATTTTCAGGCAGCCGGTGAAACAGCCTCTGCAGACAGGTATTAAGCCAATTGATGCTATGATCCCTATTGGAAGGGGACAGAGAGAACTTATTATCGGGGACAGGCAGACTGGGAAAACGGCAATAGCCATAGATACAATAATAAACCAGAAAAGCAACTTTGAAAAGGGAGAGCCTGTGTACTGCATTTATGTGGCTATTGGCCAGAAGGGCTCAACAGTTGCAAATATTGCCAAAACTCTTGAGGAGTATGGTGCACTCAAATACACTGTCATAGTGCTTGCTACTGCATCAGACCCTGCAGCTTCGCAGTTTTATGCTCCATTTGCCGGTGCTGCAATAGGGGAATTCTTCCGCGATACGGGCCGTGATGCCCTCATCATTTATGATGATCTGTCAAAACAGGCTGTTTCCTACAGGGAGGTTTCACTCTTGCTGAGGCGCCCCCCGGGCCGTGAAGCTTATCCGGGAGATGTGTTCTATCTCCACTCCAGGCTTCTTGAACGTGCTGCCAAAATAATAGAATCTGACGAGGTGGCCAGGCAAATGAATGACCTCCCCGAATCAATACGGCACATGGTTAAGGGAGGCGGATCACTTACTGCCCTCCCGATTATTGAAACACAGGCTGGCGACGTTTCTGCCTATATACCAACTAATGTGATCTCAATTACCGACGGGCAGATATTCCTTGAATCAAGCCTCTTCAACTCCGGAGTTCGGCCTGCAATCAATGTCGGAATATCAGTGTCACGTGTGGGAGGTAATGCCCAGGTAAAAGCTATGAAGAAAGTAGCAGGAACTCTCAAGGTTGACCAGGCACAATTCCGTGAACTTGAAGCTTTCTCAAAATTCGGATCCGATCTCGATGCCGCTACACTTGCAATACTCGACAAAGGGGCAAAAAACGTTGAGATACTGAAACAGGGCCAGTATAATCCGATACCGGTCGAGAAACAAATTGCCATAATCTACTGCGGAACCGCAGGTTTGCTGAAGGATGTACCAGTTGGCAGGGTTCGCGAATTTGAAAATGAATTTATTGAATACCTTGAACATAAGCATCGTGATGTTCTCGATACGCTTGCCGAAGGAACAATCAACAGCGATATAACAGATACACTGGAAAAAGTAGCTGCTGAATTAGTGTTGAAATATAAAGCCTGAAATTCAGGTAAGGAATAAACTAAACCTCAATGGCAAATCTAAAAGCTATAAGAGTCAGAATAGCATCTGTAAAGTCGACAAGACAGATTACGTCGGCAATGAAGATGGTATCAGCTGCAAAACTGAGAAAAGCTCAGGATAAAATTGTCAGACTGAGACCATATGCTGGAAAACTGCAGGAGATTCTTTCAAATGTTACACAAAGCCTTGCTGATTCCGAGCTTGCCAGCATCTACGGAAAAAGACCCGTTTCAGAAAAAGTACTTATTGTTATTATTACATCAAACAAAGGTCTTTGCGGAGCATTCAACTCAAATGTCATAAAAGAAGCCCGCAGACTTGCAACTGAAAAATACTCCAATATTCTTGAAAGCGGAAACCTTCATTTTCTGGCTATTGGAAAAAAGGGTTTCGATTTCCTGCGAAAATCAAAATTGAGGATTGTTGGCGAATATAATGATCTGCTGAACGATCTGACATTTGACAAAGCCTCAGTTATTGCAGGGAAGGTGATGGAAAGTTTTCTGGCAGGGGAATACGATCAGGTGGAGATCATATACAACCAGTTTAAGAATGCTGCTGTTCAGAAACTAACTTGTGAAGCATTCCTCCCGGTCGAAGGTGCAGCATCTTCAGCACGGGACAAACGTATTCCGGCAGACTATATTTACGAACCCGGGAAAGAGGGGATCGTACAGGAGCTTATCCCAAAATCGCTAAGGATACAATTCTATAAGGCTGTTCTGGATTCATTTGTTGCAGAACACGGAGCCAGGATGACCGCTATGCATATGGCAACCGATAATGCCACAACAATGATACGTGAACTGACATTGCAGTATAACAAGGCCAGACAGGCTGCTATTACCAACCAGATTCTCGAGGTTGTCAGCGGCGCTGAAGCATTGAAGGGATAGGTTATTGATGGTCGTGATTTTTATTAGAACCGATGTATAATCAGGATGCCCTAAAAAAGATTGTTGAGAAGGCCATTTCAAGCCTCTCATATGATACCGGATCAGACCGGCTGACGGATCCGGTAAAATACGTTCTTTCAATGGGTGGGAAAAGACTTCGACCTGTACTTGCACTGATGACTTGCAACATTTTTTCTGATAAAATTGATGATGCTGTCATTCCTGCTGCAGGACTGGAGGTTTTTCATAATTTTACACTGGTTCATGATGACATAATGGACAAGGCTGACATCAGGCGAAACCTTCCAACAGTGCAAAGCAAATGGAATGTAAACCAGGCAATTCTCTCGGGCGATGTAATGGCTTTCATTGCCATTGATTGCTTCCTTCAGTCGCCTCCGGCGATCATGCACAAAGTACTTAGGATATTCAACAGGGCTGCTATCGATGTTTGCACCGGCCAGCAACTTGACATGGATTTTGAGAAATCCCATATTGTCAGCCTCGATGAGTATCTCGTCATGATAGGACTCAAAACAGCTGCTCTCACAGCAGCTTCTGCCAGGATCGGAGCCTGTTTTGGTGGAGCAAATGATAAAAATTGCAGCCTTGCAGAGGAATTCGGAAAAAACCTTGGCATTGCATTTCAAATCCAGGACGATCTTCTTGATCTGTACGGGGATACACATGTTTTCGGAAAAGCGTTGGGTGGAGATATAATTGCGAACAAAAAAACTTTCCTGTTTGTGAAAGCAATGGAACTGGCAGGAAATGCACAGAAAAAAAAGCTCCTGGAATTGTATACGGCAGGAGAAACTGATACATCATTAAAGATAAAAGCCGTTAAATCAATATATGATGAGCTTGGTATCAAAACAATAACGGAGAATATCGCCGGGGAATATGTCAGATCCGCCCTCAGCTTCCTTGACCTTATTGAGGTAGTCCGCGAAAGAAAAGCCGGGATGACGGAAATGATTAACGCATTGCTGGGGCGCGATTATTGACAGATTGTCAGAAAACGGGTACAGGTGATATTTAAAGTCAGGTAGTATTAAATTGTATTTTATAAAAATAAAACTAAACTATGGCACAAATTACGGGAAAGATCAGCCAGATTATTGGACCGGTGGTTGATGTATCGTTTGAAAGGCAGGATTCTGAAATGCCTGAAATTTATGATGCTCTTGAAATTAAAAGAGACGACGGAACGATACTGGTTGTTGAATGTCAGCAGCATATTGGCGAAAACACTGTAAGAGCCGTTGCTATGGACTCCACTGATGGTTTGCGCCGGGGAATGGAGGTCGTGGCCACCGGATCACCTATAGTCATGCCTATCGGGGAGCAAATCAAGGGACGGCTGATGAACGTGACGGGAGACGCAATTGACGGTATTGGGAAGCTTGACAAAACAGGCGGATATCCGATTCACCGCAAACCCCCAAATTATGTAGATCTTTCAACCGAAAAAGAAGTTCTTTATACCGGAATCAAGGTAATAGATCTGATTGAACCATATTCGAAAGGAGGGAAAATAGGCCTTTTCGGAGGTGCCGGCGTGGGAAAAACAGTTGTGATCCTTGAGCTGATAAACAACATTGCAAAAGCCTATTCGGGACTGTCGGTGTTCGCCGGAGTAGGTGAAAGAACAAGGGAAGGAAATGATCTTCTCCGTGAAATGATTGAAGCAGGTGTAATTACCTATGGCGATGAATTCCTTGAAGATATGAAAGCCGGAGGTTGGGATCTGTCAAAAGTAGACAGGGAAGCTCTTAAGGAATCAAAACTGGCACTTGTTTTCGGGCAGATGAATGAACCTCCCGGAGCAAGGACCAGGGTGGCATTGTCAGGCCTTTCAGTTGCCGAACATTTCCGTGACGGTGACGAGAAGAGCGGTGGCAGGGATATACTGTTCTTCATGGATAACGTTTTCCGTTTTACCCAGGCAGGATCAGAAGTATCAGCCCTCCTTGGCCGGATGCCGTCAGCAGTCGGATACCAGCCCACCCTTGCAACTGAAATGGGAATAATGCAGGAAAGAATCACTTCAACCCGCCATGGATCAATAACCTCAGTTCAGGCTGTGTATGTTCCGGCCGATGACCTCACCGACCCTGCTCCGGCAACAACATTTGCCCATCTCGATGCCACTACAGTGTTGAGCCGTAAAATCTCCGAGCTGGGTATTTACCCGGCTGTCGACCCGCTTGATTCAACATCAAGAATACTTGTTCCGGATATAGTCGGTGAAGAACATTACAACTGTGCTCAAAAGGTGAAGGAACTTCTCCAGAGATATAACGAGCTGCAGGATATCATTGCTATCCTCGGTATGGATGAATTATCTGAAGAGGACAGACTGGTAGTTCACCGCGCCAGAAGAGTGCAGAGATTCCTGTCGCAACCATTTCACGTGGCAGAACAGTTCACGGGAATCAAGGGTGCCCTTGTATCAATCGAGGACACTATCAAGGGCTTCAACATGATTCTTGACGGAAAGGTAGACCAGTATCCGGAATCAGCATTTATGCTTGTGGGAACGATAGAAGACGCTATTGAAAAAGGCGAGAAAATTCTTTCCCAGTCAAAATAACAAGACAGCCGAATAACAGCTTATGATGAAACCCACATGATTGAATTCAAACGCAAACACGTAATAAATAAAACTTTCAATCATGTGTGGCTCCATCCGACCTTTAAAAGAATAAAATAAGGATGAAATTAGAGATTATTACTCCCGATAAGAAAGTATATGAAGGTGATATAAAATCTGTCAGAGTTCCCGGGAAAAAAGGATCATTTCAGGTTTTAAAGGATCATGCACCTATCATATCGACACTCGAAAAAGGCCCTGTAATTATTATCGATCAGTCTGACCTGGAAACCATTTTTGAAGTTGATGGAGGAATAATAGAGGTTAAAGCTAACAAGATCATACTTCTTACCGAATCGGTTAAATAAGTTTTTATGACGGCAGATGAGTTCCTTAAGCATGGGCATGAACTTGTCGAATGGATGGCTGCCTATATGCGCGACGCAGGTAAGTACCCTGTAAAATCCCGCGTCAGGCCAGGGGAGATTTTCTCCAGGATTCCCGATCAACCCCCTGAAAAACCTGAATCATTCAGCGAATTTATGCGTGATTTTGAAGAGATTATCATGCCGGGGATCACTCACTGGCAGAGTCCCAATTTCTTTGCATATTTCCCAGCCAACTCAAGCCCCCCATCAGTGCTTGCCGAAATGATAACAGCTACCCTTGGTGCACAGTGCATGATTTGGGAAACATCTCCGGCTGCAACCGAGCTGGAAGAAAAAATGATGATCTGGCTCAGGGACCTGATTGGACTTCCCGATAACTTCGAGGGTGTTATTCAGGACAGTGCCTCTAACTCAACCCTCACAGCTATAATTACAGCAAGGGAAAAAGCCACTGATTTCAACTCAAACGACAAAGGAATATCCGGGACTGCAGCCCTAAGGGTATATTGCACAGAGCATACCCATTCATCTGTTGAAAAAGCGGTCAGAATTGCCGGTATCGGACGAAAAAACCTTGTAAAAATCCCTGTTCAGGAAAATTTTTCCATGGATCCTGAAAAACTGAAGGAATCCATAATGGAAGACAAAAAAAGAGGATTTCTGCCATGTTGTGTCGTTGCCACAATTGGTACAACGGGCGTTGCCGCTACAGACAATTTAAGGGCCATAGGAGAGGTTTGCGCCGGAAACGATGTATGGCTTCATGTCGATGCTGCCATGGGCGGTACGGCCTTAATTCTGCCCGAATTTCAGCATTTTCTTGATGGCAGGGAGTATATTGACAGTTTTGTTTTTAATCCTCACAAATGGATGTTCGTTAATTTTGACTGCTCTGCGTATTTTGTGAGAAATCCTGAACTGCTTATCAAAACTTTCGGCATTCTGCCTGATTATCTTATGACAAGAACCAGGGGCAGCGTAAATGATTACCGCGACTGGGGAATCCCGCTGGGAAGAAGATTCAGGGCCCTTAAGCTCTGGAGTGTTATAAGGATGTACGGTGTGGAAGGCTTGCGGGAGAAAATAAGATATCATATCCGTCTTGCTTCCGTACTTGCTGAAATGATTTCCCGGGAAAGTGATTTTGAACTTCTTGCACCTCCGGGTATCAGCATTGTTTGCTTCAGATTCAGGCCTCCAGGCATAACGGGAAACCAACTGAACGATCTGAACGAGAAGCTCAACCATGCTCTTAACGATTCAGGCAAGATCTACCTGACCCATACTGTAGTTAACGGAAATTATGCACTCAGGATGGTAACGGCCCAGACCAACGTAACCCTTCAGCACGTGGAAAAGGCATGGGAGCTTATAATGAAAACTGCACGAGAGCTCGCATGAACATTATAAACGTGTTCTGCTTATGCTCATGCCGAAAATATCTATGTTGAAGAGAAACCTGAAATAGGGTTCATAACCGAAAGAGCGCCAGGCAGCCTGAACGCCTGCGGAAAACCGGAAAGGCATCCTGAGAAGGTAAAAGTCCGACATAAGTTCAAAGCCGAACGATTTGAACACTTCACCATAATTGACCAGCTTCTGTCCAGCCAGCCTTCCTTCGGTACGGGCAAGGTCAAAAAACATATCCGATCTTATGCGATTCATGTAGAGAAGGCTCCCAATATTGAAGTCGGGGTAAAACAAAGGCATATAATAATCAGCTGAGAAGAACTCTACCTGCCGTGCCAGAACGTCATCAAAACTTCTGGGGAATGATATCCTGCTATTCCACATGAATTTCTCAATATCCTGCTTCTCATATTCGAATGTCAGTCTGAGTCCGGCACTGGATGTAAATCCGGGGAAATAGAAGGCACTTCTTGCAGATAATATGGAACCGTAAAATTCCTTGTCGACCGGCGAAAAAGTATGGCTCAGGTCAATCAGCTGAGCCCACTTGGGGTATATATCCCGGAGGGCCCTCCTCTGATAGTTTGAAAAAAACAACCTGCTGGTAAAATGTGTTTGCCAGGTGTCGTACATAAAGTTATCGGGAGAATACAGGTATTTATTCTGGTTTATCATGGAGGAAGATATGTTCAATGATTTAATAAATCTTCCATTGTTAAAATAAAGCGGAAGGGCTACCCTGGTTGTGATCTCCATGCCCGGATTTATTTCAGCGGGATTGCCGACTTCAGCGCTGTTGTTGCCGAACCTCTCCACAACCGGCTCTGTCCCATAATCAATACGCGACTCAACAATTACCGGCCATCCGAACCATTCGATCTTCGAATGCAGCTTGTGCCTGTTTCCGGAATACTCATATGCCAAAGAAGAAACCAGAGTACTGAGATTGTTTTGTGTCATGATGGTAAGACCTGGCCTTACAGCTGACGGATCTGTCTTAAGCAGATCAATATCTGCATAAAAAGGCATCCAGCTATGAAATTTAAAAAGATGATGCCATTTTATGTAAGGACGTGGTATGAAATCATGTTTTGAAAAAGCAGGAACAGAATCAGTTGGCCTGCTGCTAATGGCGTTGATGAGATAGGTAGAATTGCTGTCGTGAAAATCTCCGTCAAGCGGACTTCCGGGAATAACGGTACGGCATACATTGCTTCCCGAAGATGTATAATCGGAAAAAAGGATTGACTTTCCCCTGATATGGAGGTCGCTTGCCCCGAACCTCGATTTTGTAAGAGGAAAATCATTTCCGTCCGGTGTTTTAAGCCATATGTTATCGGTACCCGAAACTGAACTAACGTAAAACAGGGAATCATTTCTTAAATAGGTGGACTGAAGATCGTTACTGCCTGATTCAATTAGGGTAATCCATGACTTATCTTCCAGGGAAAACACCATTATTCCTTCTCCTTCTGCTGTTAAATTAATAACAGTGATTTTTTTGCCCGTTGCGTCCCATTGCGGTCTCTGAAGATATGTATTGCCCGGTGAAGGATGGCTTTCAAGAATTGTCCCGTCCTGAGGGCTGATTATGACCAGTGAATTTTTGTTATCTGTTGTGTTTTCAGTTGAAGCTATGTATCTTCCGTCAGGTGAGATAGATGCAGCCATGTACCTTGTTCTGGATGTAAGTTGTTTAACCTCCCTGTTATTAATGTCCATGATTTTTACGACTGACCATGACCTGTTTTCCCATACAGGATCATTTACAGTTTCAACCCATACAATCTTGCCGGCACCTGCAGAAAGATTAAATGGATAGATATTTCCCGGGGTATGGATCTTTTTTTCCTTAATTCCTGCTCCGGTTATTGCGACAAAGGAGGGAATGCTTGATAATGATGTCTTTATTGCAATAATTGTATCGGTGCCGACATAAACCGGGGAATGGTAATTTGTATATATCCTGCTCCCGGAAGGATTCAATACCGGGTAGGATTCGCTT
>Ga0123335_1005822_pt1 | contig 14769 bp, 10 predicted proteins | sample BiotimSIPDNA_2_FD_89707 | JGI IMG/M metagenome (GOLD analysis project Ga0123335, IMG submission 89707) | Anaerobic biogas reactor microbial communites from Washington, USA - Biogas_R2 time_0 SIP DNA | ecosystem: Engineered > Bioreactor > Anaerobic > Unclassified | place: Washington, USA... | reverse complement strand
CCGTCAAAAACCGCTACGCGGTTGGCGTGCGCGCTGATATTGATTTGCGCCGGCACCCGTTCGCCTTCCCGCATTTTGCCAAGAAGAAGGTTGGTTTCGGATTGGATTTTCTCTTCCTCGCCATTGATGAAGGGGATGACATTGTCCTGAATATCCATGGCGGAGAGACCCGGGTATCCGGCGCCGGAGATCGCCTGCATGGTGCTGACGAAGACCGCCTCAACGCCGAAGGCATCATGCAGAGGTTTCAACGTCATGGCAATGCCGTTGGTGGTGCAATTCGGGCTGGTGACCGCCAGCCCACGCCAGCCCAATTCACTTTGCTGGCGCGGGATCATTGCCAGATGTTCATGGTTGATCTCGGGAATCAGCAATGGAACGCCGGGGGTCTGGCGCAGCGCTGAAGCATTGGAACAAACCGCATAACCGGCAGCCGCCAGACGCGGTTCCCACTCCTTCGCGATCGGAGAGGGCAGGGCGGAGAACAATACCTTCGCCTGAATGCTGGTTGAGGTTGGTTCAATCACTATATTTTGTACGCGCTCAGGGCAGTTGCTGGCAAGCACCCAACGGCATGCCTGCCCGTAAGGTTTGCCGGCGCTGCGCTCCGATCCGGTCAGGGAAACAATCTCAAAAAAGGGATGATCAGCCAGCAGTTCTATAAAGCGCTGTCCAACCGATCCGGTTGCCCCCAGAATGGAAACAGGTATTTTACTCATGGTCAATCCTTTCGAAACCAGAACCAGGCGGAGCGCCAGGGCTCGCGGTCGCGCACCTGTGTGGTTCCGTAAATAACTTTTTCAATATGGAAACCATCCTGAAAGAACCCGTGCAGGATATCTTCATCCAGCCATTCATAGTGGCCTCTGGCGGGGTCATTCAAATGGGCGAATAGCAAAAAAAGCGCGCCTGGTTTGAGCAGGCGTTTTATCTGGCTGTGAAACGCGCGTAGTTCCGCCTCCGGCATGCGATGACAGCAGCCGATATCCACTGCCAGATCATAGCCGGCGCTGAGAAAAGCGAGGCTGGTAACATCCGCCTGAAAAAAATTAATTTGCCCGGCAACCCGGGCTTTTTCAGCGCGCTGCCGCGCCTCAGTGATTGCGCGGGGAATATAATCGACCGCGTCAACCTGCCAGCCTCTCGCGGCAAGGAAGATGGCAGTTCTGCCATACCCGCAGCCGAGGTCAAGCGCCTTACCGGCGGGCAACTCCGCGGCAAGTTCGATTATTTCGGGAGGCGGTTCAGGGGAGTCCCAGGGGATATCCCCGGCTGCGTATTTATCGATGAATTTTTTCTGCCTATTCATGGTCTGCCGGAATCTTTTTGAATGAGCGCGATTATATCATTGATCACCCCGTTGGCGGTTACGGTTGCACCGGCGCCGGGGCCCGCGATTACCAGCGGATCGGGGTTATAGTTGCGGCTGTAAAAGGCAAAATAATTGCCGGGTCCATTCAGGGCGCCCAGTGCGCTGTTTTCTGCCACTTCCCGCAAGCCTATCCTGCCACCGCGGGCAGTAACCGTTGCCAGATAACGCAGCGTATTTCCGTTTTCGGCAGCCGTCTTTGCCATCGCGGCATAATCCGCGTTTAATAACGCGCTCGCTTCAAAAAAATCAGCCAGCGGCATGCCCAGCAGGCGTTCATCATACAATGGGAGGACTTCAACTTCCTCTTTTTCCATCTGCCAGCCGGCAGTGCGCGCCAGAATTAAAGTTTTGCGCAGCACATCAAACCCGCTCAGGTCATCACGCGGGTCGGGTTCGGTATAGCCGGCGTCGTAAGCGTCCCTCACCGCCTGGCTGTAACTGGCGCCCTGTTCTAGCCGGCTGCAAAGGAAACCCAGGGTGCCGCTCATCACCCCCTCAACGCGTGTAATCGGATCGCCGCTGGCAACCTGACTGGCAAGGCTGGCAATCACCGGCAACCCTGCCCCGACGGTTGCCTCGTAACGCACATTCGGGTTGCTGAAAAGGTGTTTTGCCTGCCGCCAGGGGGCGCTGAGCGCGTTCTTATTGGCAAAGACCAGCCGGCAGCCTTTATTGAGCGCGTCTTTCCAATCCATATCCTTCACCACGCTGGTGTCGATGATGATCAGATCCTCAGTAAAAAGGGCTGGCAGAGCGGAAAGCGGCTGGCTGCCGGGAAAATGGCTGAGCCTTTCCCCGGCTTCCTTAGCGCGTATGGCGTTTTCCACAAGCTGGGACGTGAGCGGATCACCGGTCAGGCAGGCGCTGCTGTCAGACAGGGCAGCCAGCGCCACAGGCAGATCGAGATGGTTGAGCATGGCAAGCACCTGTCTGCCCACCTTTCCCAAACCGTAAAGCATGATTTTGAATTCTTTTCTCATGAAGGACTCCGCTGTTAAAGATAATTCAATTCTATCTAATTTTGGCAGCTTTCAACAGGCACTATCCAGCAAATGAGGTGTCATGTCTCTAATCTATCAGCAATGAAAAAACGGTATTAAAATAAGCCAATCACTTTCCGATAAAGGAGATTGAAGAAATCATGGAATGGCTCAGTGACCCTCAGATCTGGATAGCGCTTTTAACCCTGGTCGCGCTTGAACTTGTATTGGGTGTAGATAATATCATTTTTATCTCCATCCTGGCGGGAAAGCTGCCCAGAGAGCAGCAATCCCGGGCACGCCGCACCGGGATCGGCATGGCAGTCTTTGGCCGCATCCTGCTCTTGCTTTCCCTGTCCTGGATTATCGGGTTAACCAAACCGCTTTTCTCTTTGTGGAACTTTCACGTTTCCGGCAGGGATCTGATCCTCTTTCTGGGCGGGTTGTTCCTGATGGGCAAGGCGACCATGGAAATTCACCAGAAACTTGAAGGGACGGAAGGGCATTCCTCCACCAAAGTCAGGACAACCTTCTGGGGCGTCATCGCGCAAATCATGCTGCTGGACGTGGTCTTCTCGCTGGATTCGGTGATCACCGCCGTGGGAATGGTTGACCATGTGGAGGTGATGATTGCCGCGGTGATCGTGGCGGCGTTCGGTATGATCCTCTCTGCCGACGCCCTGAGTAATTTTGTCGATCAGCACCCGACTGTCAAGATGCTGGCGCTTTCATTTTTATTGATGATCGGTTTTACGTTGATCGTGGAAAGCCTGCACCAGCATATCCCCAAGGGCTATATCTACTTTGCCATGGGCTTTTCCGTATTTGTCGAGATCCTCAACCTGCGCCTGCGAAAAACCGAGCGCGACCCGGTCAAGCTGCACCAGCCGTATATCACGCCGGAGAAGGCGGAGCAGGGACAAGGTTAGCGGGGAATCAAAACGGCAATCGCAGGGGGCAACAGAAACAGAAGGAACGAAAGGAAAATAAAAAAGAGGCTGACCCTTTTGCTTTTGGGTCAGCCTCCTTTTCATCCGTTCGATTTGTGATTAAATCCAGCCGCGCAGGCCCATGGCTTTGACAACCCGGGCAATCGCAACCATGTAAGCCGCGTCGCGCATGTAAACTTTTTCCTTGAGGGACATTTCCAGCACGGCTTCAAAAGCCGCGGTCATTTTCTGGTCTTCTTTTTCCAGCACTTCCGGTTTGCTCCAGTAGAAGTTCATATCGTTCTGCACCCCTTCGAAATAGGAAACGGTCACGCCACCGGCGTTGCAGAGGAAATCCGGGATCAGGAAAATGCCTTTTTCCTGAATGACTTTGTCGGCGTCGGGCGTTGTTGGCCCATTGGCGCCTTCCGCGATCACCTTGACATTGGGGTGGATCTTGCGCACCGATTCACCGTTGAGCTGGCCTTCCAGCGCCGCCGGGATGAGGACATCCACGTCTTTGGCAATCCAGGCGTCGCCGTCTTCAATGGTGTATCCCGCTTCTCTGGCTTTGGCTTTATTGATTGAACCGTATTGATCCGTGATGGAGATCAGGAATTTCGCATCAATGCCGTCATCTTTGCTCACGGTGTACGAGGCGCGGTCCTCACGGTCCCAGTAGGAAACGCAGATCACCTTGCCGCCCAGAAACTTATTAAAGCCAATCGCGGCGTGTTGAGCCACATTGCCGAATCCCTGAATTGAAGCAGTGCATTTGCCCGCATCGATATTAAGGTGCTTTAAAGCTTCCCTCAGGGTGAAGATAATCCCGTAGCCTGTGGCTTCGGTTCTGCCCAGTGATCCGCCGTTGCCCACCGGTTTGCCGGTGATGACGCCCGGGGTGAACTGCCCAACAAGTTTGGAGTATTCGTCCATCATCCAACCCATCATCTGCGGGCTGGTACCCACATCCGGCGCCGGTACGTCCTGGCGGGGGCCAATGTTTCTCCAGATCTGCTGCACATAACCGCGCACCAGGCGTTCTTTTTCACCGGTGGAGAGTGTCGCCGGATCAACCACCACGCCGCCCTTGCCGCCGCCCAGCGGAATATCAACCACGGCGCATTTCCAGGTCATCCAGGTTGCCAGCGCGCGTACGGTGTCGATTGTTTCGCCAGGATGGAAACGGATGCCGCCCTTATTGGGTCCGCGGGCATCGTTGTGCTGAACGCGAAAGCCCTGGAAAACACGTATACTCCCGTCATCCATTTTCACCGGAATGCGGAAGTGATACTCGCGCAATGGCCAGCGCAGGATTTCGCGCACTTCCGGATCAAGCTGCAGGAGTTCTGCAACATGATCGAATTGTGCCTGTGCCATTTCAAATGCATTGGTATTGGAAGCCATACTTACTCCTTTAATCCCTGATCTTGGTTTTTTGACGTGCGGGAGTAACCTTAAATAAATAGCGGACACACCGGTTGTGCCCGCCTCAGTTACAAGGATGCTCTCGATCCGAAAATCCGGTTACTCCTTTTTCCGTCACATCCAATAGATTAACATTTCAACGCCTGTTCGTCAAGGTGATGAAAATCGTTGTTTATGCTGAATTCTTCCATTGTCAGGGATTGCGATCAAACTCCCCGCGTTAATTTATCCGTTTTTTTCGGATTTTCCATCGGAATCTCCCTTATCTGCCGCGGGTTGGCTTTCCCGCCGGATGTCTTCATCACCATGGGGATTGGTCATCAGGCGATAAAAAAGTGAAAGCCATTGAGCGATGGCTTTCACGGGTTGAGCGTTATTTTAATAAGGAAGGCGGTTCAGGGCAGGATGATCGCTTCGATATCTCCCTGTACCGCTGACACCCGCTGTACCTGGCAGCCGGTCGTGTCAATGATGAAGATCTCCGCCGGTTTGCCGCTTTCTTCCAGCACGCTGATGGCAATTTTCTTCCCATCCGCGCTCCAGGTGACACCGCTGATCGCCCAGCCGACTTCATCCACGAGAAGCTGCGCTTGCGAGCCGTCCAGTTTTTTCAGGTACAGGCTGTTGTTCTGGATGCCACGATAAGCGATGCGGCTGCCGTCCGGCGATATTCTCGGTCTCGGGTCTTTCAACGAGGACCCGCTCAGCACCATCACGTCCCTGACCTCGCCGCTTTCAACTTCCACCGAGCGCAGCAAGAACCCGTCCGCGCTGTAACCGGGGATGGCGAAGTAGATCAGCTTTCCATCCGGGGACCAGCCAGCCAGGAATTCGTAGCCCAGGTTGGTCAGTTGCTGCGGGTTGCCGCCGTCACTGTTGGCAATGACGATGCCTGAGACAGCCTCCCACCAGGCAATATAGGCTACTTGGGTGTCATCCGGCGACCATATTTTCAGGTCGGGTAAGTTTGCATTGAGGGAACTCTCGCCTGTCTCAATATTGAAAAAACTGACGCCGTCATTGGTGACCGATGCCAGCAGTGTCCCTCCGCTGGACAGGGCAACACCACCGTATCCGCTGGAAAGCACCTGCTGACCGGTTCCATCCAGGTTGGTCAGGATCATCTGCGGCTCGGGCTGATATTGCCGGTAGACGATCATTCCACTCATCTCCGCCGGCACAGCGGGTACCAGCGCCATCTTGTCCGCGTTAAGGCAGGGTTCCAACAGAGGCGCTGCTTCCACATACTTTTCCAACTCCGCGTCCCAGATGCCGGTCCAGGTGAAGTTTTGTCCTTTTTTCATCGGGCGTCCAAAGATCAACTTCAGTTCCCCGGTTGGCAGTTGTTCAAAACTCAGGCTGGTTTGAAAGCGCTCGGGATTCTCCGGGCTACCGCCTCCTCCGCCACCCATGGCATTGTAGCCATCAATCCGCACGCTGACCGAGCTCAGATTTTCGCCCAGGTCGAGCAGGAATTTGTAGCCGTTGCGCGAATCCGGCGTGATGCTCACCAGCCGGAACTTGTGTCCGCTAATCTCCACCTCGCGGTTGATTTCAAGCGTTTCGCCGGGCTGCGGGTTTTCGCCCACATTAACGATCAGCGTTGCCGTGGCAGCCGGGTCGACATCCTGAATCGTATAACCACTGACCACGATTTTGACCGGCATTTGAACGCCATTGAACGAAAACTCATAGGCAAACTGATCCCCTTCAACGGGTACGGTTGACCAATCAGGTGGAATTTGCGCATCGCTCGCATATGAATAGCTGATGTTGTTGCCGTCAGCATCGATGATTTTCGCGGGTCCGCTGATCTGATAGGTTTCTCCCTCTTTAAGCTGCGGCTTCAAACAGCCTAACAGGATGACCTTGCCGTCATTTTGAATAAATTTTTCAATCGAAACCTGCCCCTGGGGTTCATCCGCTGTTCCCGCTTCTGCGCCAGGCTGCTGGAGGTCATCCTCCCGTGCTGCTGTTGGCGTGGGCACATCCTCGACTGCCAGGATTTTAAAGTCCGCCGGCGCCGGGATGAAACGCAGCTCCAAAGCCCAATCAACCGGAGCAGCCCCCGGAACGGCACCCGGCACACAGGGCGCCACAAACAATACGCGGCTGATATCCGCCGGCACGGGCGACGTAATTTCAATCCGGCTGCCGTCCGCTGTCAGGAAGTAGGGCTGTTCCAGACAGCCCGGGTCGCTTTCACTCGCCGGATACGCGGCTCGCGGCACGCCGGCGAATCCGTAATCCAGCCGGGTTTCAGATGCGGTCAGCACCGCGCCGTTCACCGAAAGGATGATTCCGTCACGCGTCAGGCTTACGGGCTGCTCAAGCACGCGAATGCCGGCGCTGTTTTCAACAATGCCGTACCCGGGAACGTAGCCGAACAGTTTCATAAACGAGGCGTACACATTGCGGGGCCCCGCGATCAGAATGACCACCAGCGCCAGGAATGCCAGCAAACCCGCCAGCATTGCCGGTTGAAACAACCAGAAACTTCTTTTCTCCTCCGGCAATGGGTAGCGGCTGATCAATTTTCCCCTCAGTTGCGTCAGAAACTGCTCGTTATCAGCCGCTGTCGATAATAAGGTTTTAATTTCCTCTTCAATTTTTTGAACTTCAATGGATTCAGATTGCATTGCTTTCCTCCAACCGGCTTTGTAAACGGGTGAGCAGCCGGTAGTAACTCTTTTTGACAGCCTCTTCAGACTTGCTGAACACCTGGCTCAGTTCGGCAAAGGATAGTTCAGCAATGTTGCGTAAACGCAGCAGGTCAAGCTCCTCTTCTTTTAGACCGCTTAGAAGATGGCTCAGTTCCCGCAGACGTTCATTCCGCACGACAATCGAGAGCGTATCGGAAAGGGAATCGGTTTGAAGCTGCGGCAGGATTTTCTCTTCGCGGGCGTGCGCGCGGTAATAATCCGCCATCTGGTTGCGCGCGATGGTGAACAGCCAGGCGGAGAAGTAGCCGCGGTGCTGGTAGCGGGGCAGCATTTCGATCACCTTCAGAAAGGTTTGCGAGGTGATGTCCTGCGCCAAGTCAATATTGGCGGTTCTGCTCAGAATATAGCGGTAAACAGAGCCCGCATAATGGTCATAGAGTTCGCCAAAGGCTGCCGGATTCTGTTTCGCACTGCGAATCAGGTCGGCTTCCCTTGAAGAAACCCAGTTTTTCTGCCTTCTTTGCTGCATTGTTTTTTCCATACTGTCCCTTTTAATGATCCGCTCCGATTTGAGTACTCATCATGTTAAACGCAAAATGAGTTGGAAAGGGACAACCTTCTCCCCTTATTGCAGATCAAAAGGGGGATTTTTACCCGCTGGAAAAGATATTGCTGACAGAGGAACCTGTCTGATTCCTTGACAGCATCATTTTTTTGCCAGCATATCCACAATGATGGCGCTCAATTCAGCGCTGAATAATTTGCATTTTGCCGTATCGGCACGGATGCTAAACGGCAACTCAATGTGGTAGGCTATCCATTGATCGGTGTTGATGGTGACCGACCGGGTGGCTTTGAAGTGGATTTTATCGAAATTTCCACTGATCGAGTAAGGCAATGTTTCCGGGTGGGCAGCCAGGGCGATCTGTAATCGGGATGCCAGATCCTGCGATAAGGGAGATTTCTCCCGCGAGCCGCAGGTGATCTCGATATCGAAACGGGCTGCACCGCTGCCGTGGGCGTGAATCTCAAACAGGAGACGCGGTTTAAGCGACTGGATGCGGTTATAGTAATCGGTGTTTTCCTTTTTATTGGGGTCAATGAAATAATTCCCGGCAATCAGGCAGGGGCAATCCAGACTGCGGGAAAGATGGTAGGCGATTAAGCCCGTGTTTTCATCCGAAGTGGGGTGGGCTTTAATGGGCAGGGTGGGAACACCCACCGGCGCGTGGTGCGGCGCCGCGATTAGAACGCGCCGCTCCCTGCCGGGAAGAAAGAGCAGGTAAGAGATCCGGGGATCGTTGAGCAGATTTTCAATTGTCATCCGTACATCCTCCTTTCTTTTTTAGATTATACGGAAAGAAAGATGAATTTTAAAGCCGGTATAAAGATAACCTTTAATCCGGAAGTCCTGCCATAGCATCGCACCGGTAAATTTTGATACAATAAAGACAATCCAATTATCGGGAGGATTTCCATTGAAAAACATCAAAATAGCCATTCCCATGGCAGGTTTAGGAACCCGTATGCGACCGCATACATGGAGCAAGCCGAAACCGTTAATTTCCATAGCGGGAAAAACATTTTTTGACTATGTATTGGGGCAGTTTGACAGCCTGCCGGCGGAGTTTGAGCCCGAGTTTGTTTTCATCGTCGGCCCCAACCAGCAGGATCAGATCGAAGCCCATTTAAAAGCCCAGCACCCGCAAAAAAAATACCAGTTTGTGCTGCAAAGCGATATGCGCGGGCAGTCCCACGCGATCTATCAGGCAAAGGAACTGCTGGAAGACAGCCCGATGCTGTTGTCCTTTTCGGACACGCTGATTGAAACCGACCTTGCCATGCTTTCAGACGCGCAGCTTCAGGCGGCAGCCTGGGTAAAACCGGTGCCGGACCCGCGCCGCTTTGGCGTGGCGGTGGTTGACGAAGCCGACCGGGTGCAGCGTCTGGTGGAAAAACCGCAAACCATGGAAAACAACCTGGTCCTGGTGGGCTTTTACTACTTTGCCTCCGGCAGCGACCTGCTGCGGGCTATTGAATACCAGATTGAGAACAACATCACGCTGAAAAACGAATACTTCCTGGCGGACGCGGTTAACATCATGCTTGACCGGCGGATCAATATGCGGGCAGAGCGCATCGCAGTCTGGCTGGATGCCGGCATCCCGGCAGCGGTGCTGGAGACCAACCGCTGGCTGCTGGATCATGGCAGCGGTAACAGCCCTGTCCCCGCGGGCGAAGGGGTTGCCATCATCCCGCCGGTTTTTATCCATCCCAGCGCTGACATTCGCAGTTCGGTGATCGGGCCGCACGTTTCAATCGCGGCAGGCTGCAGGATTGAAAATTCCATCCTGCGCAACAGTATTCTGGACAGCGAGGTGGAGATCAGCAATGTGCTGATCGAGGATTCCATTTTGGGCAGACAATCACGGGTTGTTCACAGAATGAACCAGTTGAATCTGGGGGACAACACTTCGATACTGTATTAATAACCGGTTTAATTCACCCAACAGGAGAATTTATGACAAATAAATATATCTCTGATCGCGTGGCTAATTTGAAGCCTTCGGGCATCCGGAAGTTTTTTGATATCGCCGCCAGCATGGAAAATGTGATTTCGCTGGGCATTGGGGAACCGGATTTTGATTCCCCATCGCGGGTGATTCAAGCCGGCATTCGCGCCTTGCAAGAGGGACACACCCATTACACCGCCAACGCGGGTCTGCTGCCCCTGAGGGAGCAATTGTGCGCCCACCTGAACAAACTTTATGGCGTCGAATACGACCCGAAAACGGAAGTGGTTATTACGGTTGGCGGCTCCGAGGCGCTTTACCTGGCAGCCACCGCCCTGCTGAACAACGGCGACGAGGTCATCATCCCCTCGCCCTGTTTTGTTTCCTATCAGGCGCAGGTGGAGCTGGCGGGCGGCGTGCCGGTGGAGATCCCCTGCAGAATGGAGGATAATTTTGATGTGGACCCGGCAGCCATTGAAGCCGCGGTCACCCCGCGCACCAAAGCCATCCTGCTCGGTTTCCCGAACAACCCGACCGGGGCGGTTGCCACAAGGGAGCGGCTGCTGGAGATCGCCCGCATCGCGGAAAAACATGATCTGATCGTCATCTCGGATGAAATTTACGACCGGCTTGTTTATGGCGGGCATAAGCACGTCTGCTTCCCGTCCCTGCCGGGGATGCGTGAACGCACCATACTGCTGGGCGGGTTCTCCAAGGATTATGCCATGACCGGCTGGCGCATTGGCTACGCGCTGGCGCCGGCGGGCTTGATTGTTGGCCTGCTGCGCGTTCACCAGTACGCGGTGATGTCGTCGCCAACCGTCGCCCAGATTGCCGCCATGGAAGCGCTGGCGGATGTTGACGGGGATGTGGAAAAGATGCGCCGGGAGTATGACCGCCGCCGGCAACTGGTAGTGCGCGAGCTCAACCGGATTGGACTGCCCACCTTCGAACCGAAAGGCGCTTTTTACGCCTTCCCCAAGGTCAGCGCCAGCGGGCTGGATGAAGAAACTTTTGCTGAAAAACTGCTTTACGAGGAGCGGGTGGCGATTGTGCCCGGCACGGCTTTTGGCGCGGGCGGAGAAGGTTTCTGCCGGGTTTCTTACGCCACCTCCTATGAGAAGCTGGAGGAAGCCATGCGCCGCATCGAGCGGTTCATGAACAAACTTTAAAGGGGGCTGCCGCAGACACAGGCAATGAGAGGGCACGGCGCGCCGCGCCCTTTTTTCATGCTTCATGCCGTCCCAGCGGGAAAAAGGCGGCATCCCGACCTGCCGGGTATAGCCCCATCCCGCCGAAACCCTTCCCGCGGGAAGTTGCATCCTGGCCGATAGAACCTATAATTAATCCCAGACCAATAATTCAGTTCACGTTCAAAACTCACCAAACCATTTTTTAAAACCGGCGCAACCGGAAAATCAGGGGAACGACAGGGTTCCCGTCAATCAGAGATAATGGAAGAAACGTTCAGAGGTGACCTATGGCGGAAGGACGCGACAATCAGATCAGAAGGACAGCCAGAATACTGGAGATAATCCAGCAGATTGCTGTCAGCCCGCGCTACTGGACGCGCAGGCGTCTGGCGGAGTACCATGAAATCTCTGAACGGTCGATCCAGAAAGACCTTGAAATTATCCGGCTGCGCCTGAAATTAACCATGAAAACTGAAGGGGATGGTTATTATTTTTTACAGCTGCCCAATTTGCCCGGTACGCACTTTTCCTTTGCCGAGGCAATTGCCCTGTTATCAGCGGCACGGGCAGCTCAGGCAATGCCGGGGGTCAACTCCGCCGAGCTGGCGGTGGCGATTACCAGGCTGGAGACGATCTTCCCGAACGAAATCCGCCCGTTTCTGCGTGAAACGCTTGACCATCTTCCGCGCAGCGTCACCAAAACACACCGGCAGCGCATGCTGGCGCTGATCTACCGAGCCTATTATGAACGAAAGCAAATTCAAATCACATACCAGACCCTCAAAGAAGAGCAGGGCATGGAGCGCATCGTTGAGCCCTATTCGATCATCCCTTATGGCAGGTCCTGGCACATGATTGCCTACTGCCAGCGCAAACAATACATTCTGCAGTTCAAAATCGACCGGATTCTGGAAGCCCACCTGCTGGAGAGCGGCTACGAGCGCCCGCGCGACTTTGACCTGGATGAATACATGGGCGATAGCTGGGGCTTGATGCGTGGCGCCGCTTATGAACCGGAGCCGGTGGTGCTGGCGTTTGACAACATTGCCGGCAGGTGGGTATCGGAGGAGTACTGGCACAAAAGCCAGGAGATTGAAAAGAACGAGGATGGCAGTTTTACCGTGCGCTTCCACGTGGGGGTTACGCCGGAGATGATCTCCTGGCTGCTTTATTACGGCGCGCGGGTCCGGGTAATTGAACCCGCCTGGCTGCGGGAAAAGGTGGAGGAAGAGCACAGGAAGGCGTGCGAGGGAGGGTGAGGGTGGAGGAATTAATTGCACATAGAAGAGAAAGTGATGGGGTGTCTCAGATTCTAAGTGATCATTTACTGGGTGTCTCCCAACATGCAGGAAAATTTGCAGAGAAAATTGGACTGAGAAAATCCGGGGAATTATTAGGACTTTTGCACGATATTGGAAAAGCAAGTCATGAGTTCCAACAGTATATAAAATATGAAAAAGATTTGATCAATCCGGATGCTGATGGATTTATTGACCCAGAATCACTTCGTGGAAAAATAGATCATTCCAGTTCAGGCGCCCAGTTCATTCATAAGCATATTGGTACAGCATTGCCAAAAAATAAAATAGCCAGTCAAATTTTATCCTTATGTATTGCATCCCACCATTCCGGATTGATTGATTGTATATCACCGGATGGCGTAGACAAATATTCGAACAGAATCGAGAAAGATGAAGAACTTACCCACGCAATTGAATCCTTTTCAAATCTTCCTAATCCATTGAAAAACAAATTATTATCAAAAATTAATGATGTAAATATAGTAGAAGAATTGGTAATAAAGTGTCAGGAATTGAAAGATGATTTGGATTCAAATGATACTTTTCTGTTTAAAATTGGTCTCTTGATTCGTTTTTTATTCAGTTGTTTATTGGATGCTGATCGTCTGGATACTGCTGATTTTGAATTGCCTCATAACCTGAACATCCGTAATTATGGAAATTATCCATCATGGCAAAAATTAATTGAACGTTTAAATGAAAAAATTTTCCAATTTGAAAATAAAAAAGATAAAAACAATATCGACATTTTAAGAAATCAAATTTCAGAAGAATGTTTAGCTGCTGCCTATGAATCACAAGGTGTTTTCCAATTAACCGTTCCAACTGGTGGAGGAAAAACTATTTCAAGTTTGAGATTTGCGCTGAACCATGCAGATCATCATAAACTGGACAGGATTTTTTACATTATTCCTTATACATCCATAATTGATCAAAATGCTGATGAGGTTAGGAAAATTCTTGAAGACAAGGACAATCAGGGCAATTATTTAAATCAGGTGGTCCTTGAGCATCATTCAAATATAACCCCCGATGAGGAAAGTTATAAACAAAAGCTTCTCTCAGAAAACTGGGATGCGCCCATCGTTTTTACAACTCAGGTGCAATTTCTAGAATCGTTGTTCGGAGCAGGAACAAAAAAGGCTCGAAGAATGCATCAATTGGCTAACTCAGTAATTATTTTCGATGAAATTCAAACTTTACCAATCCGTTGTGTACATATGTTTAACGTTGCTTTGCGTTTTCTGGTAAAAAACTGTAGAACAAGCATCGTTTTATGCACTGCCACTCAACCTTTGTTGCATAAGGTTGAACCGAAAAGCAAATCGATTTCATTAGAGCCGAGAAAGAAAATTATTAGCAATGAACATGAACTTTACGAAGCTTTCAAGCGTGTATCTGTCGTAGATAACAGAAAAGCGGGAGGCTGGTCCCTTGATGAAATTTCTGATTTAACTTTAAAGGAATTAAAGAAAACAGGAAGTGTATTAATTGTCGTTAATACAAAAAAGTCAGCAAGAGATCTTTTTTTTGCACTGAAAAGAAAAGAATGCCCAGGATTATATCATCTCAGCACTTCCATGTGTCCTACCCATCGTTTAGATATTTTGAGTGAAATCAGGTCTAACCTGGCAGTGGGAACCGAACCTGTTGTTTGTGTAAGTACTCAGTTAATCGAGGCGGGCGTGGATGTTGATTTTGGATCAGTAGTTCGCTACTTAGCTGGTTTGGATTCAATTACACAGGCTGCGGGAAGATGTAACAGAAACAATCGTAAGCTTAAAGGTTATGTACATATTATCAACCCAAATGATGAAAATATAAGTCGTCTAAAGGATATTGTTTCAGGGTTAGAGAATTGTGAAAGAATTTTAGAGGAATATAAAAAAAACCCTGCCCTATTTTCTGAAGAAATGATTGGAATTAAGGCATTAGAACAATATTATAAATATTATTTTTATAGTCGGAAAGAAGAGATGAGTTATAGTGTAGGAGAAAAAACAATTGTAGGAAGAAATGACAATATTTTCTCTCTGCTTTCTAACAATGTTTTATCAATTACTGAATATAATAGAATTAACCACAAAAATCCAACGATACCTTTTCCACAAGCCTTTAATACAGCTAACAAAGCTTTTCATACACTTGATACAAATACCAGAGGTATAATCGTTCCATACAAGAAAGGGGGCGAACTTATTTCAAAATTAATTAGTTTCAATACTGTTGAAAGACAATTTACTTTACTTAAGCAGGCTCAGAAATTTTCAGTTAACCTGCGTTATCCAGGTGAATTAAACAAACTAATTGATTTGGGCGCGATTTATGAAACTCAAAAAGGCTCAGGTATTTATTATCTTCAGAAAAATTTTTATAGCGATTTTACCGGT
>Ga0123335_1005821_pt1 | contig 14770 bp, 14 predicted proteins | sample BiotimSIPDNA_2_FD_89707 | JGI IMG/M metagenome (GOLD analysis project Ga0123335, IMG submission 89707) | Anaerobic biogas reactor microbial communites from Washington, USA - Biogas_R2 time_0 SIP DNA | ecosystem: Engineered > Bioreactor > Anaerobic > Unclassified | place: Washington, USA... | reverse complement strand
ATTCATGCGCCGTCTGTCCTTTTTGTCGGGTTTTTGTGGAAAAACCATATTCTGGGACATGGCGGCGCATCAATTCATCTCAACGGAGGATCTTCTGGGTTGTGGGCAACGCCCACGTTAGTTACCGACACCCGAGTCTTTATGGTACAGCAACCGGTTTCGTGCTCTCAATTTAGGTGGCGAAATGGGTAATGGCGGCAGGCACCCTTATCTTTCTACTCCCGCTTGATCCGTGAAAATCAAGGTACTTGCCCTTGGTTCCCAATTTATTTTTTCGCGCCTTCATTGGCGACCATGATTTACAACGTGATACAATGACGGTAAGCATTGTTACAGGCATTATTGGCTCAGAACACGATGAATTTCTTCAGGGATTGTTTCGGAAATAATGTTCGTTTTACAGCCGAAAGGCTGGAGCATATACGCCTGCATCCGGAAATGGTTGATCTGGAAGCGGAGATAGGTGTCGTACTTGAGGCACCGGAAGTTGTGCAACGGTCCCGAACGGACAGTCGGGTGGCTCTCTTTTACCGCTATTACCGTGCCACAAGGGTGGGCGACAAATGGTTATGTGTGGTGACCAAATTTGAGGGAACCGACACATTTGTCGTTACGGCGTATTTGACGGACAAAATAAAACAGGGAGAAACGTTATGGCCGATACCGTAAAAGTCTGGTATGATGCCGAGGCGGATTATCTTGAGGTGATCTTTCGTGATGGCGCCGGATATATGACCGAAACCGAGCACGATGCCGTTATGGAACGTGTGGACAAGGATGGCCACATCCTGGGATTCAGCATTCTGGGTGTAAGCCAATTCAACAAGGAAAAGCCGCTGGAGGCTGTCTTGCGTGCGGTGTAATTGCAGCAACCTACCATCCCGTGGACATGATTGGGTGAGTTCCGGAGCCTTTTTATTTGATTCATTGATCTCTGTCGATTTCAGCCAGCCACCGCCAGGAAACGGGACGCTTTAATGGGTGCCGACACAAACATACCTCAAGAACAAGACTTGGAATACACCTTCTTCCGCAGCCATGGGCCCGGGGGACAGAAGAAGAATACGACCGATTCGGCCGTGCGTCTGCGGCATTTGCCTACCGGCATTGTGGTGGTGCGGACCGGTTCACGGTCACAGTTAAAGAATAAAGAAGCGGCCTACGAAGAACTGTTGCGGCGGTTGGAAGCTTTGCGGCAGGTCCCGGAACCACGCGTCCCCACGCGGCCGAGCCGTTCGGCAAAGGCCAAGCGCCTGCGCAGCAAGCAGTTGCGCAGCAGAATAAAACAACTCCGCATGCCCCCGACGGAGGAATAGCGGGGTTGCCCACCTTGGGATTCCGAGGAGGCGTTACATAAGCAACGCATGGTTGCCCGCAACCCGACGCCCCTAGTATTTCGCCTTCGCGACTCGTGCTCGTGACTCGTAATCGACAAAAAACGCAATAGAAACTCGATTACGAATTATGAGTTTTTTCTCTCTTGAAATTCTATTTCCCTTTTCGCAACGGTCCGACCGGTGTATTCCGGCGCTTTACCAGGGTTGCGAAGTAAAACTTCGCGGGCAAGCTCGTTCCCAAGTGCAACTTGGGAACGAGCGTAAAGCAACCCGCTCGCATAGACCAAATCAGGCGCTCGCGCGCGGAATATGCAATTGTACCGCAGCCACTGCGCCAGCATCTGCAATTTTGCACGAAACTTCTTTCGCGACGTTTTTCGTTTTCCCTGGTTCCCAAATTCCTATTTGGGAACCCACTCTCTCTTGAAATTCCATTTCTCTCTTTCGTCCCTTCTCCACGGTTCCCGGAATGCTATGTGTATTGACCGTGTGCGAAGGCGGTTCCCAAATAGGAATTTGGGAACCAGACGACCCGCCATAACGCGCTGGTGCCTGTCCGCGGCATCCTCGATAATTTATCTAACTCACCGTAAATAAAAATGTTGTACTCAATGAATGTAGAAACGGCTTCCAGCCACTTCCAACGCGCCAAGAATGCCGCGTCTACATTTTCTTCCTTTACGGGAAAACTGCGGGGCCTCATGAAGGACTATCCCTGAATACCTTTATGGCTCATTTCTTGAATCTTTCCTTCCCGAAATCCGGTCAAGTATATAAAGGCTTGTTTTCAACCAGGAGAAAGATTATGTTGTCTAAACCTTGCTTATGGGGATGTGTTTTTCTGGCAGTGCTCGGCGGCGCGGCTTTCGGCGCTCGGCACACGGAACCGTGCATCCTTTTTTCAGAAGACTATGGGGAACGGCTGGAAAGCGGTTCCGACACCGTGGCGCTATGGTGGGCCTCTTCAGGCTGGAAGGTGGCCCGGGACCGCGCCGTGCCGACCCGGACGGGCAAAGCCGTGTGGATTGAACTGGCACGGAATGAACGGGAAGCCGCGCAGTTGGTCGTTCAACCCTGCAGCGATCTCACGGGGTTTACGGCAACGGCGGGACCGTTGACCGGCCCCGGCGGCAGCCAGATTCCGGCGGAGTGCGTGGAAGTGCTGCGGGTGCGGTATGTGACCGTGGAGCGTCCTTCGGACGGCTGGGGCGCATCCGCGCCGTGGCCGGATCCGCTGCCCCCGTTCCAGGGGCCGCTCGCCCTCAGCGCGAACAAGAACCAGCCCCTTTGGATTCGGGTCTATGCCCCCAAGGAGGTTCCATCCGGCGTTTATGAGGGAACGATCGCCCTGCGGGCCAACGGCTTTGCCGCCGATATCCCCCTGCGCGTGCGGGTGTACGGCTTTGAACTGCCGGATCGCGCCTCCTGCACCACGGCCTTCGGCTTTAATGCGAACACCGTGTACCAGTACCAGGGACTCATCGACCCCGAAGCGCGGCGCCTCGTGCTGGACAAGTACTGGGCAAGTTTCCGCGACCATCGCATCACCCCCTATTGTTCCACCCCGGGCATCTCCCCGGCCGTGTCCTGGACCAAACGCGCGCCGGAAGCCTGCGCCGGGCTATCCCCGGAAGACGCCAGGCTGTTCCAGGAAAACGCCCTGACCCCCGCAATCGACTGGGCGGACTGGGACCGGGAAATGCAGCGCACCTTTGACACCTTCCATTTCAATTCCTTCCGCCTCGGCATTCCCGGCATTAATGCGGGCGAATACCAAGGGTTTCCGGCGGGCTCCCGCGAATATGAACTGGCCTTCAACACCTACGGCAACACCGTGCAGGAGCATCTGCGTGAAAAGGGCTTGCTGGACGAAGCGTATATCTACTGGTATGACGAACCGGCGGAGTCGGACTACCCTGCGGTCATGCAGGGCTTCCGGCAACTCCAGGCGGCCGTACCCGACATCGCGCTCATGCTCACCGAACAGATAGAGCCCGGCCTCATCGGCGGGCCGAACCTGTGGTGTCCCCTGATTTCCGCCTATAACCACGAAAAGGCGGAAGCGCGCCGGAACGCCGGCGAACATTTCTGGTGGTATGTGTGCACGGTCCCCAAGAAACCCTACCCTGGCCTGTTCATCGACCACCCCGCCACGGACCTGCGCGCCTGGCTCTGGCAAACGTGGATGTACGGCATCGAAGGCATCCTGATCTGGCACTCAAACCTCTGGACCACGGGCATGGCCTACCCGGACCAGCCCCAGAACCCCTATGAGGACACCATGTCCTGGATGACCGGATACGGCACCAAGCCCGGTGAAAAGCGGCCCTGGGGCAACGGGGACGGTCGCTTCATGTATCCGCCGGAGGCCGCGGCTGACGCCCAGCCCGCCCGGCCCGTGCTGGACGGACCGGTGGACAGTATCCGCTGGGAAATGCTGCGCGACGGTGTCGAGGACTACGAGTACCTCGTCCTGCTGAAACAGGCACTCGACAATCCTGCTAACGGCCTGTCTGAACAGGAAAAGGCCCGCTACCGCAACTTGCTGGAAGTGCCCGAAGCCATTGCCCGCGACGCACGCACCTATACCAAGGATCCCGCGCCCATCGAAAAACAGCGCACCCGTATCGCAAGGGTCATCGAAAAACTGGCGAAGTAAAAACCGGATGAAGAAAATGCGAGTCTAAAGAACGAAATACTTTGCGGTCCTGTCAATTCTTAATAGTATTCGAAAGAACTTAGCCCAACAGAATCTTTTGTGTTTTATGCGACTTTGTGGCGATTTTTTTGAAAACACTGCTTGCCACAAAATGCGCAGAAGTCACAAAAAGGCCCTTTAGTTATGGCTCGGCCGCACTGTGTTATTAACTCGTTTAAGGGAAACTGCGCCGTTATGCGAAATATTTTAGTGTTTCTTTTGTTAACCTCTGGATTATCCGTTTTTGCCGGCACGCCCGCTCTTCGTTTAAATCAGATTCAGGTCATCGGCACCCATAACAGTTACCATCTGCACCCGGACGCGATCATGCTGGAAACGGCGGCTTCGGTGACCCGCGAGGCGGACACCATGAAATACAGCCATGACCCGCTGGACGTGCAGCTGGATAACGGGGTGCGCAGTTTTGAATTGGATATTCAGCCTTTCGCGGACGGGTTTCACGTCTATCATGTACCTATTCTGGACGACGGGAGCACCTGCCCCATCTTCCGTGACTGTGTGGCAACGGTATTGGCCTGGTCTCAACAGCACCCGAACCACGTGCCGATCAGTTTCCTGCTGGAATTCAAACTGGTGGAATCGCTGCTGGCCGGAAAGCCCCTGCTCGACGCCGATGCGGCCATGCTGGAAATGCTGGAAGAGGAGATCCTGTCCGTAGTGCCCCGGGAACAGATACTGACCCCGGATGACGTGCGCGGCGATTTTCCGACCCTTTCGGCGGCGGTACAAAAACAAGGCTGGCCGTCCCTGGAGGAAAGTCGGGGCAAACTGTATTTCATTGTGCACAATCGCAACGAATTGCGCCAGGCCTACACGCAAGGACGCCCTTCCCTGGAAGGCAGGATCATGTTTGTCAATTCTTCGCCGGACCGGCCTGACGGCGCCTTCTCCGTGGTGGACAATCCCCACTCGGACAAAATACCGGAATATATCGCCAAAGGCATGATCATTCGCGTTCGTGCGGATGCCGGTCTGGACGAAGGCCAAACGGGCAATACCAGAAACCGCGATACCGCTTTCGCCAGCGGAGCGCACATCATCAGCACGGATTTCCCGCGCGGCAAAGCGCACGCGGGCACAGGGTATTGCGTCGCACTCCCCGACGGCGCAGAATACCGCAACAGCCCCGCAAACGGTCTTCAGAAACCGATGCCCGTGCTCATCAGCAGCGGGAAATAAGCGGGCTCATCAACTTCGCGCGCTCCGTCTAAGTAATATTTCCAGCTCTCCGCGATCTTCCAGCCCGTCTAGAAATCCCCGCGTGATGAATATGCTACAATAAATCGTTGCACGCGGCCTGTCCGTGCGCTTGGCCGTGGAACCTATGGAAGGTATGCGAAATCATGGTTGTAATGATCATCGGCGCCAAAGGCCAACTCGGCACCGCCCTGTGCGCCGCATTTCAGGACACGGAGGTGATAAAGGCCGACCGCGGCGGCGGACACTGCACGGTTGACATCTGCGACCGGAAAGCGCTCTTCAAATGCATATCCGAGTTCCGACCGGAGATCGTCATCAACACGGCCGCGGAACATGAACTGCGTTCCTGCGAGGCCCATCCCGACCAGTCCTTTGCCGTGAACGCCTCCGGGGCAATGTGGGCGGCCCAGGCATGCCGGGAAACGGGCGCGCGCCTGGTCCATATCAGCACCGATTACGTGTTCGGCGGCGATTCACGGGAGAGAAACATTCCTTATTGTGAATCAGACCCGCCCAAGCCCCTGAATGTGTACGCGGCCAGCAAACTAGCGGGAGAATACCTGGTCGCGGCGCACTGCGCCAACCACCTGATCGTGCGGACGGCGGCGCTGTACGGACTCGCCCGGTGCCGGGGGAAAGGCGGGCGCAACTTTGTCGAAACCATGCTCGGCCTCGCGGCGACCGGCCAGGAGGTGAAAGTGGTCAACGACGAATTCACCACACCCACCTACGCGGCATCTTTGGCCGCGCAAATCCGGCTGCTGGCGGAGCGCGCCGAACCGGGCCTGTACCATGCCACCTGCGGCGGCGCCTGTTCCTGGTACGAATTCGCGGAGGCCATTTTTGAGGAACTGGGGGTGCGGGTACACCTGGTGCCGGCGAAAAGCCTCGATTTCCAGTCGAGCGTAAAACGCCCAACCTATACCGTGCTGGACAACCGGCACGCCCGCGAAGCGGGGCTGGACATCATGCCCGATTGGCGCGAGGCCTTGAAAAGTTATACGGCCGCGCGCCGCAACGCGGCCAACGCGACCGTATAGTTTAAAACAGGGTGTCGGTCTTATGCCGGTTCTTTGACGTCCGGGATGCTTTGTCTTCCTTTTTCAAGGATTTCCTCATCCAGATCGTAGTCCTGCAGGTCACCACGCAGATAAGCGTCATACGCCGCGACGTCGAAGTGGCCGTGACCACTCAGATTGAAGAGAATCGTCTTGCTTTCTCCCGCTTCCCGGCAGCGAACCGCCTCATCTACTGCGGCGCATATCGCGTGTCCCGATTCCGGCGCGGGAAGAATGCCTTCACACTTGGCGAACAACAGGCTTGCTTTGAAGCAGGGATTCTGATACAAGGCACGCGCGTCAATAACCCCGTCCTTCTTCAGGTGGGCAACCGTCTGTGCGACGCCGTGATACCGCAGCCCACCCGCGTGAATGCCCGGCGGCACGAAATTGTGGCCCAAGGTATACTGCTTCATCAAAGGCGTCAGCTTCCCGGTGTCACCGAAATCATACGCATAGGGTCCACGTGTCAGGGTCGGGCACGCGGCCGGTTCCACGGCGATGAATTCGGTCTTAAGCCCTTTCTTCAGTTTGTCCTTCACGAAGGGGAACGAAATACCGGCGAAATTGGACCCGCCGCCGCAGCAGCCGATCACGATGTCCGGGTAGTCGCCCACACTGTCCATCTGAAGTTTGGCTTCCTCACCAATGATGGTCTGGTGCATGCAGACGTGGTTCAACACGCTGCCCAGGCTGTACTTGATCTTGCCGCCGCTGGTCACCGCGACCTCAACGGCCTCGGAAATGGCCATGCCAAGGCTGCCGGTGGTTCCCGGATTGTCCTCGCGGATTTTACGCCCGACTTCCGTGGTATCACTGGGACTGGCTATTACGGTGGCGCCGAAGGCTTCCATGAAGCCCTTGCGGTAAGGCTTCTGCTCGAAACTGACGCGGACCATGTAAACCTTGCACTGCATGTTGTACATGGAACAGGCAATGGACAAGGCGGTACCCCACTGTCCGGCGCCGGTTTCCGTACTGAGCGAATGCACACCTTCAACCATGTTGTAATAGGCCTGCGCAATCGAGGTATTGATCTTATGGCTGCCCGAAGGCGTGACGCTCTCGTTCTTGTAGTAAATCTTGGCCGGTGTCTTCAGTTCTTCTTCCAGGCGGTACGCGCGGCGCAACGGGGTGGGCCGGTACATCAGGTAACGGTCCATCACCTCACCCGGTATGGAAATTTCCGGGTTGGGGCTCATCTCCTGTTCAATCAGACCCATGGGGAAAATGGCCGCCAGGTCTTCGGGAGACACCGGCTGTTGCGTTGCCGGATGCAACACCGGTGCGGACGGGGAGGGCATGTCAGGCAATATGTTATACCAGGCATCCGGCATTTTTTTGGCATCCAGCAAAATGGCATACTCGCGCATAGAAGGAAATCCTTTCCGTTTATAAATTATCCAGTGCCGCCCGGAAGACCCTCCGGCGACCGCCAGAACTACTTGAATTTTATTTCCACCGCCGCCCGCGGTTCAATGACCCGGAAGGTGAAAGTTTCTACAAGGTACAGTTCGATTTTCTCGGCATCATGCTTCGCGTATCCGACCGCCATATCCTGGCCAACGGACAACTCATAATCGCCACCGCGCGCCGAAACAATCGCCGCGCCCGCCACGGCAGGAGTCCACGCGGGCGCCATACCGGTCATTTGCTCAACCACGCGATTCACCGTGCCACCGCCCGGCACAATACGGCTCAAGACCCCAAAGGCCTTGGTGCCACCGACAAACGCATAAGGGCCGTCAATATCATTTTCGCGCAACTGGGCAATCGCCCCGGCCACGGCATCCACCACCGCTTCCGGCTGGGCCGCAACGGTAATCGGCTTGGCATCGGCAGCCTCGAGAATGCCCGTAATACCGGCTTTAGACAGCCCGGAATACAGAGATTTTTCTTCAAAAGCCGCCATGGCCTTAGCCGCATCTTCCAGTGGCGCCAGATCCACGTCTTTGGCGCCGCGCTCGATATTTTCCAGTTCACTTAATTTAAGAATAAAGGGGATACGGACCTCTATGAGCGGCAAAGATTGACGGGCACCCCATGCAGGCGTGCCGACAGCACCCTTATCCACCAGTTTGGCACGCCCCAACCCTATGGCGTCCGTTTCCCAACCAAGCGGACCTACAAAATCCACCACGGATCTTGCAGACAACCGGGCGCGTAATACCGCCGCAGCGGCATCGTCAATAGCATTCCAAGCAGCCGAAGAAATAGGGGCGGAAAAACGTTTTAATGCGTCTGTCATGGTTAACGTCCTTTCTTAAGTGAACCGATACCGAGCCCGGCCGATCTCGCGGGGGCAGTTCCACCCCCGACCTCATCACCGGCATCTTCTATCGTGGTTATGTCACCCGCGGTAAACAGGTACGTCTTCAGTTCCTGGTCAAATTTGGGCATCTGGCGGCGGATCCATTCCAAGGTCATAGCCGCATGCTCAATCTCTTCATCACGATTGTGTTCAAGAATTGCCTTCAATGCAGCATCATCAGTAACGTCAGCCCGCTGGTTATACCAGTCCACCGCTTCCAATTCTTCAATCAGGCTTGTTAACGCCCGATGCATGTTTCTTGCCTGCGGCGAAAGTTCCTCAACAGGCTCATGATACACGGTTGCCATACTTCTATTCCTCCTAAGATGGTTCTGAGAGTACAGCGATTCCGCCTGCTTGTTTCAGCGGAACCACCAAAACTCCAATTCCTTACTATATTATGCCCGTTTTTCCCGGCCTATTTCTAATCCGCAAAATTTGGCCAAACGGGCTCAGGACGCGAAGGGCACAACCATCCTTTTGCGCGATACTATCCAGTCGTTGTGCAAGTCCGTGTGAAAAGGCCGCCGCCCTCCCCTTGGGGAATGGCGGCGGCCCGTACTCATTTCCCGCCCGTTCCCTCAGCAAAACTCGGAAACGGGGGGCGGAATCCTATATTTAGAACTTAAGGGTAGCCATCCAGAACAAATACCCGGAAGTGTCGTCACCCGTGCCGCCGCTGAACTGAGTGCCGTAGAAATGCATAAAACTGCCATCCGTAAGACCATCGTCAGGGAAGAGCACATTGCCGAACAACCCGAAGGACAAGTCTGCAGAATAGTTGTAAAGAATATAACTGGCGATTTCCCATCCCAGGTCATCACTGCCTTCATCGGTCCAGAAACTCAGGTTCGGCGCGATATAAATGCGGCGTCCGCCCAATTTGATGGACTTGGGCGGGTTGAAGGGCTCATCCACCCAGTTTTTAGACACACGCATACAAAGGCGTATTTTTTCGGTCAGCTGGAGTTCCAAACCAGCGCTGAGCTGAATGAAATTAGACAGCCAACTGTTGTCATTGATGGTCCACGAATAATTCTTATCGCTGAACAAACGGTTAAAAGACACGCTCGCTTCAGGTTCGTAGAAGGGATTCATCCATTCCCAGAAACTGATGTCGCGGTTATCCTGTCCTTGGAAATAAACGCCCATGATGTAAGGCCGCGGCTTCCATTTCACATCTTCAAACGTGTAGCCCAGTATGGCTTCCATGCCCCAGTTGTCATACTTGGCATCCGTATCGCCGTTGAAGATGCCGCCATTGCCAAACATCGCGCCAATATGTTCCGCATCGCCAAACTGGTAGGCCGTTTGCAGACTGTAGTCAAAACCGGCGTGCTTGCCGAAGAAATGTATGCCCAGCGTATGCAGGTTGGTGGAACCGAAATGCCTCCCGAGCAGCGAATTCACCCAACTGCCGAGAGATGTGGCTTCGCCTGTTTCAATGTCCGTGTTATCATGCACATACATCCAATACGCCGACATGGTCAAGGGCTGGAATCCCTTATAGGTCCCGTAAATGCCGTACAGGTTGATCTGTTCATCAAGCAGCTGCATACTGGCGTTGTGTTTCGCCGCAAAAGCGTCCACGGTGAAGTCCGTTCCGGCATAGGTGAGCCGTATGGCGTCATGGGTTATATACTGGGAAGGGGTCAGCATGTTTGACAGCAGCCAGCCGTTGCCGAAAAGAAGTTCCTGGCGGCCTACGCGCAGCGTCAACGGTGTGTCAAAAACCTGGCGCATTTCGATATATGCCTGGTTCAACTGCACGGTGTCTAAACCTTCACCACGATTATCCGCGCCCGTGAGATAGTTCGACCGAAAACTTTCGCCGAAAACATACCAGTCATAAAGTTCAACGAAGGCTGTCACATTGTTTGTAAAATCCGCTTTGAAATTAAGTTTGACGGAGGATTCATAGCGGGTCCAATCTTTTCCATCGCTGTCCCATTTAAACAAAGACTTGGTGCCCGTAGATCCGATGGGACGCCAGGGGAGATAACTGCTGTTGATCCGGTTCACAAGGGGCTTCTCATCTTCCCATGCGTTTATATACCAGCGGCCGCGTATACGGAGCTCGCCACCAACAGACACCTGGGTCAGCTCTGCGGCGGCCTCCAGCGTGAAAATGACAAGCAGACCGCAAAGCAGAACAAGGCTGCAGGCGCGGTTCCACGGCTGTCGTTTTGAATTCAACATCACGCCTGCTACTGTCTGTATGAATGTCATGAAAAACTTCCTCCATCCTGGTTAATACAGTTCTAATAACTTAAAAAAATGCCTTTCGCTTCCAGAGTATAGCACCGAGACAAGATTGCCCGAAACCTGCAACGAACTAGTGCACCCTCCAACATTTCCTGATAAATTGTAGCGATTATAACATGGATTAGCATTAATAGCAACTTTTCTATAGCGATAGCAGGGGCGTGTTTTTTCATTAAAGCGTAACTACTTAATGTTAGGTAGAAAACGAACGTGGCCGATAGCTGGACAGGCTATTCCAGGAATCATGGACGGCCATAAAATAATTAACGCGTCCCGAAAAAGCAGGCAAAATAACCGGCAAGAAAACAAAACAGCCCAAAGACTGTCAGCAGTACCGTAGTCTTGATTTTACTTTCCCTTTTGCGCAGCCAGGACTTGGTGCGCAGGGCACGCAGTGCCTTGGGATCAGGGTCTATCCAGGCCAATATCGCCGTGATATTATCCTTACCGCCTTTTTTGTTCGCGGCATCGACCAAGATATCGACCTTTTCCTTCGCCGTCAACGGCCGCTGCAAAATTTCGGCGATGTCAGGGTCCGAAAGCATGTTGGTGAGACCATCGGTGCAGATAAGCACCTGGTCATCGGGTCTCAATGGCCACTGATACGTGTCGATTTCGAGCGTTTCGTGGGTGCCGATACAGCGGGTAACAAGGTTTCTCCTGTTGTCCTTTTCGGCAGCTGCCTGGGTCATCAAGCCCTGTTTGACCTGCTCGTCCACCCAGCTGTGATCCTCGGTCTTGGCCGCGAAAGCGCCGTTTCGGAACAGATATCCGCGGGAATCGCCCACATTTCCCAAATACGCCAGGCGGGGGCGGAGCAAGGCGGTGCACAGGGTGGTGCCCATGGGCAGATTCCCCTTAACCAAGTCCTTGTTCGTTTGAAAAATGCTGTCGTTCGCCCGTAACATGGCCCCTTCAATCGCGGAGAGATAAAAGGCGTCCTCCCGTTCCGAAGCGCGGTCTTCTTCAGGTACGGGCCCCTCCTTCAGAACATCCTTCATCATGGAAATCGCCAGTTTGGAGGCGATGTCCCCCCCCACGTGCCCTCCCAACCCGTCCGCAACAGCGATAAGCATGCCCTGTTGAAACAATTGCAGCCCTGGATGGGTAGTGTCGAAAATGCCGAAACTGTCTTCGTTCTTTGCTTTTTTGCGGCCGATATGGGACAAACCAGCTACGTCTATCAGCATGAGAACATCTCCCGGGGCACCGGTCCCGTCGCTCCATCAATGGCAGGCGGCACTGTTTTATTAATACGACCCAGGCGAAAATGCCTGAACCGGAACTCACACGTCAGAAAACATATCCGGGCGCAACCCGATATTGACGATGCTGCAGGCTTGGATGGGCTCCAGGCCCCGTTCCCGGGCGGCTTCCATCAGGGCGGGGCTTTCCGAACCGGGATTAAGGAAAAACTCCGCCGGTTTCTTCGCTGCAATTTCATCAAGCAGACCGATCCCTATGTCCGGGGATACATACAGGGAGATACGGTCCACCGGATCCGGCAGGTCGGCAATACCCCGGTATACCGTCAGCCCTTCGATTTCGTCCTCGGTCGGATTCACGGGGTAAACGGTCCACCCTCCCTGTACAAAGGCGCGCACCGCCTTGTTACCGTACTTTTTTCTGTTTTTCGAAGCCCCGACAATCGCAATACTTGGCATCGTCAACTCCTTTGCACACCCACCCTTAGGCGGCGAAACAAAACCAAGAGGCCGATCTGATCGCCCGACCACAGGGGTCACCTTTCCCGTGACCGGATACCACCCATTATAACACCTGCCCGTTTCAAAGGGAGGGGAAAAACGATTTTAATACGTCCAAATCCAACATGGGATACACGGGAAAACGTCCGAGCAGGGCCTGAACCCGTTCCCGCGCCTCGTCGCGCGCTTTTTCATCGAGTTCAAACTGGCGTTTGCTGGGCTTGCCTGCGTTGGCGCCGGAGGTCAGCAGGGCCGCTTTGGTATTGCTCAAGACCAGCCGAATAATGGCGGCGATTTCGGCCATTTCACCCTCGCCCATGCCCAGCGTGGTAACCGCCGCCGTACCCAGTCGCAGCCCGCTGGTGATCAGAGGGCCGTTCGGGTCGAAGGGCAGGGAATTGAAATTCAGGGTAATCCCGCATGCGCGCACGGCGGACGCGGCCTGTGCCCCCGTGAGGCCGCAACTTTCCGCCACGTTTATGAGCATCAGGTGATTGTCCGTGCCGCCCGTGGCCAGGGTAAAGCCGAGGCCGGAAAGGGCCGCCGCCAAGGCCCGGCTGTTGGCGACAATCCGGCGCGCGTAGTCCTTAAATCCCGGAGCATTGGCTTCCCGGAAAGCCACGGCCTTGGCCGCCAGCACGTGCGGCAGCGGCCCGCCGATGACCAGAGGGCAGCCCTTGTCCACATACTCGGCGAATTCTTTTTTGCAGAGAATAAACCCGCTGCGGGGACCGCGCAGGGTCTTGTGCGTGGTGGAAGTGACGATGTGGGCGTGGGCGACGGGGTTCTCATCGCCTTCAAAGACGCCGCCCGCGACCAGGCCCGCGAAATGGGCCATGTCCACCATCAGCACGGCACCGGCCTTGTCGGCAATTTCCCGCATGCGCCGGAAATTGATAAGGCGCGGATAGGCGCTGTACCCGGCCAGCAGGATCAACGGGCGAAGACGCAGTGCCATGGCCTCGATTTCATCATAATCCAGCAGGCCTGTCTCCCGGTTCACAGTATAGTTGTAAGATTCGAACATCTTGCCCGAGAGGTTGCGCCGGTAGCCATGGGTGAGATGGCCGCCAGAATAATAGTCCATGCCCAGCAACCGCTGGTTGTTCAAGGCCTCCCGGATGCTGTTCCAGTCTTCAGGCGACAATTGCATGGGGTTGGTGGTGCCGAACTTTTCGAGATTGGGCACTTCAATCCGCGCCGTCAGCACCGCCCAGAAGGCGATCATGTTGGCGTCGGCCCCGCTGTGGGGCTGCACATAGGCGTGTTCCGCACCGAAAAGTTTGCAGGCTTCGTCGCGCGCGATGGCCTCCACTGCGTCCACATTATCGCAGCCTTCATAAAAACGCTGATAAGGCACGCCTTCGGCATACTTGTCCGTGAGCAGGTTGCCCATAGCCAGCTGGGTGGCGGGTGAACAGTAATTCTCGCTTGCGATAAGTTTCAGATAGCGGCGCTGGTCTTCGAGTTCCTGCACGATGGCGCCGGCCGCTTCGGGGTTGTCCTGCGCAACGACCGACAAATTCGCCAGGTAGGCCAGGAAGGCGGGATCAATCGTGTCCGCGCTATGATTGCGCAAATAGGCGTGAATGGGTGTATCGGGCAACATATGCCTCCTTTTCTTTCAGACAAAAAATAGTGGATACCCAGTGAAACCGTAATGGTATAGTACCCCCCCGGCCGGAAATGTTTCAAGCGGGCGAGGCGGCGAATTTCCGGTTCGCTCCAGAGCAGCACACCCCGACAAACCGGGGTTAGTTGCGAAAAGAAATTTTTCGATTACAATTACGAGTACGAGCATGACTACGATTGTGCGATTCATGCTCGTGCTCGTGATCGTATCTCGTAATCGAGATGTTTTGTGAAAAACCCAATCCGGTTAAGTTGTTTTATACTAACGTGGGCCTTGCCCACAACCCAAAAAGAAAATATTTGGAGTATGTTGTTCACACTTTAGTGTGCGTGTTAACACAAAAGCCGTGAACAACTTAGCACGCTGAAGCGTGAACAACATACCGAACTTCTTGTTTTTGTTAATAGAAAATTTTCCATAAGGTACTATGCTTCGTCCGGGACTTCGCCCGGAAGAAGTGGCGCCTTCGGCGCAACCAAAATGCAGAATCTCTGTCAGAAAGAAACACATGAAATAAGCCCGTATCAACGTATTTTTCGTT
>Ga0123335_1005814_pt1 | contig 14795 bp, 12 predicted proteins | sample BiotimSIPDNA_2_FD_89707 | JGI IMG/M metagenome (GOLD analysis project Ga0123335, IMG submission 89707) | Anaerobic biogas reactor microbial communites from Washington, USA - Biogas_R2 time_0 SIP DNA | ecosystem: Engineered > Bioreactor > Anaerobic > Unclassified | place: Washington, USA... | reverse complement strand
GCAAATTATTATATAAATCAATATAATTCAGTCTTAAATAAAAATGTAACAGGTATATCTAAAGATGCTATGCAGGTTCTTTTTAATCATGAGTGGAAAGGAAATGTTAGAGAGCTGAAAAATGTTATCGAATATGCATTAAACTTTTCAGAGGAAGGGGTTCTAAGTAAAGAAAACCTTCCGCAGTATTTATTAAAATCATCTGATAGCAGAACAGAAGAATGTATAATAGATAATTCTTTAACGTCGATGGTTGAAAATTATGAATGCAAGATAATTGACGATGCACTAAAAGCTTGTAAATATAACATACTGAAAACATCGGAATTGTTGAATATACCAAGGCAGACATTATACTACAAACTAAAGAAATATAATCTTTATTGATAGCTTTATGAAAATTGGTCACTTTTTCTCAAACGAAAAGTGACCAATTTTTTTAATCCCCAAATTTCAACCAATAAAAACGTTTTTATTATTTGGCATAGTTTGTGCATGATATAAAAAATAAATATTAGTTTAAAAATATGGTTTATTATTTTACAATTGACAAATACTGATATGAAGGAGGAAACAATGATTGTTCAACAATTGGTTAATGGTTTGACTATAGGTTCAATATATGCAATGGTTGCTTTAGGATATACTCTTGCCTATGGTATTTTAGGCCTTATAAACTTCGCCCATGGAGATGTTTATATGGTCGGTGCTTTTGTAGCATACTTTTGCATTTCAATTTTAAAACTGAATGTAATTATTTCATTTATTATATCATTAGCTATTTCAGGGATTTTAGGAGCTTTAATTGAATTTACCGCTTTCAGGTCAATCAGAACCGGTTCAAGGAGTTCACAGTTAATTAGTGCTATAGGTGTTTCTATTATTTTACAAAACACAATAATGCTCAGTATGGGTTCTGACACAAAGCCTTTTCCGAAGGTAATGAATACTGCTGTTTATGAATTTTCAAGTGTAACGATATCGTCAGCCCAAATATTAATTATGATAGTTTCCTTAATCTTTATGGTAATGTTATATTTTCTGATATACAAAACAAGAGTCGGAATATCCATGAGGTCAACAGCACAAGATGCAGCAATGAGCAGTTTAATGGGGATAAACGTAAACAAGGTTATTTCAATTACGTTTTCGATAGGTGCTGTTTTTGGTGCTGCTGCAGGAATACTCGTAGGCATATATTATAATTCCATAGTATTTAATATGGGTTCTTCCATGGGACTTAAAGCTTTTGTAGCTGCAGTGTTGGGTGGTATAGGTAACATACCGGGAACGATGTTAGGAGGATTAGTCTTAGGGTTGGCAGAAAGTTTAGGTGCTACTATAATATCGGCAAAATACAAAGATGCATTTTCTTTCATTATATTAATATTGGTTCTGCTTTTTAAACCTACCGGTTTATTTGGCAAGAAAGAAATTGAGAAGGTGTAGGTGATGTTTGTGGATAAGATTAAAAATATTAAACTAATTAGCAACAGAATATTTGAACGTTTAAATAATAACATGATAATTGCCCTATCGTTATTTGTAATAATTATATTTCCAATAATATTTGATAACAGCTATATACTTCATATTTTGATTCTTCTTGGTGTCTATGTTGTTTTAGGGACAAGTTTAAATGTGGTTGCAGGAGTTATGGGAGAATTAGACTTAGGACATGCTGCGTTCTTCGGGATAGGTGCTTATATATCAAGCCTGTTTGTAATGAATGTATTTGATAATTTCTGGATTGGAATGATATTGGCAGGGTTTATTTCACTTATATTCGGATTGTTGTTAGGAATACCTTCCCTAAGAATTAGAGGAGACTATTTGGCGATAGTAACATTAGGATTTAATGAGATAATTCGTTATGTACTTCTAAATATGCAGAGTGTTACAAACGGTCCCATGGGTATAAAGGGAATTCCATCACCTACAATATTCGGATATGTGTTAAATACAAAACAGCAAATGTTTTATCTTATATGGGTATTAGTGATAATTACAGTTGTAGTAATGAATAGAATGACGAGTTCAAGATTTGGACGCTCTTTGGTTGCAATCAGGGAAGATCAGATAGCAGCTACTTCTCTTGGTATCAATACAGGTAAATATGAAATTTGGGCATTTGCCATAACAGCTGCATTTGCAGGGATTGCCGGAAGTTTTTTTGCACACTATATGAATTTTATAAATCCTAATAACTTCACTACAAACGAATCTATACTCATATTATGTATGATTACGGTTGGAGGAAGAGGAAGCATGATAGGCTCATTTATCGGTGTTACAATATTGTTTTTATTGCCTGAATTACTAAGGCCGATTGCAGATTACAGGATGTTAATATACGGCATAATGTTAGTTATGATGATGATATTTAAACCAAGAGGCTTTTGGCCTGAAAAAAGAATCCCATCAAGAATAACAAAATCAGCTGAGAGTAAGGAGGCAAACTAAATGGATATTTTAAAACTGGATGGAATAAGTAAATATTTCTTAGGGCTTAAAGCTGTTGAAAATGTTTCCTTTTCCATAAAACAAGGTGAAATATTCAGTTTGATAGGTCCAAACGGTGCAGGAAAAACCACTTTGTTCAATATTATATCCGGACATTATTCACCTACAAAAGGCAGGAAATATTTTGAGGGAAAGGATATTACAAATTTAAGAGATTATGAAGTTGCTCAAAAAGGAATAACAAGAACATTCCAAAATATCAGGTTATTTTCAAATTTAACCGTTCTAGAGAACGTTTTAATAGGCCTTCATATCAAGCTGAAATCAAGTATATTTGATTGTTTGTTAAGAAACAATAAAAACAAAAAAGAAGAAGATGACTGTTATGATGAAGCTTTGGAGTTGCTTGATACCATCGGATTGAAAGGTAAAGCATTTGAACAGGCTAAAAACTTATCATACGGTGAGCAAAGGAAATTGGAGATAGTAAGAGCATTAGCATCAAAACCGAAGCTCTTGTTGTTGGATGAGCCTACAGCAGGTATGAATAATTTTGAAGCAAAAGAAATAGTTCAATACATTAAGGAGTTAAATAGTACGGGTCTTACCATTTTATTAATAGAACATAACATGAGAGTGGTAATGGGTGTATCCAATAACATAGTCGTATTAAACTATGGCGAGAAAATTGCTCATGGAACAGCTTCTGAAATACAAAAAAATGAATTGGTTATAGAAGCTTATTTAGGAAGGAGCAAGAAAAATGATTAAAGTAGAAAACCTAAACGTTAAATATGGCGGGATTACGGCTGTCAGGGATGTTTCATTTGAAGTTGAAGAGGGCAAAATAATTGCTTTGATTGGAAATAACGGTGCAGGAAAAACAAGCACCTTAAAAACTATTTCAGGGCTGGTTATACCGAATAAAGGTCGTATTCTCTTTGAAGGAAATGATATTACAGGTATGAAACCGCACGAAATAGTAAAAAAAGGTATAATACACATTCCGGAGGGAAGACATATCTTTCCTAACCTGACTGTCAAGGAAAATCTTATTATGAGTTCTTCTTCGAGAAATGTAACAAAAGCTAAATTCTACGAAGAAATGAATAATGCTTTACAAAGCTTTAAAGTATTAAAAGAGAGAGAAAATCAATTAGCCGGAACACTGAGCGGTGGAGAGCAACAAATGCTGGCAATAGTCAGGGGAATGCTCCAGGCACCAAAATTATTAATGCTTGATGAGCCGTCAATGGGATTAGCTCCTCTTGTTGTTGAGGAGGTGTTCAGAATTATTAAAAATATTAATAATAACGGCACAACCATCTTAGTTGTTGAGCAAAATGCACAGGTTGCTCTTTCAGTAGCTGATTATGGCTATGTAATGGAAGTAGGGGAAATTATTTTACATGATGATGCAAAATCATTGTTAACAAATCCACAGGTAAAGAAAATTTATTTAGGTGAAAATGATGATTAAATATCATTTTATATATTAAAACTTAGGAGGAAAAAATGAAAAAATTATTAATTTCAATTATGATTTTTGCTTTATTAATGTCAGCTGTATTTACAGGGTGCAGTCCTGCAGGGAATGATAACACGGACACAATAAAAATAGGTGTTGCTTCTCCGTTTACAGGTGATTATGCACAATTTGGCGATTATACAAAAGATGGTGTAGAATTAGCCGTAGAAGAAATAAACAATGCCGGCGGAGTGTTGGGAAAACCTATCGAAATAGTTTATGGGGATGATAAGGGAGATTCGAAAGAAGCAGTAAGTGTTGCGCAAAAATTTGCCAGCGACAAAAACATTGTAGGAATAGTAGGACACTTTTTCAGTGGTGCTACCTTAGCTGCAGGCCCCATATACCAGCAAAATGAAATTCCAACAATAGCGGTTGCATCCACTAATCCGGATGTAGCTGATATCGGAGATTATGTTTACAGGATTAATGTGGGTGACAATTATCAAGGCTCACAGTTAGCACAATTATTGAAAGACACAGGCTATAACAAGGCTACTGTTATTTATGACAACAGCGACTATGGAAAAGGTGTATCTGATGTATTTACAAACAGCTTTACAGAGCTTGGCGGAGAAGTATTATTGAATGAATCCTATATCGGTGGTCAAGATAAAGACTTTTCACTGATACTGACAAAAGTAAAGAACAGTGACACAGAGGTAATAGTATTAATCAGCTACTATACAGAAGCTTCATTGATTATTCAGCAGGCGAGAAATTTAGGAATTGATGCTCCTTTCTATGCAAGCGACAGCTTGTATACCGATGACTTTTTAAAGCTTGCGGGAGATGCAGCTAATGGAGTTCATGTTGTATGTTATTTCCATGAATCTGACCCAAGTGAAGCAGCACAAGAATTTGTAAAGAAATTTGAAGCAAAATACAACAAAAAAGTCGATTCATGGTCACCATATGCTTATGATGCAATGTATGTAATGGCAGATGCAATAAACAGAGCAGGTACAACAGACGGTCCGGCAGTGAGAGACGCAATTGCTGCTACCGAAGGCTTGCAGGGTGCAACCGGTGTTACAAACTTCAAGGGAGCCAGGGAGCCCGTTGGAAAAGACTTAATAATATTAGTGGTTGAAAATGGAGAGTATGTAGTAGAACAATAGGCAATAAATGACAACATGAAAGAAGGTAATTAAGTGAAAATTAAACATAAAAACAAATTCGGCATATTGGGTATGTCATATGATACCACAACATCCAAAGGATATCCGGGAGCAAGATATGCTCCCGAGCAAATCAGAAGGTCTTTACAATGGATAAAGAACAGAATAGAAGATGGCATGTTGTTTGATGTGGAAGCTAACCGTCTCATCGATATGTCAAAATTTGAAATAAAAGACTATGGTGACACTGATAAAATCAGCAGATACGATAATAAAAAAGCCTTAGACGAAATTAAAAGCAATATAGATAAAATATATGAAGAAGGGTATTCACCCATACTTTTAGGCGGAGATCATTCAACCGGCTGGCCCGGAATAAAAGCACTGCATGATAACACTAAGGGAAAAATCGGCATTATTCACGTGGATTCACATTTAGACCTTGTTAAAGAATCACCGATTCAAGGGTTATATTCCGGCAGCAGTCAAATGAGAAGAGCTTCGGAATTAGATAGAATAAGTGCTGAGAATTTTGTTCAAATAGGGATGAGAAGCTACAATTCACCTGAGCATTATCATTTCATAAAAAATAGTAATATTACGTTAATTCCGGCTAATCAAGTATTTGAGACAAGCATTGAAGAGGTAGCAAAAAAGGCAATACAAGCAGCGTCAAACGGTACAGAGCACATATATATGTCAATTGACATCGATGTATTGGATAGTGCCTTTGCTCCCGGTTCAGGTGCAAATGAGCCGGGTGGATTCACAAGCTATCAACTGTTTAAATTTGTAAAGATTGTTGCACCTTATATAGATGCACTTGATATAGTCGAGGTTAATCCATTGACGGATTATAATAATATGACAAGTATAGTAGCCTCAAAATTAATATTTGATTATATTATTTCAAATTATTATGCTAATGAAGACAATAATTAATAATCAATTGTAATAATAGCAGAGCATGTATAAAGTTTCGTATAAATGGTATGACAACCATAAGGAAGGGGGAATATTACCATGAAAAACGAAACTTTTTTACATAAAGAAATGATTAAAAGAAATCGGGCAATCAAATTTGACTGCCCAATCACCGTAATCTTATATGAATTTTATCTTTATTTAAGTATATCTATTTATTTCCCATGAGCAGCATTTGTACCTGCAATACGGCCGAATGTAAATATATCAGATATTGCATTTCCGCCTAATCTGTTACCTGCATGGATACCGCCTGTTACTTCTCCGGCAGCCCATAAGCCCGGAATAATATTTCCGTTTGTATCGATAACATGAGTTTCAGTATCTATTACAACACCACCCATTGTATGATGTAATGAAGATTTTCTTGGGCTTATGCAAATTCCTACACCTTCAGTTGCATCAATATAATCTATATCGATAGCGCCAGCCAATACTTCTTTTCCAAATTCATCATCTTTTTGGTTTGCAACATAGCTGTTGTATTTTTCAATGGTTGCACGTAATTGTTCTTCGGTAAATGCCGGTGCAACGCCTGCAGCTTTTGTTTTAGTAGCTTCAGCTAACTCTGCAAGAGTTTCTCCGTACCAAATATGTCCGCCTTCAACCATGCCGGCTACTCTTTCATTATAGTCTGTCCCTTTGAGAAGTTGGTTAGGATTGCCAACATCCCCTCTGCCTGCATAAATAATATAGAAAATACCGTCTTCAAGTGCTAACGATGATTTTGCAAGAACATCTCTTTCTGCATATTCATTGACAAAGCGGTTGCCGTTTCCGTCAATCCAAATTTGTTCTGCAGCATCTGCCCAAATACCATCAGTCATAGTACCTTTAACAGGAGATGATGAAGGCATCATTTGGGCAACTTCCATACCTGTTACATCAGCACCGATTGCTTGTGCCATTATAATACCGTCACCTTCGTTGGTTCCCATGTTTGTTGACAAGGTTCTGTCTGATAAATCATCACCCCAGTATTGGTCATATTCCTTAACCATTTTAGGGTTAGCACAATATCCTCCGGTTGCCAATATAACACCGTTTTTCGTATTTATGGTTATTTGTGTCCCGTCTGTCTGCTCTGCCTTAGCGCCTACAACCTTGCCTGAACTATCTACCAATATTTCGGTGCCTTTTGTTTCTGTATAAATAGTTACGCCCTTATCTTTTGCAACTTTGGCTAAATGGGGTATACGTTCAGCTCCTGACATAAAGCTGTGAGTTCTTGGCCACATAGCACCAAGTACAGTACCTGTTCCGGGAGCTCCGCCATAATTTGCCTCAGCACCGTAGGAAGCATTAAGTCCTATTTCACCCATCCATTTAAATGTGTCAAGTGAACTTGACGCAAGGGTTCTCGCTAATTCTAAGTTCGGGGCAATCCATTTTCCGTTAGCTAATTGACGCAATCCTCCGGTGTATATATGCCACATATGCAATGCAACAGAGTCAAAGCCCGGCATGTCAACTCCGGCCTCTTTTCCTTTGTTTGCAGAATAGAAAGCATTAATGTCTGCTTTTAATTCTGTTAATACTTCTTCCCATTCAGGATAAACATCAAATTTTAAACTTTCATCAGCCGAATCTAATGCTAAGTATTCGTCTAATGTTGCTTTCTGTGCTTTGCTCAGAATCATAACGCCTTGTGCTTCGGTATCAACGGCATTGTAAGCAGCTCCTGCCATCATTGTGTTTCCGCCTAAAACTGAACCTTTTTCTATAAGTATTACATCTGCTCCTTCTTCAGCTGCTCTTATAGCTGCGGTAAGTCCTGCACCTCCGCCGCCCATAACCAATACATCAGTATCCCAAGTCTGAGGCTCCTTTGGTGTGACAGAAACTTTATTTGATTTTAACAAATCAATATCTAAGCCTGCAGCTTTTGCTGCATTTGTAACTGCTCCGATAATTCCAAAGCTTGATAATGTAGCTCCTGTAACTGCATCTACAGATAAACTTTGGTTTTCAATTATTTGATTTGGAATGCGTTCAAATGCAACTGCCGTAACATTTTTGGTTTCATTGTTTTCTGTAAATTCTATAGCAATTATTTCGCTGTCTTTTACAGTAATTTTAGCAGTTATTGGACCTTGCATGCCATTAGAAGTACCTTCAAAGACTCCATTAATTAGTGTGCCTTCTTTTGATGGTTCTTCATTTGCAGGAGGAGTCTCTGCTTGCTGAGTACATCCAACAATTGAAAAAATCAGACTACAGCATAAAAACATTGCTATTATTTTTTTCATTTTCATAAATCTACATCCTTTCTTTATGTTCTTTAAAGAGTGCTTAAATTATAACATACTTTTTTGTTAAGGCGGTTAAGCAGTTATTAAAAATTTATTTGGAATTATGGGGATAGTCGTCAATTAAATATGAAATGTTAATTTATTGGCATTTAGAAATTAAAAAATCCCTTGAAAATCGTTAAATAAGTATCAAGGGAAATTAAGAAATCTTAACCGATGGAATGAATAAAATTAAGGGTATCTTAATTATCAAAATAATACCCCTTGCCCCAATCCATCTTTAAATAACGTGGAGCTTCCGGGTCAGGCTCAATTTTGTTGCGTATATTGTGTATATGAACTATTACGGTACGGGTATCACCGTAACTCTTTTCACCCCAAATTTTTAAGTATAGTTCTTTGGGAGAAAAATGTCTTCCGGGGTTTTGCATTAAAAACGAAAGAATCCTAAATTCTGTATTGGATAGTTTAATTTCTTTATCACCTTTTATTATAACATGCCTATTTGCATCTAAAATGAAACCTTCACACTTTAGCTCATTTTGTGTTGGGGGGATTTTATTGTGGTAACGTCTTAAATTGGCTTGAATACGCGCTTCAAGAACTTTGTTGTCAAAAGGCTTAACAAGGAAATCATCACCTCCAAGTTCCAGTGCGTGAACTATTGTATCGCTGCTATCAAGACAGGATATAAAAATTATAGGGCAATCATGCCATTTTCTTAGGCGTTCACATAGTTCGATACCATCTACGTCCGGCAAGAGTACATCCAATAATATAACATCATAATTATCTCTTGCCTTAGCAAAAGCTTCTCCACCTGTTTTTGCCCAAACAACCTCATATGTTTCTGATTGATCTAAATAGTATAGAATTATTTTTGCTACTAAGGGGTCATCCTCAATTAATAGAACGCGTGTCAATAATATCACCTCTTTTAGTAATTATGCAGTCTTATAGGTATAATAATTTAATAATATATTAAAAGGATTATAATTGCAAACATTCATTTTACATATCACTTGATATGGATTATAATATTATTATAAATTTAACAATAAACAGGTGAAGAATGAAAAATGAATATATAAAACCCGTAGTGGTCTTTTTAATAGTCTTGGTAATAACCTTTTTTATTTTTATAACTATCAATAACAGCTTTAGCACATATGAAAGCGGACAAATTTTTGAGCCAACCGATAAAGTATATTCCTTGGTTGGCTACAGAAAAAATTCAATTACCGAAAAATATTATTTTGACATAGCAGTGGAAGATATGAACCAACAACTGGTACTCATATATGGATTCATACCGGATGGTATTACAGTAAACGGTAGTGTTATCGTTCAACCCGAAGCATTCAACTCATCACAGTTTTCCAGTGTGCTCGTAGACAAAGAATGGTTTAATATACAAACTAATTCTGTGACCTTAGAATTTAACAGCAAAAATAATCCATATAATCAACCGGTTTATTTATCAACTGTTGAGGGTGCCTCTAAATGGCTTTCCGCCTATTATATGATATTTGCATTTAATATAGGAATTGTTTTTATTATGTCCTTATATGGATTATCTTTATATTTCAACAAACCCAGCGAAGATTATTTGTTTTGGTTTTCTCTATATACCGGTGCTCTGACAATTTGGAGTTTAAGTTCATTCCTTATGAATACCAAATGGCACTTTATCAGTTATTTGGCATCACACGCTTATGGATGGAGCATATTGCTTGATATAATCATTTGCTTTAAAATATTTAAAACAAAACTACCGGGAAAATTTGACAAATTGCTGAGTCGCGGCGGTGTTATAGCCATACTGCTTGTTTGGTCATTGTTGGAAAGGTTTATGACCAGCAATTTCAGGGATTATTATTATCTATACTTTATTTCTGTTGGAGCTATCATATATGCATGTGCTAAACATCGAAAAGGTGCGTGGATGCTTCTGGTAGGACAGACCATAAGCCTTGGAATGAGATTGGTAGTTGCATTTTCTCCTCTTAATACGATGCAAGTGAGCTATTGGCTGAGAGTAATGAGGTATGCCAAATTCTTTAATATTCCATTTGCGATTTGCTGTCTATTGTTAATCAATCGGCTTTTTGCAGAAAAGTTTTCAGAATCAGAGACTTTAGCTGCACAATTGGAGCAATCAAATCAAATTTTGGAGATTAAGGTATCAGAAAGAACAAAGGAATTAAAGGATAAGCAAAAACAACGAAATACTTTTATGATGAACATATTTCATGATTTAAGGACTCCACTTTTTGTTTTAAACGGGTGTGTCGAGAGAGTCAGCTCAGTTCCCGAAAGAATTAGACAGGAACTTCCTGTCATCAAAGATAGATTGGACTTTGTGCAGCATTTGGTGGAAGACTTATTTTTAATGGCTAAGTTGGAGGATAAGCAGGTTATTCTTGAAACGGAGCGTGTTCCAATAGGAGAACTGTTAGATAGGGTAATAAAGGCATGTTTAGTCGTAAGTGAAAAAAAGGATGTTTTTTTGGAATATAATAAGTATAATGACTCTATAACATGGGGTGATGAATACCGTTTGGAACAAGCATTTCAAAATCTTATTGTAAATGCTATTTATTATACTAAGCCTAATGGAAAAGTGTATGTAGATTTGAAGTCCTCAGATAATATGGCTTATATAACAATAGTTGATACCGGTGTCGGTATATCACCGGAGGATTTAGATAAAATATTTGACCGATATTATAGGGTGAGCGGTACTGAAAAACATCAATCCAGCGGACTTGGATTGTCCATCGCGCATGAAATTATCAAACAGCATCAAGGAAATATCACTGTAAAAAGCGAACTTGAGAAGGGTACTGTTTTCACGGTAGAGCTGCCTGTAATATCTTAGAAATGTACTTGAAATCCAGACATTAATTCTTTTATGTTAAAAAACCTGATAAAATGATGTATTATCAATTATCAGGTTTTTTGAAAAAAATATACTATTATTTTGTAAACAACCAAATTCCTAAAAATAAGAAAATTGCAGCCCAAATGTAGAAAAATATTTCTGTACCTCTATCTCCCAGATATTTTTTGAAAAACTCTATTTTCTTCATGTTCCAAATTTTTTCCGGCTTAACTACAGCAATTACAACAACTGCCACAGCATAAGCGACTCCTATAATCCCCCAAATTTTCATAAATATTACCTCCTTATTCTAATCCTTTTCTTATTCTTGGCATTAAAACAATAAACATAATTAAACTAATACCCAATACTATTCCGGAATACTTTATTATATCTATCCAGGAATCGCTGCTTGATAAAACCAAATTGTTTCCTTTATACGTCCAGTAAAATGGTATCCAGTAAAATAAGGGTTGCCATTTATCTCCCAGTAGTTCTATACCTGCCACGCTTCCAAAGAGAGGAAGAAAAAGTATCTTCATGTTTCCTGCTGCAGTCATAACATCGTCGTTATTTATACCTTCAATAAAACCTATAAGTATGCTTATTACGCATGAAGTTGATACCATTATCAATGCATGCAAAAAATTTATATCTCTAAAACCTGTAATTATAAGCATTAAAACTGAACCTACAACAGGTATAAAGACTCCAATCAAACTTTTTCCTGCTATAAACCCTAACCTTGATACAGGTGATAGATGTATTGCGCTTATTGTATTTTCCGTTTTTTCTTCAACAATATTTAGAGCAATTATCATACCACCCAGTATGGATGTAAAAATCAAAGCTACATTTACCATTAGCTTTTTTAATGGTGGAATATATCTTCCGTAATCAATTATTTCTGCTTGGGAGTCTTCTATGTTTATATCATAGTGATAAAAAGCAAGTAAACTTTTTACATAATCTACTGCATAGTCAGGTTCATTTCCCTGTTTTAGTATAAAATATTCATTATTTCCATCAGGAAGTACTCCTATGTTTCTGAAGCAATATTATCTCAAGATCAAGGTTTTGCTTACTTGATAATAAATCAAGAAATAGTTGACGGAAACGGAAATATTCAAGGGTACTATGACATAGGAGTACTTCAGAAATTCGATACGATTGCTGATATGGCAAAATTTATGAAAGTTGATGAAAGTGTACTGCAGGAAACATTGGATAAATGGAATGATGCTGTAGCTCAGAAGAATGATCCTGAATTTGACAGTAAATTCCAATGGTTAAGAGATTTAAGTAAAGGACCTTGGTATTCAGTTGCAATATCTCCCGGGATTCACCATACAATGGGTGGTATTGTCATAAATACTAATGCTGAAGTTATATCAACAGAAGGTCAAGTAATACCGGGATTATTTGCATGTGGAGAAGTAACAGGAGGAGTACACGGCGGTAACCGTGTAGGCGGAAATGCCATACTTGATTGTTTAGTTTTCGGTAAGACTGCAGGAGAAAAATCTGCAATGTATGTTATAAAATAATATATGTATCTTTAAAATAACTTTTGGCTGTCTCATGCATATTGAGACAGCCTTTTTGTATCCATACAATAAACCTCCGGCTATGCGGGGGAACCAAAAAGCTTTAGCTTCAAGTAGAAAGAACTTTGACGGTGCCTGGCACCTTTGATAGTGCCTGGCACCAATACTGGCACCAATACAGTATGTATGTCCGAATTTTTTAATTTGTCTACAAAATATTACAATATAGCTTATCCAAATAAGCTATAATTTTAAAAACTAATAATAAAGGAGGAATAAAATGCAAAACAAAAAAGTAATATTTATCTTATTAATTGCTATGTTTACCACTTTATTTCCGGTGCAGGTGTTTGCTGATGATGTAATAGCAGACACGGTATATGTTAATGGGAATATTTACACTGTTGATGAAGTCTTTTCTAAAGCACAAGCCATTGCAATAAAAGGGCAGTATATTATCGGAGTTGGAAGTAATGAAGATGTAAAAAGATTTGTGGGAGAATCAACAAAAGTAATAGATTTGCAGGGGAAAACAGTTATTCCGGGTTTGATTGAAGGACATATGCATTATCCCGGTGAAGGTCAAAAATTACTCCAGTTAGACTTATTTTGGAAACCGAAGGATGTAATATTAGCGGCAGTAAAAGCTGAAGCAGACAGACTGCCCGATGGCGAATGGATAACAGGAGGCGGCTGGAATCAAGAAGTATGGGATATACCTGAATTCCCGTCTAAGGAAGACTTAGATGAAGTTGCACCAAACAATCCTGTTGCATTAAGGAGAACATGCGGGCATGCAACATGGGTTAATTCTTTGGCACTTGAAATAGGCGGAATAACCAAGGATACTCCAAATCCTCAAGGCGGGGAAATTTTAAAGAATGAAAACGGAGACCCTTTGGGTATTTTGACCGATACGGCTGCCAGCTTTGTTACAAGTAAAATTCCTCCATTAACGGCAGAAAGAAAAAAGGAAGCTTTATTGCTTGCACAGGATGAGTTGTTCTCGTATGGTCTAACAACATCTATGGATGCCGGTTCAAGTGTAGAGGATATCCAACAAATGAAGGAATTGTACGAATCCGGTGATTTAAAAATTAGATTGTATGTTATGGTGGATTCCGGACCTGATGCCGAGATATATTATGAGAAAGGTCCTGAAGTTGGACTTTATGGAAATAGAATGACTATGAACTGCATTAAATTTTATACTGACGGTTCATTAGGTGCAAGAAGTGCATGGCTGCTTGAAGAATATTCAGACAGACCCGGTCATGTTGGGAATAGCAGACATACATACGATGAGTTCTATGAATTAGTAAAAGCTGCAAGAGATAACGGATTCCAGGCTTCAACCCATGCAATCGGAGATGCGGCAAACAGGCAGGTTGTAGATATATATGAAAAAGTATTGAAAGAAAATCCATTAGATGACCACAGGTACAGAATTGAACATTTCCAAATTGCAACATTGGAAGATATTCAAAGAATAGCTGATTTGGAAATTATTCCTGCAATGCAGGCAGTACATGCAACTTCAGACAAAAATATGGCTGAAGATAGAGTTGGTCCCGAAAGAATCAAAGGTGGATATGCATGGCGGAAAGTATTAAATACGGGCAATATTATAGTTAACGGTTCGGATGCGAATGTTGAGCTTGTAAATCCATATCATGGCTTATATGCAGCTGTAACAAGAAAGGGAAGAGACGGAGAACCGGAAGGCGGCTGGTATCCGGAAGAATGCATGACTCGTGAAGAAGCTCTTCGCTCATTTACGATTTGGGCAGCGTATGGACAATTCGAGGAAAATATTAAAGGCTCGATAGAGGTTGGAAAACTTGCTGATTTTGTAGTATTAGACAGGGATTACATGACCTGTCCCGATAGTGAAATAATGAATATACTTCCTTTAGCCACTATTGTAGGCGGGGAAGTAGTATATGAAAAAGATAATTCTAAAGTAACCGTAATGTTTGAAGGAATGCCGATGGGATTTGATTCTGCTCCTATTCT
>Ga0123335_1005808_pt1 | contig 14807 bp, 14 predicted proteins | sample BiotimSIPDNA_2_FD_89707 | JGI IMG/M metagenome (GOLD analysis project Ga0123335, IMG submission 89707) | Anaerobic biogas reactor microbial communites from Washington, USA - Biogas_R2 time_0 SIP DNA | ecosystem: Engineered > Bioreactor > Anaerobic > Unclassified | place: Washington, USA... | reverse complement strand
TACAAGCCCCCGGAAAGCCACGACTCCCAAAAAGCCATTTTGTATTTCCGCTATCTCGACAGCGCCTACCTGGGGCAGGAAATCCGGGAGGTACCGGTCCCCTATCCGGAAAGCCCTGAAATGGCGCTTGTGCAGGCCCTGCTGGACGAGCCGGAGGGGGAGGGCGGCAACCTGAGGCGTCTTTTCCCGGCAGGTACGGAGGTTTTATCCGTTTTGCAGGAGGGCAGCCAGCTGTTCGTCACCTTCAACAGCGCCGTTATGGACGCCCTGCCCGGCGAGAGCCTGGATACCGAAAAGGGCACGCAGGAAGCGCGGCTGCGCCGGGAGCTGGCGATGGCCTCCCTGGCCAATACGCTGACGCAGTTCGGCGACATCCGCTCCATCCAGGTGCTGGTTTACTCCCCCGCCTCCACCACGGCGTCCATGCGGCTGTCCAACCGGTATTACCTGGAGGACAACGACGCCCTGCCCGACCCCCTGTTGCGCGACGAAAGCAGGATTATCACCCCCGGCGCCGCCGCGCGGCTCCCGTTCGGGCTTTGGAAAAGCCGGTCCTGGGGTCAATTGAGCGCGTTCGTGTACTCCAGCCCCGGGGAAGCCGCGAACGGCGGCGGGTGGCTCCAGCCTGACACCCTGCCCCAATTGACAGATTTCAAGCTCAGCGAGGGCCGTGTTTCGCCGGACGGGGCAACGGCGGTCGTCGTGCTGGCCGCCGCTTTCCTGGGTTCTGACGGGCAGGAAGCGACGGTGGACGGCATCCCCGTCGCCCTGCGCTTGCAGGACGGCATATGGAAGATATCCCCCGAATCTGTCCGGTTCATCACGGAGGCGGCAAGATGAAGAGGATGCGCAGGCCCAGGGCGCTCAAAGCGCTGTCTCTCGCCGCCTGCCTGTGCCTGCTCGGCGGCTGCACCGCGTCCATTCCGGTAAAGGACAGCAACGGCAGCGTCACGCTTCCCCCGCCCCGCGGGGAGTATACCGCACCGCTGGGGGACGCGGGTGAAAGCTTCGCCCAGACGGTCATGCTCTGCCTGCCCTCCGCCCAGAACCGCCAGCTGCAGATGTTCCCGGAGCGCATCCTGCTGTCCCATTCGCGGCACCCGGCTGACTACACGCTCAGAAAGCTTTTCTCCTTCACGGGGACGACCGCCGCCCTGCCGCTGACGGACAAAGCGCAGCTCTCCCTCAGCCCCGGCAGCGCGGTGGAAACGTCCGGGCAAACCGCCACCGTCAACCTGGCGGCCGGCGCGCTGGCGCTGGACAACAAGGAGCGTTATCTGGTCAGCCGCGCCATCGCCAACACCCTCACCCAATGGGGGGACATCCGCTTTGTCAACGTCCTGGTCAACGGCCGGCAACTGGGGGTGGACACCGCCTCCACCCTGCCCCTGGGCAGCCTCACCCGAACGGGCAACGAGGACGTCAACGCGCTGTGGGAAGCGATGAACAGGCAGGCGGCGCCCGGCACAGGGTTCGGCTCCGTCGCGACATTGTATTTCCCGGCCAAAGCCGGGCGCGGCGTGCTGGCAGAGGCGCAGGCGGTGAATTTTACCGGAAACTCCCTGCCCCAAATGGCCCTCGCCCTGTTGCAGGCGCTGTCCGCCGGGCCCCAGACCCTGCCCAACGCGGCGCCCCTGCCCGACCTGGTCACCCTCCTGTCCGCGGAGCCCGAGGCGGTGGAACAGCCCGGCGCGGCGGGGCGAACCCTCCGGCTGCGATTTTATGAGGGTGCCAACGAGGCGCTGATATCGGCCGGCGTGCCGCGTTCCATCCTCATGGCTGCGCTGACCCTTACGCTGACCACATTTTTGCCGTATACGACAGGCATCGAGGTCTCCATCGGCGCCGATCAGGTCAACGCCGTGGTGCCCGCCGGGCTGTACGAAGGCGCGGGCGAGGAAATCATCTTCGAGCGCGGCGTGATGCAGCGCAGCCAGTTCGCCCATTTCCTGCTGGACGAGTGCAGCCTGTATTTCCCCAACGCCTTTGGCAGCCTGAGCCGGACCAGCCGGGCGATTCCCTATTACCAGACCTTCAACCCCCGCTACCTGTTCAACCAACTCGCGCTGGGCCCGGTAAACACGGACAGCGTCACCGGCCTTTCCGCCGCCTTCCCCGCGCCGCCCCGCGACGCGGACCTTCTGGGCATCTCCCGGCAGGGCGACGCCTCCCTGGTCAATTTGTCCGGGAACCTCCGCGGACTGACCGCCGGCCTCAGCGCCGAAAGGGAAAAGCTGATGGTGTACGCGCTGGTCAACACCCTCTCGGACCAGCGCGGCATCCGGCGGGTCCGCTTCTTCATCGACGGAAAGCAGGAGGGCACCTTCGCCGGGAGCGTCGACGTCGCGGGGGAGTTCCTGCGCAACGAGGGTATCATCCGGCAGCCGTGAACCGCCGGCCCCCGGCCTTCGCCGCTTGCGGCCGGGCGCAATACCCTGCAGCCCTCATTATTTATCAAAAGTATGTGCTCCATAAAGAAAACCGCCTGCCGAGAGGCAGGCGGCCAGGTTGTCAAAAAACCTTACTACAGACCATGATGCAGGGGGCTTCGGGGGGCGGCAGCCCACCGATTATCATCGTGTCGTCTGGCTCTGCCGGACGCGCGGGGCGTTTTCGCGAACAGCGAAAACATTCCGCAGCAATCCTCCGAATCGAAAAAGGTCCGCGGACCTTTTTCGACAGTCTGACCGCCTGCCGAGAGGCAGGCGGCCTGCTTTGCATAGGCGTCAGCCCTTGTTCAGCGGCAGTTCCACGGTGAAGACCGCCCCCTGCCCTTCCTCGCTGGCGACGCGGACCGTCCCGCCGTGCTGGTTGACGTATTGCTGCACGATGGACAGCCCCAGGCCGGTTCCGCCCGACTCGCGCCCCCGCGCCTTGTCCACCCGGTAGAAGCGCTCGAACACGTGCGGCAGGCTCTCCCTGGGAATCCCGGGGCCGGAGTCGGACACCGTCAGCACCGCGTCCCGGCCCTGGCGCTGGAGGTTCACCTTGACCCAGCCGTCCCGGGGCGTATATTTGACCGCGTTCTCCAGGAGGTTGTAGACCACCTGCTGAAGCTTGGCCTTGTCCGCGTACATGTCGCAGCTGTCCTGCAGGCTGGTGATGAACTGCTGGCCCCGCTGCGCGGCCATCGGGGAGAGGCGGTGCTCCGCGTCCTTGACCACTTCCGCGAGGGACATCTTTTCGCGGTTGAGGCGCGAGGAGCGCGAATCCGACTGCACCAGGGTCAGCAGGTCGGACACGATGGAGGAGAGGCGGTTGATTTCCTGGTTGACGTCGCTGAGGAACTCCGTCCTCAATTCCGGCCCCATCTCCGGTTGGTAAATCAGGCTTTCAATCATGATTTTCATCGTGGCCAGCGGCGTCTTGAGCTCGTGGCTTGCGTTGGAGACGAACTGGTTGCGCGTCTGGTTGAGGGCGTCGAGCTGCTCGCTCATGGAGTTGAAGGCGACCGCCAGCTGTCGGATTTCGCCGCTGCCCCGCTCCGCCACGCGCGCGCCCAGGTCTCCGGCGGACATGCCGCGGATGACCTGGGTCATCTCCGAAATCGGCCGGGTGAGCACCCGGGAGAAGACCATGCCCGCGACCGCCGCGACCGCCGCCACGGCGACAAAGAGAACGGCCATGTTGTTCTGCATGCTCAGCAGGCTTTGCATCATGTCCCGGACGGAGGACACCAGCAGCAGGACGCCGATGACGTGAGAGGACTGTACGATGCCCGCGGTCGAATAGCTGACCCACTCCTCGTTGGAGGCGAAACTCAGCATGTTCTGCCCCCTCGCCGGCTCCCCCGTTTTGAGCGAATGGACGCCGTAGTCCGAGGTCTGGCCGGAAACAAGGATGCTGACGACCTCGGGATAGGAAAGCAGCCTGCCCATGGACTGCTGGAAGTTGTCCGACTGCACCTTGCCGTCCCGGTCCAGCAGCAGGACACGCCCGCCCAGTTCCGCGCCCGCGCGGCGCACGATGCGGTCCAGCTCCGCCGCGTCGGCGCGGCTCAGGGATTCGGCCGCGCTGACGGCCCATTTCTCCAGCCCCGCCCGGTCCGACTGGATGCGTACGCCAAAAAGGTAGTTGCCCAGCATGTTCGTCAGCGTGCCCGCCATGACCAGGAAGGATACGCCGATAATAAAAAAGAAAGCCAGCATGACTTTCCATCGGATGCTGGCGAAGGGCTTAGTCATCCCGGTCCGTGAAGTAATACCCGACCCCCCATTTCGTGAAGATGAACTCCGGCTGCGTGGGGTTGCGCTCCACCTTTTCCCTCAGGCGGCGGATGTGGACGTCCACTGTCCGCTCGTCCCCTGCGTAATCGTTCTTCCACACGGCGTCGAGCATCTCCTCCCGGCTGAACACCCGGCCGCGGTTGCTGATGAACAGGCTCAGAAGATCGAATTCCTTCGCCGTGAGCCGGATGTCCTTCCCGTCCAGGGTGACGGAGCGGTTGACGGAATTGACGGCCAGATCACGCACCCTAATCACCTTGCTGTCCTCGCCCGCGGCGGCGGGCGCCGAGCGGCGCAGGATGGTCTTGATGCGCGCCTTGACCTCCAGGATGTTGAAGGGCTTGGTCATATAGTCGTCCGCGCCGTACTCCAGGCCCAGGATTTTATCCATGTCCTCGCCCTTGGCGGTGAGCATGATGATGGGGACGTTGCTCGTCTCCCGGATGCGCTGGCAGACGACCACGCCGTCCATCTTGGGCAGCATCACGTCCAGCAGCACAAGGTCCACCGGGTTCTCGGAAAAAACCCGGAGGGCTTCCTCGCCGTCCGCGGCAGTCAGGATCTCATACCCGTCCTGCTCCAGCGTGAACTTGAGCCCCTTGATGAGAATCGGCTCGTCATCCACCAAAAGGATTCGCTTGGCCACCACGGATCATTCCTTCCCAACATCAATGAACTGCGTTGTTTTCTTGAAATGATTATAGCAAAACAAGGGGAAATTGCAAGCGATTCGCAATATAAACTTCATAATTCGGCAATCATTCGGCGATATCGGGGAATCCCGGTTCAAAAAAGCCCGCGGAGGTCTCCTTTTTCAATCGCCGCCTTCAGGCACAGGTAGGTCATCGCGGCGTCAAAACGCGCGTCGTGCAAGGCGCCCTGGGCGCCGAACCATTCCGCGGTCATCTCCCCGGTCCGTTCCTCGCTGATGCCGTAATACGCCGCAAGCTCCGAGAGCTTCGGCGGCTTGGGGCGGCCGGTGACCACCTTGCGCTGCATGTTCATGATGCCCGCTGCGAAGTTCATGGTGCAGAAGGTCCTCAGCTTTTTCATCTTCAGGCCGGCACGTTCCATCTCCACGCGCAGATAGCGCTCGTCAGCCTGCACGTTGTGCCCGACCAGCAAGTCGCAGGCGTTGAAGTCCCGGAGAATCGCCTCCGCGTCGTCCTCAAACCACCGTCCGCCGGACAGCAGCTGCAGGTCCTCCCGGCTCATCCCGTGCACTTCCATGGCGCCGGGGGACATCTCGTCGACCGAGAAAAAGAAGTTGCTGCCGCTGACCTTCCCGTCCGCCTCGGTCAGATAGGACAGCTGGCATATCTGCCCCGGCTCCAGGTCCGTGGCCTCCGTGTCCAGCACAATCAGTCGCACGCCCGCTCCTCAACCCAGCGCTTCGACGCGCTCGACGTCTTCTCGGTGGCCCAGCACCAGCAAGCTGTCCCCCTTTTCCAAGCGGGTATCCGCGCGCAAGTCCATAATCATGTCGTCCTTGCGGTATATGGCGAGGACGGACACCTGGAACCGCTTGCGGACGTCGACCTGCTGCAGGGTCTTCCCGAGCCAGTCCTTCGGGCAGGGCAGATAGACGATGACGTAATCCGAACGCAGGTTGATCAGGTCCAGCACGTGCGGGTTAACCAGGGAATGGGCCACCCGCTCCCCCATGTCCCTCTCCGGGAACACCACCCGGTCGACGCCCAGCTTCAGCAGCACCTTCGCGTGCATGGCGTCCGTCGCCTTGGCGATGAGGTACTTGGCACCCATCTCCTTGCACATGATGGTCATCAGGATGGAATGGTGCAGGTCGTCGCCGATGGCGACGATGGCCGCGTCAAAGTTCCGGATGCCCAGGGAGCGCATGGTTTCCTCGTCGTTGGAGTTCACCTGGATGGCGTTGGTGACGAAGGGGGCGACGGCGCTCACCCGCTCCCCGTCGGAGTCCACCGCCAGCACCTCGTGCCCCATTTCGCACAGCGTGCGGGCGAGGGCGGAGCCAAAGCGCCCGATGCCAAAAATCACGTACTGTTTCCTGCTGCTGTCCGCCATGTTTCCTCCTAAAAGCGCGTCGATTGGTGGCTCAGCCGACGATGAGCTGCTCCTCCGGATAGTGGATGCCCGAGAGCTTCCTGCTGTTGCGGGCCGTCAGGCTGATCATCATGGTCAGGGGGCCGACCCGGCCGAAGTACATCAGCAGAATCAGCCAGACCTGGGTGGGATGGGTCATGTTGGCCGTCCCTGCGGAGGTCAGGCCGACGGTGCCCAGGGCGGAGGCTTCCTCAAACAGCAGGTCGATGGTCGAGAAGCCCCGACTTTGCTCCAGCAGCGACATCCCCACGGAACCCGCCGCCAGCAGCGAGAGGCTGATGAAGAAGATGCTCAGCGCGGTGCGGATCAGGGAGGCGGGCACGCGGCGGCGGAAAGCCTCGACGTCCTCCTTCCCCCGCATGACGCTGCGGATGAGCACGATGAGCACAAAGAAGGTCGACGTCTTGATGCCGCCGCCGGTCGAGGCGGGGGACGCGCCGATGAACATCAGGAAGCTGGACAGCAGCTTGCTTGCGTTACGCAGCCCGCTTTGCTGCACGGAAAAGTACCCGGCGGTGCGGGTGGTCACCGACTGGAACCATGCGTTGAGGATTTTCTGCGGCGCATCGGCGCCGGGCGCGGCCAGCGTCGCCGGGTTGTCCCACTCGATGAGGGCGAACAGCAGGCTGCCCGCCAGCAGCAGGGCGGCCGTGGTCGCAAGCACGATTTTTGAGTGGAGGTGCAGCTTGCGCGCGCGGAAACGCGTATGCATCAGGTCCGCCAGCACGGCGAAGCCGATGCCGCCGACGATGATGAGCGAGGAGATGGTCATGAGGACGTGGGGGTCATCCTGGAACTGCGTCAGGCTGCCCGCTGCGCCGAAGAGGTCGAACCCCGCGTTGCAAAACGCGCTGATGGCGTGGAAGAACCCGAAATACGTTCCCTTCCAGAACCCGAACATCGGCACGAAGCGAATCGCCAGCAGGACGGAGCCGGCCAGCTCGACCGCGATGACGATGAGCATGAAGCGGATGGTCGTCCTCACCGTGCCTGAGAGGCCGGGCATGCTCATGGTTTCGTGCAGCAGGATGCGGTTGCGCAGGGAAATGCGCCGGCCGGAGAGAATCAGCACCGAGGTGGCGAACAGCATGAACCCCAGGCCGCCCAGCTGGATCAGGCTGAGGATAACCAGTTCCCCGAAGAGGGAATAGGACGACGCGGTGTCGACCACCGTCAGGCCGGTCACGCAAACGGCGCTGGTGGACGTGAACAGCGCCTGCAGCGGCGTGATGCGGACGCCCGGCTCCGCCGCGAACGGCAGCAGCAGGAGCAGGGCGCCGGTGAAAATAATGGCGAAGAAGCCCAGCGCCAGGATCTTGGAAGGGCTCATCGGGGGTCTGGCCGTATTCGTGTTTTGCATCTCTGTTTCGCCGGTCGTCCCGGGCAATTCCCACAGCCTCCCCGCGGGCGTTCAGCCCGGGGCTTGGTTCAGGACGCCGTCAGCCTTCGTCTTTCACGTCCCCGGTTTCCGCTTCGTCCTCGTCCCCGTCATCGTCGTCCTCATGCTCGGGGAAGAAAGGCTGCTGGCATTCGGGGCACAGATAGTCCTCTTCAAAATCAAAATCGGTGATGTCGAACCGCGTCTTGAAGCCGCAGTGCGGGCACTCGAACTCCACCACGGAGTCGCCTTCCACGTCTTCGTCCTCGTCGGTGTATTCGCCGTCCTCGTCTTCAAACACGGCATCTTCCAGCGCGGCGAGGTCTTCGTCCATGTTCTCGAGGTACTCGTTGAACTCGTCCTGGTTTTCTCGCAGCTCGTCAACCTCCGCGGCCACCGCGTCCAGCACGTCCAGCATCCTCAGCAGCAGCTTCTGCTCCTGGGTGTCCTCCTTGAGGTTCATCCCTTCCGCCAGGCCTTTGAGATACTCCACTTTCTTGGACAGGTCGCTCATGGTGCCCCCCTTCCGCGCGGTTGCCGCGCCTTAAGCCCTGGACAGGTATTCGCCGGTCCGGGTGTCGATTTTGATGACGTCCCCGATATTGATGAACAGCGGAACCATCAGCGTGAAGCCGGTTTCCGTTGTCGCGGGCTTATAGGTCGTGGAGGCCGTGTCGCCCTTGAACCCGGGCTCCGTATCAGTGATCTCAAGGTCCACAAAATTGGGCGCTTCCACGGAGAAGGCCGCGCCCTTAAAGAAGCGGATGCTGACGTTCGTGTTTTCCTTGACGAACTTGATGGCGTCCTCCACCTGGCTGAGGTTCAGCGGCATCTGCTCAAAGGTCTCCGGGTCCATGAAGTAATACAGGTCCCCGTCGTTGTACAGGTACTGCATCTCCTTGGACTCGATGATGGCGCGGGGCATCTTGTCCGTCGGGTTAAAGGTGCGCTCGATGACCGCGCCGGTCATGATGTTCTTGATTTTCGTGCGGACAAAGGCCGCGCCTTTCCCGGGCTTGACATGCTGGAAATCCACGATGTTCCAGACCCCGTCCTCCCATTCGATCGTGATGCCCTTCCGAAAGTCGCTTGCCGTAATCATATGCCGCCCTCCAATTCAAATTCCATCGTTTACAGGATCTGCAGCTCGCGCGGGGAAGCCACCAGGGACTCGGCGCCCGCCGGAGTGATGAGGCAGGTATTCTCAATCCGCACGCCCCCCAGGCCAGGCAGGTATACGCCGGGCTCCACGGTGACGACGTGGCCGGGCTGCAGCGTATCCGGGCTGCGGGGGTTCAGCCGCGGGTTCTCGTGCACGTCGATGCCGACCGCGTGCCCCAGGCCGTGCCCGAACTTGTCACCGTACCCGGCGTCGCCGATTATCTTCCGCGCGATGCCGTCCACCTGGCTGCAGGCCTTCCCGGGCGCCAGCGCGTCCTGGCAGGCTTTCTGCGTCTCCAGCACCAGGCCGAAAATCTCCAGCATCCGGCTGTCCGGCCGGCCCACCGCGACAGTACGCGTCATGTCCGCGCAGTATCCGCCATACTTCGCCCCAAAGTCCAGGGTGACCAGGTCGCCTTTTTTCAGGGTTCTTTCCCCCGCGATGGCGTGGGGCAGCGAGCCGTTGGGGCCTGAGGCCACGATGGTCGCGAACGCGGCTTCCTGCGCGCCCAGCTCCAGCATCCTGAACTCCAGCATTCGCTTGACCTGCGTCTCGCTGAGCCCTTCGCGGATGACGCCGACGATATAGCCGAACGCCTCGTCGCTGATTTCAAAGGCTTTGCGGAGAAGCGCGATTTCCGCGTCGTCCTTGATTTCGCGCAGGGATTCCGGCGCGTTGCCCAGGGATGCCATTCCGATCCCGCCCAGCGCGGAGGCCAGCCGGTCCGCTTCCCGGACCGTGACGAAATCGTCCTCGTACAAAACCGTCTCCGCACCGGTTTCCTTCAGCAGTTTTGCGGCCAGCTGCGCGTGGTTCACGTCGTTGGTGACGGAATGGACTTCATAGCCCGGCGCCTGGGCCTGCGCCTGCTCCACGTAGCGGAAGTCGGTCACAATCGCGCGGCGCTTCCCCGAAACGACCAGCTGCCCCTCGCCGGTAAACCCGCTGAGATAAAAGACGTTGGAGGGGCGATGGACAAGGATGCCGTCGCTTCCCGCCAAGCCGCAGCGCTCCGTCAGTCGCCTGATCCTGTCCGCCATGCCGTCCTTCCCCCCTCCACGATTACCGCAGCGTATTTTATCATAATTCAAGCCGTTTATCCACCAGAACCATATGGAACCAGCATGATTTCACGTAAGCCCGCCTGCCCGCGCGCGGGCAAGCGCCTGTTTCATCTCCGCAGCGTCCTGCGCCATGGTGCCGCGGCTCTCGCAAATCAGCGTGCCACCGTATCCGCGCGATATCAGCAAGGGCGCGAGCAGGGCAAAGTCCGGGCCAAAGCCGGTGTCCGAGAAGACCCTGTGGCGGATTTCCCCCTTCGCACCAAACTCGATGCGGGAGAAGTGCATGTGCGACTCCCTCGCGCGCGGAAGCCCGAGCGCCGCCTCGACGCGGTCGAGCACCTGCGCGAAATCCCCCTGCGACCGCAGGCTCCCGCCCTGGGCGGCGTGCAGGTGGGCGAAATCCAGGCAGGGGAGGAAACTGCCGTCCAGCCGCACCAGCGACAGGATTTCCTCCAGCGTGCCCAGCACGCTGGGCCTGCCCATGGTTTCAAGGCACAGGCGAATCTCGCCCCTGTCCTCCTTTACCAGCGCGCTTCTGACCATGAGCAGCCGTTCCGCGCAGCGCTCCAGCGCTTCCTCACGTGTCTGGCCTTTGGGCGAGCCGACGTGGACCACCAGGCGCGTGCCGCCCATCGCCTGCAGCAGGCGCGCGCTGTCGGTCAGGTAGCGCGCGCTGGCGGCGGCCAGCGCTTCGTCCGGGTTGGCCAGGTTGACGTAGTAGGGCGCATGCGCGCTGATGTCCACGTCCGCTTCCCGGGCGGCAAGGCCGATGCGACCGGCCGTTTCCACCGTCATCGAAATGCCCCGGCCAAAGGGAATCTCAAAGGCGTCCAGGCCGAAAAGGCGCCTCTGCCAGGCGAAGGCGTCCGTTGTGCTTTTATGGCCCTGCTCGTAAAAGAGCTCGGAATTGCCGGCCGGGCCGACGCGCAGGCCGCGGCTCAATGTGCCTGGGTCCGCTGGTCGTAAGCCTCCCACAGGGGGGCGTAAATCCGGACGGCGTCCTCGTGCTCCGCCAGCGTCTTTGAAAAATGGAGCTCGCCGGTGTTGGGGTCCTTCGAGCAGAAATACAGGAACCCTTCGCTGAGGAACTGCTCGTCCGGGTACAAGGCGGCCTGGATGGCCGCTTTGGAGGGGCTGCAGACGGGGCCGGGCGGCAGGCCTTTCACGCGGTAGGTGTTGTAGGGGGAATCCACGGCCAGGTCCGCCTGGTTCAAGGCCATGCGGGTGGTTCCTGTCACGTACTTGATGGTCACGTCGCTGCCCAGCGGCATCCCCTGCTTCAGTCTGCCATGGAACACAGCGGACACCTTCGCGAACTCCGCCGTTTTGGCTTCCTTCTCGATCATCGACGCCAGGGTGACGACCTGGTCCATGCTCATCCCCAGCTCCTCCGCCCGGGCGTGGAAGGGCTCCTGGTATACCGCCTCGGTCTGGGAGAGCAGCTTTTTGATGACGTCATCCGCGGTCGCGCTGGTATAAATCTCATAGGTGTCCGGCGCCAGGTAACCTTCCAGCACATATTTGCGCTGCCCCGCGTTCCGGTCCGCCAGAACGTCGGCGATGTAGTAATAGGCGGCAAACCCGGCGCCCGTCCTGCACTTCTCCAGGAATTCGGCGGTGTCCTGCAGCACGCCTTCCTTCTTGAGGTATTCCGCGATGGTTTGCACGGTCCACCCCGGGATGACGGTGATGCTGCGGACGATGGGCTTGCCGTCCCCGCGGGTCAGTTGGTCGGCGATCTGGCTGAGGGTCATGCCGCGGCTGAGGGTGTACTCCCCCTCCTGGATCTTTTGGCCGAAACCCATGAAATCCGCGTAATACTTGAACACGGAGCGGTTGCGGATGAGGCTTTGGTTCTGCAGGTTGTTGGCGACCCGGGTCAGGCTGTCCCCGGCTTGTACGACAAAGGCGACCGGCTCCTCGCTGCCGGCGTCCACCGGGTCGATGAGCACCGCCGATAGCTTGCCCCAGGCAAAGGACAGGCCGCCGATGAGCAGCAGCGCGGAACAGACGAAAATCAGAACGGGCCGCAGGATGCTCCATAGCCAGCTGTACCAGTACAGCCCGTATTCCCGCTCTTCCATCAGGGATTCCGGCGTATGCTCCTGTTCCGGGTATCGTTTCATCTTTATTGAAGCCCGGGCAGTTCCAGGCTGATGCCGGACGCCTTCGCGATGATGTTGTAGATGTCCGCGAGCGCCTGCTGGAGCCGCATTTCAGCCAGCAAAAACTGCGAGGTGTCCGTGCCGGCGTACAGCAGGGAGGAAATCTGCTGGAAGCGCGACATCTCCTCCGCCGGCACGCTCTGGCTGGACATCGCGGAAACCTGCACCGTCATCTGCAGCCTTTTATATTCCTTCAGCAGCGCGCGGGTGGTTTCGCTTTCTTCCACAATCGCCTTGAGCCGCCGGTAATCCCGGACCTCCTGGGATTCCCGCAGCTGGTCGGCCAGGCGGTTGGCAGCGTCGTAATTCATCCCTCATCCTTTCAGGCCAATGAAAAAGCCGCGGGGTTCGCCCGGCCGGGCGCCGCGGCTCAACCATGATAGCACAGATCAGCCCAGGTCAACAATCACCGGCAGAATCATCGGGTTGCGCTTGATGCGGTCGTTGAGGAAGCGGCGCAGCTCGTCCTTGATGCGGTTTTTGATGGCCGGCCAGTCACTGCCGGAGATGTGCTCGTAGGAGTCGATGATGCCGCGCACCACCTCGCGGGATTCCTCCACGATGTCCTCGTTCTCCCGGACAAACACGAAGCCGCGGGAAATGATGTCCGGCCCGGAGATCAGGACGCCCTGGGTGCGGTCGAAGGCCATCGCCACGATGATGAGGCCTTCCTGGCTCAGGTGCTTGCGGTCACGCAGGACGACGTTGCCCACGTCTCCGATGCCCAAGCCGTCGATAAGGATGGTGCCGGTGGGCACGATGCCGTCGATGGTCAGCTCCTCGTGGTTCATCGCGATGATCTGCCCGGTTTCCGGCAGCACGATGTTCTCCCGCGGCGTGCCCAGCGTTTCCGCCAGCTCCGCGTGCTGCCAGAGCATCCGGTACTCGCCGTGCACGGGGATAAAATACCGGGGTTTGACCAGGGTGTGCATCAGTTTGAGCTCCTCCTGGCAGGCGTGGCCGGAAACATGCACCTCCGCCAGCGCCTCATAAATCACCTCGGCCCCGCAGCGGTACAGCTGGTTGATGACGCGGGAAACGAACACCTCGTTCCCCGGGATGGGGGTTGCGGAGATGATGACCTTGTCTGACTGCTTGATCTGCAGCTTCCGGTGCTCCGCGAAAGCCATGCGCGTCAGCCCGCTCATCGGCTCGCCCTGGGAGCCGGTGGTCAATACCAGAATCTGCTCGTCCCGGTACCGATCCAGGTCGTCCATCTCGATGAGGCTGTCCCGGGGGATGGTCAGGTAACCTAAATCCATCGCAACGGTGGACACGTTGATCATGCTGCGGCCGATGAAGCAGATTTTCCGGCCGAAGCCGATGGCGCAGTCGACCACCTGCTGGACGCGGTGGATGTTGCTGGCGAACATCGCGATGATGACCCGCCCCCGCGCCCTGGAAATCTGGTCGTTGAAGGTTTCGGCGACCTTGCGCTCGCTCATCGTGTAGCCCGGCCGCTCGACGTTGGTGCTGTCGCACAGCAGGGCCAGCGCGCCGCGCTCGCCGATGGCCGCCAGGGTACTCAGGTCCGTCACCTCGCCCGTCGCCGGGGTGAAGTCGATCTTGAAGTCGCCCGTCGCCACCACGGTGCCCGCGGGGCAGGTGATTGCCAGGGCGTACGCGCCTGCGATGGAGTGGTTGACACGGATGAACTGCACGGAGAAGCTGCCCAGCTGGACCGTTTCCCGTGGTTTCACCGGAATCGCCTGGTAATTGGTGATGTGATGCTCGCGCAGCTTGTTCTCGATCAGCGCGAGGGTCAGGCCGGAGCCGTAAATGGGCACCTGGAGCTTGTCCAGCACGTAGGGCGTCGCCCCGATGTGGTCCTCATGCCCGTGTGTAAAGACGAAGCCGCGGATTTTGTCCTTGTTGGCCAGCAGGTAGCTGATGTCCGGGATGACCAGGTCGATGCCCAGCATGTCTTCCTTGGGGAAGATGGAGCCGCAGTCCATCACGATGATATCGCCGCCGTACTCGAACACCGTGATGTTCTTCCCGATTTCGTCAATGCCGCCCAGCGGCAGGATTTTCAGTTTCGCTTGTGTTGACACCTTTCCCTCCTTGGGGTTTTACTCATTTCAGTGAATCGTTCATTTCATCAGCTTTCGGCAACGCTTCAGCGCCCGGGCTTTCTTCCGGCGGCCGGACCGCCACGACCCTGGGCTGCCATTGCTCGTCCTTGCCGACGCGCCGGTCGATGGCCTTGAGTGCCAGCAGCGCCGCCGCCAGTCCCAGGCCGCCCGCGATAAACGCCGCGACGTCGCTTTGGGGAAACAACACGGTTCCCAGCGCGATGCCCGCAATCAGGCCGGTCAGGGGCAGCAGGTACGTGACCGCGGACGCCTTTAGCACGCGGGCGTCGGGCATTTGCACGTCCACCCAATCCCCTGCCCGGGCCTTGCCCTTGAGCGCGACGGTGGACTCCTTCCTTCCGCCGCACATGCCGCAGTTTTCACAGCTTTGCAGCGGCTCAAAACAAACCTGGAGGTCCTCGCCCTCCGCGCGGATGACTTTACCGGTTCTGATCATATATACCCTTTCAGGAACTTGCCTGTAAATTACCATACCCGGAGGCGTTTGTACAGTAGCCATGAAAAAACCCTCCGACGGTACGGAGGGAAAGTTGGAGACCGGCGGCGACCTACTCTTCCGGGCCGTTTCCAGCCAAGTACCATCGGCGCTGAAGGGCTTAACTTCTGTGTTCGGGATGGGTACAGGTGATCC